>Ga0256830_1002822_pt1 | contig 11187 bp, 12 predicted proteins | sample 128326metaG_FD_190537 | JGI IMG/M metagenome (GOLD analysis project Ga0256830, IMG submission 190537) | Hydrothermal vent microbial communities from Lau Basin, Pacific Ocean - 128-326 | ecosystem: Environmental > Aquatic > Marine > Hydrothermal vents | place: Pacific Ocean: Lau Basin | collected...
CTGCTGCTCGTCGAGGGTGGCACGCATACCGGCGTGGCGCGCATGAACGAGCGGGGGCGGGAGTTGGTGGAGTTTCTGGCGAGAGCCGGGGTTATCCACACGGAGGGCGGCTGTAACAAAACCTGGTGCAAAGGCGTCTGAAGAAAAAACACTTGTTCCGGTGTTTTAGGGGGTGGCTGTGGCCGCCGAACCGTTATGGTGGGGTGTGGTTCTTTTTGACAGGGACGTACCAGGATGTGGTGGTTCTGTTAAGAGGTGGCATCCGAACCGGTATGGTGGGGTGCGCTTTGCTTACCCCACCCTACAAATTATTTAGGGCGTGGCTTCCCGTAGGGTGGCGGTGAGCGAAGCGAACCCCACCGCAGCCGCCGGAACCTGCCTTCAACCCACCCGAAAGTCGCCGGGTGCTGCCACCTCGACCGCTTCACACTGCACGTCATCGACCCTGGCGGCCGGCGGCCCCAGCCACAGCCAGTCGCGCAGCCGGTCCACCGCCTGCGGCTCGCCGCAGGCCAGCACCTCGACCGAGCCGTCGGGCAGGTTGACGGCATGGCCGGTGACGCCCAGCTTCTGCGCCTCGCTGCGTGTGGAACCGCGGAACCAGACACCCTGCACGCGGCCAATCACGCGGCAGCGGTAACAGACCTTCATGGCAGGGTCAGGCGGGCCGCCATGCCGGGCCGCAGACCGGCGCTGTCGTCCACGGCGAATTCAACCCGCAGCGGATAGAGTCCCTCGTCACCACCGGGTTCCAGGCCGACCTCCAGGATGCGGCCTTCGAAGTCCCGGCCGCCGGCCGAGACCCGCACCGCCTGCCCCTCCTTCAGCGCCCCGGCCTGCCCCGCCGGCAGCCAGGCCAGCGCCTGCATGCGACCGCTGCGGGCGACGGTCACCATGGGCACGGCCTGCATGCTGTTCACCACCGCCTGCCCGCCCCGCACCGACACCGACACCACACGCGCCGCAAAAGGGGCATTGAGTTCGGCTTCGTCGAGCCGCTGTTCGGCCGCCGCAAGATCCGCCCTGGCCCGCTGGTAGGCCGCCTCGGCCCGGCTGTACTCGATCTGCGCCGCCTGCAGGTCGTGGTCGGCCAGCAGGGTGCGGTCGTAGAGTTCCTGGATGCGGTCGCGCTCGCGCTGTGCCTCGGCACGCGCTTCCCGGGCGGCCGTCAGCGCGCCTCGCGCCGCCTCGCGCCGCGCGATATAAGCGCGCCGGTCAAGCCGTACCAGCGGCTGACCCGCGTTCACCCGGTCACCGGCCTTGACCAGCACGTCGGTGACCACACCCGACAGGGGCGTGCCCAGTTCGGTACGGTCGCTCCAGGTAAGGCGCGCATCGACCACGGGGCCGGCCGGAGCCGGCGCCAGCCAGGCACACAGGATGAGCAGTGCAAGTAACCTCGACATGGATCCGATCTTAACCATAAAACCAGCCCGGGGGAACGCTGGCTGGCTGTCGTTCAACGCATTATCAACCGTGAAGGACGCGAAGGGGAAATATCGGATAATCCTTCTTTGCGCCCTTTGCGTCTTTGCGGTGAACCTGAATATGCAGGGCGCAATGGTGGGGTTCACTTCGTTCACCCCACCCTACGAAACGAAGCCACCCGTAGGGTGGCGGTGAGCGAAACGAACCCCACCGCCTCACAGGCAGGTTTGCAGCGCCCGCAGGAAGGCCTCGTTTTCGTCAGGCGTGCCGACGGTCACGCGCAGGCAGTCGGCCAGGGCAGCGCCGGCGCCGGAGAGGTTCTTGATGAGCACGCCCTGTTCGCGCAGGCAGTCGAAGATGCGGCCGGCCTGTGCGGGCGGGGTGCGGAACAGGATGAAGTTGGCTTCGCTCGGATACACGGCCAGGCCATCGATGGCCGCCAGCCGCTGTGCCAGTTCGGCGCGATCACTGCGTATCTGCTGCGCCTGCTGCTGCAGCACACCGATGTGTTGCAGCGCGAACGAGGCGCTGGCCTGGGTCAGCACATTGATGTTGTAGGGCAGCCGTGTCTTGTCGATCTCGCCCAGCCAGCGGGGGGCGCCCGCCAGCAGTCCCAGCCGCAGCCCGGCCAGCCCCATCTTGGACACCGTGCGCAGTACCAGCAGGTTGTCGAACCCACCCAGCCGCGGCATGAAACTGGCGTCCGTGAAGGGTGCATAGGCCTCGTCGACCACCACCAGGCCGGGCGCGCGTTCGACCAGCTCGACGACGGCATCGGCGTCGAACAGGTTACCGGTCGGGTTATTGGGATAGGCGAGGAAAACGACCGCCGGCCGGTGTTCTTCCACCGCATCGAACAGCGCGTCCGCGTCCAGTGAAAAATCGGCGTTGAGCGGCACGCCGACATAGCGCATGCCGACGACCTCGGCGATCATGCGATACATGACGAAGGTCGGCTCCGGTGCCAGCACCACGCGGTCGGGCCTTGCCACCGACAGCAGGATCATCTGGATGAGTTCGTCGGAGCCATTGCCCAGCAGCAGCTGCATGCCCGCCGGCACCTGCATGGCCTCGTGCAGCGCGGCGGTCAGCTCACGCGCCGACGGGTCCGGGTAGCGGTTGATCTCCACGTCGCGCAGCTGCTCCAGCCACTGCCCGATCAGTTCGTCCGGCCAGTGGTAGGGGTTCTCCATGGCGTCGAGTTTGACGCACTCGCCGGGGTCCGGCACGTGGTAGGCGCTCAGGGCACGGATTTCCGGGCGGATGAGTTGTTCGGGGGTCTTCGACACGGGGGTTCCTTGTTGGCCTGCCGTACTTTAACGCAAAGAATCGTTAACCGCGAAGGACGCGAAGGGAAAATATCGAGTGATTCTTCTTTGCGTCCTTTGCGTCTTTGCAGTGAATTTGCATGCCACAGGGCGTTACTGGTGGGGTTCGCTTCGCTCACCGCCACCCTGCGATGCGTTCTTCTTGCGGTCGAGGCGGTATTCGGCGGACCGGGCGTGGGCGGTGAGGCCCTCGCCGCGCGCCAGCACGGAGGCGGTGCGGCCCAGATCGGCGGCCCCCTCGGGCGAGCACTGGATGAGGCTGGAGCGCTTCTGGAAATCGTACACACCCAGCGGCGAAGAGAAGCGCGCCGTGCGCGAGGTGGGCAGCACGTGGTTGGGCCCGGCGCAGTAGTCGCCCAGCGCCTCGGCCGTGTAGCGCCCCATGAAGATGGCGCCGGCATGACGGATGCGGGTGGCCAGCGCCTGCGGATCCTCGACCGACAGTTCCAGGTGTTCCGGCGCGATGTGGTTGGCGATGGATACGGCGTCGTCCAGATCTTCAGCCTGGATCAGCGCGCCGCGGCCACCCAGTGATTTCTCAATGATGGCGGCACGCTCCATGCGGGGCAGCAGGCGCTCGATGCTGTCGGCCACGCGGTCGAGGAAGGCCGCGTCGGGACTGACCAGGATGGCCTGCGCGTCCTCGTCGTGCTCGGCCTGCGAGAACAGGTCCATGGCGATCCAGTCCGGGTCGGTGCGACCGTCGCACACCACCAGGATCTCGGACGGCCCGGCGATCATGTCGATGCCGGCGTCACCGAACACCATGCCCTTGGCGGTCGCCACGTAGATGTTGCCGGGGCCGACGATCTTGTCCACCCGCGGCACAGTCTCGGTGCCATAGGCCAGCGCCGCGACGGCCTGTGCGCCGCCGATGGCAAACACGCGATCCACGCCGGCAATGGCGGCCGCCGCCAGCACCAGGTCGTTGCTGATGCCGTCCGGCGTCGGCACCACCATGATGAGTTCGGACACCCCGGCCACCTTGGCCGGCACCGCGTTCATGAGCACCGACGAAGGGTAGGCCGCCTTGCCGCCGGGTACGTACAGGCCCACCCGATCCAGCGGCGTCACCTGCTGGCCCAGTACCGTGCCGTCGGCCTCGGTGTAGGTCCAGGATTCCATTTTCTGGTGTCCGGCGTAGGCGCGGATGCGCTGCGCTGCGCGCCGCAGCGCTTCACGCTGGCCCGGGTCAACGGCGGCCAGCGCCTGCTGCAGCAGTCCGGGAGCGATTTCCAGCTCCGCCATGGACTTCGCGTCCATGCGGTCGAAGCGGTTGGTGTATTCGAGCAACGCGGCGTCACCGCGGCTGCGGATGTCGCCGATGATCTGCCGCACCGTCCGCTCGACCTGCTGGTCGGACACCTGCTCCCAGGCCAGCAGCTCGTCGAGCCGGCGGTAGAAATCCGGGTCGGCGCTGTTCAGGCGTCTGATGTCCACCATGTCAGGCCACCTGCTCGCGGCGCTTGCTCACCGCCTCCGCCATCTGTGCGATGAACGCCTTGACGCGGGTGTGCTTGCGTTTCATGGATGCCTTGTTGACGATCAGCCGCGAGCTGATGTCGGCGATGTGCTCCAGGGGTTCGAGGCCGTTGGCCTTGAGGGTGTTGCCGGTATCCACTACATCGACGATGAGGTCCGACAGACCCACCAGCGGCGCCAGCTCCATGGACCCGTACAGCTTGATGATCTCCACCTGCTGGCCGCGGGCGGCGTAGTAGCCGCGCGTGCTGTTGACATACTTGGTGGCGATGCGCAGACGACCGGCGCCGGCCTCGATACCCTTCCTGCCCGCCACCATCAGCCGACAGCGTGCGATCTCCAGGTCCAGCGGTTCGTAGACGCCCTCGCCACCGTGTTCCATCAGCACGTCCTTGCCGGCCACGCCCAGATCGGCCGCGCCGTACTGCACATAGGTGGGCACATCGGAGGCGCGGATGATAACCAGCTTCACGTCGGCCAGGTTGGTGTCCAGGATCAGCTTGCGGCTGGTGTCCGGATCATCGACCGGTTCAATACCGGCATGCGCGAGCAGCGGCAGCGTCTCCTTGAAGATGCGCCCCTTGGAAAGTGCGATGGTAAGCGAGTCGGTCATGGCTGTCTGCTGGTAACCCCAATGGCACCGCCCGGTGGTTAATCCCCGACCGGGCCGGACGGCATCATGTCGCGGGACCGTCGGCCGCATGGATGCGGCCGTCGAGCATACAGGGATGTATTCACAGCGTGTCCCGCGACATGATGCCGTCCGGCCCGGACTCTCCCTGGCAACAGAACCGTCGTTCTGCTACTGGATACGTTTCGCCCACTCTTCGGGCGTATAGGTGCGCAGCGCCAGGGCGTGGATTTCCTTCTGCATCAGGTCGCCCAGCGCGCCGTACACCATCTGGTGCTGCTGCACCATGGACTTGCCCTCGAAACCGGGGCTGACCACGGCGGCCTCGAAGTGGTCGCCGTCGCCCTGCACCGTGGCTTCGGCGCCCGGCACACCGTCCTCGATGATTTTTTTCAATTCGTCTGCCTGCATGTTCCCGCCAATACAGTGATTCGGAAAGGGCGAATGATACCGGAAAGCGGCGGGACCGCCTATTCGGCGCGCAGCGCCCCGACCGGATCCAGGCGGGCGGCGCGCCGGGCCGGCAGCACACCCGCGATCAGCCCGATGACCGTTGCCAGCACCTCGGCCAGCACCACGTAGCGCCAGGGCGTATGCACCGGCAGTCCGGGCACAGCGGCGTGCAGCAGCTGCGCCAGACCGATGCCCAGCGCCAGGCCGCCCAGTCCGCCGAGGGCCGCCAGCACCACCGCCTCGCCCAGGAACAGGCCGAGCACCTGCGAACGGCGGGCGCCGAGGGCGCGCAGCAGGCCGATTTCGGCGGTCCGCTCGTTGACGGCGATGGTCATGATGGTGACGATGCCGATGGCGCCCACCAGCAGCGAGATACCGCCGATGGCACCGACCGCGAAGGTCAGTACATCGAGTACAGAACCCAGCACGTCCAGCATCTGCTCCTGGGTCGTGATGGTGAAATCCTCGCGGCCGTGGCGCGCCACCAGGGTACGCCTGATACCCTCCACCACGCGCTCCACGCTGGCCTCCGGACGGTACATCACATCGATCTCGAACAGGCTGTCGCGGTTGAACAGTTCCAGTGCACGGGCCGCCGGAATGTAGACCGTGTCATCGAGATCGAAACCCAGCACCTGCCCCTTGGGCGCCATTACGCCGATCACCCGGTAACGGCTGCCGCCGATAGTGATGCGCTGCCCCAGCGGGCTGGCACTGCCGAACAGTTCCCGCCGCAGCTTGCTGCCGAGCACCGCCAGCGCCCGCGGTGCCGTCGGATCGTCGTCGGGCAGAAAACGGCCCGACTGCACCGCCATGCGGAAGGCTTCGGGCATCTGCGTGCCCGCACCGTAGACCGTGGTGCGCCGGCGCCGGTTGCCCGCCTTGACCTCGGCGTTGCCCTGCACGAAGGGCACCACGGCCTCGACGTAGGACAGGTGTTTCAGACTCTCGGCGTCCCCGATGGTGAGCGGGCGCTCGGTGCCGAACACGCCCATGGACATGCCATGCGTGGTCGTGCGGCCGGGATTGACAGCCACCAGGGTGGTGCCGAACTGGGTGAACTCCGCCAGCACATAGCGATGCACGCCCTCACCGATAGAGGTCAGCACCACCACGGCGGCGATGCCGACGGCGATGCCAAGCGCCGTCAGGCCGCTGCGCAGGCGCCGTGCGGCCAGGGAACCGGCGGCCAGTTGAATGAAATCGCCGGGCCGCATGCGTCTCAACGCCTGGACAGCGCCAGCACCGCGTCCAGGCGGGCAGCGCGCCGCGCCGGCAGCAGGCTGAACAGAAAACCGGTGGCCAGCGCCACCAGCAGCGATGCCGATACCGACCACAGCGGCGCATAGGCGGGCAGCGCCGGGAAGGCATGGCGGATCATCAGGCTGCCAAGCTGGCCCAGCAGCAGGCCGGCGGCGGCGCCCAGCGCCGACAACAGCAGCGCTTCGGCGAGTATCAGCACCAGGATCTGGCGCCCCGTGGCGCCCAGCGCCTTGAGCAGGCCGATCTCGGCGGTGCGCTGCGATACCGCCACCAGCATCACGTTCATGATCAGGATGCCGGCCACGGCGAGGCTGATGGCCGCGATGCCCCCCACCGCATAGGTCAGCGCATTCAGGATGCGGTCGAAAGTGGCCAGCACCGCGTCCTGGGTGATCACGGTGACGTCCTCCTCGCCCTGGTGGCGTTCGCGCAGGGTCTCGACGATGAAGCGTTTCACCGCTTCCATGTCGGCGCGGCTTCGCGCTTCGACCACGATGCGGAACAGCGAGGCCCGGTTGAAGAGCTGCTGCGCCGACGCCACCGGAATCATGACCGTGTCCTGCACATCGACACCGATGGAGCGCCCTTCGGAGCCCATGACGCCGATCACGCGAAAACGCCGGTCACCGATGCGCAGCCATTCGCCCAGGGCACGGCGGGCACCAAAGATCTCCTTGCGGATGGCACTGCCGATCACGCACACCGGACTGGCCAGATCCAGATCGGTGGGCGGCAGAAACTTTCCCTGCGCCAGCCGCCAGTGACGGATCGCCAGCAGTTCGTGGCTGCTGCCCAGCACCGGGGTTTCGCGCTCCCTGCCCTGCCAGCCGACAGTGGCCGAACCGACCATCACCGGCGCCATCCGCCGCACGCCGGAACTGCGCGTCAGGCTGCGGGCGTCATCCAGCGTCAGGTCACGCGGAGTCTCCCCCATCAGCGTGCCGGGCGTGACACCGGCCGTCTCGGCACGGCCGGGTATCACGATCAGCAGATGGGTGCCGAGCGAGGCGAATTCGTTGCTGACGTAGCGGCGCGCCCCCTCGCCGAGTGAGGTGAGAACGACCACTGCCGCCACGCCGATGGCCATGGCGGTCAGCATCAGCACCGAACGGGTGGGATACCCCTTCAGGGCGCCCCAGGCAAAGCGCGATACGTCCGCGCTATGCAGGCGCATGCCCGCCCGGCCGCTGGTCAGACACGATGCGCCCGTCGAGCATCCCGACATGACGGCGCGCGCGGCCGCCGATTGCGGCATCGTGGGTCACCACGATCAGGGTGATGCCCTTCGCGTTGAGCGACTCGAGCACCTCGATCACGCCCTGGCCGGCGCGCCGGTCCAGGTTGCCGGTGGGTTCGTCGGCCAGCAGCACCGAGGGCTCGGTCACCGTGGCGCGGGCAATGGCAACCCGCTGGCGCTGACCGCCCGACAACTGGTCGGGCTTGTGATGGGCGCGGTCACCCAGCTGCATGGCGTCCAGTGCGGCGGCCACCCGAACGGCCCGCTGAGACGGCGGCACCCCGGCCAGCAACAGCGGCAGCTCGACGTTCTCCGCGGCGGTCAGGCGCGGCACCAGGTGAAAGGCCTGGAACACGAAACCGATGCGGCGGTTGCGGATATAGGCCTGCCGGTCGTCGCTCAGCCCCGTGACGTCGCGGCCATCGAGAAAATAGCGACCAGCCGTGGCCCGATCCAGCAACCCCAGCAGGTTGAGCAAGGTGGACTTGCCGGAGCCCGAGGGTCCCATGACAGACACATACTCGCCGGCCTCGATGTCCAGGCAGACATCGTCCAGGGCGTGGACCGTCTGTTCTCCCACCTGAAAATCGCGGTGGACGTGCTGCAGCCTAATCATCCGCAGCGATGATCCGTTCGATCACGGCGGGGGCGCCGTCCTCCACGCCCTCCCTGTCGACCGAGATCACGACCTGCTCGCCCGCCTCCAGTCCGGACAGTACTTCCGTGAACTGCCAGTTGGACAGGCCGCTGCGGATATCACGGCTTTCCAGCGTGGCATCGGCTTCGCGGTACACCAGCACCCGGTTGCCTTCGAGGATGGCCTCGCTGGGTATGCGCAGCACCTCATCGCGTTCGGCCAGCACAACCTCGATATCGGCGCTGTAGCCGGGCAGCATGTTCTCCGTATCCCGCGGGTCGTCGAAATCGACTTCGACGTCGACGGTACGCGCCTGTTTTTCACGGTCCAGGACGTAAGACGCCACCCGGCTCACCGTACCCGGAAAGCGCCTGCCATTGAAGGCATCCAGCGAAATGTAGGCCACCATGCCCTTGCGCACGGCGGGTGCGTCGACTTCATCGATGGGCGCCGACACGTACAAACGGCTCATATCGACGAGGTCGACGGCGGGCGGTGTTGCAATGCCGACCGGAGACGGCGTCACGAATTCACCGACCTCACCGTTGATCTCGGCCACCGTACCGTCGAAGGGCGCACTCAGGCGGGTCTTGTCCAGCAGCGCCCGGGCCACGTCCAGCCTCGCCTTGCTGACTTCGACGTTGGCGCGCGCGGCAGCGCAGGCAGCCGTTTTGGCCGTGGCCTGGCCCTGTGCGTTGTCCCTCTGTTCTTCCGAGGCAACGCCTTTTTCGAACAGCCGCTTCAACCGCCTGGCATCGCGCTGCGCGACATCGGCGACCACGCAGGCCTCACGCGCACGGGCGGCCGCCGCCGCGGCCTCCTCGCGGGCCAGCATGACCCGGGCGGCGAGATCCTCGTTCCAGAGTTCCAGCAGCAGCTGCCCGGCCTTCACGCTGTCACCCTTGCCAACCGGCAGGTTCGCGATCTGGCCACCCACGGGGGGCGACAGGCTGGCGCGGCGGTGCGCCTTGACGGTGCCGGCGCGGGTGTTGGCGACGGTATCCTGGACGACGCCCGTTTCGACCCGCGCCACCACCACCGCCACCGGCTGTGGCCGGTTCAGGTAGAACACCAGCGCCCCGGCAGCCGACAACACCAGCAGCGCAACCAACCACCTGTATCCGGACTTCAACATGAGATCAGATTCCCGAAGCTGACAGGGTTGTGGACAGCCTCACCGTCCCCCGGTGGGGTTCGCTACGCTCACCGCCACCCTACAAGGGCAGAATTTCGTCCAGGCTGCTGAGGCGGGCGATGTCCAGCAGTTGTGCCGGCATGTTCAGAAAGCGGACCGATGCGCCGGCACGCTGCGCCTCCCTCATGCAGGCAATCAACAGCGCCAGGCCGGCGCTGTCGGCGGATTCGACTCCGCCGAGGTCCACTTCGATGGCCGAGACGCCCGCGCAATGCCGGTGCAGTTGGTCCCACAGGGCCGGCACGGAGCCGAAACCGAGACGCCCGCGCAGGCGGATGCGACCGTCATCCTGTAGTTCAAAGGCGGCCTGGTCGCTCATCATTACCCGGACAGGCTCCTAATTACTCTCGGCGGCCTTGTTGAACAGGAACTTGCCCACCAGTTGTTCGAGCACCAGCGCCGACTGCGTGATTTCGATCTCCGAACCGTCGGTCAGATAGTCTTCCGAGCCGCCGGGTTCCAGCGCGATGTACTGTTCGCCCAGCAGACCGGCGGTAAAAATGCTGGCCGAGGTATCATCGGGGAACTTGTCGTATCTGCTGTCCATGCTCAGTTCCACGACCGCCTGGTAACGCTCGGAATCATAATCGATCCTCGACACCCGTCCGACCCGCACGCCGCTGACCTTGACCGGCGAACGCACCTTGAGGCCGCCGATGTTCTCGAAACTCGCCGTCACCCGGTAGCTGTCGCCCTCGTTGAGCTGGCTGAGATTGCTCACCCGCATGGCCAGCACGAACAGCGCAGCTGCCCCCGCGGCCACGAAAACGCCAACCATCAGTTCCAGTGTCTTGCTCTGTCTCATGCTAGTCTCCGAACATAAGCGCGGTCAGTATGAAATCCAGCCCCAGCACCGCCAGCGCCGCATGCACCACCGTACGTGTCGTCGCCCGGCCGACGCCTTCCGATGTCGGCACGGCATCGTAACCTTCGAACACCGCAATCCAGGTCGCCACCACGCCGAATACCAGGCTCTTGATGACCCCGTTGTATACGTCGTCGTAGAGATCCACCCTGGCCTGCATCTGCGACCAGTAGGCGCCGTCGTCCACGCCCAGCAGGCCGACGCCGACGAAATAGCCGCCGTAGATGCCCACGGCGGAAAAGATCGCCGCCAGCAGCGGCATGGACAGGATGCCGGCCAGGAAGCGCGGCGCGACCACCCGGTGGATCGGGTCGACCGCCATCATTTCCATGCCCGACAGTTGTTCGGTGGCCTTCATGAGCCCGATCTCGGCGGCCAGCGCCGAACCGGCGCGCCCCGCGAACAGCAGCGCCGTCACCACCGGCCCCAGTTCGCGCACCAGCGACAGCGACACCACCACACCCAGTGATTCCTCGGCGTTGAACTGCGCCAGGGTGTTGTAACCCTGCAGGCCCAGCACCATGCCGACGAACAGGCCGGACACCAGGATGATCAGCAACGACAGCACGCCGACCGAATACAGCTGCACCACCAGCAGCCGCGGCCGCCCCAGGACCCCGGGGATGCCTGCCAGGGTCTTCAGCAGGAACAGGTGGCCGCGCCCCAGC
>Ga0256830_1002823_pt1 | contig 11187 bp, 12 predicted proteins | sample 128326metaG_FD_190537 | JGI IMG/M metagenome (GOLD analysis project Ga0256830, IMG submission 190537) | Hydrothermal vent microbial communities from Lau Basin, Pacific Ocean - 128-326 | ecosystem: Environmental > Aquatic > Marine > Hydrothermal vents | place: Pacific Ocean: Lau Basin | collected...
CCCCCCCCCCAGTTGTGTTTTTTCTGATCGCAAAATTTCTTGCATTCAGAGTGAAACGCCTATGCGAAAATACCGCCATCTCATCCAACATGGCCGACACATCCTTCCATAAGCTTCCATGTTGGTCGCCCAAGTAAAAGCTCAGTTTGGTGTGGGAAATGCTCAAGCAGGATGCTGTCGGTTACATCCTGTCACATCTCGCCACAATCCTATAAAACAATTGCAAAGTGCAGGTACAAACTATGCGAGAGCCTATCCCTGAAACAGGCGGTCTTTCCGCTCCAAATCACCATTCCCCCTTATGGTTCGACATACGTTGACCTGCTCGTGCAACCGTTAGTTGCACACGGCTCTCACACGATGCCATACCACATGCTACCTATTCTACACCGTTCTCATCTGTTGATCAATATCAGCCGCAAAAAGTACAGGGCTGTTCAACGTTCTAACCCTTGACGCTAACCCTTGACGTATGGACAAGCGGATACCCCGGCGGCTGAAAACCACCGGGCAGGTGGGGCATTTCAACAGGCTGGGTATGCGCTGGCCGAAATCGAATTTCTGATACGCGGGGAGCTTATTCGGAACAAACGCGCCGGCGTTTCATTGGCCGGAAAACGCGTAGCCCCCCTTACGAATGCCCCAAAACCGGATGCGGGCGGTAGGGTTCTTCGATGGCCTGCATTTCCGCGAGCGAGAGTTCGATCTCCAGCGCGGCGACCGCCTGCTCCAGGTGCGCCATCTTGCTGGCCCCGACGATGGGGGCGGTGACGCCCGGCCTGTGCAACAACCATGCCAGCGCGATCTGCGCCGGAGTCACGCCGTGCGCCTCGGCAACACCTACCACCCTGTCCAGCACCTCGAAATCGTTGGGCGCGTAATATAGCTCGTGCGCGAAGGTATCGCTTCTGGCGCGCACCGTCGGCCCCTCGCCGGGCGTTTTGCGGTTACCGGCCAGAAAGCCGCGCGCCAGCGGGCTCCAAGGCAGGATGCCGATCCCCTGATCGATGCACAGGGGCACCATCTCGCGTTCTTCCTCCCGGTACACCGCGTTGTAGTGATTTTGCATGGAGACGAAACGCGTCCAGCCGTGCAGATCAGCCAGATACAGGGATTGGGCGAACTGCCAGGCCCACATGGACGACGCGCCGATGTAGCGCACTTTGCCGCTGCGCACCAGATCGTGCAGGGCCTCCAGCGTCTCTTCGATCGGCGTCTCGTAATCCCAGCGGTGAATCTGGTACAGGTCGATGTAATCGGTCCCCAGGCGGCGCAGCGAGTTTTCCACCTCGGTCAGGATGTGTTTGCGGGACAGGCCGCGCTGGTTGGGGCCTTCGCCGGTGGGAAAGTAGACTTTGGTGGCGATCACCACCTCGTCGCGGCGGGCGAAATCGCGCAGCGCGCGGCCGGTCACCTCCTCGCTCACGCCAGCCGAATACATGTTGGCGGTGTCGAAGAAATTGATACCCATCTCCAGCGCGCGGCGGATGATGGGACGCGCCTCCTCCTCATCCAGCACGTAATCCCGCCATTTGGATGTGCCATAGCTCATCATGCCCAGGCAGATGCGGGAAACTTTGAGACCGGATTTTCCAAGATTGACATACTCCATGTGGCGACTCCTGTGAGTGGGGTAGGGTGTAATGGGTTGGATTATAATGCAAGGGAGGGGGCTGGTGGGGACTCATTAGCAACGCGTGGGGTCTTGTAGGGTCTCGTAGGGTCTCATAGGGTCTCGTAGGGTCTCGTAGGAACTCGTAGGAACTCGTAGGAACTCATGGGAACTCGTAGGGGCTGGTGGGGGCTGGTGTTTTCCTTGACACCGGCCGGTAACTGCGGTAATATGCTTGCACGCATGAGCAATCGTTCAATGTTTCTCGAAACTACCACCGGCGCGGCTGCGCCCTTATCCGAAACCGTGGCCGAGCGGCTGGCCGAACTCTTCCGCGCGCTGAGCGACCCCAGCCGGGTGCGCATCATCGCCGTGTTGCTCGAAGGCGAGCAAAATGTCGGCGCGCTGGCCGGCCGGGTGGGCCTCAGCCTGTCCGCAGTCTCCCACCAATTGCGCACACTGCGCCAGATGCGGCTGGTACGCGCCCGCAAACAGGGCCGCGAGGTGTATTACGCGCTGGATGACGATCACGTCGCCGAACTCTACCAGCGCGGCCTGGATCACGTGCTGCATGGCTGAAAGAAACTGCTGCCGTTTTCACCACTGGCTGGTTGGTCTGCTGGTGCTGAGCGCCCTGGCGTTGCTCAGCCACTACATCGTGGCAGACATCGTGCTGCTGTCCTCCGAAGAGGGGGCAGCCTACTCCTTTACCCAGACTGCCCGGGGCATTTCCATCGAAGAGAAGGAAAGCCATCCCACCGGCCTGCACAACACCTTTCTGATCATCCCTTTCGTGCTGCTCACCCTTGCGGTGTGGTGGCTGAAAATTGGGGACATTTCCGATCCTGTTGGGCCGGGCTGGCGCCCGCCCGCGCTCCTTCCCCCTCCGATTACCCGCTAACCCCATCGAACCGCCTCCCTACGCGCCTGATTGTAGCCTCTTCGCGCGTCTGGAGGCGGGGAATTGGCGCGTCGTAAGGCGCAATTACCCAATTACCCAGTTACCATCCTTCGACTACGAGTGGACTTCGTCCGCCCTCCGCTCAGGATGTAATTACCCAATTACCCATCCTTCGACTACGAGTGGACTTCGTCCACCCTCCGCTCAGGATGTAATTACCCAATTACCCAATTACCCAATTACCCAATTACCCAATTACCAATACCCAACTCAAACGAACCATGAACGAAAAAACCATCGAACTCGAAATATCCACGTTGTTACCCGAAATCGAAGATGATGCGGATGAATGCCTGATCCGCCTGCGAGACAGGCTGCGAGAACGCAAAGGCATCCTTCACGCACATCTGGAGCGGGAGAAAGACCCCTCCTGCCTGTGCATTCACTTCGATCCCAACCTGATCTCCCTCGACACAGTGCGCCAGACAGCCAAAAAAGCCGGCGCCGCCATCACCGGGCGTTACCGCCACGAACGCATCCCCTTCGAGGGCATGGACCGGGCGGACGAGGCCCCCATCGTGCGCCGCGCGTTGGAACGCCTGCCCGGCATGATGCACGCACAGGTCAACTACGCCGCGGGGCTGATCTTCGTAGCCTACGACACCACCGTGTTGACCCCCGAAAAGATCGCCGAAACCCTGCGCGGGCTGGGAGTGCAGCCGCTTGACTGGCCGCCCGAACCATCCGAGGAGGCGCACGACCACGGCAGCGCGCCCGCGTTTCTGCCCCATTGGGTACAAGAACGCTGGGCACTCTTCCTGGTTGGGTTGGCCGGGCTGTTCCTGCTCATCGGCTGGGCCGGCACCAAATTTTTCGGAATGCCCGAAAATGTGGCGCTGGTCTTCTACCTGCTTGCCTACCTGGCAGGCGGCTACGACGTAGCTACCCACGCTATCCCCGGACTGTTCAAAGGCAAATTCGACACCGATGTGTTGATGCTGGCCGCGGCGGCCGGCGCAGGCGCGCTGGGCGAGTGGGGAGAGGGCGCGTTCCTGCTCTTCCTGTTCAGCCTGGGGCACGCAGGCGAGCATTACGCCCTCGACCGTGCCCGCCGCGCGGTCAACGCACTGGGCGAGCTGATGCCCAAAACCGCCCGTCTCAAGCAGGGCGACCGCATTTTGGAACGCCCGGTCTCCCGCCTGAAAATCGGAGACGTGGTGATCGTCCGGCCCGGCGACCGCATTCCAGTGGACGGGCAGGTGGTCGCGGGGGAAAGCACGGTCGATCAAAGCCCGATCACCGGCGAAAGTGTGCCCGTGTCCAAAACCCCGGGCGACGAAGTGTTCGCCGGGACGATCAATCAGGACGCCGCGCTGGAGGTGCGCGTCACCCGTCTGGCCAAGGACAACACCCTCAGCCGGGTGATGCAAATGGTGGCCGAGGCCCAGAGCCAGCAAAGCCCCACCCAGCAATTCACCGAACGCTTCACCGCCCGCTTCGTGCCCGCGGTGTTGGTCTTCGTGCTGCTGGTCATCGTTGTGCCACCGCTGGTGGGCTGGATGCCGCTGCGCGAGAGCTTCTACCGCGCCATGCTGCTGCTGGTGGCCGCTTCCCCCTGCGCGCTGGCGTTGGGCACCCCTGCCTCGGTGTTGGCGGGCATTGCCCAGGCCGCGCGCAACGGCGTGTTGATCAAAGGCGGCGCACATCTCGAAAACCTGGGCAGCCTGAACGCCATCGCCTTCGACAAAACCGGCACGCTGACCGAGGGCCGCTTCGTCGTGACCGACATTCAAACCCTCAACGGCTACGCCCCTGAAGAGCTGCTGCAAGTGGCCGCCGCGGTCGAACAAAGCTCCAATCACCCGCTGGCCCTGGCCGTAGTCAACGACGCCCGGCAAAAAGGGCTTGAGCTGGCCGCACCCGAGCGGGTGGAAAACGTCCCCGGACGCGGCCTGCGCGCCCAACTGGGGGCACAAACCGTACTGATCGGCTCGATCAAATTGTTCCAGGAGACTCCCGACCACCCCCGCGACCCGGCGGTGGACACGCTGGTCGAGCGACTGGAGGCCGAAGGCCGTACCACCATGGTGGTCAGCCGCAACGGAGAGTTCCTGGGCGTGCTGGGCCTGGCGGACGCGCCGCGCCCGGGCGTGCGCGAGACCCTGAAACGGCTGCGCCAGATCGGGGTGCGTCACCTGGTCATGCTCACCGGCGATAATCGCCAGGTGGCCGAACGCATTGCGCGCCACGTGGGCGTCACCGAAGTGCGCGCCGAACTTTTGCCCGAACACAAACTGGACGCCATCCAGGAATTGCAAGTACAATATGGTGCGGTGGCCATGGTTGGCGATGGCGTGAACGACGCGCCCGCGCTGGCAACCGCCACAGTCGGGATCGCCATGGGCGGCGCGGGCACCGCGGTGGCCCTCGAAACCGCGGACGTGGCCCTGATGGCCGACGACCTGAGCCGCCTGCCCTTTGCGGTCGGCCTCAGCCGTGCCAGCCGTTCGATCATCCGCCAGAACCTGGCGGTATCGCTGGGCGTGATCGCGGTGCTGCTCTTTTCGTCCATCTTCGGTTGGTTGCAACTGAGTTGGGCCGTGTTGCTGCACGAGGGCAGCAGCCTGGTGGTGGTATCCAACGCCTTGCGGCTGTTGGGCTACCGGGCGGGCGCAAGCAAATAAACAGGAAAGGAATTTTTGATTGATGTCCACACAACGAAAAACCCCCTATCGTCTCGGAGTGGTCATTCTGCTGGTGTTGATCACTTTGTTGGTTACGGAATTCGCGATTTCCGGTTTCAACGTGCCCCCCTGGGCGATTTATATCTTCGGTTTCATCCAGGCCGGCATCATCATCCACGAATACATGCACGTTTCCCGCTTGTTCAAAGATGACAAAAACAAGGAGAACAGCGGGGAATGAAAGCCGGGAAGCTGTCCATTTTCGCGCTGGCTACGGTGCTTGGGTTGGGGTTGGGGTTGCTGATCGTGATCTCGATCCCCAAACCATACACCTTTCAGGGTTCGTACTTCGAGCAGGCGCTGCCCGCGGCGGACTTCACCCTGCAAGACCAGCACGGGCGTCCCTTCACCTTGAGCCAGCAGCGCGGCAAGGTGGTGTTGATCTTCTTCGGTTACACCAGTTGCCCGGACGTTTGCCCGACCACGCTGGGGGAATACAAAAAAATAGCCCAACGGCTGGGCGAGCGGGCTGATCAGGTCGCCTTCGTGATGATCACCGCCGACCCGGAGCGGGACACCCCCGAGAGGCTGGGCAACTACGTCTCCACGTTTCACCCCGACTTTCTGGGGTTGACCGGCAGCCCCGAGGCGTTGCAGGCGGTTTACGATGCTTACGGCGTGTTTGTCGAAAAGGAAGAGAGCGAGAGCAAGGCCAATTACCTGGTCAGCCACACCTCCCGCGTGTACGTGATCGACCCGGACGGCAACCTGCGCCTGACGTTTCCGTTTGGGATGGCCGCCGAGAGCATGGCCGAGGACGTGCTGCACCTGTTGCCAACCGGGATGAAGGGAAACGGATAATGAGCACAACAGGCAAATTGCAGGGGCGACCAAGTTATTGGAAACGCCTCAAAATGCACGTATACGCCTTCTTTTTCGGAGCGGCCATGTCGTGGGTGATGGTGCCCCACACCATGCAGCAGCGCAAGGAGTTGGAACGCATCTTCGCGGTGACCACCAGCGCGCGGCTACACGGCCTGCCGTTGCTGCCTTCCCTGTACACTCTTCGGCTGCTGCCCTATCTGGTGCCCAACCTGCTCTACTGGCGGCGCATGACCGGTTTCGACCGCGCCATCGAAGGCGCCGATCTGAAACATCTGGGACATTGAACCGCCATCCGGGGTGGAAATGAATTCAAACACATTGGCTCGCTGGGTATCGGTGTTTTTCGACAGCTCGGTGCTGTCGGTAGTGGTTTTTCCGGCTATTGGCTGGCAGGCCGGGGGCTGGCAGGGGGTGGCCTGGGCCGTGGTGGCGTTGTTGATCCTGACCGGGCTGCCGTTGGCCTACATCCTGATCGGGATGCGCCGCGGCTGGGTGAGTGATCTGGAGCTTAGCCGCCGGGAGGAACGGCCGCGTTTCATTCTGGTCAGCGTGAGCAGCGACATACTGGCGTTGGTGTTGTTGGGGGTAGCAGGCGCGCCGCGCCCAGTCTGGCTGTTGGCGTTGATCTACGCCTGTCTGGGCGTCACCATGTTCACCATCTCCAGTTTCTGGAAGATCAGCCTGCACATGGTGGGGGTAGCCGGTTTTTCGACTTTGCTGGTGTTCATCTTTGGCCCCGGTTTGTGGTGGACGTTTTTGAGCCTGCCGCTGGTGGCCTGGGCGCGTTTGCAGCGCAAAAAACACACGCCCGGACAACTGCTGGCAGGCACGGTGGGCGGCGTGCTCATCACCGCGCTGGTGTTAGTGCTGGCATACTGACACCACACCCCCCCCTCATGGCCTTAGGTACCATTCCCTACTCGGGGTATGTCCTTCGTTATTTCGAGGTAACGAATAAATCAATTTCGAGGAGAACCACATGACAACATCCAGACAAACGAAAAGGGCGCGGCGCGCGCAACGCCGCGCGCGCCAGCGTAGACGCAGGCAGTTGACCATCACCTTAAGCGTCATCGGTGCTTTGGCGGTGGTTGGCCTGCTGATCTGGAACAGCCAGTTCAAGCCTCCGGCGGACATCGTCCTGCCGGAATCGTTGGAGGCGCCCCCGAACGCGGACGGCAAAGCCTGGGGGCCGCCCGACGCACCGGTGTTAATCGAAGAGTATTCGGACTTCCAGTGACCGTTCTGCGGGCGTTTTGCCGCTGACGCGGGGCGTCAGATTCTGGAAACCTATGGGGGCACCGGTTTGGTGCGTTTTGAATACAAACATTTCGCCGTGATCGGCATGGAGTCCATCCGTGCGGCTGAGGCCTCCGAGTGCGCCAACGAACAGGGTATGTTCTGGCAGTATCACGACACCCTGTTCGCCAACCAGCGCGGCGAGAACCAGGGAGCGTTTCGTGACGCGGCCCTCAAGGCTTTCGCGGCAGAGCTGGGTCTGGACCAGGCTGCTTTCAACGAGTGTCTGGACTCGGGCCGGTACCGCGATCTGGTACAGGCAGAACTGAACGAAGGCCGCAGCCGCGGGGTGCAGGCCACGCCAACCATTTTCATCAACGGACGCAAAATCGAAGGCGCGCTGCCCTTCGCGGAGTTTCAGGCTGTCATCGAGGCCGAGTTGTCCAGCAAATGATCGAGAATCAAACACCCAGGAGACGGATACATCCGGGCTTAGCAGGCCCTTATGCTCGATCTTCGAATGCCTTCAAAACCGACCACTTTTTGTCATTCTGAGGGCACGCAGCGACCAAAGAATTCGGAGCGCAGCCTATCATGTCATGTCATTCTGAGGGCACGCAGTGCCCGAAGAATCTGGGAGCGCAGTGCCCGAAGAATCTCCCTCACCATCTTTGAGATTCTTCGCTGTCGCTCAGAATGACACCGTCCCGTCCTGAGGGGCGTCAGCCCCGAAGAATCTGGGAGCGCAGTGCCTGAAGAATCTCCCTCACCATCTTTGAGATTCTTCGCTGTCGCTCAGAATGACATACGTCCCGTCATTCTGAGGGGCGTCAGCCCCGAAGAATCTGGGAGCGCAGTGCCCGAAGAATCTCCCTCACCGCAAGCGAGATGGCGGCCGTCCAACCACCCGGATGTCTCCAATAATCACGCGCCGAACAAGGATTGAGACTTGATACGACCGTCGGGGCGACCGGCCGGTCGCCCCGACCCCTAATAACCACGCCTCCGAACACCCCGATCAGCAAATTCACGCCTGGATCACGGATGGAAAACTGGGGCTGGGGCGGCAAATGCCCGCTTACGGCGACCAACTGACCGACGACGAGGTCCACGCGGTGATCGAGTACCTGCACACGCTGTGGACGCCCGCACAGTTGGAAATCCAGCAGGACATCACCCCTGCTGGCCTGCCACCCCGGAACCGGGCCGGGGCCATAAGGGATACCGATCGCGCTAGAAAGTCAGGCCAACGAAGAACACCCAGTAATAGACCAGATATGCGCCAGCGCCGATCAGGAACATCGCGCTGGCGCGGTGTACGTAGGGGATGGCCGCGCGCAGTCGCTGGGCCAGCGCGCCCTGGAACAGTGCGCTGCCAATGGTGACCAGCACCAGGATCGTGCCCATGCCCAGCGCGTAGCTGACGAACTGTCCAAAAGAAGCCCCCCATCCCTGGCTGGCCAGCGAACTGCCTACCACCACCAGGAAGATCGGCAGGGTGCAGCTCAACGAACCAATGGCGTAGGCCACGCCGAACAGGAACACCCCGCGCAGGCTCCTTTCCCGCGGGGCTACTACCCGGCTGGCTGCCATGATGCCCAACGTGCGGCGTGTGACCAGCAGCCAGCCCCCCAGTACGACCAGCAAAGCCCCAATGGCGATCCCGGCATACGGGAAAATCCGGATCATCCATTGCCCTCCCAGCGAAATCAGGCTGCCCACCACCGCGAAGACCAGCACAAAACCCAGCGTGGCAGTCGCCCCCAACAGCAAGGCTTTGAACAGCCGTCTGCTCGAGGACATCTGCGCGAACGCGGGTTCTTCCGTGCCCAGGTGATACGAGATGTACGACGGCAGCATGAAGAAGCCGCACGGGTTTACACTGGCAACCATGCCGGCGCCAAACGCGTAGCCGATAGGCAACGCGCTGGCCAGCCCGGCCACCGCGGTTTCCGCGCTGTTGCGCACGCTCAGCAGCAACAGCAGAATCGCCCCTACGCCCAATGCCGGCAGCCCAAACGTGACCGCCAGCTGCCTCACGCGGGATTGCCCGGCCGCGCCGGTTTCTGGTGTGACGATGTTACGGGGAGTTGTTTCGCTCATGCTCACCTCTCGGTAAAAAATGTGTCAGTTGCTGGATTTGTCCAGCAATTCTTCGACCAGTTCGACCATCTTATCACGAGTGATCAACCCTGTCCACGTGCGCACGATCTCCCCCTCCGGGGTGATGAAGTAGGTGGTCGGCATCCCCAGCAGCCCATAGGTTTGCACCACGCCGGAATCGAAGGTGGTGCCCGAGGGGTAGGTAATGTTCAGCTCCTGGAGCAGCGCGCGGCCGTCTTCGCGTGTGCCCAAACCGGTGAACGGGCCGACATCCAGCCCGAACAACAGAACGCGGTCCTGGTATTCTTCGTGTACCGCCTGTAAGTCGGGCATCTCGATGCGGCAAGGGGGGCACAGTCCGGCCCAAAAGTTGAGCACCACGGGTTTCCCTTCCGCCAACAATTCGGACAGCAAAACTTCCCCGCCAGGTGTGAACCCTTTGCCCTGGTAGATGCTGATCTGGATATCGGAGGGTAAATTTTTGACAATGGTTTCAACCGATGCTTCGCCGCCAGGCCCCGCGCCACTTTGGGAAGCCTGGCAAGCGGTCAGCACGATCATCACCGCGGCCACCAGCCAGAGTAAGGTTTGCTTGTGTTTGATCATGTTTGCCTCGTCGTTGTTTTTGAGTTCGAGTTTTAAGTTTAGGTTTTGAGCTTGAGACCTCACAGGTCTACTACTACACGATGCAGGAAGATTTTACCCAAACTAGATTACATCCGGGCATCTCCATGCGCTTTGAGACCTGTGAGGTCTGGGTGCGTCAAGTGCGTAAGTCCTATAATTGAGGTAACTGGGATAATTGGCAGTACCCGGCAGACTCATCAGACCACGTAGACCCGCCAGAGGCTCGAAAACATCAGGGCTGGTACACACGCGTATCTGGCCGGAAGGCAGCCCACGAGAACCAAAAATGGTCTACCTTGAGCACCGGCGTGAGGGACGTTCCAGCCAATGCACCCTCGATGGCTTCGCCCAGGATGTTCCACGTGCTGCCGGTCTGCTCATCGGTGATCTTTTCGCCGTCGAACACGAAGGTGAGGGTTTGGCCGTCCACAGTGCGCTCGAAAACGCCATTGGCGCCCACATCATCTCCACTGGAGATCTCGGAATTACCCAACGCAGAAGCCAGTCCGGGCTGCCAGAGCACGACTACCGGCACGCCGCCCACTGTATCGTTGACCACGCGCACTTCTTTGAGCACATCATTGGGGTAGGCCACGGCCTCGCCGTTGAGTTCTACGGTAGTCACACGCGCCATCGGCAGCAACTGATCTGGCGTGTCCGGCCCGAGGTACAGGAAAGGCGAACGGTTGATGTCGTCGTACCCGGCGTAGGGGTTGCGCCCGTAACTGCGCACGAAGCCGGTCTCGCGGGAGAGCACCTGAGCGTCAGGAAACGCCTGGCGTGCCTCGGCCCACCCAATGGTGGTGACCGGTAAGAAGGTCAATTGTGTGCCGGTCAGCTCGCCGATCACCGCGTCACCCGTGGCCTGCTGCCACCAGCTTTCGGTCTGGCGGTCGTACATCAATAAGTTGCTGAAACGCAGGCGTCCGGTGGTGCCGAAATCGAGCACCATGCCGTTCACGGTGGCCTCGAACGCGATGGCAGTGTTGCACAACGGGCAAAAGGTGATCGCCACCGGTTTTCCCCCAACCACGTCATTCACGATTTCGTGCCAGATCAGAATCTGGAGCGGGTAGATACGCACATCGCCTGCATTTTCAAAGACGATCACCGGCTCCAGGTCGCCCAGCCACTCG
>Ga0256830_1002824_pt1 | contig 11181 bp, 11 predicted proteins | sample 128326metaG_FD_190537 | JGI IMG/M metagenome (GOLD analysis project Ga0256830, IMG submission 190537) | Hydrothermal vent microbial communities from Lau Basin, Pacific Ocean - 128-326 | ecosystem: Environmental > Aquatic > Marine > Hydrothermal vents | place: Pacific Ocean: Lau Basin | collected...
AACTGAAGAAGCAGAAACAGCTGATCCACAGCTAACGGATCAAAATAGCGGGATCTAATTCAGGATGAAAACTACAGGCGAGCCAGCAGTAGCGTTAACACTTGACGCACACGATCCATTCCGCTCTTAAGATTCTCTTCAATCTCGGCCATTGAGATAATAGAGCCGTCCCCCTTGCCAGCTGCCCAGTTGGCGGATACTGCACAGCAGGCGTAGTTCAGGCCTAATTCGCGTGCCAGCACCGCCTCTGGCATACCGGTCATCCCCACCATGGTACAGCCATCACGCGCCATTCTTTCGATCTCTGCTGCGGTCTCAAGGCGCGGCCCCTGTGTAGCGCCGTAAGTGCCTGTTTCGCAGCTGCTCAGACCCGCCGCCCTGCACTGCTCAATCAGCATCGCGCGCAGTTCATCACAGTAAGGGTAGCTAAAGTCAACATGGGTCACTTCACTCAGCTCATCCTCAAAATAGCTGCTCGGACGCCCCCAGGTGTAGTCGATAATCTGGTCCGGGATCGCCAGCGCGCCAGGGGGTAACGTATCATCTATTCCCCCTACCGCAGCCACTGCGATCACCCGCTTAACCCCGGCCTGATGCATCGCCCAGATATTTGCACGGTAGTTGATGCGATGTGGCGGAATGGTGTGGGCGTCACCGTGGCGCGCTAGAAAAAACACCTCCCTGCCGTTCAATACACCCTGCACCAGCGGTGCGGACGGTTCTCCAAACGGGGTATGGATGCGCTCACGTTGAGTGATCTCCAGCCCCTCTAATGAAGTCAGCCCTGTACCGCCTATAATTGCCAGATCGCCCATTTTCTACTCACTCGTCATCACTGCAGACAGCATAGATACCGGGTGCATTGCGCAGGTGCCCTTTGTAATCCATGCCGTAACCAAAGAGGTAGCGATCGACCACATCAAGCCCGACAAAGTCTGCCGGTGGCGCCGCTTTACGCTCATGCAGTTTATTAACCAACACTGCACTCAACACCTGCGCTGCGCCGTGCTGTTTACAATACGCAATGATCGCCTTGAGTGTCACCCCTTCATCATGAATATCATCCACCAGCAGCACTGTGCGCCCATTTAATTCATGGTGCGGCAGCACCTTCCAGTCAAGTTCACCGCCACGTGTCCTGCCCCCATAACGTGAGGCGTGCAGATAATCGACCTGTAATGGAAAACTCAGACGGGATAACAGCAGGCCGGTCGGGATCAATCCGCCCTGCATCACACAGATCACCAGCGGCTCACGCTCTCCAATCGCCTCTGTAATGGCTGCCGCCATACGGTCAAATGCGGCGTCAATCTCTGCAACCGAGTGGAGGCACTCGGCACGCGCCAGCACTGCCTGCGCCGTTTCAAAGCTGGTAGACATACAGTAGCGGCCCTTCGTTAATCGCGTGGCAGCTCAGGAAAGCTTTGCGTTGGAAAACGCCCACTCACCGTATGCAGGAATGCCGCGATATCCTGTTGCTGGGCGCGGGTTAAATCTTTACCCAACTGTGTCGTACCCATTACGCGAATCGCCTCTTCCAGCCTCTTCACCTGGCCGTTGTGAAAGTACGGGGCGGTCAACGCCACATTACGCAGCACCGGTACACGCCACATGCGGCGATCGGTTTCATCTTTGGTGATATAGTAACGACCGATATCATCGGCCAGCTGATAGCGCGCTTCATCTTTGGTGCCCGGATAGTTGGGGAACAGCTCATAAAAACCTTCACCCATCTGAAAGGCCAGCCCCGGTACCGGCCCGGAGAGATTGACCCAGAAGTGGCAGGAGGCACAGCCCACATCAATAAAGGTTTTAAAACCCCGTTTAGCCTGCTTTGAAATAGCATCTTCATCACCCTGCAGGTAACGATCAAAGTCGCTATCAGGAGTGCGCAAGGTGCGGATATATGCAGCAAGTGCTTTTGTGATTGTATCGTAACTTAACGCCACCCCTTTCCCATAGGCCTCTGCAAAGCGCCGGGGGTAATCGGCCGTATTCCAGATGCGCTCCACTACCGCCTGCTTATCTTTCATTCCCATTTCAGTCGGGCTGATCAGGTGCTCTTTGATCGCCTCTTCAAGCGTCGCTGCACGGCCGTCCCAGAAATAGACGGTCTGATAAGCCACGTTATATAACGTTGGCGAAGAGCGTTTGCCCTCAATACCCAGCGCCCCGCGTGACACCGCTTTGCCATCGTCTCCTGCCGACATTACATTGTGGCAGCCGTTGCAGGAGATGGTGTAGGTTGCTGAGAGCCGTTTATCAAAAAAGAGCTGTTTCCCTAGTTCGATTTTGGCTGCTGTCTGGGGGTTGTCACTCGGAATAGGGGGCGATGGCGGCAGCGGCTGGAATGGTTCGAAATCAGCATAAACTGAACTGGAAAACAGCACCAAAGAAGAGGCAACAATAGAAAACAATCGACTCATGTTCATTCAGACCTTTTAATAAAAATTTACAGTAATCCCAATGTGTGCGGCTCGTCATAGCCGACCACCTTCTCGACCGCCCTCTGCCATTCCGGATCAGCGCTCAACGATTCACAGGTCACGCACCCTTTTCCATGCAGACGAGAGAGGCGCAACTGAGAAGCTGGATTATGCCAGTTTTTGAGCCGTTCTAACACGCTCACCACCGCATCAAACTCCTTGCAGACCAGCACCATATCACAACCCGCATTGGTTGCCGCCTCGGCACGATCCGCAACAGTGCCCACCCCGCTCGCCCCTTTCATCTCCAGGTCATCGCTAAAGATCACCCCCTGGAATCTGAGACGATTGCGCAGCACCTCCTGCAACCAGAACGGTGAGAAACCGGCCAGTGCTGAGTCGATCTGCTCATAGAGCACATGCGCCACCATCACCGCCTCCATACCGACGTGAGCCATGCGGTCGAACGGCATGAGATCTTCCATCTGTAGATCTTCATAGCGGCGGCTATCGACCGGTAGCGTAAGATGAGAATCTTCCACCACACCGCCGTGGCCGGGAAAATGTTTACCAGTGGCGGCCATTCCGGCGCGGTGCATGCCGATCATATATTGGTGAGCAAGATCGGCCACCACCTCCGGGTTACGGTGGAATGCGCGATCGCCAATCACCTCGCAGATGCCGCGCCCAAGGTCTAGCACCGGTGCGAAGCTAAAGTCGATGCCAACTGCGCGCAGTTCGATCGCCATTAACCAGCCGCTCAGCTCGGCCAGCTCACGCGCCACTTTAGGCGCTGTATCAAAACATTTTCCAAGCTGTGCAACGGCGGGCAGTTCAGTAAACCCGGCACGAAAGCGCTGCACTCTGCCCCCTTCGTGATCGACCGCCACCAGTAGCTTTGGTGTTCGCAGGCTATGAATCTCGGCGGTCAATGCCGTCACCTGCTCGGGCGACTCATAGTTGCGACTAAAGAGGATCACACCACCGATCAACGGATGCTGCAACAACTCGCGCTCTTCCGTGCTCAGTTGCAGTGCAGCAATCCCCATCATCACCGGCCCTAGCGCCATGGTTTCCTCACTATTCTCTGATACATTAATTGCGATCTCGTGTCCGCACATCCAGCCAGTCGCGCAGGCGGTCACCCAGCAGATTAACCGACAACACCACCAGCATCAATGCGATCCCCGGCACCAGCACCATATGGGGTGCCACCAGCATATAGCGTGTGCCGTCACGGATCATACTGCCCCATGACGGCGTCGGGGGCTGAATGCCGAGCCCAAGGAATGAGAGACCCGCTTCGGCGATCACCACACTGGCGATCGCAAAGGTCGCTTCAACAATCAGTGGCGCAGCAATCAACGGCACAAGGTGTTTGAAAATGATTCGACTGCGTCCGGCTCCGAGTGCGATCGCAGCCTGTACATGGTCACGATTTTTCAGCGTCATCACCTGCGCACGTGAGAGCCTTGCGAAGCCGACCCAGCCAACAACACAGAGCGCGATCACCACATTATCAATGCCCGGCCCCATCAACCCGGCCAGCGCAATCGCCAGTAAGATACCGGGGAAGGCGAGAAAGATATCGATAATGCGCACAACCAGGTGATCAAACCAGCCACCAACAAAGGCGCTGAGTGAACCGATCGTCACACCGATCAGCAGTGAGATTGTCACAACAGCAATCGAAACGATAAATGAGGTCTGCGCACCGACGATCAGCCGATCCCACAGGGAGCGCCCAAGGTCATCGTAGCCAAACCATTCGTGGCTATCCGGCGGCAGCAGGATTCGGCTCAGCTCAATGTGGTCAGGCGAGAGCGCAAACAGCGGGCCAAATAGCGCCAGCACAAGCCATAATAGAAAGATCACCGCTGGAAACCAGAGGCGCATTATCTTCCGCCCCCGAGCCGAATGCGTGGGTCCATCCAGGCGTAGACCAGGTCGGTGAGTGTGTTGACCACCACATAGGTGAGACTAATCAGCAGGATGCACGCCTGTACCACCGGGTAGTCTCGACGATTGATCGCATCGATGGTTAACTGGCCGATACCGGGCCATGAAAAGACAATCTCGGTGATCATCGCGCCACCGAGCAGCGCGCCGAGTTGCAGCCCCAGCAGCGTAATCACCGGCAGCATCGCATTTTTCAGCCCGTGGTTCACGATCACCGCTCGCTCCGAAAGCCCTTTGGCGCGCGCGGTGCGGATGTAATCTTCCCCCATCACCTCAAGCAGCGTTGCGCGAATCATGCGCGCCAGAATTGCCGCCAGCGCAGTACCGAGCGTCAGGGCGGGCAGCACCAGCGATGCAACGCCAGACTGTCCACTCACCGGTAACCAGCCCAGCCATAGTGAGAAAAAGAGAATTAACAGCGGCCCCATCCAGAAATTGGGGATCGAAATACCAAACAGTGAAAAGAGCATCGCGCCGCTATCCCATGCGCTATCTTTTTTCATCGCCGCCATGATGCCAAGTGGGAAGGCGATAACCACCGCCACCAGCAACCCAGCTGCCGCCAGCGTAGCGGTTGCTGGGATGCGCTCCATCAGGATATCTGCAATCGGCCGTTTCGAATGGAGTGACTCACCCAGGTCAAAATGGAGCAGCCCGTGAAAATAGTTGATCAACTGCACCCCGATCGGCTGATCGAGTCCCAGTGCGGCACGCAGCGCCTCGCGATCTGCGGGCTGGCTCGACTCGCCCAGCATCACCTCAACCGGATCACCCGGCACCAGGTGAATCAGAAAAAAAACCAGGCACGAAACGCCGAAGATGACGAATAGCGCGCTGAGCAGCCGAGAGAGCAGGAAGTTCAGCATGTGGCGCTACCCATTGATAACCACCACGGTTCCAGCCTCGACACGGTCAAACAGTTGGATCAACGCATCATTGCGCATCCGGATGCAGCCGTGCGACATCGGTATCCCCATCGGCTCGCTCTCGGGCGTACCGTGGATGTAGATATAGCGACGCATCGAATCGACACTGCCCAGCCGGTTTTTGCCAATCTCACAGCCACTCAACCATAAGATCCGACTCAACACCCAGTCTCGTCCCGGCTGCGCGGCAGCTAGCGCTGGCGAGTAAAGCTCACCCGTTGGGCGACGCCCAACAAAGACCGTATTCAACGGTAAACCAGCGCCAATCTTTGCGCGAATAATATGACGGCCGCGCGGGGTACATTCACTGCCAGCGACCTCACCTGGGCCATTTTTAGCCGTTGAGATCGCGGCCTCCATCACAACCTGCTCACCCCTTAGCAGGTGCAGTCGCTGTGTTGTGATATCGATGATAATCTCAGCCATCATGCCATTAGTTACCCATCAGTTTTGCTTAATATACAGCAGCCCATCATAGTTCCCATCCCGTGCAATGGTATACCCTGCCACCCCATCTCGTGCGATAAAAACATGATCTTCATACCACAGCGGCACAAACGGTAGCCGCTGTAACAGGTGTGACTGTAACTGTTGATATAATGCCGCCTGCGCCTCGAGGGTAGTGGCGGACTCTGCCGCTTCAATCAGACGATCTGTCTCATCATCGATAAAGCGCCCACGGTTCGCCCCTGCCGGCGGCACTGCGGAGCTATGAAACACGTAACGGAATATATCCGGCAGTTTAATCCCAACCCACATCAGGCTGTACATCTGAAAACGCCCCGCCTTAATGTCACCATAAAAAGTTCCCCAGTCATAGCTCTTCAGCTCGACCTTGATACCGACCTCTGCAAGCTGCTGCTGAATCACGGTGGCGAGGCGCAGGCGAAACGGATCGCTTGAGGTCTTATAGGTGAGCAGCAGCGGGTTATCTGGTGTGTAGCCCAGCGGCTTTAACAGCGCCCGCGCCGCTTTGGGATCATAGGGAATCTGTTGCAGTGTCGGCGCACCCGCCCAGTGGTCTGGCGGTAACAGCGCATTGGCTGGCTGAGCCGATCCACCCAGCACATATTGAATGATTGAGTCACGGTCCAGTGCCAGCGAAATCGCCTGCCGCACCTTATCAACCCCTGTCAATTCATCTTGCATGTTAAACCCGAGATAAGCGAAATTAGAGCCGGCACCATGTGTTATATTGAGACCGGGCTCCTGCGATAGATAACGGATCAGCTCCGGTGGCAGGTCGTTCTGCATCATGTCGATCTCACCGCGTACCAGTTTTAGAACCCGCACCGATGGATCCTTGACCTCTATAAACTCTAGCAATAGCTGGTCACTGCGCCGCTTTAATCTTAGGTGGGTGTCGTCCGGCCACGCCGCTAACTGGTAGCCACCACTGCCGACTGGAGCGCGGTTAAATTCGTGCCCAGACTCCATAAGCGACTTTGGCAGAATGCCAATACCGAGTCTTCCGGGAAAAAGCAGGTCGGCTTCTTTAAGGATAAAATCGATCACCGCCTCCCCTCTGGTTTCAATACGCTCAATCGAGCGCGCCAGCGAGAGACGGTGTGGCGATGCGTTGCGGCTATCGAGAATAAATTCATAAGTCGCTGCTACATCGGCACTGGTGAGGCGCTCACCGTTGCTAAAGCGTGGACGATCAGGCGTGAGTGTAAAACGGTAATGCAGCGGGGTGACTCTCTGCCAGCTTGCCAGTGACGGCACCGGCATTGAAGCGGCATCAAAATCGACTAAACGCTGATATAGCAGGCGATTGATGCGTGATGAGGTGGCATCGGTGGCGAAACGCGGATCAAGCGTGACCGGCATCTTTGAGAGACCGAAGCGCAGTGCGCCGTTATCGGGCGCAGAACAGCTACTCAATAAAAGCGTCGAGAGCAAAAACAGGATTGATGCAACGACTCGTTTCCCTGTCGCGCCGCGCATCAGCTAGCCATTCCACTCACAGAAAGGGTGCGTCACCAGAGAGACGTTGTAGTAACGCGGGTCATCGGAGACCTCTTCTCCAATCCACGCAGGTTTCTCAAACGGTTCATTCTCATGCTGTAACTCAATCTCTGCCACAACCAGCCCAGCATTATCGCCCTCAAACAGATCGATCTCCCAGGTGTGGTGACCACGCTGAACAAAATAGCGTACCTTCTCGATCAATGGTCCGTCACTAAAACTGGCGAGCATCTCATCGGCATCTGCCAGCGGGATCTCATACTCATATTCACTGCGCGAAATTCCAAGCGTGGCACTCTTAAAATTAAGGAACGCCTTTTCGCCCGAGGTGCGAATACGGATGGAGACCTTTTCGGAGCTGCCAAGGTAGCCCTGCACGTAGCGGCAGGAGCCATCGACCTCACTGCGCCATGCATCACTGGTTAAGAGAAATTTTCTTTCGATCTCCTGCGCCATCGTTATCAATCTCGCTCGAACAGTGCCATCGCTTCAACATGCGAGGTGTGGGGAAACATATCCATCACACCGACACAGCTCATGCGGTAGCCATGTTTATTGACCAGTTCATTGGCATCTCGCGCCAGTGTCGCCGGATTGCAGGAGACATAGGCGATCAGTTTAGGTGCTAACTTCGCCAGTGGAGCCATCATCTCTAGCGCCCCGGCACGCGCGGGATCTAGCAATACCTTATCAAACGGCTTCTCTCCAGGGACAAAACCGGCCTGGTGTAATCGTTCAGGTCTGGTTAGATCGGCTGCATAAAACTCAGCATTATCGATACCGTTATGTTTGGCGTTATGGCGCGCCAGTTCCACCAGCGCATCATCCCCCTCAATACCGACAATCGAGGCGACACGTCGCGCCATCGGCAGGGTAAAATTGCCGAGGCCACAGAAAAGATCCATCACCCGATCTTCGGGCTGTAGATCTAACAGCTCAATCACCTTATCGATCATCTTGCGGTTGATCTCACTATTAACCTGCACAAAATTCATCGGCCCAAAACGGTACTCGACGTTATCTTCCGGCAGACGATAACAGAGCGCTTCCTTACCACTCTCTTTCGCCCTCTCCGGCCACAGTAGATGGACCGTATCGGGCCCCTTTGGCTGTAGATAGAGCAGCACATTGTGCTGCTGTGCAAAGTGGCGCAGCTTGTCGATGTCGCTATCGATAAAGGGTTCAAGGTGGCGAAAGATCATCGCAGTGTCGGCGTCACCCACGGCAATCTCAATCTGCGGGATTCTCATGTAGATCGACAGGTTACCAACCAGATCCTTCAATGCGTTAATCTGCCTGCCCACAGAGGGGTGCAGCACTCTGCAGCTTTCGATGTCGGCCAGATAGGGGCTGTTCTTCTCACGAAAACCGACCAGTACCTTCTCTTTCTTGATCACATATTTAACACCGAGACGCGCCTTGCGGCGATAGCCCCATAGCGGCCCGCTCATCGGTGGCAACAGGTGAGTGGCTTCAACATTGCCGATATGTTTGAGGTTATCGAGCAGTACCTGCTGCTTGGCGTGGATCTGCGCCTCGGCGGCCATATGTTGCAGACTACAACCGCCGCAAATGCCAAAGTGAGGACACCCCGGCTCCACCCGCTCAGGCGATGCTTTAATCACATGAGCAACGCCCCCCTCATCGTAACTACCTTTACGTTTGAGATACGAAAAGAGTACCTCTTCACCCGGCAACGCGCCATCAATAAAGACCGCTTTGCCATGCAGGTGGGCAACCCCTCGTGAATCATGAGTGAGTGACTCGACTGCAGCGTAGCTGCTCTGCTTAAGGTCAACCCGCCCTCTGTTTCTGGATGAACGTTTACGCGAACGCTTCTGCTTACGTGCCATTTTAACCCCTGTGATTAAACTGAATGGGGCGCATCTGAAAAAACAGGTGTCGACAGGTAACGATCCCCCCGGTCGCAGATGATCACCACTATCACTGCATTGCTCACCTCCTGAGAAAGCTGCAATGCAGCACTCACTGCACCACCGGATGAGATCCCGGCAAAGATCCCTTCACGCCGTGCCAGTTCACGCGTGGTCGCTTCCGCCGCTTGCTGGCTCACATCAATGATGCGGTCGACACGCTGTGCATCATAAATCTTCGGCAGATACGCCTCTGGCCAACGGCGAATACCGGGGATCTGCGCCCCCTCCATCGGCTGCACGCCGACGATCTGAATCTCAGGGCTCTGCTCTTTCAGAAAACGTGACGTACCCATGATGGTACCGGTTGTTCCCATCGAGCTAACAAAGTGGGTAATGTTGCCATCAGTATCGCGCCAGATCTCAGGGCCAGTAGCGCTGTAATGTGCGCTGGGGTTATCCTGGTTTGAAAACTGATCCAGCATCACCCCTTCACCATTGGCGACCATCTCGCGCGCACGATCAATTGCCGCCTCCATGCTGCCCTCCTGCGGTGTCAATATAATTTCAGCACCGTAGGCCGCCATGCTGGCGCGGCGCTCAACACTCATATGGGCCGGCATCACCAGAATCAGCCGGTAGCCTTTAATTGCAGAGGCCATCGCCAACGCAATACCGGTGTTACCACTGGTCGGCTCGATCAGTGTGTCACCCGGTTTGATCTGACCACGCGCCTCGGCCTGCTGAATCATATTCAGTGCGGGGCGATCTTTAACCGACCCAGCAGGGTTATTCCCCTCCAGCTTGGCCAGGATCACATTATCAGTGTTACCCGGCAAGCGCTGCAGTCTCACTAGTGGGGTGTTGCCAATAAAATTTTCAATGGTGGGGTACGGCATCGTTTAGATCCAGGGTATAAATAATTTAGAGGTCTGATTTTACCTGACTAAGCGCGATTAAACTCAACGACATTACTTTCGCCCGACGATGAGATCGCCTGCTGTTCGCGCAGTTCGGGAACCAGGTGATGTAAAATAGTCTGTACCTGCTCTTCATCAAAGGTGTCACACGCCTGCTGTAGCATAGCCATATTTTTCTCAACGACACCCCATTCAGACTTCGTTGAACGAGCCAGTAGTATTTTATTATGCCCTGTCTTTATCAGATCTTCCTGCTGATAAAATAGCTCTTCATAAAGTTTCTCACCGGGGCGCAGCCCTGTGTATTTAATCTCGATATCTTCGCCCGGCATCTTTCCAGATAATCGAATCATCTGCTCCGCCAGATAACTAATCTTGAGCGGCTCTCCCATATCGAGTACAAATATCTCACCACCACTACCCATTGTCGCCGCCTGCAAAATAAGCTGGCTAGCTTCAGGAATCGTCATAAAAAAACGGGTAATATCAGGGTGTGTAACAGTTACCGGGCCACCACTGGCAATTTGCGTTTTAAACAGCGGCACCACACTACCAGCTGAACCCAGTACATTACCGAAACGTACTGTTATATATTGTGTATCGACCTGCGTATTGAGTGCCTGGCAATAGATCTCTGAGGCGCGTTTACTCGCGCCCATTACATTTGCAGGGTTAACCGCCTTATCGGTTGAGATCATCACAAATGTCTGGCAACGATATTTTGCAGCCGTCTGGGCCATCAGGCGTGTGCCGAGGACATTGTTCCGGATCGCCTCTCGCACCTGCAGCTCAAGCATCGGCACATGTTTATAGGCTGCGGCGTGAAAAATAATCTCTGGCTGATATTTTTTCATGGCATGTGAAACTGCTGCCGCATCACAAACATCGCCGAGCAGGGAATGAAACAGCAGTTCTGGATAGTCTTTTTTAAGCTCATTGCCGATGGTATATAGATTAAACTCTGATTTCTCAAACAGGATTAATCTAGCGGGGCCCAGTTTCGCTACCTGACGGCAGAGCTCAGAACCAATTGAGCCACCGCCACCACTAATTAAGACCGTTTTACCGGCTATCCCCTGATTGATCCCTTCCCAGTCAAGTTGCACAG
>Ga0256830_1002825_pt1 | contig 11181 bp, 11 predicted proteins | sample 128326metaG_FD_190537 | JGI IMG/M metagenome (GOLD analysis project Ga0256830, IMG submission 190537) | Hydrothermal vent microbial communities from Lau Basin, Pacific Ocean - 128-326 | ecosystem: Environmental > Aquatic > Marine > Hydrothermal vents | place: Pacific Ocean: Lau Basin | collected...
GTGCTGCCAATGGCGCATATTGGGTGTTGGTCGGCCCTTCCGTCAATCCTATTTCAAGGCTCATTGGAGGTCTCCTTCCTATGATAAGTCTAAAGCAATTCTCCAATGATACCCAATCCGGCGCACGAAAGGGCTGTTTTAGCGATTAGAAATGCCCTGTGTTTGCATTATCGAATAGAAACCGCTTGTGTTTGCGCAAAATCAAGGTCACAGGTCTCAAAACGCATGGAGATGCCCGGATGCAATCTGTTTTGGGTAAAATCTTCAGTAGACCTGTGAGGTCTCAAGTGTAAGTATTGTCAATAACAGGGCTTACGCAGCTGCGAACTGTGGCACCGGTCATTCCGAGAGAACGAGCCCCCCTCTGAGGGAGCGCAGCTTATCATGTCATTCTGAGGGGCGTCAGCCCCGAAGAATCTGGGCACGAAGTTGCCCGAAGAATCTAGAGCGCAGCAACCGAAGAATCTGGGAGCGCAGCGACCGTCGGGGCGACCGGCCGGTCGCCCCGACTCCAATAGCCGCGTGCCGGTCATCCGTCTCCGGTCCCCGGTCGTCCGTCCCCCGTCTCCCCCGCTATCGCCGAGATTCTTCGCTGTCGCTCAGAATGACATAAGCAACAGTTAGGCATGAAGTGCGTAAGTTCTACCAGTTCAACAATCTTGACGAACATGGAGCCGTACCATGAAAATACGCTACGACGAAAAAGGCAAATTCTATTCCGAGGTGATCACCAAGTGGCCGATCGCGGTCACGTTGCAAACCTTGACACACCGCGTCCACGGCAACATTTACGTTTTGCCCGACGAGCGGCCTAAAGATGCTCTCAACACAGATGAACACTTTATTGCTCTTACGGAAGCCACCGTGTACGACGCGCAGGGTAACGAAATCTACACCGCGGAATTCATGGCCATCAATCGCAATCACGTCATCTGGGTGATTCCTGACCCCAACCAACCCGAGACAACCGAGAGGGAAGATGACCATGACGCAGCCTAGCTCACCCAACCCATCCAGCAGCCCCAAAATCGACACCACCCGGCTGAAGAATTACATCATCGACCTGGTCGAGCGCGAACTGGAACGCAATCCGCCGCCTGTGGAGCGCTGGAACGAAAGCGTCCGCCGTCTGATCCTCAAAGGGTTCGAGCAAACCAAAGTCAAACTGGAGAAAAACCTGCTCGCCCAGCTACTGCAAGACATCCAGAACGAGCTGGCAGGCTATGGCCCGCTGACCCCGTTTTTGAACGATCCGGAAGTTTCGGAGGTGATGGTGAACGGGGCTGAGAAAATCTACGTAGAAAAGGGTGGAAAATTAATCAAAACCGAGGCCCGTTTTCAAAACGAAGCGCACGTGCGCCGGATCATCAACCGCATCATCCTGCCGTTGGGCCGCCGGGTGGACGCGGACCACCCCACTGTGGACGCGCGGCTTCCCGACGGGTCACGCGTCAACGCGGTCATCCCGCCGGTCGCCATCGACGGCTCTACCATCACCATCCGCAAATTCGGAAAGGAAAAGCTGGGGGTGGACGATCTGATCGCGTTGGGTTCGATTACCGAAAACATGGCCGAATTTCTGCGCGCCTGTGTGGTTTCGCGTTTGAATATCGTGATCTCCGGCGGTACAGGGTCCGGCAAAACCACCCTGTTGAACGTGCTCTCCAGCTTCATTCCCGAAGACGAGCGCATCGTGACCATCGAGGACGCCGCGGAGCTGAAATTGCAGCAGGAACACGTGGTGCGGCTGGAGACCAAAGCCCCGAACCCGGACGGGAGCGGCGCGGTGCCCATCCGTGCGCTGGTGCGTAACGCGTTGCGGATGCGCCCCGACCGGATCGTGGTCGGCGAAGTGCGCGGCGGCGAAGCGCTCGACATGCTCCAGGCCATGAACACCGGCCACGATGGCTCCCTCACCACCCTGCACGCCAACTCCCCGCGCGACGCGCTCTCCCGCCTGGAAACCATGACCCTCATGTCCGGGCTCGACCTGCCTCTGCGCGTCATCCGCGAACAGATCGCCTCCGCGGTCGACCTGATTGTGCAGGTTTCCCGCCTGAAGGACGGCTCCCGCAAAGTCACCTACATCACCGAAATCTCCGGCATGGAAGGCGACCGCATCGTGATGACCGATATTTTCAAATTCACGCAAACCGGAATGGAAAACGGCAAGATCGTCGGAGAGCTGGAACCTACCGGGATGCGGCCCCTGTTCATCAGCCGCCTGCAGGATTCCGGATTCGATCTCGGGCCCCAGGTGTTCGCTCCCAAAGTCTCGAAGTTCAAGGAAGACCCCCGCCGCCGCAGGCGTTAGACGTTCTCCAAAAGCACCTTCCCCCCCTGGTACGAAGTGACTGGATGACCGCAGTTTCTCGCACACTGTTCTGGAAGAAACACATTGCTCTGCCGCAGGAGCATGGCTCGTGGGTGTTTCTATTCAGTCCGTTATTGATCGGGCTGTTTGCGGGAGGGCGTTGGGCCACGGCCAGCGGCTATCTGGTGCTGGCTGCGCTGGCTGCGTTTTTATTTCGCCAGCCGTTGACGGTGGCGGTCAAGGTTTACAGCGGTCGCCGGGCGCGGCGCGATCTGGCGGCTGCGTACTTTTGGATGGGCGTGTACGGGGTAGTGGGGCTGATGGGGGCGGCGGGAATCTGGCGGGAGGGGTTCGGATCGCTGGCGGTGCTGGCGGTCCCGGCTGGCCTGGTGTTGGTGTGGCACTTGTATCTGGTCTCGCGGCGCGCGGAGCGGCGGCAGATCGGGGTGGAGGTGGTGGCCAGCGGGACGCTGGCCCTGGCCGCGCCGGCTGCCTATTGGATCGGGGTGGGGGAGAACGACCCACTCGGCTGGTGGCTGTGGCTGTTGACCTGGCTGCAATCCGCGGCTTCGATTGTGTATGCTGCGCTGCGATTGGAGCAGCGGATGTGGAAGGAAATTCCCCCACTGGGAGAACGAATCCGCCGAGGGGGGCGCGCGCTGCTCTATACTTCGTTCAACCTGATCGCTGCTCTGGCGTTAGGGGCTGCCGGAGTGCTGCCCGCCGGGGTCGGGCTGCCGTTCGGGTTGCAGTGGGCGGAAACGGTCTGGGGGACGCTGCGGCCCGCCGTGGGCGCGCGGCCGACCCGGATCGGGGTGCGGCAGCTGATCGTCAGCACCCTGTTTACGATTTTGTTCATCCTGGGTTGGAAATTGTAGTGCCGGAAATTACGGCGGGGGTAACACGAACCAGGGATTGATAAAGCCCCCGTTGAGACGCACTTCAAAGTGCAGGTGTGCGCCGGTGGAGTTGCCGGTGCTGCCGGCGTAGCCGATCACTGTGCCGGGGCCGACGCTGGCGCCGCACGGCCTGGCCACACCGCTCATGTGGGCGTACAGGGTCTGGTAGCCGTTGCCGTGGTCGATCAGCACCATGTTGCCATACCCCCCGACGGCCCAACCGGAGAAGACCACCACACCGGCATCCGCGGCCATGACCGGTTCGCCCATGCCTGCGGCCAGATCGAGCGCCAGGTGTCCGCTCCAATAATCGTTGCCCGAAACGTATCGCTGGGAGATCGGCCAGATGAAGGCGCCGGAGCCATACGCGCCCTCGTAAGAGCCGGTGCACGCCCCCGGTCCGAGCGCGACGGTGTTCACCCCGGCGGAGCCGCGCGCAATAGTCGGGATCAGCCACTGGCGAAACTCGCGCTGCCCGCCTGGGATCATGACCATGGACCCCGGGGGAATTTCGGGGTTAGCAAGGTCGAGCGAGTTGCCCGAATAGCTCAAAATATCCTCGACGCTGGCATCGAACTGGGTGGCAACGCCTTCCAGCGTGTCGCCTTCCTGCCATTGGTAGTACACCCCGTCCACAGGCGGAATGTTGAGTTCCATGCCGGGTTCGAGAAAATCCGGGTTGTCGTTTAACAGCTCGTAATTGGCCCACAAAACTGTTTCCGGTTTGATGCCGAACGTCTCGGCAATGCCAAACACAGAATCGCCGGATTGGACGGTATAGAGGACGATTTCTGTGCGCGGGCGGTTGGGGATAATGGTGTAAGGATTGGGGCGGCGGGAGATGGAATGGCCGCTGTTTTGACCCACCAGGGGCGGCAAGTCCAACAGCGCGGGTTGCGCGGTGGGTTTGCGCAGCGGTGTAGGAGAGGGGGAGATGGTTTGAGCGGCAACGCGGTTGGGCACAATGGATGATTGCCAAAGGTAAAGGGCAAAAATGGCAGCCCCCAGCGCAACCGCCCATCCGATCAACGATAACCAGCGGTCGAGAAACGAGGTTTCTTTGTTCACTGTTCTTTGGAGAGGGTTTCCAGGAACTCGATGTTGTTCTCGGTGCGCGCCAGGCGTTGCAGGATGGCCTCCGTGGCGGTGGACATGTCCAGGCCGGCGCCGTTGGGCGGGGGAGCGACCATCTGGCTGTACATGCGGCGCATGAGCCAGACGCGCGGAGTCAGGTCGGGGCCGAGCAGCAGTTCTTCCCGCCGTGTGGAGGAGCGCTCGATGTCGATGGCCGGGAAGATGCGGCGTTCCTGCAACTTGCGGGAGAGGTGCAACTCCATATTCCCCGTGCCTTTGAACTCTTCGTACACCACGTCATCCATTCGGGAGCCGGTATCCACCAGGCAGGTGGCAATGATGGTCAGGGAACCGCCTTCCTCGATGTTGCGGGCTGCGCCGAAGAATCGTTTGGGGGGGTAGAGCGCGGAGGGGTCGATACCGCCGGAAAGCGTGCGGCCAGAGGGGTTGACCACCAGGTTGTAGGCGCGCGCCAGGCGGGTGATGGAGTCCATCAGGACCACCACGTCGCGGCCGATTTCGGTCAGTCGTTTGGCGCGTTCCAGCACCATTTCGGCCACGCGCACATGGGAGGTGACCGGTTCGTCGAAGGTGGAGGAGATCACCTCCGCGTCCACGGAACGGTCCATGTCGGTGACTTCTTCGGGTCGCTCGCCGATCAGGGCGACCATGAGATGAACATCCTGGTATTTGGTGGAGATGGCGTTAGCAATCTGTTTGAGGATGGTGGTTTTGCCGGATTTGGGCGGCGAGACGATCAGGCCACGCTGGCCGCGGCCAATGGGGGCCACCAAATTGATCAAGCGCGTCGCCAGCGTGCGGCGGTCGGTTTCCAGATCGAAACGCTCTTCAGGGAAGATGGGCGTGAGCGATTCGAATGTCGGGCGTCGTTTCGCCATTTCGGGCGAAAGGCCGTTGATGCTTTCGACTTTCAGCAAGCCGTAGTGTCGCTCGGTGTCTCGGGGGGGGCGCACATGGCCGATCACCAGGTCCCCGCTGCGCAGCCCGTAACGCCGAATCTGGGTCTGGGAGACGTAAATGTCGCTGTCGCCGGCCTGGTAATGACCGGTGCGCAAAAAACCGATGCCTTCGTTCATGATTTCCAGAATGCCGCCGCGGATTTCCAGTCCATCCTGTTCCGCTTCGGCCTGGCGGATACGCAGCATCAGGTCTTCTTTTTTCAACCGGCCTGCGCGGGGGATGTTAAGCTCCTTGGCCCGCAGACGAAGATCCGTTAGGGTTAAATTTTCTAACTCTAAGATGTTTGTCATATTCTACTTCCAGGTTGGGGCATTGCATGAAAGCTCCGCTTTGTGCCGGGTTGTCAAGCGCGCGATGAGAAAAAGCGCACTCCAACAAACCAGACACAAGCCTCAGGGAGAACAATCCTCATACGCAATGCAATAATGAATTTTTTTATCGATCTTATGGAAACTGGGCTATTCCTACTGGAGTTTTACATCCATAATTTCCCAAACCGCAACTTCCCAGGCCTTTGAGCAAGTGCGGTGGAGGGAATTGACCCACAAATTATCTGGTGTGTTTCAGTCATTCAGGGGGCTTGGCACGCACATTATAGCATGTTCGGCATAACTGAGCAAGTTCTAAATTTCACGGGAGTATCGAAAATCGATGAGCCAAAAGCGGTTGCAGGCCTGCCCGGGGAGCAGTGAAAGTGGAGCATTCGCGTTCCATGAGTTCCTGCCACTGCTATGAGTTTTTCCCCCTTCCAAAGCGAATGTGCTTTCGCGCCAACAAAAGTGCAGCCAATGATTTTGCATCCTGGATTGCACCCTGCTCGGCCAGCGCGTACACTTGTTCTACAGGCAACTTTTCTACTTGCAAAAATTCGTCATCGTCGCCCGGCAACGGGTTCTCATACAAACCTGTCGCTAAATAGACGTGCATGAACTCGGTAGAATACCCCGGGGCCAGGAAAAAACCACCAATGTGCTGAAAATGCTGGGCACCCATGCCGATTTCTTCACGTAATTCGCGCAACGCGCCTTCGATGGGCGTTTCTCCCTCCTCGATTGCCCCAGCAGGCAACTCCAGCAAGTCTCGTTGGGCGGGATGTCGATATTGACGAAGGTGCCACAAGTTTCCTTCTTCGTCTAGCGGCACAAGCGTCACCGCCTCGCCGTGCGAAATGATGTCCAGATCGGCCAGACGCCCGTCCGGGAGGCGCACCCGATCGAGACGAACGTCAAAGACTCGCCCCTGATAAATCGTCTTCGTATCTATGATTTCAAAACTCATTCAATTGGCTGAAAGCAAGACGCACATCAACCCCTTGCGGGCAGGAGAACCTCTCTCCTGCCCGCGAATTGGCAATCAACGGCTCGATACGCTACCCGCCGGGAGGAAACGGCGGCGCATCCTCCGGCAAAATCAGTTTGTCGCCTGGATACAGGGTATACGGCCATTGCAGCTTATTGGCTTCGATGATGGCATCCGGGTGAATGTTGCACTTCCGCCCAATCGACCAGACCCATTCACCTTGAGATACGGTGTAGGGGGACTCGCATTTTTGAGCTTGCGGTTGTTCCGGTGGCTTAGTCGGCTCAGGTGTAGGGGTCTTGGTAGGTTTGGGGGGCGGCTGAGTGGGTTGGGCGGTGGGTTCTGGGGGAGGCTCGGTTTCCACAGGTGCGGCGGTTGGTTCTCCCTGGTCTTGTTCGCCGCCTCCCGCGGCCTGGGCTTCTGCCGTCTGGGTCAGAAAACCGCCGCCCGCCACCGCGGTGGCCATGTTTTCAGGCAACTGCTCACCTGCTTCCTGAGTTGCCTCAGCCGGAACAGCGGTTGGCGACTGAGAAGCCGAGCGAGTACAGGCGGCCAATCCCAGGGAAGCGATAATCAAAAAAATCCAAACACTTCGTCGAACGTGCATCTTCTTCTCCTTTTTTTCCCAAAAAGGTAAACCGGTATACAATCATACTAGCATAAGGTTTTTGAAGCGTCAAGCGAGTTACGTATCATAAAATGCGGCCGGAATCAGCCGCGTTTCATGTGCCAAAACAGCGCCAACAGCGTGATCCCGGTCCACATTCCGACCACAATGCCGGCGGCCCCGCCGGAAATCGCCATCCACCAGTGCAACCGATCCCAGAGAATGGCGGCGGCGAACCAACCGACCTGCTCCACCAATCCAGAAACCGAAATCCCCACCGGGAAAGCCACTACCGAGGCCCACACCCACCTCCCGGCCGGGGTGGTGAACCGCTTGAGCAGCACCCACTGCGCCGCGCCGACCATGCCCCCAACCACCACCCCGTACAAAAAGGCGGACAACCCCACTCCGGCCAGCAAATTGATCAGCAGCGCTGCCGGTAACCCAACTCCCCAACCCAATGCAGTCGCCAGAATCCACCAACCTGCCAACGGAATTCGCCTTCGCAGAAATAGCCATTGAAAGACGCCGATCAGCGCACCGATCAGCGCACCCAACAGCCCCATGTTGAAAGCCACCGAGAAGATCACACCAACAGACCCCTCGGCCACCATCACACGACCTACCGGCAGTCCGGCAAACCCGGCCAACCCCCAGCCGGCTGCCGTCGCCAGCGTCCACAACCCCCACAAGGGCAGGGCAATCGTACGCGTACGCGGGTTTTGAAGGAGTAAGTAAAAATCGTATAGCATTTTACGTTCGAGGCTGGCGACTGGAAACAATTCACAATTCACATCCTTCGACTACGAGCGGCTGCGCCGCCCTCCGCTCAGGATGCAATTCACAATTCACAAAAATAGTGTACCCCAGTTTTCCTCCCCCTGCACAGGAATGTGATATATTTTTCCCCGTGAAACTCCACTTTCGTGAACCCTTCAATGGCATCTCCCATCTCATCGCAACCTACCTCGCCCTGGCGGGGCTGATCGCGCTGGTGCTCAACAGTTGGGACGAACCGAAAAAACGCCTTTCCCTGGCAATTTACGGCGCCAGCCTGACCCTGATGCTGGCCGCCAGCACCGCTTACCACAGCCTTTCCGGATCGCCGCAACGCATCCACCGCCTGCGCAAAATCGACCATGCCTCCATTTTCCTGCTCATCGCCGGCACCTACACGCCCCTGACTTCCAACCTGTTTACCGGCTTCTGGCAATGGGGTACCCTGATCGGCATCTGGAGCATCGCGCTGGTGGGCATGGTGCTCAAAGCCTTCACCATCAGTTCTTCCGACTGGTTTATCGTCTCGGTGTACCTGTTGGCGGGCTGGTTTGCGGTCATGGCGCTGGGCGAGATTTTCCGGGTGCTGCCGATCGAGGGCATCGCCTGGCTATTTGGCGGGGGGGTGATCTACTCCCTCGGCGCGGTGCTCTCGGCAGCCAAGAAGCTGGATTTCAAACCCGGCGTCTTCGGCCACCACGAAGTCTGGCACTTATTCGTCATTGCCGGCGCGTTTTGCCATTTCATGCTGATATTGCGCCACGTCGTCCCAGCCTGAAAGAAGATGCCTTCCCCATTCCCCATTCCCCATTCACAATTCCCCATTCACAATTCACAATTCACAATTCACAATTCCCCATTCACAATTCACCATTCACAATTCCCAACCCCCATCCTTCGACTACGAGCGGCTGCGCCGCCCTCCGCTCAGGATGCACTCCCTATCCCCACTCCCTATCCCTATCTCCATCCCCCATCCTTCGACTACGAGCGGCTGCGCCGCCCTCCGCTCAGGATGCAATTACCCAATTACCCAATTACCCAACACTCCATTATGCCCCCTCCCCCCGACACCCTCAACCAAATCGGCGTGCTCAAACGCCGAGAAATCGAAGCCCGTATCCTGGCGCCGTTCGTCGAGGCCCTCAGCCGGGAATTCGACCGCCAGCGCGTCATCGAAATCCTGCGCGATACCATCATCCGCGTCGCCCGTGAGCAGGGCGCGGCCCTGGCCCGCCAGATGGGCGACGACGGGCTGCACAGCTTCGCCAAAAAGCTGGCCTTGTGGAGCAAAGACGACGCTCTACAAATCGAGATGTTGGAACAGACAGATGAACGTCTGGCCTTCAACGTTACCCGCTGCCGCTACGCGGAAATGTACCGCGCCCTCGGCATCCCGGAACTGGGCGCAGTGCTCTCCTGCAACCGGGACTTCTCCCTGATCGAGGGCTTCAACCCGCGCGTGAAACTCACCCGAACCCAAACCATCATGGAAGGCGCGGCGTGTTGCGACTTCCGGTATGAACTCTCGGAAAACAGGCGAACCTAATGAGGATGCCGGCATTCAGATAAGGAGGAAAAAATAGATAGACCGGGATCAGTAACATCCCAACCCGCCAGGCACACAGGATTCCGCCGCCTCGCTGCCGCCCTGGGTTGGAACCGCTCCAGCTATTTTTTGATGAGCGTATTTTTCCTCACGCTCTTGCTGCTAGGTTATTTCTGGTGGCCGCTGGTTGAGGAATACTTGTCTTACATCGACTGGGAAGGAGAATGGTGGCGTTACATCGACTGGCTGCTGATTAGCATCTTTCTCTTCATGTCTCTCGCCATCATGGCACACGCCAACCTACGGCAGGATGCCAAAATCGTGCTGGTGGGCATCATCGGCGGGCTGGTGATCGAAAGCTGGGGGACACAAACCGAAATCTGGGTCTACTACACCAACGAACGCCCGCCGCTGTGGATCATCCCTGCCTGGCCGATAGCCAGCCTGACCATTGATCGCATGGTGCGTGGATTGAAATGGCTGAGCGGGAAACACCTACCCGATAGCAGAGCGCATTGGTTACCCCGTTCCACCTTCCGCCTCCTCTACTGGGTCATCTTTCCCGCCTACTACCTGATCATGTTAGCCTACGTCGCCCCCACCTTCGACAAATCCTTCACCCTGATCGCGGTCACCCTCGTTACATTGCTGATCCTGACCCCCACCAACCACCGTATCGCCGTGCTGACGTTCATTGCGGGCAGCGCGTTGGGCTACTATCTGGAGCTTTGGGGCACCACCCGCGAGGCCTGGACGTACTACACGCTCGAAAAACCCCCGCTGTTTGCAGTGCTTTCGCACGGGCTGGCCGCGGTGGCCTTCTGGCGCGCAGTACTGCTTCTGGAGAAGGTTAGCCGTTTCCCGACCACTGACCCCTGAATACTAATCACTGATCACTGACCACTGACCACTGAATCACGGCTCCCTCACCACCAAATTATCGAACAACACATCCGTGCCCGGCTCGTCGAAGGTGCCCGCGATCAGGCCGATGTCCCCGGCCGCGTGCGCGCCGTCCTGCACATCGGCCACCAGCTGATCGTTGACGAATAAGCGCAGCGTATCGCCCTGACACACCGCACGGATACGGTTGGTGGCCGCGCCCTGGTTGACTGCATCGGTAGGGCGGTAATCATTCATGCCGATAAAATCGCTCTCGTTATCCACGTAGCGGAAGATGGCATAGAAACCGTCGCTGGTGATCACAAAGTAGTAGAAATTATCTTCGTCCACGTAACGACAAATCACCCCGAACTCGTTCACCTCCGGCCCGCCGATCCGAGTGGCCTCCACCTCCACACTCACATCCGAAAACGTCAGCCCGGCGGTAGCCCAAAACAGCCAGTTCGTTTTGTCCACCCGAATACGGTAGCCGCCCTGATCGTAGTCAACGATGCCATCCTCATCACGGCTGCTGGGCCAGCCTGCATCCCGTGTGGAAAAATCATCCTCGAACAGCACCCCAACAGACTGCGCCGGGGGCAAGGTAGGCGGCGCGGGAGAGACAAACCCGCTCTGGGGCAGGGTAGCAATGGGGGTTTCCACAGCCGGCGCGGGGGTCGCATTTGCTGATCCGCTGGCCAGCAGAACAATTGCGCCGCCCGCACAGACCAGGGCAACCACCCCCAGCAGGATGAGACCGGCCACCCCCAACCCCAACCCCGCCAGGAACCCGCCTCCC
>Ga0256830_1002826_pt1 | contig 11178 bp, 12 predicted proteins | sample 128326metaG_FD_190537 | JGI IMG/M metagenome (GOLD analysis project Ga0256830, IMG submission 190537) | Hydrothermal vent microbial communities from Lau Basin, Pacific Ocean - 128-326 | ecosystem: Environmental > Aquatic > Marine > Hydrothermal vents | place: Pacific Ocean: Lau Basin | collected...
CGACAGCTCGCCGTGGTGCCCCCAACTCAGGGTTCGTGGGATCCTCTCGGGGTGTGGCGAACCCTGGGTTGGTCCGGTGGGATGAACCGTGGGCCGTGGGTGCCCTCAGGCGGCGTCGGGAACCCTGGGTTGCGGGCCGGGGGAGGGGTTCGGGGACGGTCCGGCGGTGCGTGCCGAGGTGCCCGACCCGGCCTGGTCAGCTGAACACCGTCCGCGGCCGCTCCTGGAGCTCCCCGTCGACGTAGATGTCCACCTTCTCGTTGTAGAAACACACCAGCCCGGCGACGGCCGCCGACTCGGGAAGCGGAAATGGGTAGCTCCACACGATGTCCTCGTGGACCGTCCCGTCGACCACCACCGACCAGTACGAAGCCACCCCCTTGTAGGGGCATTCGGTGCGGGTGTCGCTGGGCCGCAGCAGGTCGAGGCGGACGTCGGTCTTCGGCAGGTAGTAGCGGACCGGCAGCCCCGTCTCGAACAGCAACGTCGGCCGGTGCGACTCCGCCACCGTCACCCCGTCCACCACCACCCGGACATGGCGGGACGACGCCAAGGCGTCGATCCGGGTGTACGGGTCACGGGGATGGACGTACACCTCCTCGTCCTCCTCGAACCAGTGGTCCATCTTCCGCCACACGAACGCGACGTGGTCGCGGATCTCCACCAACGGAGAGTCCGGATACCGGTAGGCCGCCGCCACCGCCTCGGCACCGCCGGCCTTCACCGTGTACACCGTCGCCTCCCCCCGGCTGGGCGAACGACGAACCTCCCCCGTCTCGACGAGGAGGTCGGCCCTCACGTCCCCCAACGGGAAGTAGTAGGTGGGGAAGTAGGGCTTCTCCCAGACCAGCAGCGGCCGGCGGGAATCGGCCACCTTCACCCCGCCGAGGAACACCCGGACCCACTTGTCGCTCGGCTCCACCCGAACCCGACCCCGCTCAGCCATGTCGCACCTCGCTGCCTCGCCGTACCTCTGCACGAACCGGCGGCGACCCGGACTCATTCCCCCGACGTCGTCAGCGGTCGACGGGGACCATCCCCACCGGCAGCGGCGTCTGCCAGGCCCGCCAGTACGCGGCGAACCGGCCGACGAAGGCGTCGGGATCCTCGGCGTAGATCCGGATGCCGAGGATGCGGGCCGCCGTACGCAGCTCCGCCCGCCGATGCTGGGTGAGGGCCGCCAGCAGCGACCGGTCCACCGGGTCGGGACACAGGTCGGGGAGGGCCGCCACCAGCCGCAGCATCACCGCCAGGTCGTGTTCGTCCCCCAACACCTCGCCCAGCCGGTCCAGCTCCCGGGCTTGCGCCTCGAGGACTTCGGGCCACAACGGTCGGAGGACCTCCACCTGATGTCGCAGATACTTCACCCGTTTCCGCCACTGGTGGAACCGCAGGTCGGTGGGTTCCTCCAACGCCCGGTGCATCTCCCGGCGTCCCCGCCGGTAGGTGCGGAACAGGCCGCCGGCGACCGTCTCGAAACTGTGGGCGAGCGGCCGGGCGGCGACGAGACCGGACAGGCGGTGTTCGCCGTCCGCCGGCCACGCCGCATACCGGGCACGGGCACTGCGGAGGTTGCGGAGCACGGTCGGCAGGATCGTCTCGTCCTCCAGGACCCGGCGGCGGCGGCGCCGGTGCCGCTCCGTCAGACGTTCGATCACGTCGTCGAAGACCCCGGAGGCGAGACGGTCCCCGAACCGGTCCCGCAGGTCACGGACCGCCTCGGTGATCACCGCCCCGTCCCGCATCGGGGCCAACAGCCGGGCCGTGTCCCGGAGCAGCGCGTTCTCGGCCCGGTACACGTCGTCGCCGATCGAGTCACGGACCAGCCGCAGCACCGCCCGGAGACGTTTCATCGCCTTGCGGGCCTGATGGACGGCCCGGTCGATGTCGTCGCCGGGGCGGGCCAGCCCGTCGATGGCTGCGTCGAGCTGTTCGAGGGTGACCCGGCGCACCCCGTCGGGGAGTCGCTCGTCGGGGGCCAAGGCGAAACGGACGTTCCGCACGGCAGGAAGATACCCCGAACGGTGCTCGGGGAGGTGAGGGTCGGACGGCCCGGTCATGGCCCCCAGGGTAGGGCGTCGAGACGTCGCTGGATGCTCCCCGGCGATGCCGTAACCTGAACGATGTGGCCGTCAGCGCCGGGATCCTCCCGTTCCGCCGGACCCCCGACCTCGAGGTCCTCATCGCCCACCCCGGAGGCCCCCTCTGGGCTCGGCGGGACGAAGGCGCGTGGACGGTGATCAAAGGGGAGCTGGAGCCGGGGGAGCATCCCCTCGCCGCCGCCGTCCGGGAATTCACCGAAGAGACCGGATGGGAGCTGCCGGCCGGGTCCTACCTCGACCTCGGGTTCGTCGAACAGAAATCCGGGAAGGTGGTCGCCGCCTGGGCGGTGGAAGCCGACTTCGATCCGGACACCCTGCGCCCGGGCACGTTCACGATGGTGTGGCCGCCCCGTTCGGGTCGAGTCCAGGAGTTCCCCGAGATCGACCGGGTCGCCTGGTTCGACCTCGACACCGCCGCCGCCAAACTCAACCCCGCCCAACGGGCCTTCCTCGACCGGCTCCACCAGGGCCTCGCCGAGCCGAAGACGGCCCGATGGGATACGGTGGTGCCATGAACGACGACACCCTCGACCGTCGACGCCGGGCCGTGCTGCGCGACGGCGCCACCGAGCCGCCGTTCTCCGGGGAATACTGGGACCTGAAGGACCCGGGACGGTACGCCTGCGCCGGATGCGGCCAGGTGCTGTTCCACTCCGACGCGAAATACGACTCCGGTTCGGGCTGGCCGTCGTTTTTCCGTCCCGTCGCCGCCGACCGGATCGACACCCGGGTCGACACGTCCCACGGCATGGTCCGCACCGAGATCCGCTGCGCCAACTGTGGAGGCCATCTCGGCCACGTCTTCGACGACGGGCCCGCCCCGACGGGGCTGCGCTACTGCGTCAACTCGTTGGCGTTGGAGTTCGAACCGGAACGAGGCTGAGCGGCGGCGTCGAGGAGCGCCACCGGGTCGCCGTCCACCACCGGCGGTGGAGGCACCGAGGCGACCTCCAGGCTGCCCAACGCCTCCCGGCCCCGGTGGACGACGGTCCCGCCGAGCCGCTCCACCACCCTGATCATCGGCTGGTTCTCGGCGAGCATCTCGAACTCGAGGGACGTCACCTCCCGGTGGCGGGCCGACAGGGCGAGGAGCTGCACGAGGAGGGTTCCGATCCCACGGCCCTGATGGTCGTCGAGGACGGTCACCGCCACGTCGGCCCGGCGCCGGTCTTCGAGACGGATCCACCGTCCCACCGCGACGGCGTCGGTGCCGTCCAAGACCCCCCAGGCGACGTGGTCCCGGTGGTCCACCTCGGTGAGGTAGCGGAGACGCCGGTCGTCGAGACGTTCGGCGGCGCCTTGGAACCGCATCGACCGGGAACGTGCCGACAGTCGTTCGAACCCGGAGACGAGCAGCGGCTTGTCGTCGGGGTGGACCGGGCGGGCCTGCACCGTCGACCCGTCGGGCAGCGCCAAGGTGATGGTCGGGAGGGGAGAGGGGGCGGAGCACGCCATTGCTTGCAACTGCAAGCATAGCGGTCGTGCCGGTCGGGGGTCGCCCGCTACAGTCGGCGCCTTCCAGGGCGGGATGGGGTAGGCGAGGAAGGAGTCACATGGCCAGAACCTCCCGTCAGGAGCGCATCCTCCGGCTGGTGGAGCGGATCGCCGCCCAAGGCGTCGAAGCCGGGATCGTCCACCTCGAAGCCGAAGACCCCCGCCTCCAAGGGGACTCGATCACCGTCGGAGGGCGGCGCCTGCTGAACTTCGCCACCGCCGCCTACCTGGGACTCAACCTCGACCCCCGCCTGAAACAGGGGGCGATCGACGCGGTCGAACGTTTCGGCACCGTCTACTCGTCGAGCCGGGCCTACCACGCAGCCGACCTGTACACGGCGCTGGAGCGGCGCCTCGAAGCCATGTTCGGAGCCCCGGTGCTGGTGCCCACCACCACCACCCTCGGCCATCTCGGGGTGCTGCCCACCGTCGTCACCGAACGGGACATCGTCCTCGTCGACGCCCAAACCCACGCCACCGTCCATCTCACCACCCAGGTCCTCCGGGGGATGGGGGTGCCGGTCGTCACCCTGCCCCACAACGACGTCGCCGCCGTCGAAACCGCCGTCGCCGACCACGCCCCCCTCTACGAACGGGTCTGGTACCTGGCCGACGGCGTCTACTCGATGTACGGAGACGTCGCCCCCGTCGACGGCCTCGTCCCCCTCCTCGAACGTCACCCCAACCTCTGGTTCTACTTCGACGACGCCCACGGGCTCGGCTGGTCGGGTCTGGCCGGCCGCGGCTACATCCTCGCCAACGCCGAACTCCACGACCGGATGATCGTCGCCGGGTCCCTCGCCAAGGCGGTCGGATCCGGCGGGGCGGTGGTGGCGATGCGGGACGCCGACATGGCAGCCCGGATCCGCCTGATCGGCACCACCTTCGTCTTCTCCGGGCCCCTCCACCCCGCCGAACTGGGGGCGGCGGTGGCGGCCGTCGACATCCTCCTCAGCTCCGAACTGGACGAACGGCAACGACGTCTCCGGCACCTCATCGACCACACCCTCGCCGAAGCCGACCGGCTGGGGATCCGCCTCGCCGACCGGACCCCCACCCCGATCTGGTTCGTCCCCGTCGGCGGGTACGAAGAGACCGCCCGGGTGGTGAGGGGACTGATGGCCGACGGGTTCTACGTGAACCCGGCGGCGTTCCCGGCGGTGCCCCTCGGCCAGGCCGGACTCCGGTTCGCCAACACCCTCTACCACACCGAAGACCAGCTCACCGCCCTGTTGGAGGCGATCGCCCGGCGCATCGGCGACGAAGAACCGGAGATCGTCGTCGATCTGCGGGACCGGGCAGCCCAGCGGGCCGACGGTTGACCGGTCGCCGGCTCAACCCCCGAAGCCGAGCCGGCCGCCGTTGTCTCCGACGTCGAGGGGGAAGTAGCCGGGGACCCGATGGTGGGGAGTGTCGAGGTAGACCTTCGCCTCGGGGACCTGGGCGAACCGTCCATGGCTCCAACGAACCTCGACGTGGCCCCGCACCTCCCGTTCCGCGGAGCCGTCGGAGACGACACCCTGCCAGGTGACCACCGGCTGGTCCCGGTCGGTGGCGGCGGCGACGGTGAACGAGCGCAGCCGGAAACGGGTACGGAAATCCCAGGGGGTCCCCACCCGGAACCGCAGCGGCGTCCCGTCGGCGGACTCGCCGAGGACGAAGTAGGGGGCGCTCTGCAGGCGGAGCAGCCGCCACAGCATCTCCTCTTTGCGGGCCGGGGTGGTGAGCGACTCCCGCCACCGTTCCGCCGACGCCCGGGCGACGGTGTGGGCGAACTCCCGGTAGGCCTCGGCGGGTCGCCCTACGAGACGGCGGGGGAGCCGGGCCTTCAGTTCGGCCCGGTCGGCCGCCGTCAAGTCGCCGACCCGTCGGGGCAGCGAGACGGCTGCGACCAGGTTGGCGTTGATCCAGTCCCGGCAGGCGACGTAGAAACCCTGGTAGGCGTCGGGTGCGACCTCGGCGAACCAGTCGAGCCGCTGCTGGCGCCGGTCGGCGAGGCGGAGGTCGAACAGGTTGGCGGGAGAGGAATTCGTCAAGATGTTGCTCCCGTACTTGCAGGACACCAGATAGACGTGGTCGATTCGGAGGTCGGCGGGGATCTGCTCGTAGCGGGGCGGCCGGTGGTTCCCCTTCCATTCGATCCACCAGGGGGGTCGTCCCCGCAGCCCTTCGGCGGCCCGGGCGAAGGCGACGCCGTTGCGCCACGACACCTCGAAGGCGTCACGGTGCGAACCGGCGGCCCGGGCGGCGGCGAGGCGGTCGTATTCGACGTCGGTGACGTTGACGATCGCCGCGGGTCGTGCCGCCAGCGCCCGGTCGAGGTCACGGAACCCCAGCATCCCGAGGCCGGTGACGATCTCGGTGACGAGGGTGAGGAGGGCGGCCACGTCAGCCTTCCCGGAACAGCGGTGTGAACTGGAGCTGGGCGCCGATCAGCTCGGCGGGGACGTCGTCGCCGGTGGCGACCCGTTCGGTGTACACGTCGATGGGGATGCCGGTGTGTTCGATCCACCGGGCGACGGCGTCGCCCCAGCGTTCCTCGAGCAGCGCCCGGCGTAACAGGTCGATCTCGGTGGCGGGGAGCCGGTCGGGCTCGGTGTGGGCGACCACCCGGAGGGCGAGGACCCGCTGGAGGACGTCGAGGTCCTCGGCGACGTAGATCGTCGGCGGGTCGTCCCGGACCACCGCGTAGGCGACCAGGGGTCGGCTCATGACAGTCGTTCGATCTCCGTGTCGGTCCAGAATCCGGGGAGAGGCCGGTCGCAGGTTCCGGAGGCGTAGACGGCGAGGCGGGACCGGCCCGCCTCCGACAGCATCTCGATCGCGTCCCAGAACGACGACGTTCCGGCGGCGCGGAGGGCCTTGTCGCCCTCCGAACCCTTCTTCGGGAGGTGGGAGGTGAGCAGCAGCAGCCGGGGCGGGCGGCCGAGACCCTGCCGTTCCAGCTCTTCACGCAGTACCAGGGCCCGTCCCAGGGCCTTCCACACCGAGTCGGTGCGTAACAGTCCGCCCCGGGTGGTGGTGAACGCCCCGGTGACGTCCACGTACCAGTGGGTGCCGCCCTCGTCTTCGACCAGGAAGTTGAACTGGACGCCGAGGCCGCGGGGACGGTACCCCTTCTTGACGATCGTGAACCCGGCCTCCTCGAGGACCCGACGGGCGATGTCCTGGGCGACCCGGCCCTGCTGGGTGGCCCTGGCCTGGAAGTTCTCGGCCGGGTCGGCGGGGCCGGTGGACACGTCGAGGTCGCCGACCGCCTTCGGTTCGGCCGGTCTGCGGCGTCGGGTCTCCCGGCGGATCCGTTCCCGGGCGATCTCGACGTAGCGGGGTTCCAGGTCGTAGCCGACCGCCCGTCGCCGTTCCTTCAATGCCGCCACCAGGGTGGTCCCCGACCCCATGAACGGGTCGAGCACCAGGTCTCCCTCGTAGGTGTAGAGCTTGATGAGCCGCTGGGGCAGTTCGACGGGGAAGGGGGCGGGATGGTTGACCCGCCGGGCGCTCTCGGCGTCGATCTCCCACACGTCCAAGGTGGCGGCGAGGAACTCGTCGGCGGTGGTGTTGGTCTTGTGGGGCAGCCCCTCGGCGGCCCGCCGTTTCGGGGTGCGGGCCCGGTCGAACCGGCCCTTCGAGGCGATGATCACCCGTTCGGTCACGTCCCGCAACACCGGGTTGGCGGCCGACCGGTACGACCCCCAGGCGACCGACCCGACCGCACCCTTCGCCTTCTTCCAGATCACCTCCCCCCGCAGCAGCAGGCGGAGGTCGTCCTGGAGGATCCGGATGACGTCGGCGGACAGGCTGCGGTAGGGCTTTCGGCCCAGGTTGGCGACGTTGACGGCGATCCGCCCGCCCGGTTCGAGCACCCGGACGCATTCGGCGAAGACGTCACGGAGCATGCCGAGGTATTCGACGTAGGAGGCGGGGACCCCGTCGGCGTCCAGGTTCTCCTCGTATTCCTTTCCGGCGAAATACGGGGGTGAGGTGACCACCAGGGCGACGGACTTGTCGGGCAGGTGGTGCATGTCCCGGGAGTCGCCGACGAAGCAGGGGTCGTCGAAGTCGGGGGCGACCACCACCTCGTCGTCGTCGGAGATCTCGGGGGCGGGGAAGCGCTCGTAGAACGGGCTGGCGTCGTGGCTTTCCCGACGGCCGGCCCCGAAGGTCGACGTCGAGGTGCCGCGGCGGTTCCCGCGGGGCTTCGTCATGGCCGGCACGATACCGGCCACCTCTGACAGGAACACGCTTCCCGACCCTGGGTCCTGGTGGTGGTGGAGCAGCTCTGAGAGCCCTCGGTCCGGGGCGGCGCCCGCGACCCTGGGCCCTCGAGGTGATCCCGTGACCACCACGGCCCACAGAGGCGCGAAGGCCCCGCCGGCGGTCTCCGGTCGGAGTCGGGTCGCCGGTTCGTGACGTATCCTCCTCCGCACCATGGTGCGTGTCCTCGCCGTCTGTCTCGGCAACATCTGTCGTTCGCCCGCCGCCGAAGCGGCGATCCGTGATGCCGCGGCCGAGGCCGGGCTGGCCGTCGAAGTCGACTCGGCGGCGACCGGCGACTACCACGTGGGCGAACCCCCCAACCCGCGGATGCAGCGGGTCGCCGCCGAGGTGGGGATAACCGTCACCGGCACCGCCCGTCAGATCCGGTCTGAGGACTTCGAACGGTTCGACCTCATCGTGGCGATGGACCGCGACAACCTTCGGACTCTCCGCCGGATCGCCCCGGCGGGAGCCCGGGCAGAGCTCCGCCTCCTCCGTGAGTTCGACCCCGACGCCGACGGCCTCGAAGTACCCGACCCCTACTACGGGACCGACGACGACTACCGGCGGACCCTGGCGATGATCCTTCCCGCAGCCCGGGGCCTCGTCGCCCACCTCGCCTCCCGACGGTGAGCTGGGCGACCGTCCGCCGGGACCTGCTCGGAGACGGCACTCCGGTCGCCGTGAAGGACACCACCTACGACGCCCGGCTGGAAGCCGACGGGTTGCAGGCCCTGGCCCGGGCGGGGGCGCCGGTACCGGAGGTGATCGACGTCGACGAGCATCGGCTCGTGATGGAGTGGGTGGAGGGACCCGCCGACTGGGAACGGGTCGGTCGGGGACTGGCCGCCGCCCACCTCAGCACCGCCGACGCCTTCGGCTACCACCGGCACAACGTCATCGGCCCCCTCGTCCAGGACAACACCTGGCACGGCGACTGGGGCGACTTCTACGTGGAGCGACGGATCGTCCCGTTCCTCGCCGATCTGCCCGCCGACCTGGCCAGACGCCTCCGCAGGGCCGGCGACGGACCGCTGCGGGACCTCCTGGGTGCGCATCGGCCCCGGCCCGGTCTCGTCCACGGCGACCTCTGGTCGGGGAACGTGGTGGCGGGTCGCAGCCTGGTCGACCCGGCCGTCTGCTACGCCGACCCCGAACTCGACCGCGCCTTCTCCGAGCTGTTCGGTGGCCTGCCTGCCCGGATGTGGGCAGCCCACGACGAGGTGGCACCTCCGGCGGAGGGATGGCGGGACCGGCTCCCCGCGCTGCAGCTCTACCACCTGCTGGTCCACGTGCGGCTCTTCGGCGGCCACTACGTCACGATGGTGGCCGAACGTCTCGCCGTCTACGGATGGTGAAGGTCCCCCGGCCGGCGCCGGGGACGAGCGACACCGAAGGCGAAGACGGCGGCGGCACCCGCCGCCGACCCGGCGGCCAGGACCACCGGCCCGGTCCGGGAACCCGTGACGTCGGCGATCAACCCCGCCGCCGCCGGCCCGACCGCCGCCGCCACCCCGAAGACGAGGGCGGTCACCCCCATCAGGGTGCCGAGCAGATCGGGGTCGAACAGCTCCCCGGCGACGATCCCCTGCAGCGGGCTGGACGCTCCCACACCGAAACCGACGAGGACGGCGAAGGTGACCGCCACGACGAGCCCACCAGCCGCCGGGAGCAGGGCGGTGCCGACCGCCACCGCCGCCATCGCCGCCACCAGGGTGGGGACGCTGCCGAGTCGGTTCACCAGCGGCGCCAAAGGGATGCGTCCACTGAGCTGGAGGAGTCCCCGGGCCCCGGCCACTGCGGCGGCGGTGGCGGCGGAGAGCCCGGCGGCGACCATCACCGGCACCTGGTAGACGAGCACGATCCCCACCGCGATCCCGGCCAGGGTCTGACCGATCCAGAACCTCCTGATCGGTGCCGCACCCCAGGCGAGACGGATCCCGGCGACGGAGCGGCGACCGGTCGGCCGGCCACCGGCCGGTCGGGCTTGCACCCCGACGGCGGCGAGGGCGAAGGCGGCGAAGGTGACGGCGGCGAAGACCCGGAGGGTGGCCCGCCATCCCCACGCCGCCTCCAGCATCGAGGCGAGGGGCAGGAACAGGACGCTGGCGAACGCCCCGTAGACGGTGAGGAGGGCGATGGCCGCCGGAGCCCTCGTCGGAGCGACCCGGGAGGCGGCCGCCTGGGTCACGTGGTAGAAGCCGAGGCCCCCGAGGGCGGCCCCGGCCAGGACCCATCCGGCGACGAAGACCGCGGGGTGGGCGGCGTCGGCAGCGAGGAGCAGCCCGGCAGCGCCTGCGGTCCCGCCGACGGCGAAGACGACGGCGCTGCCCCGGCGGTCGAGGAGCGAGCCACCAGCGATGCCGACGATCCCCGAAGCCAGCACCGCCCCACCGAAAGCGGAGGTGAGGAGGGTCTCCGACCATCCGGTGTCGGCCCGGATCGGGTCCAGCAGGACCCCGAAGGCGTAGAACCACGACCCGTAGGCGACGATCGTGACCAGGCCGAGCAGCCCGATGGCCAGACGCGGGAGCCGGGTATCCATCCCGCCAATCTAGGGGCCGGCCTGGTCCTCCTGGTCCGCCACCGGCGGTGACCGCCGCTCAGGAATGGAGGACCTCGAAACCTCGGCGGAAGAAGTCGAGGGCTACCTGGCGGGCGTCGTCGGCAGCGAGGAGCTCCTGGTAGGAGAGGCTGGCGCCGTTGAAGGACAGGTCGTTCCAGAAGGGATTGGAACGGTCGACCTCCGACCACGCCGCCACATACAGGTAGGGCTCGGGATGGGCGCCGTCGCCGGGGGAAGCCCCATAGCTAGCCCGACGGCCAGCCTCGTAGTCGCCCATCTCGAAGGCCGGGTCGAAATGCTCCGGCCACAGCTGCACCCGGGAGACCTGGACGGCGCCCTCCATCCGGCGGGACTCCTCCAACACCGAGCAGGCGAACCCGAACCAGTCGGCCAGGGCAGCCGCCGCCGCCTCCGACACCTGCAGGGGACGGTCGGGGTCGGTCGGCTTCAGAGGATCGTGGAAGTCGGGGAACCACACCTCCTTGTAGTCCACCCCGAGGAACTCGGCGGCGGCCCGCACCGTGGTGATCCGCTCGAACCGGACGGCGTCGCCCTCCTGCACCACCAGGTCGACGCCCACCACCCGGGCCTGGACGTCGTCGCCGAAGAAGGGCGTGCCGAACCCGCCGAAGGTGTAGCGGAGGGCGATCTTGCCGTTGGCGGCGTGGCGGGCCGGGGCGACCGCGAAGAAGGCCACCTGGTGCAGGTCGTCACGCACCGACGCGAAGTCGGACGGCAGCGGTCGGAGTCGCTCGTAGG
>Ga0256830_1002827_pt1 | contig 11174 bp, 6 predicted proteins | sample 128326metaG_FD_190537 | JGI IMG/M metagenome (GOLD analysis project Ga0256830, IMG submission 190537) | Hydrothermal vent microbial communities from Lau Basin, Pacific Ocean - 128-326 | ecosystem: Environmental > Aquatic > Marine > Hydrothermal vents | place: Pacific Ocean: Lau Basin | collected...
AAGAAAATGAGCAAAGAGGAAAAGGAGCGGTTAACAACTATTCATGATGATTATTTGGGGCATTGGAATTACAGAGTAATTCCAGGTGATTCATAAGATGTAAAAGTTATTTAATTACCGACCCTTAGGGAGATGCGACAAAATAACCTGGATATCTTGCTTGTCTATCCTTCCATTTTTCGAATTGCTCAAAGGGCTGCAGACAACGAGTATGCGTCCATATCAAAAATTGAATCACAAGCCTTATATGTAAATTAAACGCTAAAAATGCCTGTTTAAAAAATTACCGAGTATTTAACGCAAAGCTTTTAGTGTTTTTCTCTGCCTCCTTTGCGTCCTTGCGCCCTCTGCGTTAAATACCCAGTGATTCTCAAAACAAATTTTTTGGCACTTAATTCACATTTGAGGTCTGCGCAACATCAGTGACTTAACTTAATGATATTGAGACGTTAGGTACGCTCCAGATACCATTGAGCGATTATTTAACGGTCACACGTACCCTGCCTGTCTCAATGCTTTGGGTGCATCCCCCGGCCTCGTAGGCCGGGGTACGAAAGTAAGGAATGGAGTTAATCTATATCCCGTCAAGCGGGACATTCAATGCATTTGCCACACCTTGACCATAGGCCGGGTCAGCTTTCAGGCAATTACTGATGTGACGTTTTTGCACATCAATAGAGGCTCCGCCCACCGAGCGGGCGGTATTTTCAAATAACACCTGTTGCTGTTCCGAGGTCATCAGGCGAAACAAATCACCGGGCTGGGTGTAATAGTCGTCATCGTCTTCACGATGATCCCAGTGGTCCGCTGTGGCACCGATTGCCAGTGGGGGTTCTTTGCTTTCTGGTTGCTCTTGCCATTCACCCAGGCTGTTTGGCTCATAACCTTTGGTGCTGCCAAAGTTGCCATCGACACGCATCGCTCCGTCACGATGAAAACTGTGTACCGGGCAACGTGCTGTGTTGACCGGGATCTGCGCATGATTAACGCCCAGGCGGTAACGCTGTGTATCACCATAAGAAAAAAGGCGTCCTTGCAGCATTTTGTCCGGTGAAAAACCAATGCCCGGTACGACATTGGCAGGATTAAACGCGGATTGCTCCACTTCGGCATGGTAATTTTCAGGGTTACGATTGAGTTCCAGCACACCGACATCAATCAGTGGATAGTCTTTGTGTGACCATATTTTGGTTAAATCGAAAGGGTGAAAGCGGTAAGATTCGGCATCCTTTTCTGGCATGATCTGCACTTTGAAGTCCCAGCGTGGGAAATCACCCTTTTCAATGCTTTCGTACAAATCCTTTTGGTGGCTTTCCCGCTCCTGACCAATCAGTTTTTCCGCTTCTGCATCGGTGAGATTTTCTATGGGCTGCTGACTCTTGAAATGAAACTTGACCCAGAAACGCTCGTTATCAGCATTAATAAAACTGAAGGTATGGCTGCCAAAACCATGCATATGGCGATAGGTGCGCGGATTACCCCGGTCACTCATCAGAATGGTGATTTGATGCAGTGCTTCGGGTAACAGTGTCCAGAAATCCCAATTGCTGTGGGCGCTGCGCATATTGGTGCGCGGGTCACGTTTTACTGCGTGATTCAGGTCGGGGAATTTCAATGGATCACGCAGGAAGAATACGGGTGTATTGTTTCCGACCATATCCCAGTTGCCTTCGTCGGTATAAAACTTGATGGCAAAACCACGGATATCACGTTCCGCATCTGCTGCGCCACGTTCACCTGCAACGGTGGAAAATCGCAGGAATACATCGGTTTTTTTACCCACTTCAGAAAAAATATTGGCCTTGCTGTACTGACTGATATCATGGGTTACTGTAAAGGTACCGTAAGCTCCTGATCCTTTGGCGTGCATGCGGCGCTCGGGAATGACTTCGCGATCAAAATGTGCCAGTTTTTCCAGAAACCAGATGTCTTGTAACAACATCGGCCCGCGTGGGCCTGCACTCATCACATTTTGATTATCACCTACCGGGGTGCCATTACTCTTGGTCAGCTTGGGTTTGTTACTCATCTCTCTCTCCTTGATTATAAAGACGGCTGGTTTGGGATGCTCTTTGGAATAGGCTCAGGAACATGTGCGTTCCTTACTATCGTCAGGCTGTACATTTACTATAGTGGAAAAATAATGTGTTTTTTGTGCCGGAGGAAAATGAACCAATTGTCATTAATTCGACATGTTATTTTAAATAATCGAGCACTTTCTCCCGGCCAAACATTTTGGCAAATCCTGCTGCGGTCATACCGGCATTGTTTTCGTGATCAGGATTACATTCATAGGACATCAATTTTTTTGCCAGCGAAAATTCGCCACGAAATATGGCCGCCATTAACACGGTGTTACCCCGCATGTCGGCGGCACAGGTGTTGGCCTTTTGCGAAACCAGGTAATCGAAGGATTTTGTATGGCCATGGTATGTTGCCACCATCAAGGCTGTGTAACCTTTGTTATTCAAAACATCAACCGGAAAACCTGCTTCTATAAACTCTTTTAATACCACCACATCATTGCTTCTGGCAGCGGCAAAAAAATAGGCTTTTAACTCTTCTTCTGCGGATGAAAATTCACCGGGTTGGCTGGCCCAGGTGTTACCAGCCCAAGTGTTACCAGAAATCAGTAATATTAAAACCAATAATATCATTTTCATAACAATTTTCTCCTATCAAAAAATAATAATGCAGCGGCCTGTTACGGCCGCTGCATTTCCTTTATTTATTTGGCGAGGCTCTTTACCTGTTCCAAATTTCCATTAACCGCTTTTGTCAGCCGTTCACCAAAGTCTGCATCTGCCTGATAGAAGTAGCTCAGCATAATGTGTTTGGTTTCGCTGTCGCGTACTTTACCCAAATCACCGGCCAGATTACTGATCAAGTTGGTGCGCTCTGATTCGCTGAAGTTGCGATATAACACACCGGCTTGAGCAAAGGAGGGCTTTCCTGCATTCACCTTTTGTTGGACATTGCGGGTAACGACTTCTTCAGAGTTGCTAACGTTACTGTATGACATATCAATCTGAGCAAAAGGTCGTTTGATAGGACGTTTCTTCTCCGTTGTCATTGAGTGAGCATTGCCGTTTGTTACCCTTTCAACAGGTTGAGCAAAAGGCCGTTTGATAGGACGTTCCATCACAATCCTCTTTTGGTGAGCATTATCGCTAATGACTCTTTCAACAGGTTGCGCAAAAGGCCGTTTAATCGGACGTTTCATCATAACCGTCCTCTGATGGGCGTTACCGGTTACTGCTTTTTCAGAGACCTGGGCAGAAGCCTGGTTTTCCACAATAACCTTTTGTTGAGTGTTACCACTCAATGCCATTTCAGAGTAACGTGCATGACTGTCTTCCACGCGCACATCAATACGGCTTGGTTGATAATTCACATCCGATTTTTGATGACCATAATTACCCGCACCATCCTGATTCCAGTTGTTGACAGCAACCTGCGGGCGGTTGATTGGCAAATGCTGGTGGTTGGCACCCAGGCGATACAACTGCGTATCGGCATAGGAAAACACCCGGCCTTGTAACAAGCGGTCTTCAGAAGGCTCGATACCGGGCACGATATTCGCCGGAGAAAAAGCCGACTGTTCCGTTTCCTGGAAAAAATTATCCGGCATACGATTCAGGGTCATTGTGCCTATTTTTGTTTCTGCCACATCCAGCCACATTTTGGTGGCATCCAGCGGGTTGTAGTCAAAATTTGCAAGCTGTGATGGTTTCAGTACCTTGATGTACAAATCCCACTTGGGATAATCACCTTTGGCAATAGCGGCATACATGTCATTCGTCGCATGACTGAAGTCTTTAGCCTGTACTGCCACAGCCTCTTTGGCACTGAGGTTTTTTATCCCTTGCCGACTTTTCCAGTGAAATTTCACATAAGTGACATCACCTTCTGCATCCACCATTTTGTAAGAGTGAACTCCCCAGCCGTCCATTTGCCGCAAATTAGCGGGCGTGCCGTAGTCGGAATACACCCAGGTCAACATATGAGTGGACTCTGGCACATGACTGAAAAAATCAAAAAAGCGATTGGGGTCCTGTTGATTAGTGACTGGTGATGGCTTCAATGAATGCACCATATCCGGGAACTTGATCGCATCGCGGATGAAAAACACCGGAAGGTTGTTTCCCACCAGATCCCAATTGCCTTCGTCGGTGTAAAACTTGGTGGCAAAGCCACGCGGATCACGCAGGGTTTCCGGGGAGCCTTTGGAATGAATGACCGTTGAAAAACGTACAAATACCGGCGTTTTTCCGCCTTTTTTGAATACCGTCGCCCGGGTTAGGTCTCTGATGTCGCGTGTCGCGACAAATTCGCCATGTACCCCGGTGCCACGGGCATGAACCACTCGCTCTGGAATGCGTTCACGAGCAAAACGTTGCAATTTCTGAATCAGATGAACGTCTTGTAACAAAACACCCCCATTAGGGCCAGCTGTGTAAGAGTTCTGGTTGTCGCCAACCGGGGCACCGTTATCACGGGTCAGGGTTGTGGCATTCACTGTTGTCGCTGCGCTGATGGCTAAGGCCAAAACGGAGAGTGTTGTTTTCATCGGTGTTTTCATGGTCAATATCCTCATCGTTAGTTCGTACAAAATTTATTCGCTTGATTTTTGTAGCGAGAGCGAAACACATTGATGCGTGGGGCCATTTCTTGTGTTTGCTGTCTCGACGGAATGAGTATCGTCGTGATGATGGTTCTGGTAAATCGAATTAAATTGATATTGTTGTTCTATTGAATAGAACTATTGGATTGTTGGGAAGAGGTGGAAAACAAGAGGAAGTGGAATGGTGGTGCTACTTGCGATTGCAGATCAAATGGTAGAGGGAATTAGAGCTGTGCCACCTCACCATTAATGTGGAATATTGGTTTCCTTCGTGCTCATTGATGGAGTTGGCGCTTCGATTTTCAAGCCAAGGTGTCTAACATCCTGTACTTTACAGCAGGGTTTGAGCTTCTTACTTCGCATCTCGCAAAGAAAATACGACATTTTGGCGCTATCGTCATACAATAAACCCGATACGAATGACATATCATGAATATACTGATCATAAAAAACTGTGGCTAGCTCTGAGCAAATAAAAGCACTATTACTTTCGCATCTCGCAAAGGATGAGGAGCGCTTTCTGTCTGTTGCCTTACAAATGGCAGCACACGAGGCTCGTAGCGGGCATAGCAAGCTTGCCCAGGATCTGAGAGAGATAGTCGATAAAGCAAAAAAACAGACCAAACCCAGTATACCCGTCCCGATATCTAAAGGATTAAAGGACTCGTCAGGATTGTTATATGCGATAACCCCTCATTTTCGATTGACAGACTTAATCACCAAAAACGATGTCACAGACAAGCTTGTTCGTGTTATCCGCGAACAGCGCCATATCAGTAAATTAAAAAACCATGGCCTTTCGCCCCGGCGCAAGCTGCTACTTGTCGGCCCGCCTGGCACGGGGAAAACATTCACCGCATCGGTGTTGGCCAGTGAGCTAGGTTATCCGTTATTCCAGGTCAGGTTGGATGCTGTGATCACTAAATTCATGGGCGAATCATCAGCAAAACTTAGACAAGTCTTTGATGCGATTAGTGAAGTAAGAGGTGTCTACTTCTTTGATGAGTTTGATGCGCTTGGTTCTCAGAGGGCAACACCAAATGATGTTGGGGAAGCAAGACGAATACTTAACAGCTTTTTACAAATGATTGAACAAGATGATTCCAACAGCGTAATTATCTGCGCCACCAACCATGCTGAAATCTTGGATTACGCCTTATTTCGGCGTTTTGATGATGTCATCCAATATCAATTGCCTGAAAAGGACGAGATTGTCACTTTACTCAAAAACAGGCTTCAGCCCTATGTCGGAAAAAGATTCCCGTGGTCTAAACTTGCAATCAATGCGGAGGGGTTGAGCAGCGCAGAAATCACACTTGCTGCCAAAGATGCTATCAAAGAACTACTCATTCACGAACACAAGACAATCAGCCCAAATATAATTGAACTCGCTATTAATGACCGCCGTGAAATGAGCTATCAAAAACACCGATAAGGAGGCACGGTGACTGATCGAAAGGACGCAAAACCACATTTTTTCCCTAGGAAAACAGGCAAGTCTGAACAATACACCTATAGCAGGAGAGGTGGTAAGAAGCTTCTAGTTCCAGAGAAAAATCGACAACAACACGGCCCAGTACTTCTTGGCCAGCTTCAAAAAATTCAAGTTGATCAACAAACGCTCAAAACAGAAGCTGCTGTCTATGCACTAGAGTCTGTCGTCGGCATACAGATAGAGTTCGAAAGCTTTCCTGATATCGTGCTTGCAGTTGAAAGTCTCGCAAATGAGACACACAAAATTGAACTTTTGAATGTCATTCATCGCGCAGATAAAATCTTTGCGACTATTTTTGTGCCTGAAGGAAAACTTTCTGTCTTTGAAAAGAAGCTACATGACTACCTTTCTGAAAAAAAGGACAAAAATGGTAAAGCCCAGGATAACCGCACTCTTATCGATGCCATACAGTCATTTAGAGTTGCGGCATTGGAAGCACTCTGGACTGATGATCCTGGTCAGCTTCCTGAAAATTTTGAACAAAACTTTTGGTGGGAAGTTTGGTTGCCGGTTCGGGGAAATAGGCAAGGTGTTATCCGCGACTTTACTTTATTAGCAAACACTATGGGAATAGAGGTGTCACCACAAACGCTGCGTTTCCCCGAAAATTCTGTACTTCTTGCTAAAGGCAATCGCAAACAGTTTTCACAAAGTGGCTTGTTGCTTAACACCGTTTCAGAACTACGCAAAGCAAAAGAGACCGCTGCATTTTTTGACGAAATACCCGTCAACCAGCAATATGAATGGGCGGATGAGTTACTGAGCCGTGTTTCCATTTCAGAGCTCACGGATGCAACACCCTACGTATGCATATTAGATACTGGTGTCAACAGAGGCCATCCATTGCTAAGCCCCATTATTGGTATTGAAGAGCAATTTTCCCTTGATGATGACTGGACGGGTACAGATGATGACGGCCATGGAACCGGTAGTGCGGGCCTGATCGCTTGGGGTGATTTAACTTCTGTGCTCGATAGCGACTCGACTATTGAAATGTATCATCGCCTGGAGTCGGTAAAAACACTACGTCATCACGGAGATCACGAAGGGAAACATTTGGGCATAATTACCGCTGATAGTATTTCCCTGCCTGAAATAGCGAACCCGTTTCGAACAAGAGTTTTTTCAATAGCATTATCTGCGATTGATGGCAGAGACCGAGGCAGACCATCGGCTTGGTCCGCTGCAATAGATAGCTTGTCAGCAGACTATTTAGGAGAAAATGACAAACCCCGGATCATCGTGCTATCGGCGGGTAATACCAGTGATAGTCTGACAGATATGGCTGGATATCCCGACTACAACATATTGCAAGATGTGCATGACCCAGCTCAGGCATGGAACGCTATAACCGTTGGGGCATACACAGAAAAGGCAACGATAGCTGAAGACGATTGCTTTGATTACACAGCGCTTGCCCCCGTTGGTGGTTTATCGCCCTTTAGCACCACATCAACCACATGGGAAAAGTCTACACCCATCAAACCAGAAATTGTATTTGAAGGTGGAAATGTCGGTATTGACCAGCATAGTTGCGCATCTATTCCGAGTCTATGTCTATTAACCACACACAATGAAATTACGACAAGACTATTTTCCACCTTCCATGCAACAAGTGCGGCTACTGCACTAGCCAGTCGGTTTGCTGCGGAAATATATGTTCAATATCCAAAACTCTGGCCAGAAACTGTACGAGCATTGATGGTTCACTCAGCTCAATGGAGTGATGCCATGCATGAGCAATTTTCACATGGAAATACACTACGCCAGCAAGCTCAACACCGGGTTCGCTGCGTGGGGTTTGGTGTGCCCAATTTAGACCGTGCGCTTTGGAGCGCCAATAATTCACTCGCGTTGGTTATAGAAGACCAGTTACAACCTTTTGATAAAATCAAAGGTAAGAGTGTTACTACGAAAGATATGCGCCTACATGACTTACCCTGGCCAAGAGAATCACTTCTCAAATTAGGCGAAACCCATGTCGAAATGACGGTCACTCTCTCTTATTTCATCGAACCAAACCCATCTAGCCGTGGTGTAAAGGGCAAGTATAGCTACCCCAGCCACAATCTTAAATTTGACGTAAAACGAGCCACTGAATCTTTGGATGATTTTAGAAAACGCATTAACCGTCAGGCACGAGATGAGGAAGAGGGTGTACCAAACAAAACTACCGATCCTGACTGGCTTCTTGGCTCGCAGTTTCGACATAAAGGCTCAATTCATAAGGATGTGTGGAGTGGTACAGCAGCAGATCTGGCCGAACGTGGAAAAATTGCTATTTATCCCGCTATTGGTTGGTGGAAAACAAGAACGAAGCTAGAGTGCTATAACAAATCGGCGCGATATGCCTTGATCGTTTCCATTTCGGTACCCGACGTGAAAATAAACATCTATGACGAAGTCTTTAATCAGCTAGAAATTGAACAGCTCATTGAAGTTTAGCACCAACCTTTTCAGATGATTCATGAATTACATTTTCTTCGTACTGAGAATGCCCGCCTGATTGCACTACTTAAATCACATGGTATTGAATGGCGGTTACCACAAACTTTACCTCCTGCACCTGATACAGAATCCTCTTCATTCACTACCAAAGAAAAAATAGCACTCTTTCGTCGCCTTTTTCGGGGCCGGGAAGATGTTTATCCTGTTCGTTGGGAAAGCAAGGCAGGTAAATCAGGCTACTCTCCTGCGTGTATCAATGAATGGAAATCAGATGTATGCGAAAAGCCGCGCATCAAATGTACTGATTGCTCTAATCGTTCACTGATCCCGCTTGCTGACCAGACTATCTTTGATCACCTCGCAGGACTTCATACCCTTGGCATTTATCCGCTATTAACTGATGACAGCTGTCATTTCCTTGCCGTTGATTTTGACAAAGCGGATTGGCGTGAGGATGCTAGCGCCTTTGTGCAATCATGCCGAGAACTGGGTGTGCCTGCTGCTCTGGAAATTTCCCGTTCTGGTAATGGTGCCCATATCTGGATTTTCTTTTCCTCACCTGTCCCTGCTTGCGATGCTCGGCGATTGGGTACGGCAATTATTAGTCACACATGCAATCGTACCCGGCAACTTGAGTTGGGTTCTTATGATCGTTTGTTCCCGAATCAGGATACGATGCCAAAAGGCGGTTTTGGAAACCTGATTGCGTTGCCGTTACAGAAGCGGCCTCGTGAGCATGGGCGTAGTGTATTTGTCGATGACAAACTCCAGCCTTACCCCGATCAGTGGGCTTTTATTGCTTCGGTACAACCCATGAGTCTTCCGGGTTTGGAAGCAGCCATACTGCTTGCTACGGGTAACAAACATCCGCTGGACGTAACGTTTATCAGTGATGAAGATCAGTAGGAACCCTGGAAACGACCAGCTTCGGCATCAAAAAAATTAACGGATTCTATGCCAGGGTCGCTGACGATTACATTAGCAAATCTCATCTACTTTGAAAAAAAACAGCTTCCACAACCCCTTGCCAATCGGCTGATTCGTTTGGCAGCATTCCAAAATCCGGAATTCTATAAGGCGCAGGCTATGCGTTTTCCTGTTTGGGATAAACCCAGAATCATCGGGTGTGTAGAGAATTACCCTAGACATATCGCTTTGCCCCGTGGCTGTCTGGAGGCTGTTGAAAAGCTGTTGCACGAAAACAATATTCACTGTGAATTGCAGGATAAGCGTTTTGTTGGTGACACTATTGGTGTCAATTTTGAAGGCACGCTTCGCGCAGATCAGAAAAAAGCGGTTAATGCTATGCTCAAACATGATGTGGGTATATTGTGTGCCCCGACTGCTTTCGGGAAAACGGTCGCAGCGGCTTCGCTAATTGCTCGCAGAGGTGTCAATGCTTTAATTTTGGTGCATCGTACTGAACTATTGAAACAATGGCAGGCGAGGTTACAGTCATTTCTTGACATAAAAAAAGGTGTCGTCGGCACGATGGGAGGAGGCAAAGTAAAGCCCTCTGGCATCATCGATATAGCCGTCATGCAAACACTGACACGCCGGAAAGAACTCCGTGACAAACTGGAATATTATGGGCACGTCATTGTTGATGAGTGCCATCATCTCTCGGCATTTTCTTTTGAGGCTATTCTTAAACACACTAAAGCAAAATATGTGCTGGGCCTGACGGCAACACCGGTGCGTCGTGATGGTCAGCAACCCATTATCTATATGCAATGCGGCCCGATTCGTCACACGGCAACTACGCCAGAAAATGCCCCTAAAGAACTGGAGGTAACGCCACACTATATTTCCTCGAATATAGATGCCTCCCCCGATGTTCGCATACAGGATCTTTTTCGTCATTTAGCAGAGGACACTCATAGAACGGCAGAAATTGTTACCCATATAACGAACCTTTATGAGCAAGGAAGAAAGGTGCTGGTATTGACGGAGCGCACTGACCATTTGGCTGCCATTCGTGATGCATTAACTCCGCTTGTTCAGGATTTTTATATATTGCATGGACGCATGTCAAAAAAGCAGCGTTCTACAGTAATCGCTGAGCTGGATGCCTTGTCTGACGACGCTCCACGCATTCTGCTGGCAACTGGGAAACTGGTCGGCGAAGGTTTTGATCATCCACCACTTGATACCCTGATACTTACCATGCCGATTTCCTGGAAAGGTACACTTCAGCAATATGCTGGGCGATTGCATCGTCAACATGATTCTAAAACTGACGTAAAAATCATCGACTTTGTTGATGCCGGTCATCCTGCGTTATTGAAAATGTGGGATAAACGTCAGCGTGGTTATCGGGCAATGGGGTATTGTATTACCGTTGGAAATACCTTCAAATCCGGGTAATCAGCTCTTTGTTGGGTTTTATGGTCCGGCAGCTTGTTGCTCCGGCATGCTGGGGTTCATAAAAAACATTCACCCCAGCCTACGCATCGCTTTAACGCAGTTGTGGTTCGCTCCACCAATTGGGGGAGATTTCATAAATTTCAGTTTGGTTGTCAAGTCGTTTAACCAGATTTAAAGCTGCCATGCCAGGTTCACTTTTTACGACGATGGTTAAACCATCACCGGGCAGGCTGCGCTCTT
>Ga0256830_1002828_pt1 | contig 11172 bp, 10 predicted proteins | sample 128326metaG_FD_190537 | JGI IMG/M metagenome (GOLD analysis project Ga0256830, IMG submission 190537) | Hydrothermal vent microbial communities from Lau Basin, Pacific Ocean - 128-326 | ecosystem: Environmental > Aquatic > Marine > Hydrothermal vents | place: Pacific Ocean: Lau Basin | collected...
CGCCGGCATTAACTGGGAAGATATTCGCGTGATGAGTCAGACCGGGGTAAATTGGAGCGATCTGGACGTGCTGAGCGGCGCGGGGGTTAACTGGGCGAATATTGGGGAGATGTCCACGACTGGTGTCAACTGGAACGACCTGGACGTGTTGAGCAAGACGGGTATTAACTGGAGCAATATTGGAGACTTATCCACGGCCGGTGTAAATTGGAGCGACTTGGATGTGCTGAGCGACGCCGGCATTAACTGGGAAGATATTCGCGTGATGAGTCAGACCGGTGTAAATTGGAGCGACTTGGATGTGCTGAGCGACGCCGGTATTAACTGGAGTAGTTTTGGAGATATGTCAACGGCCGGCATTAATTGGAGTGATTTGGACGTATTGAGCAAGACGGATATTAACTGGGAGGACATTGGGGTGATGAGCAAGGCCGGTGTGAACTGGAGCGACATCGATGTATTGAGCGACGCCGGCGTCAACTGGTCGGATATTGAAGCCATGAGTAAGACCGGGATCAATTGGACGGACTTGGATGTCTTGACAGAGGCGGGGATCAATTGGGCGGACATCGGAGCCTTGTCATCCGCCGGTGTGAACTGGAGTGACCTGGACGTAATGAGTGACACGGGAATTAACTGGAACGACCTGCAGGTTATGAGTCAGGCCAATATTAACTGGAGCGACTGGGAGGTTCTTAGCGATGCCGGAATCAATTGGACGGACATACAGGTGATGTCGAATACAGGCGTTAATTGGAGTGACATTGATGTCCTGAGTGAAACAGGCATCAACTGGGCCGATATTGGACGTCTTTCTTCGGTCGGTATCAATTGGGAAGATATTAACGCGATGAGTGACGCCGGGGTCAATTGGGAAGACATCGAGGTCATGACAAAAAAGGGAGTCAATTGGCAGGGAATTCAAGATATGTCATCGGCAGGAATAAACTGGGCGAACATCGGCAGTCTCTCTTCAGCCGGAGTGAATTGGGATGAAATCAAGGATTTGAGTGAATCAAGCGTTAATTGGGATGGTATTGCCGCATTGAGTACGGCAGGGGCTAATTGGGATAGCATCGCGGACTTGGCCAACGCGGGCATCAATTGGGATGAGATGCGAGACTTGAGCGAGGCGAATGTAAATTGGGATGGCATCGGTGATTTAAGTGCCTCTGGTATCAATTGGTTTAACGTCGGGGATCTGTCGAACGCCGGGGTCAATTGGGATGAGATAGGTGTCTTGGCGGCATCCAATGTGAACTGGGACGGTATCGCGGACCTGAGCACCTCCGGAACGAACTGGGATAATTTCGGAGACCTCTCAAAGGTTAATTGGGATGGAATTAAGGACCTGAGCGAGGCGGGAGTCAATTGGGATGATATCGCCTATATGTCCGGATCGGGCATTAATTGGAATGATATGAGTGCCACCAGCAGGGCGGGCGTCAACTGGAGCGACCTGGCGGCTATGACGAATAAGGGTATCAATTGGGACGGTATTGTCTATCTGGCCAATAACGCCCAAACATTGATCAGCAATGTTTCCACGATTTTGACGACGATCAATTCCCTGGACTCCCTGGTTGGAACGGCCAGTGACAGTGCCTCTGCCAATACCTTGTTTGGCAAGATCGCGGATGTGAAAGCGGCGGTGGCCACTGTGTCGACCAGTTCGGAGGTGAGCACGATTTTGACCAAGGTCAACAGCATCGCCACGACGTTGGGGACCACCACGGATACAGGCTCCTCCAACACGATCTTTGGCGATTTGAACGACGTCCAAACGTTGATTGGTACGGCCTCTGACGCCTCAACGACAGACAGCATGTTCGGCAAGATTAATGACATTCAGGATAACGCGGATAAGGGCAAACAGAGCGCCGACGCGGCCCTGTATACCATCAAGCAGATCGAAGAAGATCTTGGTGTCAAGGGACAAACGCCCAACTTATATGATCGTCTTGACAATCTTGAATTGCAGCTTGGTGATTTGGAAGAAATCGCGGCTTCCATCGCCGATGGTATCTCTTCTTCTCAAGAAATGTCGGTCGAGATGTTGGATACATTGACTGAGTTGGTGAATCAAAGCGCCGAGATGTTGGAGTTGGATATCCAAGTCAAGGATCTGACAGAAGCTGAACGGAAAGATTCCGAAAAAGTCCAGGATAAGTTGATGGAAATTGACGCCAAGTTGTCGGCGATCCAGGAATCCGTTTTGAAAGACGAGGTTGTCGTCAAGACCTATTTTGAAAGCGCAGAATAATGAAGGGGTGTGTCTATTCGGTGGGTGTCGTCAAACGTTTGATCCTGACGATTGGGGTGTGTCTCTTGATCGGTCGTGCGGCCTGGGGGGATATCAACCTCAATGTCCTGGCGGTCAACGGAACCAAAGAGCGAAGGGAGAAAGAAATTCGCTTTGACCTCCCGCCGGATGTGACGGCTCAAGACGTACTGGAGACCGACGGATTAAATCTGGACTATGATGTGACCAAGGGAGTGTATTTCGTTTCCGGCAAGGTTTCACTCGATCCGAAGGAAACCAAGACCTATAAGGTTCGCATTCGGGACATCTGGCGGATTGACGAGGAGAAAGTTCGTCAAATTAAGGAGCAGATCGATCGCCAGGTCGAAGTCTTAAAAGGAACCAAGTATTATTCCAACGCCTTAAAGAAAAAAGAGTTTGTCTTGGGACGGATTGACAGCATTGAACAGCAGCAAAAAGAGGTCGCGAATAATATTGAAAAACGCATCAGTTATTTCCGATCGTATGCCGATGAGCTGGATCAGATCCGGCAACAGGCCTTTTCGGTGGAATACTGGCGCCAGTCTCTTCCATCGGTGGAGAGCGGGCAGACGATTCAGTTCGTCATCGAGTTGAGTAATCCCTCTCAGAAAGAGGTCCTGAAGGTCAGCCGAAAATATTATTTGCCCAGGGAAGTTAAACCGGAACACGTGGTGGATAACCAGGGATTTGACATTCGTTATGACCCGGTCAAGCAGCAACCATACCTATTTAAGGAAGAAGAGCTTTCCCCTGGAGAGAAGAAACGCTACAGCGTCCGGATCTTGGATATCTGGAAGATTCCTTCAGAGAAGATTCAGGCCCTCAAGGACAGGGCCCGAAAGGCCTATAAGCTCCTTAAGCCCACCCGATATGAGGCTACTGCCCGGGATCTGGCGGTCAATATAAAGAATGCGTTGAAACAAATTGAGGTCTCACAGGCCAGGGAATTGCCCATTAATGAGCATATCAGCGCCTTTCGCCTCAACGAGAAACGCTTCAAGCGGGCCAAGCGGGACGTGGAAACCATGGAAGACCTGTTGGCCGTGGTGCGCGAGGACCTGGAGCGGAGCAAATTGAAGAATGTTTTGCGTAAAGTCAAGTCTTTGCGCAGCGTGGCGGACATTGCCGACGCCTTTTTGAAGAAGTTTTCGATGAACACGGTGTGGATGATTATCTTTATCATCCTGGGTTTTGTTGGGGGATTTACGATTATTCATTTCATTTTCTGGGGAAAACAGTCCAGGTTTAAAGACGTGGAACGGGGTCAATCTTCCAGCGAGGGGGACCCAAAAGAACCGGATCGGGAGGCGTCTGAAGAGACCTCCTAAAGGAGTTCAGGGTGGCGGAATTACGGTATACAGAGGTAGGGTACGTAAAAAGTATTCGCGGCTGTATTGTCATTGTCGAGGGGTTTCAGAGTTGCATCAACGGGCAGTTGGTGGAATTTGGATTTGGCACCATCGGTACGATTCTGGGGTTTAACGAAAAAGAGGCCCAGGTCTTGATTGTCAAGCAGACCACCGAGATCAAGACAGGTGACGAAGTGCGCGCCTCTTTGGAGCCCTTTAACGTTCCGGTGGGAGAGAATTTCATCGGGCGTATCGTCACCTCCCTTTGTGAGCCGTTTGACAGCCTCGGCCCCATCAAGCCAGACGCCTATTATCCGATTTTTCCCAAGGCCCCGGGGATCCTGGAACGACAGGTCCTCTGTAACCCCCTGGAAACCGGCACAAAGGTCCTGGACTCCATGATCCCCGTGGGGTTGGGGCAACGGCAGTTGATCCTCGGCAACAAAATGACGGGGAAAACGACATTGGTGACAGATACCATCCTGAACCAAAAAAAGACCGGGGTTATCTGCATTTATTGTGCCATTGGCAAGGCGCGCTCACAGTTGGCCCGTGTCGTTCAGCTCTTTCAGGATCATGATGCCTTTGATTATACGATTATTGTCGCCGCTCCGTCTTCCAGCCCACCAGGGCAGCAATATCTGGCGCCTTACGTGGCGTGTTCCCTGGGGGAATACTTTATGCATCGGGGCAGGGATGTTTTTGTCGGGTTTGATGATTTCACCAAGCACGCATGGTGCTATCGGGAAATCTCCCTTTTATTGGGGCGTCCGCCCGGACGAGACTCTTATCCCGGCGATATTTTTTATCTTCATTCGAAAATGATTGAACGGGCCTGTTTTCTGGATGAAGAACGCGGGGGCGGATCCATGACCTTTTTGCCGATTGTCGAGATCCTGGAGGGGGATTTGACCGCCTTTGTTCCTTCGAATCTGGTTTCCATGACCGATGGGCAGATTATGCTGGACGCGGCGATGTTCGGCGAAGGCCAGAAGCCGGCTCTCGACTTGGGGCTTTCCGTCTCTCGCACGGGAACCAAGGTCCAGTGGCCGATCATTAAAGATATGAGTGGACCGTTGCGCCTGGAATATTTGCAGTTTCGCGAGACCAAGAAGGCCTCGCGTTTACGTTCCGGGGCGCAGACGGAAGAACAGATCGAACGGTTTAAGAGCGGAGAGATCCTCACGAAGTTACTGCAACAAGATAAGGATTCGCCGGTTTCCATGGAGGCCTTAACCTTTATTTTGTTCGCTTTTAAAGAAAAATACCTCCATGAATTGGAGATGGATCAGATTGATCGTTTTCAGGAAGAAATATTGGATTTTGCCCAGAAAAAGGATCCCAATCTTTTGAAAATTTTACGGGAGCGGCGTAAAATGGACGATGAAATCAACAAAGGATTGCGTGCCGTGACCGAGGCCTTGGTCAATAAATACAAAGGAATTTCTGACGAGGAGGTGGCCCAGAAAGACAAGGATATCGTTTCCGATATAGGCGCGGAGGTCTTAAAGGCCGCCGCCGAGGTCAAAAAGAAGAAATAATGGCATGATGCGTTCCAATGGTATTTTTAAATGCGTGATCCTGAGCCCGAATTCCTTGGTCTATCAAAATGAAATTCACAGTCTCTTTTTGACCGGGGATAAGGGGGAGTATGAGATCCTGGCGTATCACTATCCGCTCTTGGGGGTCTTGAGGCGGGGTGACATTATCATTAACTGGGAAGAACGCCTGCCGATCGGAGGAGGTGTGATTCGTTTTTACGCCAACGAATGCACTATCCTGGTGGAGGAGGCCCTGGGCAAGAAGTTAACACGGTTGTGAGTTAAGTAAGGACAATTGGCGTTTTGGTTAAAAGAGGGGACGCGTTAAAAGAAAGGAAACGGCATGCTGCCGGAGACAGTGATTATTTTAGGGTTTATGGCGGTGGCGGTGATGGGACCGGCCATTGTGATTTCCGTTCTGGGACGGTCCGTTATCAAGGCCCTGGCGCGCAACCCTTCAGCGGCCTCGCGTATCTTTTGGGGTATGATTGTGATGCTGGTGTTCATTGAGTCGATCTCGATTTTAGCGATTTTGGTGATTTTTCAACTTTTTTCTAAATAGTGGACGTGGACAAGGATTTTTTACCGTTGACCTCGAGTCAAAGCATTTTTTTCAGGATCAATTGGTTGGGAAAGGACTTCAATGGTTGTTTTTGATTTGTGGCGGGAAGGGTTTATCCTTTTTGGGGTGTACTTTTTAATTGTCGCTGTTCCATGTGTGTTCTTGGCCATTTTCGGTCGGCGTGTTTTAGAGCAGCTTGGCCATTATCCCACCCAGGCGGACGTAATTTTACGCGGTCCGAACTTTTTAAAATTTGTGGGGACAGGGTTTTTGAGCCTGGTGGCCTTGGGGGTCTTTTATTTTGTTCTGATGGATTAAGTCTAACAAGGAGTGAAGGGTATGGAATTCAAATGGTTGATTATCAGTTTCGTTGGACTAATGGTGGTGGTGTGCGGTGCGATTATCGTGGCCCTTCGATGGACGCTTCTGTCCAGCACGGAAGGAGCCGTCAACCGTTTGAACGAAGAGATCGCCAAGGCCGAGACTAAACAGGCGGAATTAAGCAAAAAACTGAGGCAGGCCGACGAGGACCTGGCCAAGAGACAGGCCGAGGCCAAGGAATTGGCCCTGAAGATGCGGCAGGACGCCGAAGAAGAAACCAAGGCCGAACGGGAAAAAATCGTCAAAAAGGCCCGCGAGGAAGGAGAGGCCATTATCGCCAAGGCCAAGGGCGCCGCTGCCAAGGTTCGTCAGGATTTGGAAAAAGAGTTTGATATCAAGGTGGTTCATTTCAGCATGAAGATGCTGAACTATCTCTTGAGTCAAAAGGCCAAAGGCGCCTTGGACAGGGTGCTGGTGGATGAGTTTCTTCAGCGATTGAAAGAAGTGGATATGAGCCGAATCGGGCCGGAAATCAAGGTGGTGGAACTGATTACGCTGACGCCGCCGGATGAAGATCTCAAGAAGGCCTTTCTCACGGTTTTAAAGGAGAAGCTTCAGCGGGATATCGAGCTTAAGTGCGTGGTGGATCCGAATCTCGGGGGAGGGGCGATCTTGAAGTTTGGCAGTATGGCCTTGGACGGCAGCGTAAAAAATCTCCTGAAAGAATCGAGCACGATCTTACGCCAAGAGATCGAGAATGGGTAAATCCAATAAAGTCAAGCAGGAATACCGTGATGCCGTGGAGATGGTCGACCTGATCCAGACCCTGAAAGACATCGCGGACAATAAATACTTCACGTTAACCAGCAAGAAAGACACCTTTCGGCGTTTTACAGACACCTTTGTGGAATTCTTTCGAATGGTTGACAAGACAGAGGTGGTTCATCCGCTGCTGTCCAACCAAAATAAGACCGTTGGGATCGTGGTGGTCACCGGAGAGGGGAGTTTCTTGGGGGAGTTTAACAACAAGATTATCCGGACCGCCATGACCGAATATGAGAAGCATGAGGATTGCCGGTTTATCGGCGTGGGGTCATTGGCCAAAGACCGGTTGGAGAAATACACGCCGGACATCCGTATCTTTACGCAGATGGAAGAAAGAGGGATGTATAAAACGGCCATTGAGGTGAAGGACTATTTGGTTGAAGAGATCATGGCGGGCCGACTGGGCAAAGTTATTCTTTGCTATTCCTGGCCAAAAAGTTTTGAATTGCACAAGCCCTTTGTGGTGCAAATTTTGCCATGCGAAGATCTCCTGCCCAAGACTACGCGGCTGCCGGACACCTTTGATCATATCATTGAAGAGTCGGATCCACAGGAGGTGGTCGGTTATCTCTGCAACCTCTGGACATCGACACGGCTTTACGAGGTCTTTTTGGACACCATCATTGCCTCGGCCAGCGCCCAGGCCAAGTTTTTGGACGACAGTGTGGAGAAGATGAAGAAGGAAAGGGCCAAGGCCAAGATCAAGTATCGCAAGGCCAAGAAGGCCGATATCGACAAAGGACTGCGTGAGACCTTCTCAGCCCGCATGATGGTGGTGGACTCTTAAACGGGTTGTTTTGGAGAGGGGCGGGCCGAGTCAGGGATGAGGTGAAAAAGATTTTTGGAGTATGCAGTACCGGAAAACAGACAAACAGATTTTTTAGAGGGAGGAGACACGATTGGAAAAGACGGAGACCGCGGTAAAGACCGAGAGCGCCAAGGAACGCCCGGGGCGGGGGCGGATCATCTCTGTGCAGGGCCCTGTGGTGGACTGTCACTTTGACAACCTGGATTATATGCCTGCGCTTTATCACGTCGTCGAGGTCAAGACCATTGACGATGAATTGGTTTATCTTCAGGTTATGGAGCACCTTTCGGCTCATGTTTGCCGCACCGTCGCCTTGATGGACACGCTGAATATCCAGTTAAATTCTCCCTGCTATAATACCTTCAAGCCCATTGCCATTCCGATGGGAGAAGGGTGTTACGGACGGGTGATGGACTCAGTCGGCCGGCCGTTGGATAAAGGAGGGGCGTTTGATTGCCCGGAAAAAGTGCCCACCAAATACCTGATGAAGCCGGTCAGCTTTAACCTGAAAAATAAAAAAGGTGAACGCGCCGAGGTCCTGGAGACAGGGATCAAGTATTTTGACCTGCTTTTCCCTTTGGTGAAAGGGAGCAAGACCGGGATCATGGGAGGGGCCGGCTGCGGCAAGACGGTGGTGATTCTGGAGCTGATCAACAATATCGTCAAGGCGCATGGGGGAGCGTGCGTTTTTGCCGGCATCGGCGAACGTATTCGGGAAGGGAATGAACTGTATTATGAACTAAAGGAAGCCAATCTGCTGCAGAACGTGATGTTGGCCTTTGGTCAGATGGATCAGCCGCCGGGCGCCCGCGCCGAAGTGGTCAACGCGGGGCTGTGCCTGGCGGAATATCTCCAGTCACAGAATAAAGACGTTCTGTTATTTATGGACAATGTTTATCGATATTTGCAAGGGGGCCAGGAGGTTTCCACTCTGCTGGGACGTGTCCCGGCCGAAACAGGCTACCAGCCGACCCTGGCCTCAGAGGTGAGCGCCGTTCAGGAGCGTATTCGGTCGGTGGAGGGCAGCGGATCCATCACGGCCTTTCAGGCCGTCTATGTCCCGGCCGATGACATGACCGATCCGGCGGTCGTGGCGATCTTCAGTTATCTGGATGGGAGTATCGTCTTGTCGCGAGACCTGGTTCAGCGTGGGATGTATCCCGCCATTGACCCCTTGCAGAGCTCCTGCACCAACCTTGATACGGCCGTCGTTGGTCGGAGGCATTATGACGTGGCTCAGCAGGTGATCCAGCATTTTAACAAACACAATTCCTTGAAACGCATCGTGGCTGTCATCGGGGTGGAAGAGCTTCCTCGCGATGATCGGTTGATTTATCTTCGGGCCGAGAAATTGTATAACTTCATGACTCAGCCCTTCCATGTCAGCGAGGTCTTTACCGGGAAAAAAGGAGAGTATGTCACCATTGAAGAGAATGTGGAAGGGTGCGCCAAGATTATCAGCGGTGACTATGACCACATGAAGGCCGAAGACTTTTATATGATCGGAAAGGTCCCGCCCTTATAATTTGTAAAGGCATCCGTGCGCGTCATAGCCTGACATTTATCATGACCAAGAAGAAATATCAAGATTACACTTTAACGCAATACGCGCGGGCCTTGGCCGAACGGCAGCCGGTTCCGGGTGGAGGATCCGCCGCGGCCCTGACCGCGTTGTTAGGGGTGAGTCTTATCGAGATGGTCACCCGCTATTCCATGGGCCGTAAAGGCGCGACACAAAGGAAAGAGCAACGCCTTAAGCGCATTCTGGAACAGGCCAAGGACCTTCATCAAAGACTATTGGCCTTGGTGGATTTAGATGCTGAGGCGTATCTGGATGTGGTGGCCGCGCGCGCGTTATCCGATAAGGAAAAGAAAAAGGCCTTGAAAGCGGCCGCGGCCGTACCGGCCGAAACCGCGCGGTGGTGCCGAAAGGCCGTGGATTTGACGCCGTTTTTGGTAAAAGAAGGAAATCCTTATTTGTTAAGTGATATCGAAGTGGCCCTGGAATTGTTATGGGCGGCCTATCGATCCGCCATGATGAACGTGGAGGCAAATCAATCATGAGCATTCTGGATGGGAGGGCCCTGGCCGCGCGCTTGAAGGAAGAGCTGCGGGCGGAGGTGGAGAGATTACGGAAGATAACAGGAAAGGTGCCTGTTTTAAGGAATATTATTGTCGGGGCCAACGCCGGGGCCTGCGCCTACGCCAATTCCCAGAGAAGGGTTGCCGAGCAGGTGGGCGTGGATTACGCCCTGGAGGCCTTGCCGGATCGGGTTTCACAGCAGGAGTTTCAAGCCGTCATCCAGCGTCTTAACAATGACGCGGCAGTTAACGGCATCATGATTCACAAACCCTTGCCCGAGCACCTCGCTTTTGGAGACCTGGCCAATGCCGTGGACATCGCCAAGGATATTGAAGGGATTAACGTGGCCAATATCGGAAAGATGATCCTGGGCGAGACGCGGATGATCCCCTGCACGCCGGCGGCGGTGATGGAACATATTCGCCTCACCGGCGTGGATATACGGGGAAAAGAGGCTGTCGTGGTGGGGCACAGCACCATTGTGGGTAAACCGTTAAGCCTTCTTTTGCTGCGAAAGATGGCCACGGTGACCGTTTGTCACGTGGCAACCAGCGAGGCCGGACGCTTGGCGGAGCATGTTCGACGGGCGGATATCCTGGCCGTGGCCGTGGGGTGTCCCGAGCTGATCAAAGGGGCCTGGATTAAAGAAGGGGCCATTGTCCTGGATGTCGGGATCAACTGCCGGGACGGGCGGATTGTCGGAGATGTGGAATTCGCCGCGGCCGCCCAAAGGGCCGCTTTTATCACCCCGGTGCCCGGTGGGATTGGGCCGGTTACCGTGGTGATGCTGATGCGCAATGGCGTCGAGGCCTTTAAATGTCAGAACGGACTGGAGTGAGATGAAGCGGGTTGTTTTTTTGGGGAGTGGCGAAGAGACCGTTGAGGAGATCGAGCGTCTGCGGGCTCTTCCGGAGGAGGTCGAGATCACCCTAATCCCGTTCGACGGGACATTGCCCTATTATAAACGATTATTGCCGGATAGGATTCGTCAGGGTGGAGCGGGCAAAGGTCTTTTTTGTCGGGACAAACGCTTTTATCAGGAACACAAGGTCCGCCTGATGACAGACCGGGGGATTCAGCGGCTGAATACCCGACGGGGTTATCTTGTGCTGGACGACAAGACGCGAGTGGAATATGACGTGTTGGTTTTGACCGATGTGCCCGGGTATCACGCGATTTCCCTGAAAGGAAAGAACAAGACGGGCTGGTACGGTTGCCAGACCTTGAAGATGGTCGAAGATATTCGTCAGGCCCTTCCTTGGACGGAGACGGCAGTGGTGCAGTCCGAGCGTTTCGATGGGATCCGATTGGCTGGAGCCCTTTTGAGTCTGGGAAAGGAAACAATCCTGATGGTGCCGCGGATCCGTGTCCTTCAAGAAGGGCTTAGCGCGGATCAGAA
>Ga0256830_1002829_pt1 | contig 11172 bp, 11 predicted proteins | sample 128326metaG_FD_190537 | JGI IMG/M metagenome (GOLD analysis project Ga0256830, IMG submission 190537) | Hydrothermal vent microbial communities from Lau Basin, Pacific Ocean - 128-326 | ecosystem: Environmental > Aquatic > Marine > Hydrothermal vents | place: Pacific Ocean: Lau Basin | collected...
ATCGCCACGTGGTGGCGGCGCTGTTCCACGTGGCGGAAAACCGCGCGGACTGGTCGGCGTGGCCGGAAGAGGTGGTGGAATGATCCGGCGCGGGGTGGCGGTGAGCAACCGGATTTCTACGGCGCCGCGTTGTTCTTCCGCGCCCGGCGCCGCCGCCTGAGCTGGTAGAGGGTGAGCGCCGGCCCGGAGGCCGCGTAGGCGAGAAAACCGAAGAACAGCACGCTGGGCGGATCGGTGGAGACGACGACGAAGATCAGCACCACGACCACCACCGCGACAAAAGGCACGCGATTCTTGAAATCGACCTCCTTGAAGCTGTAGTAGCGCACGTTGCTGACCATCAGCGCGCCCATGGCGGCGGTCAGGAAGGAACCGGTCACCCACATGTCGCTGCCCTTGATACCGTGATCGACGCTGAACCAGACCAGCCCGGCCAGCACGGCCGCCGCCGACGGACTGGGCAGCCCCTGGAAATAACGCTTGTCGGCGCTCGCCACCTGGGTGTTGAAACGCGCCAGCCGCAGCGCGGCACCGGCGGTATAGATGAAAGCGGCCAGCCAGCCCACCTTGGACCACATCCAGCCCTGCTCGATCATGCCGCGCAGCGTCCATTCGAACACCACCAGCGATGGCGCGAGGCCGAAGCACACCATATCGGACAGGCTGTCATACTCGACACCGAAATCGCTCTGGGTGTGGGTGAGGCGCGCCACCCGGCCGTCGATGCCATCCATGATCATGGCCACGAAGATCGCCACCGCGGCGACCTCGAAGCGGCTGCTCATGGCGGCGACGATGGCATAGAAACCGGCGAACAGGCCGGCTGTGGTAAACAGATTGGGTAACAGGTAGATGCCCTTGCGACGCGGCGCCTTCGCCGGAGGCTGTTCTTCGCTGGGGGGCTGATCCATGAGGGCTGCCTACTTGTGTACCAGGGTGGCTATTACATCAGATCCCGCCCTGACACGCGAACCGGGCTCGACTTCGACACGGCTGTTCTCGGGCACATAGACCTCGACCTGGCCGCCCAGGCCGATATAGCCGCAGCGCTGGCCCTGCCCGACACGCTCACCGATGCGGACGTAACAGCGCGGTACGTTGTTCAGCGGCCCGCGGTGCATCACCACCACCAGGTCGTCGTTCTCGTCCGTTTTCAGCCACACCCCGTGGGGACGCTCCTCGCCATCGGCACCACCGGGACCACGCATCTCGTGCACCCTGGCCTCGATCGGGGCGCGCGTGCTGAACACACCGTAATGACTCATGTCGATCACGATACGCCTGGCCGGGCGGTCGAGGTAGGGGTCGTGCACCGACTCGACACTGCTCACCGTGCCGTCCGACGGACTGACCACCGCCAGCGGACTGGAAGGGATCTCGCGCTCCGGATCGCGGAACAGGTAGACGATAAAGGCACAGGCAAGCCACAAGGGAACCGACCACAACAGGCCGGCGTAATGCCATACCGCCATTGCCGCGAGCAGGCAGACGCCGAACGGCAACCAGCCGGCATAGGAGAAATAAGGGTATCGGCCTGATGCCATCGCGTATCGGCAGCTGAATGGGTAGGGGCTGTCAATTCACCGCGAAGACGCAAAGGGCGTATTCGAAGTCATGCTTTACTTCCGCATCCCTCGCGCCTTTGCGGTGAACGATCATATTCGCCGGACCTCAGTTCACCTTTTTGTCAACGATCTTGTTCTCGGAGATCCAGGACATCATGCCGCGCAGCTGCTCGCCGACCTTTTCGATCGGGTGCTCACGACCCAGCCGCCGCTTGGCCTTCAAGGTCGCTGCTCCGGCCTGGTTCTCGAGGATGAACTCGCGCGCGAATTCGCCGTTCTGGATCTCGTTCAGGATGCGTTTCATCTCCGCCTTGGTCTCTTCGGTGATGATGCGCGGTCCGCGTGTCAGGTCACCGTACTCGGCGGTGTTGGAAATCGAGTAGCGCATGTTGGCGATGCCGCCCTCGTACATCAGGTCGACGATCAGCTTGAGTTCGTGCAGACATTCGAAGTAGGCCATCTCCGGCGCGTAGCCCGCCTCCGTCAGGGTCTCGAAGCCGGCCTGCACCAGCGCCGTGGCGCCGCCGCACAGCACCGCCTGCTCGCCGAACAGGTCGGTCTCGGTCTCTTCCCTGAACGTCGTCTCGATGATACCGGCACGGCCGCCGCCGTTGGCCGAGGCATAGGACAGGGCAATGTCCTTGGCCTTGCCGCTGGCGTCCTGGAACACGGCGATCAGTGACGGCACGCCGGCGCCCTGGGTGTAGGTGGAACGCACCAGGTGGCCCGGCCCCTTGGGCGCGATCATGATGACATCCAGATCGGCGCGCGGCTCGATCTGCTCGAAGTGAATGTTGAAGCCGTGCGCGAAGGCCAGCGCCGCGCCCTTCTTGATATTGGGGCCGATGACGTCACGATACAGTTTCGCCTGGTGCTCGTCCGGCACCAGGATCATGACCACATCGGCGCCCTTCACCGCCTCCTCGACCGGCTTCACGGTCAGGCCGGCATTCTTCGCCTTGGCCTCGGAAATGGAACCGGGACGCAGGCCGACGGTGACGTCGACGCCCGAGTCCTTGAGGTTGTTCGCGTGCGCATGGCCCTGCGAGCCATAGCCGATGATGCTGACTTTCGCATTCTTGATAATGGAAAGATCCGCGTCCTTGTCATAATAGATGTTCAGTGCCATTGCCTTAACTCCGTAAGAAAAAAATCCTGCCTACACGCGCAGCGCACGTTCGCCCCGCGCAATACCTGTTACCCCGGACCGCACCACTTCGATGATGTCCGACTGCGGCAGCGCCTCAATGAAGGCATCCAGCTTTTCGCCGTCGCCTGTCAATTCGACCGTATACATCGTGTCGGTCACATCGACGATCCTGCCCCGGAAGATGTCCGCCAGCCGCTTGACCTCCTCGCGGCCGCTGTCGGCTGCGCGGATCTTGACCAGCATGAGTTCCCGCTCGATGTGCGGCCCCTCGTACATGTCCATGAGCTTGACCACATCGATCAGCTTGTTGAGCTGCTTGGTGATCTGCTCGATGACTTCGTCGGTGCCGCGGGTCACCAGCGTCATGCGTGACAGCGACGGGTCCTCGGTCGGCGCCACTGTCAGCGACTCGATGTTGTAGCCGCGCGCCGAGAACAGGCCGGCCACCCGCGACAGCGCGCCGGCCTCGTTTTCAATCAGTATCGATATGATATGACGCATAGGGCTACACCAGAATCATTTCGTTCTGACCGGCACCGGCCGGGACCATCGGGTAGACGTTCTCCGACGGGTCGGTCAGGAAGTTCATGAACACCAGCCGGTCCTTCATCTTCATGGCCTCCTCGATGGCCGGCTCGACGTTCTTGGGATCGGTGATCTGCATGCCCACGTGGCCGTAGCTCTCCGCCAGCTTGACGAAATCCGGCAGCGACTCCATGTAGGACATGGCGTAACGGCCCTGGTAGAAGAACTCCTGCCACTGGCGCACCATGCCCAGGTAGCGGTTGTTCAGGTTGATGATCTTGAGGGGCAGACCGTACTGCAGGCAGGTCGACAGTTCCTGTATGCACATCTGGATGCTGCCCTCGCCGGTCACGCACACCACGGTGTCGTCCGGGTGCGCGAGCTGCACGCCCATGGCGGCCGGGAACCCGAAGCCCATGGTGCCCAGGCCGCCGGAGTTGATCCAGCGGTTGGGCTTGTCGAACTTGTAGAACTGCGCCGTCCACATCTGGTGCTGGCCGACGTCCGAGGTGACGTAAGCCTTGCCCTTCGTCACCTTGTACAGGGTCTCCAGCACATACTGCGGCTTGATCTGGTCGCTGTCGCGCTCGTACTTCAGGCAGTCCATGGCGCGCCATTCCTCGATCTGCTTCCACCACTCCTTGAGCGCGGCCTCATCCGGCGTGCGCTCCGACGCCTTCAGCAGCTTGATCATCTCGCGCAGCACCTGGCCGACCGCGCCGACGATGGGCACGTCGACCTTCACGTTCTTGGAGATGCTGGCCGGATCGATGTCGACATGGATGACGCGCGCGGTCGGGCAGAATTTCTCCACGTTGCCCGTCACCCGGTCGTCGAAGCGCGCACCGATGGCGACCAGCACATCGCAGTTGTGCATGGCCATGTTGGCCTCGTAGGTGCCGTGCATGCCCAGCATGCCAAGGAACTGCCGGTCGGTGGCCGGGTAGGACCCCAGGCCCATCAGCGTGTTGGTAATGGGATAGCCCAGCAGGCGCGTCAGTTCGATGAGCGGGCGGCTGGCGTTGTCCAGCACCACACCGCCGCCGGTATAGAGCATCGGCCGCCTGGCCTGCAGCATCAGTTCCACCGCCTTCTTTATCTGGCGCGGATGTCCTTTCACCGTGGGGTTGTAGGAACGCATGCTGACCCGCTTCGGGTAGCGATATTCGGCGGTCTGGGTACAGACATCCTTGGGGATGTCCACCACGACAGGCCCCGGACGGCCGGTGGTCGCCACGTAGAACGCCTTCTTGATGGTTTCCGCCAGGTCCTCGACCCGCTTGACCAGGAAGTTGTGCTTCACGCAGGGGCGGGTGATGCCGACACTGTCGACTTCCTGGAAGGCATCGTTGCCGATCAGCGCCGTCGGCACCTGGCCGGTGAACACCACCAGCGGAATGGAGTCCATGTAGGCGGTGGCGATGCCGGTCACCGCATTGGTGGCGCCCGGCCCCGAGGTCACCAGCACCACGCCGGGCCTGCCGGTCGAACGGGCATAGCCGTCCGCCGCATGGGTGGCGGCCTGCTCGTGGCGCACCAGGATATGCTGCAGCTTGTCCTGCTGATACAGGGCATCGTAGATCGGCAATACCGCACCACCGGGGTAGCCGAACACGATGTCGACCCCCTCATCCTGCAGACAGCGAACGAATATATCAGCGCCGGTCAGCTCCAACTCTCATTTCTCCCAAGACCCGTCGTCATCCGGTGGCGGCCATCCAGCAGAGGCCCGCCGCAAAGACCCTGAAGCACCGGAATAACCAGAAAAAAAGCCCGCATTCCGGGCAGATGCACCCCAGGAGCCTGTCCGGGTAATCATGCCGCTACTGCGGCGGCGGGAGATCGAGGACAGATTTCCCACCTGCCTCGCGCGCAGATTACCCGGACAGGCTCCTGGCACAGGGTTAGAACTGGCTAATATTGCCATCGATGCGCGGCAGAATCCAGACACCGCCGCATTGCCGGATCCACCGGTTTGGGACGGCTTCGCTTGCCCCGGACTTCCGCACATGCTAATTAGCCTGCTCAAGACCGGAAACCGAGGACGCCCCATGCTGAAACACGCCTTCTCCGCCCTGCTGCTGGGCCTGTTCCTGCTGCCGGCCCAGGGGGCCATGTACAAATGGAAGGACGAGCGCGGGGTAACCCAGTTCGGCCAGTTCCCGCCGCCCGGCGTGGAGGCGGAGCGGCTGCGCGCCCCACCCCCGCCCGCCGGTGACCCCGAAGCCGCCCGGCAACAACTCAATGAACGCCTGCAGCAGGAACGTGAGGCGGCTGACCAGGCCCGCGAAAAACGACAAGAGGCCGCCCGACAGGCGGAACTCGATGCCAGGCAGGCCGCCGCATGCGAGGCCGCGCGCCGCAACCTGAGCACGCTGCAGCGCGGCGGCAATCGTCGCGTGCGCCTGCCGGACGGCACCGTCACCTACCTGACCGCAGAACAGCGCCAGCAGCGCATCGACCAAGCCCGCAAACAGATCCGCGAACACTGCAAGGAGGACAACTGACATGCCCCTGCTGCAAATCGACACCAACCAGATCCTGGACGACGCCGCCCAGCAGAAACTGCTCGCCGAGGCATCCCATAGCGTGGCAGACATGCTGGGCAAGCCGGAGCGCTACGTCATGGTGGCCTTCGAGCACAAGCCCGCCATGCGCTTCGCCGGCAGCGGCGAAGCGCTGGCTTACCTGGAGCTGAAGAGCATCGGCCTGCCGGAGTCGAAGACGGTGGAGCTGTCGCAGGCGCTGACGGAGCTGATGCAGCAGCATCTGGGGGTGGCGGCGGACCGGGTATACATCGAGTTCGCCGATGCGCCGCGACACATGTGGGGCTGGAACGGAGGGACGTTCTGACCGTCTGAACGCATGCCCGACCGCCCGGATATTCAATTATTTTTTATCCATGCATTGATAATCTTAATAATGATCGGAGACGAGGGGTGCACTTCGGCACCGGCGAACGCCCCTCTTGCCCGGCCGGGCGTTTTTGTATAATTTTCATGGAAACAAGGGAACATGCACACAACAAGAATCCGGGGGGGCCGGTATGATCAAGTTCTTGGCTGTCTTCGTCACGGGCGCATCACTGGGAGTTGGCACCACCCTTCTGGTGACTGAACCTCCCATGCAGACAGTGTCGCACCGGGGGGACTTGGCAAGTACCCTTTCGAAAGACACGATGCAGACAAGGCAGGCAGCCTTGTTCGAAGAACGTCTGGGGCAATTGCTTGAGTCGCTTGAGACGGTCGTGGCAGATCTGCGGCGGTCGACTGCCGCACTGGCTTCTGCCAACGATACCCCGTCTCCCGCAGCCTTGCGCGGAGATCAAACGGCGATGGACAGTCTTCCAGCAACCCCGCCAACACCTGTTCCCGTGACTTCAAAATCCAGCCCGCCGTCTGATCCGGTGCCACCCAGCACCGAGCAGATCGAGCAATACAATATCATCCAGTCCCGCCTGTATGAGGCGGCCAATAACCACCAGGTGGCTCTCGGCGAGTTGGTCAAACTGGGTGCCGGCCTGACACCTGCGCAACGGGCGGCCTTGACTCGTGAAGCTCTCGAAATGATAAAGCGGGGTGAATTGAAGGCAGAGCAGTTCTCCAGATAACCAGCACCTGGATACGGCAACAGTGGTTACCGATCCTGCTCCGCGCGTTTCCAGCAGGCAGGCAAAATAACAGGGCACTGACCGCACCGACTTCTGCCCAATGTGTAGCAGCACCTTTCCCGGACATCGATGAAGCAACTCACATGGACCGAAATATCCCAACACAATGGTCCAGAGGACTGTTGGATCGTGGTGGATGGCAACGTCTACGACATCACCGGCTGGGTAAACAGACACCCTGGCGGCGATGTTATCGCCACCTTGGCCGGTGAAGATGCCTCCACGCTCTTCCACAGCTCACATCTCGATCAGCGGGCCAGGGAGGCGCTGGAACCCCTGAAGATCGGGGAGGTTCAAAACTACCGACCTGACTTCAAGACCGTCAACGATGATTTCTATAGCACGCTGAAACGGCGCGTCGCCGATTATTTTGCCCGCAACAATATCAACCATCACGACACCGGAAGAAACCAACGGCGGGTACTACTTAGCGCCGCACTCCTGTTTCTGTGCTGGGCGTGCATCTACCTTTTCCCGCCCTGGGGAGGGCTGGCCGTCATCCCGATGGGCCTTTTGACCTGTTCGCTGGTAGGCACGTTCGGACATGAACAGATACACGGCAATCTCGACCTGTTCGGGCGGCGGACAGTCTTATCCCGCCTGGCCAATGACATCGCCTGGGGTCTGATGATCCCCTTCATGCCCGAGCGTTTCTTTCAGTATGAGCACATCCGCCACCACCACTATTCGCTGCATCCAGACCATGACTACGACGTATTCGCCTTGCGCGGTCTCGTCCGTCTTTCCCCCCTCATGGAACGGAAACGACACCATGCCTTTCAGCACCTTTATGCACCCCTGGTCTATGGGTTCTATATCTTTCTGCAACTCCTGAGCGGCTACACTTCCGACTTTTTTTCCCGACGGGAATTGCTGAAGGACAAAGGCGTGCTGAGAGGCATAGTCATCTCCTCGATTACCGCCGCCTTGTTCTACGTCGCCATACCAATCTATCTCACCGATCCCTGGTGGACTCTGGCATGCTCAGGCAGCTATTTCTTCATCTGGCAGTCCGCAATCTACGTCACCTCCGGCCTGCCCCATATGACAGACCCTGATGCAGTGCCCGACTCTTCGGGCAGCTGGGCCTTTCACGTATGCAGGACCACCAAGGATCTGAAATGTGGAAATCGTTTCTACGACTGGTTGACGGGCGGGTTGAATTATCACCTGGAACACCATCTTCTTCCGACGGTCCCCCGGGACTACCTGCCCCGGATCCGCCATATTGTCCGGGATGTCTGTGGTGAATTCGGTTATCCCTTCCATACATATGACAGTTTTACCAGCTACTACATGGATCATTACCGTTTTCTGGTGAAACTCGGTTCGCCGCCGGTCAGGCAGGCCGCTCCCTGAGCAGTTCCCTCCTGGCCTCGGAAGACAGGCTCTCCTCGATCGGTCCCATTCGGATAATCAGGAGATAGCCGTTCCATGCCTGCTCGAATATGCTGCGCGGCACCAGCACATGGCCTATGGCCGGGTCGAACAGGTAGACGTCATAAGGCGTCACCTTGTTGACCACCACATAGTGATCGTCGTTTATGTACGCAATCACGGGCATCGGCTCCTCCAGCAGCGCAGGGTAGTTTTCCATCATACCCTTCGCCCGGAACCCATTGTTTGTAGCCGCCTTCTTCAGCTCGAGCATGCTGGTCCCGGCCTCCGTCATCACCACCTGGCCGACAACATCCTGCTCAAGCACCTCCTTGCCAAAAAAGCTGAAGACATAGGCCAGCACCGCCGGCCCACACGTGTTGCTTTTCGCCTGAAGAAACTTTTGGGTCACCTTGTCGGGACGCAGGGTGTCGAGCGGCTCGACGAACTCTCTCAGCGCCTCATGTATCGGCCGGCCAGGTTCGGTACGCGCATACACCAACATGATGCTGCTCATAACCATGACGGCGACCGCGGCCATATAGGCAACTGTCAACGGCAAGTACTTCCTGATTACAACCCGGCCACCACCACTCAACAGCGATTGCAGTTCGGACTCCTTCGACAACCTGCTTCCGACCCCCGACATCACAAGGCGCCACTTCGGCAGGGCATCCCTGACACAGACCGCCGACAGAAGGATTGTGACAACTGCAAACAGTTCGGGCAGCAAATACCCAAACCGGGTGAATATGCTCTTTTGCGATACAAATGCGGCCTCCGCATCTATCACGCCTCTCTGATAGAACGGTTTCTCCGCGACCACCAGCCCACGTGGCGATACGACTACGGACGGACCCGTGTTCGATGCATGGATAACCCAGCGGTTGTTCTCGACGGCCCTGAAGATGGCGGTCCTCGTGTGATTGATGCTCAATGCTGTCTTCTTGAAAGAGGCGTCACTGGTCGACACGAACAGCAGCTCTGCCCCCTTGCCGCTCACCTCGCGCAGAGGCGCGGGAAAATTGGATTCGTAGCATATCGCCGGTCCGACCGGGCCATAAGACGAAGGTACGGTGTGATATCCGGAACCAGGCGTGTAGGCATCCTCTGCACCCGGGATCAACTGTACCTTATTGTACCTTCCCAGCAACCGGCCCTCGCGCGAGATGGAGAATATGGCATTGAATTTCCTTCCATCTTCATCCAGATCATTGGACGAGATGAGCATATCCATGTCGTGTTTCAGCGCCGTGGCGTACAGACCATCCCGCAGCTCGGCGATACGCATATTGAAATAGCCGTTACCCCCCTCGGGCCAGAACAGCATATCGGGCTGCCGGCTGGCCGCCTCGGCGGTAAGCGCATCGAGAGTCTGCCTGATAAAACTTCTCGTATCCGGATCGCGCCAACCGTTCAAATACATGTCTGTGGATATGACCGGCTGGACAACCGCCACTTTCACTCTCGCGCCCTCAGCCGGGGGGCTTTCCAGCCGGTATGCACCATACGAGATGTTGGCGATTATGAGCGACATCGACAGCGCTGTCGCCAACCGGTGCCCCGTTGCAGGTCGCCATCCCTGTCCCTTCCAGGCCAGGATTCGATCCACCACAAAGGCCAGAAACGAATTGACCAGGACGATAAACAAGGACGTCGTATATATACCGAACAGGGAAGCCGTCTGGATGAGCACAGGCTGTCCGTACTGGGAAATGCCTATGTTACAGGGAATACCCACCCACTCGCTGGACAGGATGCGCTCGATCCCGACCCACAGGATCGCAGGCATGACGACTGCGCGAACCGGAGCGCCTTCAAAATCGGAATATCTGGAAGACAGCACACCCCAGATGAAAAACGCCAGACACAGAACACCACAGATAAGCAGAAAGAACAGGAAACTGTAGATTATGGTGCTGTGCCACCAATTGGCGGCAATCAGAGTACATGCGAGGGCGAACAGCATGCCCCGCTCGACGCTCCCCGTGTTTCTTGCGGCAAGGAACAGTGGCACATAGGCTACATAGGAGAGATACCACTGGTCATATGGCGCCGAACTCAGCACCATCAGCAGGCCCGACAGAACCGCCAACAGCCAGCGTGGCATGATCATCAGGCCGGAACCGCCGTCGGCCCTTGAGAGTGAACCTGTATCAGCCGGCCCTACTCTCGTCCAGGAGGCTGACTTCCTTGATTCGATAGCGCCGGTTCCCCGGGGCTCGCTCGATCTTTTCAAGACCTTCAACTACGTTTCCTATGATGAGATAGTAGGGCTCCAGATCCGGACGGGCCGAATAACCAAAAAACAGGTTGTTCACATAGGCATCAGACACATTCCTGCGTGAGATGGCCACCACCCCCCGCTTGCTTTTGACCGTGCTCTGCGCGTCCGTGAAATCGAAATGTCGCATGGTATCGCCCGCCTTTACCAGCACAAAACCCAGGCCTGGGCGGCTTTCGATAAATGTATCCGTGTCGTAGTAATTCTCTCCGATGAGACGTGTCAGATCCGCAACGACAGCCGGAGCGTATTCGGGGTAGAACTCCACTGTCAACGCACCTATCTCGCTGACAATCCTGACCCGCCGCACATCCATTCCGGCACCGGGCGGCCGGGCACCTGCCTGTGCTTCGGCAGCACCGCGCTCCTGAACACGATCGGCGTTCAGGATATAAAGTGCGCCGGTCACAACCAGCGCCAGCACAAAGATCGCAACGAGCCTGAGACCAAAACCCGCCGTCGAAGGCGCCTTGTCCTGCACTCACCCGCCTCCCACAGTTAAAAAACGACAATCGACATAAACCCCACACGAACGCGCGCCCGGAGGCGAACCTCCGGGCGCCACGCCCTTCGTTAAACCGTTGCAGTTAGTGCGTTCAGG
>Ga0256830_1002830_pt1 | contig 11170 bp, 9 predicted proteins | sample 128326metaG_FD_190537 | JGI IMG/M metagenome (GOLD analysis project Ga0256830, IMG submission 190537) | Hydrothermal vent microbial communities from Lau Basin, Pacific Ocean - 128-326 | ecosystem: Environmental > Aquatic > Marine > Hydrothermal vents | place: Pacific Ocean: Lau Basin | collected...
GGCTGCTGGCCATCTTGGAAGAAGCTCAGCAACGGGCGTCCGGGTTCAGCTTGAACAAGACGATCGTGGATCGCTTCTACGGCGCGGCTTCGACAACACCAGCTGCCATATTTGGCGGGCTGCTGCGCCTGGCGACCACGGCCCACCTCCCGGAAGTGGGCCGCGAGGTCAACGAGCTGGTCGAGGACGTGCTGACTCAGCTCGACAAGGCGGGCGGCTTTCCCAAGACGCTCACTCAAGAGGAGCAGGCGGAGTTCGCGCTGGGCTTCTACCACCAGCGGGCGGACTTTCGGGCAAGGCGAGGCAAGGGCTCAAGACAAGAGCAACAAGATCAAGAACAAGAGCAAAAGAAGGAGGGGTGATCGCAATGAGCGGGAACGCGATTTACACGGACCCGACGAAGCGGCACGACTTCGTGCTGTTGTTCGACGTGGTGAACGGCAATCCCAACGGCGACCCGGACGCGGGGAACCTCCCGCGGGTGGACCCGGAGACGATGCACGGCTTAGTCACCGATGTCTGCCTCAAGCGCAAGGTGCGGGACTACCTCCAGCTGGCCCACAACGTTCCCATCTTCATCCAGAGCCGGGTGGCCCTCAACACCCTCATCGAGCAGGCGGGCGCGGAGGCCGATCCCCAAATCAAGGAGAAGCTCGAAAGATACGACCAGCTGGCTGATCGCGAGAAGCGGGAACTGACCCATAGACCGCATGACAAGACCCGCGAGGAGCTTTGCCGTCGCTACTACGACGTGCGCATGTTCGGCGCGGTGCTCTCTACGGGGCGGCTGAACGCCGGGCAGGTGCGCGGCCCCGTCCAGATCACCTTCGCCCGCTCGCTGGACCCCATCGTGCCTTTAGACCTCTCAATCACGCGACAAGCCCGCACCACGGAGGAGCGCATGGAGACAGGCGAGACGGAGATGGGCCGAAAGCCCATCGTCCCCTACGGGCTCTACCGTGCCCACGGCTTCTTTAACCCCTTCTTGGCTAAGGATACGGGGGTCACCCAAAAGGACTTGGAGCTGTTCTGGGAAGCTCTGACGCGGATGTTCGAGTTCGACCGCTCCGCGGCCCGGGGCGAGATGACCGTCCGCGGCCTGTGGGTCTTCACCCACGAGAACGAGAAGGGCAACGCCCCGGCTCACAAGCTTTTCGAGTCGCTCCGCGTCGAGAAGCGGGATGGTATCGAGACTCCACGCAGCTTTACCGACTACGAGATCGTCGAGCCTCAACAAGACCGGCTCCCTCAAGGGGTTACGCTCACACGATTGACATGATGAATCAGGAGCAGGCCGATGACATTTGCTTCCCTCGATCTCAATCTGGAAGGACCCCAAAGGGCTCACGGCGAGGACGACGAGCGGGTGCCGATCAGCGCTCTGCAGCACTACGTCTACTGCCCACGGCAGTGCGCGCTCATCCACGTCGAGCAGACTTGGGAGGAGAACCTCTACACCCTGCGGGGGCGGAGGGCTCACGAGCGCGTAGAGCTGCCCGAAGGAATCATCCGCGAAGGCGTCCGTGTAGAGTACGCCCTGCCGCTGTGGTCTGAGCGCCTGGGGCTCGTGGGGCGGGCCGACGTGGTGGAGTTCCCCAACGACGTGCCCTACCCCGTCGAACACAAAGTCGGCCCACGCCGCGCTCGACACGCCGACGAGGTCCAGCTCTGTGCGCAAGCCCTCTGCTTGGAGGAGATGCTCGGCGTCCCCGTGCCGGAGGGAGCCCTCTTCTATCGGGCCTCCCGACGCCGCCGGGAGGTGGTGTTCACCCCCAAGCTGCGGGCGGAGGTCGAGCGCGTCGTCCGCGAGGTGCGTGCTCTGCTACGCCAAAAGAAGCTCCCGCCGCCGGTGGCCGACGCCCGCTGCCGGGACTGCTCGCTGATCGAAAGCTGCTTGCCCTTCGTGCCGCAGGCCCTGGCTGCCCTCCGCGAGCAAGGAGGCAGGCCGTGATCACCCAGCTGTTGAACACGCTGTTTGTGCAATCGCAGGGGGCCTACTTGCGCCTGGACCACGACACCCTCAAGGTGGAGATCGACGGCCAAACCAAGCTCCAGATCCCGCTCCACCACCTTGGGGGCCTAGCGCTGTTCGGAAACGTGCTCATCAGTCCCTTCCTGCTCCATCGCTGCGCTCAGGATGGGCGTCAGGTCGTGTGGTTCACGAGCAAGGGCGAGTTCCAGGGACGACTTGTCGGCCCCACCTCCGGGAACGTGCTCCTACGGCGGGCGCAGCACGAAGCCCTCGACGACCCAAAGAAGACGCTTTCCCTGGCCCAAAGGTTTGTGGAGGCGAAGGCGAAAAACACGCGCACGGTGCTCCAGCGAGCCGTGCGAGAGCGTCCTCCCACGCCCTTGCTCCTGCGGGCTCTTGAGGAGCATAAATGGGTGCTCAAACGCCTGCCCCAAGCTAGCTCTCTGGATGAGGTTCGCGGCCTGGAAGGCCAAGCCTCGGCAGCCTACTTTGCCGCGTTCGATGACCTGATCCTGACCGAGGAATTTCGTTTCTCCGGGCGCACGAAGCGCCCGCCCCGCGATCCCGTCAACGCACTGCTCTCGTTCTTGTACGCCTTAACGATCAACGACTGTGTCGCGGCCTTAGAGGGAGTGGGTCTTGACCCTCAGATCGGGTATCTGCACGCCCTGCGGCCGGGACGGCCCGCCTTGGCCCTCGATCTGCTGGAGGAGTTCCGAGCCTGGTGGGCTGATCGTCTCGCCTTGGCCCTTCTGAATCGTCGTCAGCTTGCCTCCAAGCACTTCGAGCACCGTCCCGGGGGAGCGGTCTTCCTAAACGAGTCCGGTCGCCGGAGCGTGATTGAGGCATACCAACGGCGTAAGCAGGAAACGGTCCGCCATCCCCTTGTGAAAGATCCGGTCCCTATCGGCCTGCTTCCGCATCTCCAAGCACGGTTGCTGGCCCGCTATTTGCGGGGAGACTTACCGGAGTACCCACCCTTCCTGGGCAAATGAGGGAAGATGGACAAGATCGACGTTCTGGTGACTTACGACGTGGACACCTTGAGCGAGGACGGCCCTGCCCGCCTGCGCCGGGTGGCTACGATCTGCAAGAACTTCGGCCAGCGGGTTCAGTTCTCCGTCTTTGAGTGTCGAGTCACGCCTGCGCAGCTTGAGGACCTGGAAGCGAAATTGCTTCAGGTCATCGACCACGAGGTGGACAGCTTGAGAATCTATCTCCTCTACGGTGGCCGTGAGAAGTGCTTGCGGGCCTATGGATGCGATCGATACCGAGACTTTGACGAGCCCTTGGTGGTTTAGGAAGCGCGAACCGCAAGTGGGAACAGGATTGCTAGGGCATTCGCGATGATGGAAGAAAGCGCTGAGCAAGCAAGGATTCTCCCTAAAGCTATAGCGAATTGGGCAACAGCAAGCGTCACGAATACCGGGTTCGCGGAGACAATCCTCTGGACACCCGTAGAGTGTGAGAAGTACGCTATACCGTTGCACCGGGCCTTCGGGTCCGGTGAGGATTGAAACTCGTCGTCGAGGAAGGGGACGGCATAGAGCAAGAACGTTGCACCGGGCCTTCGGGTCCGGTGAGGATTGAAACGCAAAGGGCCCCATTTCTCCTTAAGTGTTTTAGTCCAATCGTTGCACCGGGCCTTCGGGTCCGGTGAGGATTGAAACTGGATGTATTCCACCTGCTCCCCAGCCTCGACGGCGTTGCACCGGGCCTTCGGGTCCGGTGAGGATTGAAACCAAGAGCAGCGCGCACGCAGTGAATACGGGAAGGGGGTGGGTTGCACCGGGCCTTCGGGTCCGGTGAGGATTGAAACCACGGGATCGATCCCGTGGGCGATGGCCCCCGTGATCGTTGCACCGGGCCTTCGGGTCCGGTGAGGATTGAAACTCACCCGCCGTCTCCCGTCTCGCGGACGACGCTGAGGGCGTTGCACCGGGCCTTCGGGTCCGGTGAGGATTGAAACCTGCTCAGCCGCCAGACGGGCGCGACCCCGCCCACGGGGTTGCACCGGGCCTTCGGGTCCGGTGAGGATTGAAACATAACATCGTTCTTGGACGCGCCCAGCGCGATCAGGTTGCACCGGGCCTTCGGGTCCGGTGAGGATTGAAACCGCGATCGAGGCTTTGCGTAGCCGGGCGCGGCGTGTCTGTTGCACCGGGCCTTCGGGTCCGGTGAGGATTGAAACGATTTGGAACTTGCTGAGGGCGGTCGCCTCGGACACGTTGCACCGGGCCTTCGGGTCCGGTGAGGATTGAAACCATCCCGCCGTAAGGCACGTCCGCCCGGATACGAAGGTTGCACCGGGCCTTCGGGTCCGCTAACTCATTGTTAGCGGACCCTGTTCCCCCGTCCCCCTCGAAGTCGCCGGAGGGCCTCGTCGCAGAGCGCCTCCGGCGGCTGCATCCCGTCGAGCGTGTGCGTCCGCCGGGCCCACCCGGGGACCTCCGCGATCAGCCCCTCGTAGAGCTCGGCCCAGCGGGCGTACACGGAGGGGGGGTGCTCCAAGCCCTCCCCCGCCCTCTTCACCAACGTGTCCAGGGGAACGCGCAGGCGGAAGATCGCCTCCGGCTCCAACGGTCGACCCGCCCGCAGGAGCCACGCGGCCGCTCCCTCCCTCCCCCTAAGCCGCAGGTACGTCACCAGGTCGTGGACGAAACGATCGCAGACCACGACGTCATGGCGCCGCAGGAGCCACGGGAGCCACACCCGAAGCACGAGAAGCGCCAGAACCCCAAAGCCCATCGTCCGCCAAAGGGGCAGCCTCGAGGGCTCGGTACGGAGACCGGTCGCCCGACCCGCCGACCGGAGCCGCGGAACCGTGGGCCAGACGTGGACGCGGACCGCCCGCCGCCCCTCGGCCCTTAAACGCCGGACGAGCCCGCGGGCGAGCGTCGTCTTCCCGCTCCCGTCGAGCCCGATGACCGCGATCAGCTCTCCCTTTTTGTGTCTGAGCATGCTAGCCCCGAATCAGCTTCAGTCGTTTCGCCGGGTGGATCAGCCCGTAGGCGTAGACCACGGCCCCCAGATCGTTGAGCAACCGGCGGCGCAGGGCCTCCGCCGCCCGCCGGGCAAACCCCCGAAGGAGGACCCGCTCCGGGAACCGATAGACCACCTCCCGCTCCCTTTGGGGGTCCACCGCCCGATCCTCCGGGGGCAGGGAGACCGAAAGCGCCTCCAGGGCCGCTTCCACCGCCCGCACCGCCCACCGGGCCGCCGGAGACAGGTCGCCCTCATGCTCGCCCCCTGCCCGCTCCCCCCTTCGATGCGAGAGGTGCCAGAAGTCCCCCAGCGTGAGGGCCTCCTCCTCGAAGAAGGCGTGCAGCGCCCCGATGTAAAAGTCGTCCCGGGGGCAGGGCACGGGGATTTTCAGCCCTTCCCACCCGACCCTCTCACCCCGGCGGAGGACCGCTCCCGCGTCGAGGTAGGGAACCGCATACCAAGAGATGCGGGAATAGAGGTGGACCGCGGGTTTGCTACCGGCCTCTGTCGGCGGGGGAGGGGGGAGGAGCATCGCCTTGTCGAACTCCCAGGTGAAGACGGGGCGAAATCCCCTCTGTATAAGCGCCTCCTTCGCGCGCCGGAACTCCGCGGGGTCGGGCAGCAGCACGTCCACGTTCGAGTCCGCGTGCGGGTACGCCTTGACGGTCTTGAGGAAGAGGTAGCCCACGCCCAGTTCCTCGAGAAGCTCTTGGAGTTCGCCCACCCGGGCCCGGAAGCCCTCCCAGCCGGGCGGTCGCTTGAGCCCGATCCCCTTCCACCCCATCACGCTCCCCCCTCCAGCGCGCGGCGGTAGAAGGCGTGGGTCCGCTCGGCGATCGCGTTCCAGGAATATTCGTTCAATACCCGCTCCCGGGCGCGCTCCCCCAGCCGGCGGGCCTCCTTGGGGTTCTCGAGCGCCCAGAGGATGCGCTCGGCGAGCATCTCGGGGTCGCCGGGGGGCACGAGCAGCCCGTCTCGTCCGTGAGTTACGATCTCCCGAACGGGCGGGATCTCCGTGGAAATCACCGGCTTGCCGCAGGCCATCGCCTCCAGGAGGGTGAGCGGCTGGGCGGGGAGCGCGATCGCCGTCCGGAACGGAAGCGCGACCACATCGGCGGCGGCCAGGTAGGGCCGCGGGTCGGTTGTCCGCGACACCCGGAGAATCCGCGCCCGGGCCGGGTGCCGGGCTACAAGCTGAGTGATCCGGCGCTCGGCGGCGTCGGGCCGCAGCACCAACGCGAGCCGCGCCTCGGGGTGGACCGCCGCCACGCGGGCGAACGCCTCCAGGAGCGCGTCGACCCCCCGCAGCAGCTGGGCCTTCCCGTAAAACAGGATCACGGGGGCCTCCGGGGGCAGTCCCAGCCCCTCCCGGGCCTCCTCGGGAGGAGGGAGGCCGAGGGCGAGCCCGGGGTCCACACCCGAGGGGATGTGCCAGACGGGACAGTCCAGAAGGGGCTCCAAGGCTTCCTTGAGGGAGCGGGTGGGGACGGCCACCGCCCGGGGGCTCCGGGAGCGCAGCGCCCGTGCGAGCCCCCGCAGCGACAGCCCCACGTTGAGCAGCGTCCCCAGGCTCCACAGCTTGGGCTCCCGGAGCCACGCCCGTGGGGGCACGGCCCGAAGGTCCCGCAGGGAGAACCAGCCCGCGTGCAGCGAGAAGACCCACGGCACCCCCCAGGGCCGCGAGACGAGCACCGTCCCCGGCCCGCCGTGGACGTCGAGGAGGTCGGGCTCCTCCTCCCTCAGGAGGGCGCGGATCGCGCGGGCCCGCGTGCGCATGTAGCCGTACGGGTGCCCCCCGAGGGCGAAGACCGCCATCCCCGGCTCGATCGGCAGCTCCCTCACGGAGGAGATGCGCATCTGCGTCGTGAGGATCAAGAAGCGGTACCCCTGCGGCAGGAGCCTCCGGCTCACCTCCAAGACGTGCTTGGAGAAGCCGCTGTAGGGGTCCAAGCGCTCCTTGAAGATCACCACCCGCACCTCTCGGCCCTTGTTCTTGCTGTTGGCCCTCGACGTCACGGGAGATCATCCCTTTCCCTTGTGTGGTCGCGCCTCCTTCCGAGGGCAAACTCAAACTCAAGCTCGAAATCGAAATCCGAAGCGCCCGCGGGCAGCTCGTAGAGGTGCCCGATCCACCAGGAGCGCTGCGGCCGCACCCGGAGGGGCTCTCCCCCCTCGGCGTTTGCTTTCAAGAAGCGCCGCTCCCAGTAGACGGGGCCGTAGAAGCCGTAAAGCGCGATCCCCCTCTCGGGGTCCGGCCGAGCCCGCCGCAGGTCCTCCAAGCGCTCGAGGAGGGCCTCGGGGGAGCGCACCCAAGCCACCCGGCGGAGCAGCTCCTCGAAGCGGGGCTCCTCCCCGCGCAGCGTCCGGGTGGGCACGGCGTAGGCCAAGTTGAGGACGAAGGGCTTGTTCGTGAGGGTGCGCAGGCGAACCCGGTGCCCGCCCGCCCGCAGGCGGAGGCGCTCCACCTCCACAAAGCGATACCCGGGGGAGGGCAGGATCTCCAGCTCCCGGGCGTAGAGGCCGTCGACGTCGACCTCCACCCGGGCCCCCAAGGGGGCGGCCACCCGCAGGAAGAGCGCGTACTCCCCATTGTCGATAATCCGAAGGGGAACGGCCAGTTCCGCGCCCTCCGTCCGGGTGGCCGCCAGCTTGTAGCCCTGAGCCCCCTCGGGGCCGAAGAGGCCGTAGCGCTCGCTAAACTTCACGAAGTTAAACGCCGTGATGTTGAGCCAGCGGTGGTCCCACCAGGGGCGCGCCCCCTCCCCGTAGCCCGGGTTCGGGTAGCCCACGGCCCCCGCGTCGCCCACGCCGCGCGCCGCATCGGCGGCGAGCAGCCCCAACAGCAGCTCCCGGGGGCCGCCGTTCGCGTACACGAGGAGCCGGGGGCCGAGCTCCGAGGCCCAGCGCCGGAACGTCGTCCACCCCAGATCCCCCTCGCCCACGGACAGAAGCCCCACCCGCCGCGGATCGACCCCCGCCTCCAGGAGCGCAACCCCCTCCTCCAGGGAGCCCCCGAACGCGATCACCCCGTCCAGGGGCAGGGGCACGGGCGCCCGGATGGGCGTTGAGATGGTCGTTGAGAACGGCATTGGGGTCGACGTTGCGGCCGTCGCCGTCGGGCCGGTCGCTCCCCCGAAGGCGTTCTCGAAGACGGCTACCCCCTCGCGCTCGAAGCGCAGCACGAGGTCGCGCTGGGCGTCCAGGGCGCGGCGGACGCGCACAAACTCCTCCGGCCAGACGGGGTCCTCCACGTCGTCGTGAAAGACGAGGTAGCGAAAGCCCCCCAGCGTCAGATACGCCCCCAAGGCCCGGGAGTTGCCCTCGTAGAGCAGGCGGCGGTACGCGTACATCAAGTAGAGCTGGTTGAGGAGGGGCGAGCCCGTGACGCCCTCGAGCGAGGGCCCGCCGTGGAGCAGCAGGAGGGCCTCATCTTGTGTTTTCTTGCCCAGGTTCCAGCGCAGCGGCCGCGCCCCCATGGGGGGGAGGTAGAGCGTCCGCTCCCCCGCGACGATCCCCATGGCCTCGCGGTACGCCTCGGGCAGCGGCACGGGGCGGAACACCCCCCCGACGTCCCCCGCGGCCAGGGGGCGAAACGCCGGGTGGAGGGCAAACGGGAGCAGCACCGCCCCGAGGAGGGCGACCGAGATCCCCCTCCGGGCCCGGGGGAGAAGGGCCCCCAGCCGCGAGGAGAGGGAGGCGAGCCCCAGCCCCGAGAGCACCGCGAGCATCAGCGAGGCCAGGAGGAGCCAGCGGTCGGGGTTGCGCAGCACCGCCAGGACCCCGCGGGCCGGGGCGCCCCAGGGCCCGGGGAGCTCCGTGAGCGCGAGGAGCACACGGTACCCCGAGAGCGGGTAATAGACGCCCGTGGCGAGGAAGGCCGATCCGAGCCACAGGGCCCCAAGCCCGAGGACGAGGGGGCTCCTCCGGAAGCGCCACAGCGCCCCGAGGGCCAGCACAGGGAAGAGGGCAAACGCCAGGGTCGGCCCGCCGTAGCGGGCCCAGAGATCGTCGAGGAAGACGTACGTCCCCGCGCGGAACGTCTCGGGGAGCGAGAGCCCCAGGGGGAGCACGAGCCGGGGGAGGAGGGGGCCGGACCAGGCCGCCAGGAGCCCCGGGGGCACGGAGGCGGTGGCCGCCGTGGTGAGCCCCGGTCCGCTGAGCCCCAGCATCAGGCCGTAGGGCAAAAGCCCCAGCGCTGCGACGACCCCCCAGGCGCGCAGCGCGGGCAGGGGCGTGGGGACGGGCAGGGGCGAGGGGAGGGGGTGCCGCCCTCCGCCCCCGAGGGCGGCAAAGAGGGCCAAGACCGTGAGCGCCCCGAACCCCAGGACGACGAGGTGGATCGCCGGGTTGATCCAGAGGAGCAGGGCGGCCAGCCCCGCCCACGCCCATCCCCCCCGGGGCCGAGGGGCAGAGATCGCCCGAAGAAACGCCAAGATCATCCAGGGCAGCAGCCCCATCCCCAGGAAGAGGGTGTGGAGCTGATGGGCCTTGGAGGCGAGCGTGAGGACCCCGTACAAGAGCCCCGCCGCAAACGGGCCCAGGACCTCGGGGGCAAGCCCCAGCAGGCGCCGGACGTAGAGCGTCAGGCGGAAGGCCCCCAGCGCCGCCAGCAGCGCCCCCAACAGCAGCCCCAGCGGGATGAGCGGGAGGTAGCGAAACGGGGTGCCCAACAGGGAATAGCGCCCGCGCACCTCGGGCCACTGATAGTACTCGTTCCAGATGGCCACAAGAAAATCCCCGATCTGGTGGGGGTGCATCAGCGGGATGAGGTCGTCGAAGGCGAGCCACCCCTCGCGCGACCCCAAGGACGCGAGCGGAACCCGCACGAGGAGGACGACCGCGAACGCCAAGCCCAGCTGCGCCCACCCCTGCCGCCGCTCCATGGGCCCTTACCGTCCTCCCCCTCCGGGGGGGAGCGGCACCCTCCGGAGCCACTCCCGCCAGACCCAGCGGTCCCCCCCCTCCGCCAAGACGAGCAGCCGCAGGGTCAGCTCCCCCATCTCTCCCCTGTCGTCCTCCTGGCCGTCCCGGGGCAGCTCGAGCGCCGCGCGCCGCGCGAGCGCCCGGGCGCCGCCGCGCAGGGGGACCGTCTCCGCCCAGCCCGGGTTCGGGACCCCGAGGGCGGTCCCCCGCCAGGGGGCGTGGAGCAGAACCCGGGTCAGGTCGCGCCCCAGCGTCTCGGGCGCGGGCGGCCGGTGGGCGAACGCCAGCCACCCGCCCCGACCGCTCCTCAGGAAGAAGGGGTTATACAGGCGGAGCGGGCGCCCCCGCACCGCCTCGGGCCCCGCCTCAAAGGCGTTCTGGAACTCCCGGTAGCCGTAGAGGGACGGACCCGCCAGCTCGGCCACGCCGCCGTATTCCCCCTGGTAGTGCCCCTCCAGGAGGGCCCGGGCGGCGGCCCCCTCGCGGGTGAGCCGGGCGGTCTGGGACCACCAGGTGCTCAGCCGCCCCACGAGGAGGACGCCCGGCGTGGCCGCCGTCGGAGGGGTCCGCAGCCGCCCGTCGGCGGTCAGAAGCGCCCGCAGGGGGTGGGTGGTGGTGGGCGTAAGGAGTACGAGCCCCCGCCGCAGCCGGTCCCGCAGCGCCTCGAGCCCCTCCTCGGTCGGCCCCCACGGGAGGAGGAACTCCACGGGGAGGGCGTCCTCCACCGGGCCGCGGTGGCCCTCCAGGGGGGTGAAGACGATCACCGTCGCCGGATCGCGCCCCCGGCTCAGCTCCGCCAGGCCCTCCCGGTCGAGGGGGAGGACCCGCAGCGGGGGATCGAGCCGCCGTGCCCACCGCAGGAACGCCTCGGCGTAGGCCCTCGCCCCCTCGCTCAGGGACTCCGTCAGGACGTACGCGGTCCGGTTCGACTCGGGGTCGGGGGCGAAGTCGCTCCAAGCCTCGAGGAGCAGCGTCACGCGCTCGTAGCCCGCGGCCCGGAGATCGACCTCCACCGCCAGGGTTCCGTCCCCCACCCACCGGGGCTGGAACGCCTGCAGCTGGAGCCGCTCGGGCAGGTCGGGCACGGCCACGGGGATCGTCCGGTAGCGCTCCTGGTCGTCCTCCACCCGAAGCGCGTACGAGCGGCCCTCCCGAAAGGGGTGACGGACCGTCAAGACGAGCTCCCCGCCGGGGGCGGCGGTCGCGGGCTCCGCGTCCCAGGTGAGGACCTCCCGGCCGTCGAGGAGGACCCGGGCCGGTCCCGCAGGCCGCGCGCCCGCCTGGACGAAC
>Ga0256830_1002831_pt1 | contig 11169 bp, 5 predicted proteins | sample 128326metaG_FD_190537 | JGI IMG/M metagenome (GOLD analysis project Ga0256830, IMG submission 190537) | Hydrothermal vent microbial communities from Lau Basin, Pacific Ocean - 128-326 | ecosystem: Environmental > Aquatic > Marine > Hydrothermal vents | place: Pacific Ocean: Lau Basin | collected...
GGAGCCCGGTTGCGTGCTGGAGGAGACCACGCAGATGATCGACTTCTTCGGCGGCGAACTCGCCGCGGCGGCCGCCAGGACCGGCGTCGCTCCCGAGGCCATCCGCGAGCACCTGGGCGTGTGCCTCGACGTCTGCCACCAGGCGGTGATGTTCGAGGAGCCGGCGGAATCCCTGCAGCGATTGATGGCGGCCGGCATCGGCGTCGGCAAGATACAGATCTCCAGCGCCCTGCACGTGCCGCAGCCGGGGACGGCGGAGACCCGCGAGGTCCTCGCCGCCTATGCCGAGCCCCGCTACCTGCACCAGGTCCGGACCCGTGACGAGGGCGGCCGCCTGACCGGCCGTGACGACCTGGACACGGCCCTCGCCGACGACACCCTGCCGACAACCGAGCCCTGGCGCATCCACTTCCACGTCCCGGTGCAGGCCACAGAACTGGACTCCCCCCGGTTGCAGACCACCCGCCAGGCCATCGAGGCGGTGTTCGATTTCCTCGCCGACAATCCGGGCCTGCGCCCCCAACTGGAAGTGGAGACCTACACCTGGCAGGTACTGCCGGCGTCGCTGCGGCCCGGCGACGAGGCGACGCTGATCGCCGGCCTGCGGGACGAACTGGCCTGGGTCGAGGCCGCCCTGCGCCAGCGCGGTCTACTGGCGGCCGACGATGCCTAGGCCCCTCGCCGTCATCGACATCGTCGGCCTCACCCCGGCCCTGCTGGGTGAGCACACCCCGCATCTCAATCGTCTCATCGTGGACGGCTTCCTGGCCGAGATGGAGGGGGTGTTCCCGGCCGTCACCTGCAGCGCCCAGGCCAGCATGCTCACCGGCACCCTGCCGCGCGAGCACGGCATCGTCGCCAACGGCTGGTATTTCCGCGACCTGTCCGAGGTGTGGCTGTGGCGCCAGTCCAACCGCCTGGTGCAGGGCGAGAAGGTCTGGCAGGCGGCGCGGCGCGGGGTGCCTGAATTCAGCTGCGCGCAGCTGTTCTGGTGGTACAACATGTATGCCGAGGTGGACCTCTCGGTCACCCCGCGGCCCATCTATCCCGCCGACGGACGCAAGATCCCCGGGCTCTATTCCCAGCCCGCGGCGCTGCAGGCCAGCCTGACGGAAAGGCTGGGCGAGTTTCCCTTCTTCAATTTCTGGGGACCGAAGGCCGACATCCGCTCCTCGGCCTGGATCGCCGCCTGCGCGCGGGAGGTGTTCGACGCCCATCGCCCCGCCCTCAACCTGATCTACCTGCCGCACCTGGACTACAACCTGCAGCGACTGGGGCCGGACGACCCGGCGATCCACGAGGACGTGCGCGCCATCGACCGGGTGGCCGGCGAACTCATCGAACACCTGCGCGCCGGCGGCGCGGACATCATGGTGGTGTCGGAGTACGGCATCGAGCGGGCCGAGGGCCACGTGCACATCAACCGCGTGCTGCGCGAGGCGGGCTACCTCACGGTGCAGGAGACCCTGGGCTGGGAACTGCTCGACTTCGGCGCCTCGCGCGCCTTCGCCGTGGCGGACCACCAGGTCGCCCACGTCTATGTCCGCGACCCGCGTGACCGCGACGCCGTCGCCCGGATGCTGGCCGGCGTACCCGGCATCGAGCAGGTGCTGGGGGAGACGGAAAAGGCCCAGTGGGGTCTCGACCATGCCCGCAGCGGCGAACTGGTGGCGGTGGCCGAGCCCGGCCACTGGTTCACCTACTACTACTGGTTAGACGATAACAAGGCACCCGATTTCGCCCGCACCGTGGACATCCACCGCAAGCCCGGCTACGACCCGCTGGAGCTGTTCCTCGACCCCGGGCTGCCGTTCCCCAAACTGAAAATAGCCATCCGGCTGCTGCAAAAACACCTCGGCATGCGCATGCTGATGGACGTCATCCCCCTCACCCCGGAGCTGGTCAGGGGCACCCACGGACGCCGCGAGGCCGATGCGCAGCACGGCCCGCTGCTGATCGCCACCCGCAAGGACCTGGCCATGGCGCGCCTGCCCATGACGGCGGTAAAGTCGCTGATCCTGAAACACTGGCAATGACCCGAAGGCCCGCCACCCTCACTGCAGACGGAAGGTCACCGGCAGGGTGACCCAGCCACCCTCCTTGTCCTCCGCTCCTCCCTGTACCTCGAAGCGCCATTCCCGCACACCTTCCCTGGCCGCATTGTCCAGGCTCTCGTGACCGGAGCTGTGCGTCACCACGATGGCGGAGGGCACGCCTTCCGGCGTCACCCAGACGCGCAGCAACACCTGTCCCTCCAGGCCCAGTCGCAGCGCCAATTTGGGATAACGCGGCGGAGGGGCATGCACGGGATGGATGCTTGGCGCGCGGCGTGTCTGGGCAGCCGCTGAAGTCACGTCCTCCGCCGCCGCCATGGTCGGTTTTCCAGCCACCGCCGGTACCGCTTCCTCGACAGGTACCTGTACCGCCACGGGGGGCTCCCCCTTCGCCTCAACCGACGCCACCGGCTCTGGCTCCTCTCGTGACGTAACCTGAGGGTCGGGTACGGGAGGCGGACGTGACGGGGACTGGGGCTGCGGCAGGGACGGAGGTTTGGCCTCCATGGGAAGGGGGGCCTTTTGTTCGATGGCGGTGGGGGCCGACGACCGTGCCGCCAGCTCTTCTTCGTCTTCACCCGCTTCTTCCTCCTCCGCATCCGCGGGGGGGAGATAGACGCGGAGCACATGCTCCACGTGTGGCAGCGGCGACTGGATCAGGAATTGAAACAGGGGGCCAGCCAGCCCGGCATGAAAGACCAGCGAAAATGCCAAGGCACCGGCCAGCCGCCTGCGAGAAGGATGGTCCAGGCTGCTGGCCGCCAGCCATGCCGTGGCATCATCGCGGCCTAGGGACATGGCAGCCAGCCATGGGCCGTCGGGCGATCAGAAATTGAGCAGATAACTGATCTTGATCTCCCGACCGGGGCCATACAGTCCAGAACCATGCACCTTGTATTCACGATCGGTGAGATTGTTCAATGCGATATCGACACGTTGTCTGCGATCATGCCAGCCACCGCGCAGATTGAACAGGGCGTAGCCCGGCGTTCCACCATCCGGGATTCGGGGGTCTCTGATATCCCGTGAAGACAGCCGGTCCTGCCGGTCGTTGAACTCCGCCAGCGGTTCCACCCACCAGGAAGATGCCGGCATCTCCCAGCGAACGCCCAGGATCAGCCGCATCGGCGGAATGCGGGACAGGGGCTCGTTGTCGGTCTCGTTCTGTCCATACATCCAGGCGAAGTTGCCGAAGGCCGACCAGTCCCGGTTGAAGACCACGCGACTGTCCATTTCGATGCCGTAGATGTAGGCGTCGCCCACGTTGAATTTCTGCACCACGTTGGGTTCACCCGGATCCCGGACGCCGTTGCCGTTCTCATCGATGAAATCCAGTCCCTTGTAGGTGCTGCGGCGTCGATCGATGAGATCGGAGTAGTCCGAGTAGAAAGCGGTCATGGTGCCCTGCCAGGCAGCGCGGTTCATCTTCATGCCCAACTCGTAGTTGATGCTCTTTTCCGGCTTGAGCCCGGGGCTGGGCACATCCTCGCCCTCGTTGGTATTTTTCAGTACCGCGATGTCGTCCAGGTTGGGTGCGCGGAAGCCCTGGGCGATGCCGGCAAACAGGCGCATGCCCCGCTGGACCTCGCCGGACCAGCGCAGGCTGCCGGTGACGTCGTCGTAGGTTTCATCCAGGTCCCCGTAATCCTCCAGAGTCGTCTTGGCCTGGCTCAGGCTGTAACGTATGCCCAGCGTGAATGCCGACTTGTCGCTGACAAAATACTCGTCCTGGAGATACAGGCCGGTGGTGTTGTACTTCGAACCATCGGGGAAGTTGCCGCGCTTGTCGGTGCTGGTGCCGCCCTTGGTATCCACACGCCAACTCTTCACCTCGTCGCGGTAGTGTTCCAGGCCATAGGTCAGAAGGTTCTTGGAACCTATCGCCTTGTCCAGTTGCAGCGTCAGACCGACCGTGCCCACCTTGTCATCGTAATTCCTAACCCCCCAGCTGGGATCGTTAACCTTCTTCCGCTCCAACGCCTCGTGCATCAATTGATAACTGATGCCGGCGCGCAGTCGGTCAGCCAGGGCGGCATGCATGGCGCCGTTCCACTGCAGCGAATAGAACTGCCTCTCCTGCGGGTTATAGATGCGACTCTCGTCGTTGTTGACGTACTTGTCGGTACGCGGCAGGTCGTTCTGGCGCGTGTACTGAACGGAAAAGTCCAGGCGTTTGTCCTTCCCTGGCTTCAGGCTGAGCACCGAGTTTGCATGATATTCGTTGTAGCCCGTGTAGGGTTGCACACCGACATCGCCACCGCCTTCCAGATCGTCGAAGACGCGATAATCGCCTCCCACCCAGTAGCCGAAAGTCTCGACATTGCCCTCGCCAGCCACTCGGGCGGTGCGTTCCTTGTCGGCCGAGCCAGCGGCCAGATTCGCCTCGCCACCATGCTTGGAAGGCTCGCTGAAGTCCTTTCGCTTGCGAGTGATGACGTTGATCACGCCACCGAGGGCGTCACTTCCATAGAGCACGGAGCCCGGACCGCGCACCACCTCGATGCGGTCGATGATGGCCGGATCGATGGTTGCCAGGTACTGGTTGGGTCCGAAGCGGAAGGTGGAATTATTGAGGCGAACGCCGTCGACGAGGATCAGCACCTGCTTGCCCGTCAGACCGCGTATGAACGGCGAACCCTGGCCATGGGCTGTCTTCTGAACCAGTACCCCCGTGGTATAGGCCAACGACTCGGGTGTGGTGCGGTAATTTCTTTCCAGAATCTCTTCGCGTTTTACCGTGCTGACCGACTGCGGCGTCTCGAACGCCGATTCTTCCACTCGAGACCCCGTGACAACCACCTCGTCCAGCATCTCGGCCATTACCGTCAAAGGCAGGCTCGACAACACGATGAACGCCCCATACGACTGCATACGACTATGACGTTTCATACACTCTCCCTAGGTTGTTATTCTCCTCAGGAAAAGTCCGATCGATACGTTATCCCTGCGCATGCGGGAACCAGAATGACGAAGCTTTTGGCATCTGCCGGGATTCCGGCTTGCCATGGCTGATCGATCAGCCTTCCTCGGAGAAATCTTATTTTCACGGTATCACTTTGTCCATGGTATATCTCACCACGAACAGAAGATGGACATGCAATTTCGACACCAGATTTGTCGTTAGAGAAAGGCTTGTAAAACTCGAGATTATTCCGGAGGATAGCCAGTGATAGTCAGTAATGAATTCTTGTCTCTGACCATGCCGTGTACATTCTGTATAAATCCTGCTCATTGGCGAAATGGCATAGCACATGCGAGACTCGTTGACATTCGCATCTGAAAACAGACGATTGCCAAAATGGATGCGAAGGCGGGGAACATAAACCCATTACACGGACCACGATGCCGTCGCTGTAGCCTCGCGATTCTGCATTGCAAGCCTTTCCAAAAAGCCAGTATCTTGCGATCAATTCCCTTGAACGAGTCTCATGTAAGCAATGTCATAATTGCTCGGTAACTGATCAATGTTCTACGATGGAATAGACACTCTGCCTGTCTCGCGGATCGTAGATGCTGGACAAAACGGAGGGAAAGGAACCCTTGGCAGCAATGACGACCTCAAGAGGTGGACCATGGCCACATTCAATCCACTCCCTCCCCTTGTGCATGGACCAATCGCAATATTGATTCCATAAACGAGCCGACGCTGACGCGCGCCTCTCTAACAACCATGCCATTGATGACATCGAACTTGCCCTGGGTAAGACCAATCGTTAAATAGGTCGAGTCGTCCGTATTTCGGGTCAGGAAAAGAAAGACCTCCTGGCCTTTTCGGAATCGTGGGCTATCTTCCATGTTCTCAACGGATCTCACAAGCAGTCCATCCTCCGTATCGCCCTTCAAAATCTTGTAGGGCAGTATGCGAATGGTCGCCATAGAAACCGGGACGCCTCCACCCTCACTTATTCCGTCCGGTAAGACAGTTGAAGCCTCGATGCTGACGACCCTGCCGTACACGATCAACTCAGCCCGGTTGGTTAACTCCTCCAGTGAAATGACGCCCAAACTGGCAGTTGCAACCGCTATCCAGAATAGAGGAAGAAAACATACGATCAGGCGTCTTGCGAACATGCATATTTCCCGATTGATATGCGCTCACGATCATGTAAAACAAGAAGGCTATTGCCGCCGACGCTCGTCAGCGGCAATAGCACGCAAGGTCACCCGTCCTCCCCAAATTATTGAACGAGGCGAATCGAAGGAGGCTATGACGACTTCCGTTTAAGTCCGGCAGATGCGATCAGGCCTACAGCGAAAAGAAAGATGGTACCGGGCTCGGGAAGCTGAGTAGAGCCATTGCCATTATTGCCTGCGTTCGGGTCTCCGTTACTCCAGTCCTGCCCCTGGAAGGAATACAGCTGCCGGATACCTTCAATATCATCGGGCTGTAACGAGGCAAGCGCCATGTTTGAATAAGGCTCCATCACCGACCCGCCTATATTGGCGAAACCGTTACCGACATGACCGAGCCCAAGAGAGTGCCCCAGTTCATGAAGGAAGATGGTCTCGAGGTCGATACCGGTTGTGTAGGCCGTCCCATCGGCCATGCCCGTAACCCAGTTCTCTTCCGCATCCATGTGGATGTTGCCGGCAAACACGTACGGTGTTCCTCCCATGATGTCGGGCGGCCCCCAGGCATGTGCGAACACGGATGTCAGCCCCGGGCCATCGAATGGAAAGCTGTTTGCCGCTTCCTGACCATGTGAATAGATGACCAGCGTCTCGTTTCCGGGCGAACCCCATGGATCCGCCGCAAGCCCCGGGTTGGTGTTAACATTTCCCAGGTAATTGAAAGTAATGTCGGCAACAGAAGACCACGTCGCCATCGCATTGGACAGTTCTGCCTCTACCTCGGCTACCGTCAGAGAACCGAAAGTAAGGCCGTTGTTGTCCGGTGCCCCCGACCATCCCAGATAATAGTTGATGGTTGCCGCACCCAAACCGGGACCGTCCCAACCATTGGTGGGCGTTCCACCCAAGTCACTGATGACATAGGCATTCGCCTGGACGGGAAGTCCGAAGACTACAAGGAGTAAAAGTGCCGGCATGTACTTCCGATGCCATGCCCTCCCTTTAACGCGTGTCGATGAACTCATCGTGAATCCCTCCAATATTGGTTTCACTCTTTCGATCAACATCTTGCGCTTTGGTATAAGCGCCTCCCTCTGCTTGAGTACACACTACACAAGCCATTGCCTTAGAAAAAAAAGCAATTTACATACCAGAAATATTTTTCAATTAAAATCAATCAACTAGAAGGGTTTCCCAGGGTAGTGTAAAAAGTTTCGACACTGTTGGAATGCGGGCGCATCAGAAAATATCTAATCTAATCAATCAGATAGAAGGCATGCTATCGAGATTATCAACCGCTTCGCTGGTTCTATAGAAGATATTGTGTAAACAATTCTGACAGGACCCCACCGGATCGACCCTCGAAGCGGGCGCAAAAGGCCCATGAATAGTTGCCTTCGTAAATGGCAGCTCCCCTCTTAACGATATTCACTGATAAATACTCGTGAAAAATTAAGATTATCGTCTTGCCCCCAGGTGATCACCGCATCGTTACTGGCATTCGTTGCTACCACGGGATGAAACGCCAGGCCGGGTGGATTGATGAAATCGGTCAGGTCCGTGGGGTGGATCCAGCTGCCATCACGATACTCACTCATATAGATATTATTGGTGCCGACGGTGCCTCCCCGTTGTGACCAGGTGATGATGGCCACCTCGTTATCGTTCATGGCCACATACGGCTTTGCGGTGCCGCCGGATGGGCTGATTGCATCGTCCAGTCCCGCAGGATGGATCCATTGACCGCCGCGGTACTCACTCATGTAGATACTGCTGGTCAGGAAGTCATTGCCATCTTCCTGTTGCCAGACGATGATTGCATTACCGAGGTTATCCATTGCCACGACAGGAGAGGCTGCTGGTGTGCCCGGCGGACTGATGTTGCTGGTAATACCAGGATGGTACCAGTGCCCATTGCGGTATTCGCTCTTATAGACTTGAGAGCATGAGTTTAGGCCACCGCATTCCTTGCGGTCGTCCGGCTGAGTCCAGACGATAATGGCATCACCGTTATCGTCCATCGCAACCCGGGGAGAATGTGCAGCAATTATGTAACCTGGTTCATTGCCCACTGGACTGATGTAACCATTGATACCAGGATGGTGCCAGCCACCTGAGTAGTATTCACTCTTGAATATGCGCGGGCCACCGCTAGTGCCGTCGGAGTGAAATTGAGACCAGGCGATAATGGTATTGCCATTTTCATCCATTGCGACATCGGGGTCGTACGCCCCTGCACCCGCTTGCGAGGTGTTTATGTTGTCAGACAGGCTGGCTGGGTGCGTCCATATACCGGCACGGTACTCACTGATGTAGATATTACTAACGGCACCATCGAGCTGTTGCCAGGCGATCACGGCTTCGCCATTGTTACTCATCGCGATCCGCGGATTGCTCGCATATGACCCGGCGGGACTGATGTGATCACTGGGATCAGCCGGATGAAACCAGACACCAAGACGGTACTGGCTTATATAGATCTGCCGGCATGGGCCACCATAGCAATCGGTACTGTCGTCGAACTGCTGCCACACCACTATCGCACTGCCGTTGTCGTCAATCGCCACCTGTGGTGCGCCCGCGGAGAACCCGGACACGAGGGGGCTGATGGCGTCTGTCCTGCCGGGGTGGCTCCAAGAGTCGGCACGGTACTCGCTCACGTAGATGCCATCGGTCACGGGGTTATACTGGCCACGCCAGACGACGATCGTATCTCCGTATTTGTTCATCGCCACATTCTGGTCATAGGTCTCTGACCAGTCAGGACTCATGTTGTCCTCGATGTCTGCCGGGTGGGTCCACTCTTTTGTGCCGTTGTTAACCAATGGATCGGTACCGATGGAGACCTCACTGCCATCGAAAATACCGTCGCCGTCGGTGTCACCCGTCAGCGGATTGGTGGTCAGTACCAACACCTCGAGACCATCGCTTAGCCTGTCACCATCGGTGTCGGGATCGAGTGGGTCGGTGAAATGCACCAATACCTCAGCCCCGTCCATGAGATTGTCGCCATCGGTATCGGGATTCACCGGATCCGTGTTGTGAATAAGAAGTTCCTGGCCATCGTTAAGGCCATCGTCATCCATGTCCGGATCGGTGGGGTCGGTCAGCCAATTCACCACTTCATCGAAATCACCCAACCCATCACCGTCGGTATCGGGATTGTCTATGTTCGTCCCCAATAGCCGCTCGGCATCGTCACTGAGTCCATCATGGTCTGAATCTGGAATAATTTTATAGGTGCGCAGTTCCGGCCCCAGAGTATCGGCACCACATCGTGAACTGATCGATACATCATAGACGCCACTGTCCTGTTTGCCGGTAAACTGGCTGAGACCTTCATAGCCGGAAGTTACTTCCGTAAAGCCAACCAGCCCTCCTGTGCCGGGCGGAAAGTCCAGCTCGCTGACCAGTAGCAAGCGATCGACCCTCTTGTATGGCACGTGGAATGAGATAGGAACGGGAATTTCCAGAATCTTTATTTCAAAGGACGAGTCACAACCGCTCGGGTAACAATTGGCGTTGTGAAAATCATTGTATGAATGTACATCGATGACCTGTGGCGGGACGGTTCCAGCGACATAGACGCCTTCCGCTTCACCATGGTACAGCGGTCCGCTGATCAACACTCTGAAGGTTCCGGCAATCGGGCTGGTCGGGGCCGCATCCCGTATCGACTCGATCGCCGCTGCCGAGGCCTTGAGGGCATCATTCAGGGCTCTCATAATATCCATGACCAAGGTAAACGTTGCGCCGCATACGGCAACGGCCACACCCGACAAGGTGCCAAATGACAATATTGCACCGGCAGAGGCAAGGCCACAGGCCACACCTGCGGCGGTGGTAATGACGTCGATTACCGTCGAAAGGACATTCAGGACTCTCAATACTTCGGTCAGTTCCTCGCCAAGTTCTCTTCCCTCACACATCACCGTGCCCAGTGGCGAGCCTTCAAGAACGGCAATGGCCTCACGCAGTTTGTCATGTAACAACACGAAGAACGGGGCACTTGTCATCGTGTCCAGAACATTCAGCGCGGCCATGTCCTGGCCGGATACCGAACTACGGAAGGCCTGCAATTCGTTCTTGATCGTCGTCAATATCTGGTGAAACTGGTCGGCTTGATCCTGCGGGAGGGTATCGGTTTCGACAAACCAGGCATCGATTCGGGCATCGAAGCGATTCAGTAGCTCATCAATATCGGCAATGAATGCCGATGTCTCGTTTCCGGCAATGGCAGGTGTAGGATCCCACGGCAAGGGACCGATCTCATAGAAAAAAGAATTTGATATCTCACCACCGACGATGACCTCTACCCGGTGGGAGTGTTCAGGAATACCCAATGGAATGGCCACTTGGATTTGATCGTTCCGGACAGCGAAAACCGGCTGGTCTATGACCAGATCCTCGCCACCCTCTGAATAAGTGAATCGGACCTGCACGGCATCCGGATCGATGCCGAAATTTGCACCCATAATCGTGACGATATCGCCAAACGACGAGCCAGGGGGGTCGATGTATTCAACCAAGGGACCGGCCAATGCCGGACCGAGTGAAATGACAAGATCGACCGATGCACCGGCCACGGCCGAAGTTCCACCATCTGGCACCTGACTGATGACGTAACCTGCGGGTACGGTATTGCTATTTTCTTGTGAAACTTTGCCGATGCCCAGGTGAGCGCCAATAAGGGCTGCTTCTGCGTCCCCCTGCTCCATACCCACCACATCGGGAACCGTAACCGCATCGGCGCCATCACAGTTCTCATCGATGCCATTGCCGGGAATGTCAATAGCGCCGGGATGGATGGCGGGGTCCGCATCGTTACAATCACCACCGTCCTCGGTATAACCGTCGAAATCGTTGTCGACGGTATTTGGGTCGATGCGGGCGCCTCGTGTCTTGACTGTCACAAGGACATAATTCGAGTTACACGACTCACTGCCAGCATTGAAAAAACGCTTTATATAATAGTAATAGGTCGTGCCATTGGTCAGGCCTTCATCCAGGTAGGTGGAATAGGTGGAAGTGGTTGTGCCGATGG
>Ga0256830_1002832_pt1 | contig 11168 bp, 8 predicted proteins | sample 128326metaG_FD_190537 | JGI IMG/M metagenome (GOLD analysis project Ga0256830, IMG submission 190537) | Hydrothermal vent microbial communities from Lau Basin, Pacific Ocean - 128-326 | ecosystem: Environmental > Aquatic > Marine > Hydrothermal vents | place: Pacific Ocean: Lau Basin | collected...
CTGTTCGTGTTTCGTTCCGCGGAATCGCCGGGGGGACGCCGGCCGTTTCCGCGTTTTCGCTCGCGCTCCTGGCCGGGGCCGCCTTCGCGCAGACGAGCCTCGTGCTGCCGCAGGGTCCGGGAGTCGTCGGCGACCTTCGACAGAGGGAGGGAAAGGGAGGTTTCCACCTGCCGGCGGGACGGGCTCCGAGCCGGGTCCTCTGCGTCTACCGGGGCGCGGGGGTCGGGCTCGGACCCAAGGGCTTCTCGATCGGGGGGATCGCCTTCCGAAGGGATTCCGAGAAGACCGGGAACTTCCGTTATCACGCCTGGAAACTGTCCGTTTCGATCTCCTCGAAGGGAGTGCCCCTCCCGAGCCGGATGGACGCGACGAGTTTCCTGCGGAACCACGGGACCGACCGCAAGCTCGTCCTGACCGCGAAGACCGTGCAGTGGCCCGCGGTCGGAAAGCCGCCGACCCCCCCGGGGCCCTTCGTCGTCCGGGTCAAGCTGGACGCTCCCTTCGTCTGGACGGGAGGCAACCTCTGTCTCGACCTTCGCAGCGATCCGGTGAGTGGAACCAAGGATTCGTCCTACTGGTACACGGACGCCGAGACCTCGACCTGGGCGGCGAACGGCGGCTCGCGCAGGACGCTGGGCCGGGGATGCCCCTTCGGGTACCAGGTCTGGTCCAAGTTGCCGCCTCTCGACGGTGAGACGCCGCAGGTCTTCTACGCCTACACGAGGGTCTCGAGTCCGGCGGCGCAGCCTGCCCTGCTCGCGATCGGAGCGAGCGACACGACCTGGGCGGGCTTGAACCTGCCGTTGAACCTGGCGGCCCTCGGAGCGCCGGGGTGCAGCCTCCAGGTCGGCCCCCTGGTCTGGATCGCCGGGGCGACGATCGGCGGGGATCCGCGAGGCACGGTCCTGCACGACCTCGGCCCCCTGCCGCGGACCTCTCCGCTTGCCGGGGGAATCCTCTTCGTCCAGTCCGCGGTTCTCGAGGCGAAGGCCAACAAGCTCGGGATGCGTTTCAGCAACCACCTGCGCGCGACCTTCGGGAAGGGGAGCGCCCCTCTGGCGGCGCGGCTCCTCTACCATTCGGGACCGACCCTGACCGACAAGCCGACGGCCGCCAAGGACATGGGCCTCGTCGTCGAATTGAATCCCTGAGATCGGGGCATGGAGGGCGGGGCGTTCCTTGCGGGGGGCGCCTCGCGCCCCGTTCCGGCCCGTGGCGGGAGGGGGCCGCGTGGCGGCCGCGCGGGGGACGGATAGAATCCGGGACATGGGGTCGCTGTTCGACGAACTGAAAAAGGCCAAGCTCCTCGACGAGAAGAAGGCGAAGAGGCTCGCGCACGAGAAGCGGGTCGAGCGCAAGGCCAAGGGGGGAGGCCGCGCGGAGGACGAGGAGGAAGCGCGGAAGCGGCGCGCCTTCGAGGAGAAGAAGAGGGCGGAGGCCGAGACTCAGCGCCGGGCGGCGCACGCGCGCCGCGAGGAGGAGAAGAAGAAGGAGCGCCGGTCGAGACTCCGCCAGTGGATCGCCTCGAGGGCGGTCGAGGACCGGGGGGAGAAGACCCGCCCCTGGTACTTCCTCGCGGAAGGCGGGCGCATCCCCTGGTTGCCGGTCTCGTCGGACACCGCCCGGCGCCTGGCGGCGGGCGAATACGGGATTGTCGAGGATCCGGCGGTCGACTGGCCGCGCTTCGTCATCGTGCCCCGCGAGGTCGCCCTCGAACTCCGCGACCTCGAGCCGGGAAAGCTGCGCTTCCTCTCGGGGATCACCGAGCCCTCCGCCCGGTGAGCAGAACCCCGGAGGGTAGAACCTCCCAGGCATGACTCCCCGAAATACCTCCCAGACCAACTACTCTCAGGCCCCCGAACGCATGACCTTCAACGTGGTCTCAGCCCGAACGCAAAGGGATAGTAGGGGGTTGCGGAATCGGCGCTCGGCCGAAGTCCAGAATGGGGGGCCCACTCGCGTCACCCCAACCGAGCGCAGCTGTGGCGACCGCGCCCGCCGCCTCACCCCGCTCCTGGGCCGGGGGCCGCCCTCGCGGGCATCGTGAGCGGCGACGCAGGACATACCACACCACCGGCATCCGTGGATGCCCTTCGTGAGCCCGTCTTCACGGCTCCGCCAAGTCAGGTGGCGGCCGACTTCTCGTCCACCAGCTCGTAGGCGTTCAGCAGCCCGTGGGCGAAGCTCCTGCGGACCAGCCGCCGCTGCCGCACCTCGTCCAGGCTGATCACCTCGGCTCCCGGCGAGTCGCGCCCGTACGCCGCTGGCGTCCGGCCGCCGATCGCCTGATTCGCCCGGTGCTCGTTGTAGTAGGTCTTGTACTCGTCGAGGTACCACTGGAGATCCTCGACGTCGCGCACCCGGACGTGGTTCAACATCTCCAACCGCACGGATTTTATGGCCCTCTCGGCCGTTCCGTTCACGAAGGGGAGCGCCACTGGGGTCCGCCGTCTTTCTATCTCCAGCACGCGGAGTTGGCGCTCGAACTGGCCCATGAAGTGGGTGCCGTGGTCGTGGACCACCGCCTCGGGCCGGCGGCCTTCGCGGTGCATCGCGCTGGCGAAGGTGCGGATGGTCCACTCGGCGGTCGGGCCACAGGCATCGCAGGCGCGCAGCTCCATGATCTCCCGGGTGTGCAGGTCGATGATGAGCAAGACGTTGAGCCAGACGCCCTTGGCCGTCCGGACGAAGAAGAAGTCGAGCGCCCAGATAGCGTCCTTGGCCGCGGCCTTCCACTTGTCGAGGTTCATCGGGTGCCCGCCGGTGGGGTGGAAGCCGTTCTCCTTGAGTACCTTCTGGATCGTCGGCTCACTGACCTTGATGCCCATCCGCCGCAGCTCCTCCTTGATGCGCCGGGCCCTCCAGAGCGGGTTTTCCTTCTTCAGCTTGACGATGAGGTCCTTGATGTCCTGCGCGAGCGGAGGCCGGCCTCCCTTGCCCCTGCGGCGCCACGGGCCACGCCGGAACCTCGTCGCCCACCGCTCGATGGTCGTCCTCGAGGCCGAGAGGTAATAGTTCTGGAAGGCCTTGTCGCCGCGGGTCAGCAGGTAGGCGAACACCTGGGCGGCCCGGGTCCGCATCGACACCTTGGGTCGCGCGCCCCGCTCGGCTTTCAGCTCGAGCACGAGGGCGAGGTTCTCGCGCAGCAACCGCTCCACCTCGGGCTGCACGCCGCCGCGGGGCAGGCGGCTCACGCGGTCCACCACGCGGACGAGGGCGTGGAACACGAGGAACTGGATGGTGTGGGCTACGAGCGCGAGCAACGGGAGCCTCCTGGTCGACGGGCGGCGACGACCCGCGGGGACGTCACCTTCGGACCCAGCCCGGCAGGTGGGGGGTGGGCCCGTCCCGATCAACACAGGAACGGCCCGAGCGATTAAGAAGGGTCGGACGTCGCGCCAAACGCGCGAGACGCGCCCCTGTCCTCGCGCAGGGGCGGCAGCCCCTGAACGCTCAACCGCCCCGCCCACCACCGAGGCGGGTCGAAGGCGCTGCGCGTCCCCCTTCATGATGGCTGCCTCTCGTTCCGGCTTGTTCCGGCTCGTTCTGCTTGACGACCGCTCCGTCGGCAGATAACCTCGCGTCCAGACCCCGAGCACCTGAGGTGCGGAGATGAGCGAAGAAAGCGCGATGCCCGACCGATGGCTCTCGGTAGACGAGATAGCGGAGTACCTCGGCGTCAGCCGGGACACCGTCTACAACTGGATCTCCGAGCGCGGGATGCCGGGACGGAAGGTGGGCCGATTCTGGAAGTTCAAGCGGTCGGCGGTGGATGCCTGGGTGGAGTCAGGTGGATCAGACGCATCGCACGACACGACGACGGTGGCCGAACTCGAGAGCGAGGAAGGAACCTCCGCGTGACTTCGTCCTGGTCCAGACCGCTCGCCTGCCAGTCCCCAGGGGTCGGAGGGTCCCATGGGTAGGCCGTACGCACGCGAGCTGGCAGCACTGGCCGATACCGTGCAGTGGGCCGCCAGTGTCGACGTAGGGGCCATCCAGGAGTTCGTGGCTCACACGCGCGGGACCCCGCTCCTCGCAGTCGGATCGGGGGGTTCTATGGCTGCGGCCCACTTCGCGGCTCTCCTGCATCGTCACTACGCCGCGGCCACTTCACGACACGCGACACCGCTCGAGATCCTGTTCGACGAACCCCACCTCGAGCGCTCGGCAGTTCTCATCCTATCGGCATCCGGTCGGAACCATGATGTCCTGGCTGCTGCTCGGTCAGCTACGGATGCGGAAGTCCTGGCTCTCGGCAGCATCAGTACGCGGTCCAAGAGCCCTCTCGCAGAGGAGGTCGGCGCCTACTGCCGCGGTTTCCCCTTCGCCGAACAGAGCCCAGCCGGCAAAGATGGCTTTCTTGCAACGAACTCGCTTCTTGCAACACACGTCATTCTCGCTCGCGCGTACGGCGTCGAGCTATCCCCAATCGATGCTTCACCTGCATTCCCGGACCCGGCTATAGTTGGCGATCGTAGAACTGCAATCGTCCTGCATGCCGGGTGGAGCTCGCCTACCGCCACCGACCTCGAATCGCGCCTTCACGAGTCAACCCTGCTCAACGTCCAGGTCTCCGACTACCGAAACTTCGGGCACGGGCGACACCTCTGGCTTTCTCGTCGGGGTGAAGAGAGCCTGATCCTCGCTCTGGTCACTCCCGAGACGGCCTCCATCGCGAAACGCACGCTTCGGCTCATTCCGGAAGGCATTCCCGTCCTTCGCTTCGAGACTAGCACTGGCGGACCGTCGGGATGCATCAATCTTCTCACCGCCGTGCTTCATTGGACAGGTGCACTCGGCGAACTCCAGTCGTTCGATCCCGGGCGACCACACGTTCCCACCTTCGGTCGGCGCCTCTACCACGTGCGACCTCCCAATGGTGGGGCGGCTGCTGTTGCGACACCAGTCCAACGCAAGCTTCGTCGAATCGCTTCCGACGACGATGTCGCGAGGAACCTGTACGACAACGCTCTCGCCGCGTACGAGCGCAAGCTGTCGCAGACGGAGTTCGGCGCCGTCGCTGTCGACTACGACGGGACCTTGTGTAGCACCCGCGACCGCTTCAACCCACTGCCCGCCGAGATGGCAGACGCGTGCGCTCGGCTGCTTCGGATGGGGCTTCTGCTCGGCATCGCAACTGGTCGCGGCAAGTCCGTACGCGAAGCGCTCAGAAAGGCCCTGCCCAGCAAGCTCTGGAACCGGGTCCTCGTCGGCTACTACAACGGCTCTGATGTGGCACCGCTGACGTCAGACGATGCCCCCGACAAGAATCGTCCTCTAGACGAGGCCATCGCGTCGCTGCACCGCCATCTGGAAGCCGATCCGCTCATCAAGGCCTTTGCACAGGTCGAAGTCCGGCCGTCGCAGATAACCGTCTCGCCAAGACTGGAGGCTCCTGCCGCCGACCTCCACACCTACTTGCTCGAAATCCTCGACAGGCGATCCAGCCCCGTCCGGCTTGTACGCTCAGGACACTCAATAGACTTGCTTGCCCCGGGAGTATCGAAGATGCGGGTCGTCAAGCAGATGGATCGCGAGATCAAGCCTCGCTCGATTCTCTGCATTGGCGACCGCGGCGCTTGGCCTGGCAACGACGCCGAGCTGCTGAGCCACGACATCTCACTCAGCGTCGACCATGTCTCATCGTCCTTTTCCTCCTGCTGGAATCTCGCCCCTCCTGGCCTTCTCGGCCCTCGAGCGACGCTGCAATACTTGAGCGCCTTGACCGAAAGTGACGGTGCCGTGCGCCTCTCTCTAGACCGCTTCACGGGGAAACCATCATGAAGGCCGCGCTAGCAGATCGACTTCTAGCGGAGGTCATGGAATGGACCCCGCAGGACGTCGCGCGTGAACGCCCGATCCTCCAGGTACTAGCGGACCTGAAGTATGACGCCTATCAGCAATACTCCCCAGGAATGCGTTTCGTGGAGAGCCTTGCTCTTTGGCTAGACCAGTTCGAGGACCCGGACGAACGCCGGATTGCGTTCGACTTCATCAAGCAGCGCTTGGTGTTTCTTGCAAGCGCCGAGATGGACCACTTTGCTGCAATCGCGTACCCGGACTTCATTCGGCCGAAACTTCTAGATCACGCTGCGCAAACCGAGGGGATTCCGCGCTTCCACCTCCGCCGCGTGCTCGCCAGCGAGACTTTCGCTCGGCTCCAAGGTTCGACCATCTTCTGTGGCTTGAGTGATGGGGCTCGCATCGACTTCTTCCGCCGCTCCAACCGCCAGCTCAGCCACGAACAGATTTTCCAGAGCTACGACCTGTCGGATGAAAAGCTCGAGGAGTTGCAGGCGCAGCTCCTTAAGAGGGGCGACAATCCGCCCTGCCGGGCGCTCGTGTTGCTGGATGACTTCTCGGCGAGCGGAACGAGCTACTTTCGCCGTGAGAACGGCAGCTACAAGGGAAAGGTTGCTAAGTTCCTCTCGCGGACGAAGGAGCATGACGTATGGAAGAGCCTCGTTCGATTCCCTGAGACCAAGATCATCGTGGCTGTGTACGCGGCGACAGACACTGCTGTCGAGGCCATCTGCGCCGGCGCCAAGGAGTTTCTCCAGGACGACATCGACTGCTTCCATGTCACAGTCGTCCAGCGCCTTCAGCCACAGATCTGTCTGTCACCAGGGGATGACGCCCCATTCGTACAGCTTGCAGAAAAGTACTATGACTCGTCTGTCGAGGACGGGCACACCAGGAAGGGCGGCACCGATCTGAAGTTCGGCTTCGCGGGCGGTGGCCTACCACTTGTCCTTCACCATAACACGCCCAACAACTCCCTGTTCCTACTCTGGGCACCTGAAGGCAGCTCAGTGCGAGCCCTGTTCCCTCGTGTCAGTCGCCATCGGAGTGAAGGATGAGGGGTGTTCGGAACCCGTTTAGGCTAACCACTGCTGAAAGCATCGAAACAGATGCCGACTTCCTTCGTCTGTTTGGGCCCGGAGTCCTCGATCTTCTCCCCGTGGCAGCCACCTCGGGTCAGCCGCTCTTCATCAGGAGCGCTCCCGGAGGCGGCAAGACAACTCTTCTTCGCGCATTCACCCCCTCTATTCTTCTTAACCTCCTAGCGCTACGAGGATCGGATCCCCATCGCGAACTCTACAGCAAGCTCAAGGAGCTCGACGTCGTTGACGATTCCGGGCTCAAGGTTCTCGGTGTCCTGCTTTCCTGCCGACGAACCTTTCCATCACTGGAGGACTTGGGCCTGCCGTCGGCTCGTGCTGACCGACTACTTCGCGCACTCCTAGATGCGCGCATCCTGCTTGGCGCCCTCCGCGCTGTCCTGGTCGGGCATCAACTTCGCTATCCCGACGATCTGCATCGTCTGACCATTGATCCACCGCAGGACGAGCTCGCTGTACCTCGTCAGCGATTGCCCTGCGATGGCAACGAGGCTCGGGACTGGGCTGAGAAGTTGGAGCTCTCGGTCTGCGACGCGATTGACAGCCTCGGTCCGATCGACGGGATCGATGCGAACGGCCACGACGTGCTCCATAGTCTACGTATCTTGGACGCTCGTGCCATCCGTGTCGACGACCAGGTGCCGGGACAACGGTGGCTTGTGCTGCTAGATGACGTGCACAAGCTCACCTCCGCACAAAGACAAGGCCTTCGCGAAACGCTTGTCGAGGGACGCCATGCCACGTCGGTCTGGGTTGCTGAGCGCCTTGAAGCTTTGTCGACAAACGAGATGCTCGCTACCGGTGCCTTGGACGGACGGGACTACGGCGCCGTGATCAATCTCGAAGCTACCTGGTCAAAGGGTAAGGGTAAGAAGAACTTCATACGAACGATGGGCGCAATTGCAGAACGCCGCGCCGAAATGGCCGCGGATGCCTCGGACGTGGGGACCTTTGCCGCAACACTTGGCGGTGGTCTGGATTCCCTCGAGAATGCAGAGCGAGTACGTAAGGCGATAGAGATTGTCCGCGCTCGCGTCGATGCACTCGGGCGCGCCCAACCACGCTACCGTGAATGGATACGGTCCCGCGCCGCTCAGGAGGGCTCTCCCTGGGAGATACTGGTCGGTCTCCGCACCTTAGAGATCTTGATTGAGCGAGATCGCCGGAAGCGTCAGATGTCCTTTGACTTCGAGCTTCCAGCTGAAGACTTGGAGCAACGCGACGGCTCGGCCGTGCGAAACGCGGCGGAACTATTCCTGGCGGATGAGTTTGGGTTCCCATACTACTTCGGCTTCGAATGTGTGGCGCAGCTCGGATTCCAAAACGTCGAGCAGTTTCTCCGGCTGGGCGGTGACCTCTTTGAGGAATCCCTGGGTGCAGCATTGATTCGGCGAAGTCCGGTGATCGCACCATCGCGCCAGCAACAGATACTGATACGGGCGTGTGAAGCCCGCCTGAAGGATCTCCCTGCGCGCGCTGGCCGCGACGTCGCCCGCTTTCTTGATGCCGTGGGCAAGTTCTGTCGGCAGGAGACATACCGTCCAAACGCCCCTTACGCGCCAGGCGTCACGGGCATCGCGATCTCCATGGAAGATCGGCGGCGCCTCCTTGGGTCTGATTCGTCGGCCGCGAGTGACGCGCACCGCCGGTTTGCCGACATGCTGGCCTCGGCCTTGTCACAGAACATCTTCCGGGCCGAATTGGACCGAAGCGTGAAGGGTGGCCGGTTCATGGTCTTGTACCTAAACCGGATGGTCTGTGTGAAGTATCGCCTGCCGATGGGCTACGGTGGCTTCAAGGAAAAGCCGCTCAAGGAGTTCCTTGCATGGTTGGAGCGAGGCTTCACCAAGAAAAGGGAGCAGCTCTCGCTATGACGGACGACTTCCGCTGGAACGACTACTTCCTGCGCGGTGCTGCGGACGTCGAGTCGTTCTGGAAAGACCTGCTCGCGGAAGAGGAACGCCGTCTGCTCTTCGTCCTCGGTCACGGTTTCGACCAACGCATGTGCCATGGCTTGCGGACGATTGTTGGCACTTCGAAAGATACGCCGTTCGACGCGCTCGTCATCGAGTACGACGAAGGCCCGCGTTCCCACTCTCATCAGTACAGCGAACTCCGTGAGCGCAACGGCGAGCGTTTGGAAGCACTGCTCAAGGGCCGCGGCAAACTCGCTCGGCGTCGAATCACGATGTTCAACGATGGGCGTCGTGTTGGTGCACGTAGCATTACGAACGAGTTCCAGAGCATGTCGAAGTTTCGCAGCTATTCTGACGTAGTGGTCGACATCAGTGCGCTGCCGAGAGGTCTCTACTTCCCGCTGCTTTCAAAGCTCCTATTGCTGTTCGACCAGGATCCTGGCGATCAGAGCTGGCCGAACCTACATGTTGTGGTTGCCCATTCCCCGGGACTCGACCAGCGGATCGTCGACGAGGGCGTTGAGGAGAACGCCTCCTTCCTTCACGGCTTCTCCGCCGCAAGCTTCGAGCGCGAAGCGACAAGGGAACAGCCCCGGATCTGGATTCCTTTACTGGGTCGACGACAAACGATACAGCTTGAGCGGATCTACGAGCTCGTGAGCCCAGACGAGATTTGTCCTCTTCTTCCATCGCCAGCTCACAACCCGCGGGAGGCTGATGACTTGGTGCTCGAGTATCGCGAGTTCCTTTTCGATCAACTGCGGGTCGAGCCACAGAACATCATCTACGCGTCCGAATCGAATCCATTCGAGGTCTACCGACAACTGATGCGCTCGATCGTCCACTACCGGGAGGCTCTGGAACCCCTCAGCGGATGTAAGGCTGTGCTGTCGGCCCTATCATCCAAGCTCCTGTCGCTTGGAGCCCTGCTCGCTGCCTACGAGCTTTCCCGTGGGCGAACAGGGGACGACCATGTCGACGTGGGCGTCGCGCACGTCGACACGCAGGGGTATCGACTTGAGGATGCAGAAGAGGAGCAGGCGGTCGATCTGTACAGCCTGTGGCTCTGCGGAGAATGCTATGAAGGGTCGTAAAGCAAACGGAAAACCGATGTGCGTTGGCGCAGGGTTCGTCGTGCTCGACGTCGTGCGACCCACGTGGCGCGAAGGTAGAGAGCTACGCTTCGCCGGGGGCTCTTGTGGGAATGTAGTGACGATCTTGTCGTTCCTTGGCTGGAAGAGCTCCGTGGTCGCCAGGATCGGGGAGGACTTGGCCGGACGCCAGCTCGTGCAAGATCTTGAAGGGTGGGCAGTCGACACGCGCCTGCTAATCCACGAGGAAGAAGCGCGAACACCGGCCGTGTTCCAGCGGCTGTACAATGACCGCAACGGCCATGCCCAGCACAGCTTCAGTCGCTACTGCTCAATATGTGGCGAGTGGGCGGTGCGCTATCGGCCGGTCCGGTTGCGTGATGTCGATACTGCTGCCGAGTTCGCGTCCTCAGCCAGGGTGTTCTACTTCGACCGAGTTGCGCCGGCCTACGCTGAGCTTGCTCGGAGGGCTCGTGGGGAAGGAGCCCTCGTCGTCTTCGAGCCGTCTGGGGTAAAGGACCCGCGTCTATTCCTGGAGTGCCTGCGGTCGGCCCACGTTTTCAAGTACTCGCATGAGCGATTCGATTCCCATGCTGACCTGATTTCGGAGGCTCTCGTTCCAGTTGTAATCGAGACAAACGGCGCATCGGGGCTGCGCGTGACGGTGCGGCGAAAGGGGCGGGTCGCCGTGAACGAGGAAATGCCCGCGGTACCAGCTCCGCGAGTGGTCGATGCTGCTGGCAGCGGTGACTGGTGTACTGCTGGGCTCATCCATGGCATCGTGAGACAGCACGTTGGTGTAGGCGAGCTTGCTGACGCCAGCAAAGTCGTCCTCGACGCACTTCGGTATGCCCAGTCTCTTGCCGCGCTAAACTGTGCCTTTGAAGGTGCCCGTGGCGTCATGTACAGGATGACGAAGCGGAGACTTTTGAATGCCGCCGGTGCGCTCCTAGAGGGGCGGCGTGTGAGGCTTCCCAACGGCGTCGATGACCCTGTAGCTGAGCCGCAGAAAGGTACGAGCTGCGTGGTCTGCGATCGTTCGTTGTAGACCGCATCGGGACATGCGCAAGTCTTCGTCAGTTCGTCAGTTCAAGGTAACTGTTCGGCGACGCCAATCTTTTTCCTGGGAGGCCATTGGGTAAGACGGAGTGTTTCTCGAAGGGAGGTATTGTCAAAAGCTGTGGATGGCTGAATCACGCGGCGACCTTGGTTCCATCCTTGAATCGCACTCCTTGGAGGACGTCTCCGAGGAGTTGGTG
>Ga0256830_1002833_pt1 | contig 11164 bp, 9 predicted proteins | sample 128326metaG_FD_190537 | JGI IMG/M metagenome (GOLD analysis project Ga0256830, IMG submission 190537) | Hydrothermal vent microbial communities from Lau Basin, Pacific Ocean - 128-326 | ecosystem: Environmental > Aquatic > Marine > Hydrothermal vents | place: Pacific Ocean: Lau Basin | collected...
CACGCGGCAGTTCTCCTTGGCATGCTGCACGATGAGGGCGTGGTACTCGTTGAACAGGGCTACCTTGTCCCGGCACCGGGCCAGGCCGCGCTCGAACATGGCGCGCAGGGCCTCGTAGTCCTCGCCGCCGTCGATGAGCCCCAGGCGCCGGAACAGGCGCCGGGTGTAGGCATCGATGACGAATACCGGCCGGTGGAAGGCATAGAGCAGGATGTCGTCCGCGGTCTCCGGTCCGATGCCGTGCACCGCCAGCAGGTCCCGGCGCAGGGTATCGGTGTCGCGGCGGGCCAGGTGGCGCAGGCCGCCCTCGTCGATGATCCAGCGGCACAGGGCGCGCAGCCGCCTGGCCTTGACGTTGAAGTAACCCGACGGGCGCAGCCAGACCGCGAGGCGGCGTGCCGGCGTGGCCACGATGGCCTCGGGCGAGAGGGCGCCGTGCGCGCGCAGGTTGGCGATGGCCCGCTCCACGTTGATCCAGGCAGCGTTCTGGGTCAGTACCGCGCCCACCATGATCTCGAAGCGGGTGTCTCCCGGCCACCAGTGCTGGGGCCCGTGGCAGGCATACAGGCGCCGGTAGATCCGGTACAGCGAAAGGGACATGGAGGTCAGGATATCAGATGACGGAGGTGGAGAGACAGGGAACGGCCGGCAGGGCCGGTCAATCAAATCCCCTCACCCTGACCCTCTCCCTCCGGGAGAGGGGACCGATGTTTCCACTCCGTGAGGCTTGCGCCCTTTGCACCTTTGCATTGATGTTTGAAAGCAGGACGGAACGGTGCGACGGCTGGGCTGTCGCACCCTACAAAATCCTGCCCTCTGTCTTCTGTCCTCTGTCTTCTGAATCGAAAAAGGGGCCTGCCGGCCCCTTTCCATGCGGGAAATGGCGGAGAACCTACTGGTTGACCGCCTTCATGGACAGCCGGATGCGGCCCTGCTTGTCGATCTCCAGGACCTTGACCTTGACCACCTCGCCCTCGGTGAGCTTGTCGGCCACGTTCTCCACCCGCTCGTCGCTGATCTGGGAGACGTGCACCAGCCCGTCCTTGCCGGGGAGGATGGTGACGAAGGCACCGAAGTCCATGAGCTTGGCCACGCGGCCCTCGTAGACCCGGCCCACCTCGACATCCGCGGTGAGCAGCTCGATCTGGCGCCGCGCCTCCTCGGCCGCGGCCAGGTCGCTGGAGGCGATCTTCACCAGGCCGTCGTCGGAGATGTCGATGGAGGTGCCGGTCTGCTCGGTGATGGAGCGGATGGTGGCGCCGCCCTTGCCGATGACGTCGCGGATCTTCTCCGGGTTGATCTTGATGGTGATGTAGCGCGGCGCGTGCTCCGACATCTCCTTGCGCGGCTCACTGATCACCTTGTTCATCTCGCCCAGGATGAACAGGCGTCCCTCCCGCGCCTGTGCCAGCGCGGTCTCCATGATCTCGCGGGTGATGCCGTCGATCTTGATGTCCATCTGCAGGGCGTTGACACCCTTCTCGGTGCCGGCCACCTTGAAGTCCATGTCGCCCAGGTGGTCCTCGTCGCCCATGATGTCGGACAGCACCGCGAAGCGGTCGCCCTCCTTCACCAGGCCCATGGCGATGCCCGCCACCGGGGCCTTGATGGGCACGCCGGCGTCCATGAGCGACAACGAGGTGCCGCACACGGTGGCCATGGAGGAGGAGCCGTTGGACTCGGTGATCTCGGACACCACGCGGATGGTGTAGGGGAATTCGTCTAGGCTGGGCATCACCGCCATGATGCCGCGCTTGGCCAGGCGGCCATGGCCGATCTCGCGCCGCTTGGGGCTGCCCACCATGCCGATCTCGCCCACGCAGTAGGGCGGGAAGTTGTAGTGCAGCATGAAGGGCTGGCGGTAGGACCCCTCCAGCGCGTCGATGATCTGGGCATCGCGCTCGGTGCCCAGGGTGGTGACCACCAGGGCCTGGGTCTCGCCGCGGGTGAACAGGGCCGAACCGTGGGTGCGCGGCAGCACCCCCACCTTGACCGTGATGGGCCGCACCGTCTTGTGGTCGCGGCCGTCGATGCGCGGCTTGCCGTCCAGGATCTCGCCGCGCACGATCCTCTTCTCCAGGTGCTCGATGGCGGCGCGGACCTCGTCCTCGGTCCACTGGCCCGAGCCGTCCTCGGGCACCAGCCGGGCCACGATCTCGCGCCGGATCTCGCCCAGGCGCTCGTAGCGCTTGAGCTTCTCGCGGATGGTGTAACCCTCGCGCAGCAGGGCCTCGCCGGCCTCGGCCACGGCGGCGTCCAGGGCCTCGTCGTGCTGCGGCGGCTGCCACTCCCAGGGCTGGGTGCCGGCCTCGGCGGCGAACTCGCGGATGGCCTGGATCACGGTCTGCATCTGCTCGTGGCCGAACATGACCGCGTCCAGCATCACCGACTCCGGCAGCTCCCTGGCCTCGGACTCCACCATGAGCACGGCGGACTGGGTCCCGGCCACCACCAGGTCCAGGTCGGAGGTCTCCAGCTCGTCCGGCGAGGGGTTGAGCAGGAACCGGCCGTCGCGGTAACCCACCCGGGCGGCGCCGATGGGACCGTTGAAGGGCACGCCGGAGACCGCCAGCGCGGCAGAGGCGCCGATCATGGCCGGGATGTCGGGCTGCACCTCGGGGTCCAGCGACATCACGGTGGCGATGATCTGGACCTCGTTGGTGAAACCTTCGGGAAACAGCGGGCGGATGGGACGGTCGATGAGGCGGGAGGTGAGGGTCTCGTTCTCGGAGGGGCGGCCTTCGCGCCTCAGGAATCCTCCGGGGATGCGGCCGGAGGCGTAGGTGCGCTCCTGGTAGTTGACCGTGAGGGGGAAGAAATCACGCCCCTCCACCGGGTTCTTGTCCGCCACCACGGTCACCAGTACGCTGGTGTCGCCCAGGTGCACCATCACGGCACCGGTGGCCTGCTTGGCAATCTCGCCTGTCTCCAGGCGCAGGGTCTTGCTGCCGTAGGGCAGCGTCTTCACTACGGGGGTCATGGCTGTCCTCTCGCGCGGGATGACTTACTTGCGCAGGCCGAGGCGCGCGATGATGTCGCGATACCGCTGCACGTCCTTCTTTTTCAGATAGTCCAGCAGCTTGCGGCGCTGGCTCACCATGCGCAGCAGGCCGCGCCGCGAATGGAAGTCCTTCTTGTGCTGCTTGAAATGTTCGGAAAGGTCATCGATGCGTGCGGACAGCAGGGCGATCTGGACCTCGGGCGAGCCGGTGTCCGCGCTCCCGCGCTGGTATTCGCTGACGATCTTGGCCTTCTGCTCGGCACTGAGTGACATGCCTTCCAACTCCTGATTCAACCTGAAAAATTCCGCCTCTGGAAAGGCGCGTATTTTACCTTCGGGGCCCCGGGCCAGACAAGGGAAATCCGGTCTCAGGCGGCCCCGCCCACCAGCCGCCGGGGCGCGATGCGGCCGTCGTCCAGCACCTGGCCCACCCCGAGGAAGCCCTGGTCCTCCCCGAACAGCCGCACCCAGCCGCTGGTGGGGGCCTGGGGCACCAGCACCGGCTGCCCCTGGCGCAGGTAGTAGGCGCTGTTGGCCGTGAGGGTCACCGCCGGCCAGTCGGCCAGGGCCGCCTCCATGGGCAGGAGGCGGGCGTCCAGGGCCTCCAGGCCGCCCTCCTCCGCCAGCCGCTCCAGTTCGGCCAGGGGAATGGCGTCGGCCACGTCGAAGGGTCCCACCGCGGTGCGGCGCAGGGCCGCCAGGTGGGCCCCGCAGCCCAGGACCTCGCCGATTTCCTCGGCCAGGGTACGGACATAGGTGCCCTTGGAGCAGCGCATGCGGATGTCCAGCTCGTCGCCCTCCAGCCGGGTGAGCTCCAGCTCGTAGATGGTCACGGTGCGCGGCTTGCGCTCCACCTCCAGGCCCTGGTGGGCCAGCTTGTACAGGGGCTGGCCGTTGACCTTGACCGCCGAGTGCATGGGCGGGACCTGCTGGATCTCGCCGGTGAAGCGGGCCAGGACCTCGCGCACCCGGGCCTCGGACAGCGGCGGCACCGGCCGGGTCTCCACCACCTCGCCCTCGGCGTCGGCGGTGGTGGTGCGCACCCCCAGCCTGCAGGTGCCCTCGTAGCGCTTGTCGGCATCGAGCAGGAAGCCCGACAGCTTGGTGGCCTCGCCCAGGCAGATGGGCAGCAGGCCCGAGGCCTGGGGGTCGAGGCTGCCGGTGTGCCCGGCCTTGCGCGCCCGGTACAGGCGCTTGACCTGCTGCAGGGCGGCGTTGGAGGTGATGCCCACCGGCTTGTCCAGGAGCAGGATGCCGTCGATGCGGCGCCCGCGTGCACGTTTGCGTCCCACGTTCGGTTCAGTCCTTCTCGTTGTCCCTGTCACCCGAGACCGCCGCGTCGATGAGGCGGCTGACGCGGTTGCCCCGTTCGATGGAATCGTCGTAGCGGAAGCGCAGCTCGGGCACCGTGCGCAGCTTCATGCACCGGCCCAGCTCGCCGCGCAGGAATCCCGCCGCCCGCTGCAGCACGGCCAGGGTCTGCTCCGCGTCGGCGGCGCCGCCCAGGGTGGAGACGTAGACCCTGGCCACGGACAGGTCGCGCGAGACCTCGACCCCGGAGACGGTGACCATCCCCAGGCGCGGGTCGCGGATCTCGCGCTGGATGAGCCGGGCCAGCTCGCGCTGCATCTGCTCGCCCACCCGGCGGGTCCTGGGAAATTCGCGTGGCACGGTGTACAGTCCCCCGGCGGCGCGGCGGCCGCGGTGAGGTGGTGCGCGCTCAGAGTTCGCGCTTGACCTCGACGCGCTCGTAGACCTCGATCTGGTCGCCCACCTTGACGTCGTTGTAGTTCTTGACGCCGATGCCGCATTCCAGGCCCTGCTTGACCTCGTTGACGTCCTCCTTGAAGCGGCGCAGCGACTCCAGCTCGCCCTCGAAGATGACCACGTTGTCGCGCAGGACGCGGATGGGGTTGTTGCGCTTGACCACGCCCTCCACCACCATGCAGCCGGCGATGGCCCCGAACTTGGGCGAGCGGAACACGTCGCGCACCTCGGCCAGGCCGATGATCTCCTCCTTGAACTCCGGCGCCAGCATGCCGGTCATGGCCTGCTTGACGTCGTCGATGAGGTCGTAGATCACGCTGTAGTAGCGCAGCTCCACGCCTTCCTCGTCGATGAGGCGCTTGGCCGCGGCGTCCGCACGGACATTGAAGCCGATGATGATGGCGTTGGAGGCCACCGCCAGGTTGACATCGGAGGTGGTGATGCCGCCGACACCGGAAGACACGATCTTGACCTGCACCTCGTCGGTGGACAGCTTCTCCAGCGCATCGGAGATGGCCTCCACCGAGCCCTGCACATCGCCCTTGAGCACGATGTTGAGGGCCCTGGCCTCGCCCTCCTGCATCTGGGAGAACATGTTCTCCAGCTTGGCCGCCTGCTGGCGCGCCAGCTTCATGTCGCGCAGCTTCTCCTGGCGGAAGGCGGCGATCTCGCGCGCCTTGCGCTCGTCGGGCACCACCACTGCCTCGTCACCGGCGTTGGGCGTGCCCGACAGGCCCAGCACCTCCACCGGCACCGACGGCCCGGCCTCGTTCACCGACTTGCCCTGGTCGTCGATGAGGGCACGCACGCGACCGAACTCCACCCCGGCCAGGAGGATGTCGCCCTTCTTCAGGGTGCCCTTCTGCACCAGCATGGTGGCCACCGGGCCGCGGCCCTTGTCCAGGCGCGACTCGATGATGACGCCGCGTGCCGGCCCCTCGGCCACGGCCTTGAGTTCCAGGATCTCGGCCTGCAGGGAGATGGCCTCCAGCAGCTGGTCCACGCCCTCGCCGGTCTTGGCCGAGACGGGCACGAAGATGGTATCGCCGCCCCAGTCCTCGGGGATGACCTCCTCCTGGGCCAGGGCCTGCTTGACCCGGTCGATGTCCGCCTCGGGCTTGTCGATCTTGTTGATGGCCACGATGAGCGGCACGCCGGCGGCGCGGGCATGCTGGATGGCCTCGCGCGTCTGCGGCATGACGCCGTCGTCGGCCGCCACCACCAGCACCACGATATCGGTGACCTTGGCCCCGCGCGCACGCATGGCGGTGAAGGCCTCGTGGCCCGGGGTGTCGAGGAAGGTGATGTCGCCGTTGGGCGTGTTGACCCGGTAGGCGCCGATGTGCTGGGTGATGCCGCCGGCCTCGCCCGCGGCCACCTGGCTCTTGCGGATGTAGTCCAGCAGCGAGGTCTTGCCGTGGTCCACGTGGCCCATGATGGTGACCACCGGCGCCCGCGGCAGGGCCTCGCCCTCCTCGGCCTCCTGGACGAGCTCTTCCTCGATGGCGTTTTCCTTGAGCAGCTTGGCCTTGTGGCCCATCTCCTCCACCACGATGGCGGCGGTCTCCTGGTCCAGGACCTGGTTGATGGTGACCATGGTGCCCATCTGCATGAGGACCTTGATGACCTCGGCCGCCTTGACCGCCATCTTCTGCGCCAGGTCGGCCACGGTGATGGTCTCGGGAATGGGGACCTCGCGCACGATGGGCTGGGTGGGCGCGGTGAAGCCGTGCTGGCCGGCGGTGGACGAGCGCACCGCGCCGACCCGGGTGCGCTTGCGCCGGCGGCCGGACTTGTCCGCCGCCACGTGCAGCTCCTCCCGCCCGTAGCGGGTGCTGCGCTCCTCCTCGCCGCGCTTCTTGCCCTTGGCGCGCTCCTGTTTCTTCTCCGCGAGCTGGGCCTGCTCGGCCTGCTTGCGCGCCGCCTCGGCGGCCTCCCGCTCGGCCTTTTCACGCTCGGCCTCGGCCTGCTTGCGCTGCTCCTCCTCGGCCTTGCGCCGGGCCTCTTCCTCGGCCGCCTTGCGCGCCTCCTCCTCGGCCTTGCGCCTGGCCTCCAGCTCGCGCTCGCGGGCCTCGCGCTCGGCCTTTTCCTGCTCCAGGCGCTTGGCCTCCTCCTCCATGATCACCGCGCGCTTGACGTAGGTCCGCTTCTTGCGCACCTCCACCGTCACCGTGCGTCCCTTGCCGTGGGAGCCGGTCTGCTTGATCTCGCTGGTGGTCTTGCGCTTGAGCGTGATCTTGGCCGGCTCGGCCGCGGCGGCCCCCTTCTTGGCCGCGGTGCCGCGCTTGGAGCGCAGGTAGCCCAGCAGCTCCATCTTCTGTTCGTCGCTGATGGTGGCGTCGGCACCCGAGACCTTGACGCCCGCCTCGTTCAACTGTTCCAGCAGGCGCTCCACGTCGATGCCGACGACCTCGGCGAACTGCCTTACGGTGACCTCTGCCATGCTTGCTCCCGACTCTGCCTGCTCACTCACCAGGTTGTGCCTGCTGCGCTGCGGCCTCGGCCGCTTCCTCTTCCTCGAACCACGGCGCGCGCGCGGTCATGATGAGCCGGCCGGCGCGCTCCTCGTCCATACCTTCGATCTCCATCAGATCGTCCACCGACTGCTCGGCCAGGTCCTCCATGGTGCGGATACCCCGGGCCGCCAGCTCGTAGGCCAGGTCCTCGTCCATGCCCTCCATGCCGAGCAGGTCCTCGGCCGGCTGCGCACCGGCGCGCCTGGCCTCGGTGCTGATGGCCTTGGTCAACAGCACGTCCTTGGCCCGGCCGCGCAGCTCGTCAACGATGCTCTCGTCGAACTCCTCGATGGCCAGCAGCTCCTCCTTGGGCACGTAGGCCACTTCCTCGATGGTGGAAAAACCTTCCTGCACCAGGATCGCCGCCACCTCCTCGTCCACGTCGAGCTGCTCCATGAACATCTTCTGCAGCTCCTCGGCCTCGGCCTCGATCTTCTTCTCGGCCTCCTCCTCGCTCATGACGTTGATCTGCCAGCCCGTGAGCTGGCTCGCCAGGCGCACGTTCTGGCCGCCGCGGCCGATGGCCTGCGAGAGCTGCTCCTCGGCCACCGCCACGTCCATGCTGTGCGAGTCCTCGTCCACGACGATGGACAGGGCCTCGGCCGGGGCCAGGGCGTTGAGCACGAACTGGGCCGGGTTCTCATCCCACAGCACGATGTCGATGCGCTCGCCCGCCAGCTCGTTGGACACCGCCTGCACGCGCGAGCCGCGCATGCCCACGCAGGCGCCCACCGGATCGATGCGCGGCTCGTGGCTGCGCACGGCGATCTTGGCCCGCGAGCCCGGATCGCGCGCGGCGGCCACGATCTCGATGAGCCCCTCGCCGATCTCCGGCACCTCGATCTTGAACAGCTCGATGAGAAAACGCGGATCGGTGCGGGACACGAACAGCTGCGGGCCGCGCGGCTCCTCGCGCACCTCCTTCAGGTAGCCGCGCAGGCGGTCCCCCGGGCGCACCGATTCACGCGGGATCATCTCCTCGCGCGGGATGAAGGCCTCGGCGTTGCCGCCCAGGTCCAGGTACACGTTGCCCCGCTCCACCCGCTTGACGATGCCCATGACCAGCTCGCCCACCCGGTCGCGGTACTGCTCCACGATCTTGGCCCGTTCGGCCTCGCGCACCTTCTGCACGATGACCTGCTTGGCGGTCTGGGCTGCGATGCGGCCGAACTCCACCGACTCGATGGGCTCCTCCACGTAGTCGCCCACCTGGACGTCCGGGTTCTCCAGCCGGGCCGCGCTCAGGGTGATCTCCCGGTCCGGGTGCTCGAGGGCGTCGTCCTCCACCACCTGCCAGCGGCGGAAGGTCTCGTAGTCGCCGGTCTCGCGGTCGATGGCCACGCGCACGTCGACGTCGTTGTGGTAGCGCTTCCTGGTCGCCGTCGCCAGCGCCACCTCGATGGCCTCGAAGATGATGTCCTTGTCCACGCCCTTCTCGGCCGAGACGGCGTCGACGACCAGCAGAATCTCTTTGTTCATCTCTGACTTACTCTTGCCTCGCCACGGCGGACAGTCCCGCCGGTTGTCCTAAGCGTCCCCTGCCGACGGCGCCTCGTACACCAGGTTGGCCCGGTCCACCCGGGCCAGGGGCACCTCGTGCACGGTGCCGTCGTCCTCGCGCACCCACACGGTGTCATCCTCCACCCGTTCCAGCCGCCCGGCCAGCCGGCGCCGGCCGGCCACCGGTTCGCGCAGCCGCAGGCGCACCCGCCGGCCCAGCACCCGGACATAGTGCCCGGGCCTGAACAGGGGCCGGTCCAGCCCCGGCGAGGACACCTCCAGCCGGTAGTGGCCGTGGATGGGGTCCTCCACGTCGAGGATGCCGCTCACCTGGTGGCTGACGCGCTCGCAGTCATCCAGGGTGATGCCGTCCTCGGCATCGATGTACACGCGCAGCAGCGAGTGGCGCCCCTGCGGCAGGTATTCGACACCCAGCAGCTCGTAGCCCAGCGCGGCCACCGCCGGTTCGATGAGGGCCGTGACCTGTTCCGCCACCCGGCTCATGTGCCGCCGTCCCAAACAAAAAATGGGCCACGAGGCCCACCATCAACATGCATCCCGCGAAGCATAGCATCGCGCGGGACGCCCGCCAAATCATGGGCCGCTCCCTGCGTCCCCGGCCCCGCCTGTGTCCGCCGCCCCGCTCCGGTGCGGCTCAAACAAAAAACCCCGTGATAAACGGGGTCTTTGACAGACGCGTGTTGGTAGCGGGGGCAGGATTTGAACCTACGACCTTCGGGTTATGAGCCCGACGAGCTACCGGACTGCTCCACCCCGCATCAGCTGCGCGGAATTGTAATGGCGAAACCGCCGCTTTTCAAGGGGCCCGGCTGCCGGTTTTCGTTTCAACTTTTTGAAAATGCGGCCGAATTCTCCCGGTTCAAGTCCCCTGCCGGCGGGCCGATGGTACTGGACAGGCAGCCCCGGCGCCCCACATTGCACCCGTCAACGGGTGCAATGTGCAAACGTGGACACGGCCGCACCCCGGGGGATATCCGTAAGTCATTGATTTAATTTGATAATGACTTGTGGTACAGGAATTGCTCTTGGCCATGGGCAAACCCGGGGCCGCAGCCGGGCAGGAACGGCCCGCGGGCGGCGAAGGAAACCCAACGTTTTGGAAGCTTTCAGGAGTGAAATTCCCATGACAGTCGATCGCAGAACCTTCCTCAGGGCGGGCATGGCCGCCGGCACCACCGCACTGGCCGTGGGCGCCGGATTGCTCAGTCCCGGCCGCGTGCTCGCCGCCTGGCCCAAGAACGCCTTCATGGCCACGAGCCTGGACGATGCCCTCAAGGCCATGAACCTCAGCGGGGCCCAGGCCAGCAGCCAGGTGATGGTGGACGCCCCCGACATCGCCGAGAACGGCGCCGTGGTGTCGGTGACGGTGAAGACCGAGCTGCCGGACGTGCAGAGCATCACCGTGCTGGTACCCAAGAACACCATGCCCCTCATCTCCAGCTACGAGTTCGGGCCCCAGACCGAGGGCTTCATCACCAGCCGCATCAAGATGCGCGAGACCTCCGATGTCATCGGCGTGGTCAAGGCCGGGGGCAAGCTGCACATGGCCAAGAAACCGGTCAAGGTCACCCTGGGCGGCTGCGGCGGCTGACCCGTTCACCGAATATCGAAGAGGACTGCACAGATGGCAAAGAAAAAGATGAAGATCCGCGCCTGGATGGACGGCGATCGCGCCAACGTCAAGGCCATCATCTTCCATCCCATGGAGACCGGCCAGCGCAAGGACAAGGCCACGGGCAAGGTCATCCCGGCCCATTACATCACCGAGGTCAAGTGCACCCACAACGGCAAGACCGTGCTCACCTGCCTGTGGGGCCCGGGCGTGTCCAAGAACCCCTTCATGTCGTTCCGCTTCCGCGGCGCCAAGAAAGGCGACACCCTCAAGATCGCCTGGGTGGACAACAAGGGCAACACCGGCGAGGGTGAGGCCACCATCAAATAGGGACGAGGGGCGAGGGCCGAGGACTGGCGAACTCCTCGCGTCCTGGCCGGCGACCCTGAACGGGAACGGGCACTTTGGTGCCCGTTTCTTATTTTCAGGGACAAGTGCCGAGTTTCAAGCCTCGTCCCTCGTCCCTCGTCCCTCGTCCCTCGTCCCTCGCCCCTTGGCCCTCGTCCCTTGGCCCTGAAATAGAGAACGGGCGCCGAGGCGCCCGTTCTCAACCACATGGCGGAAAGCCGGTTTACGGCTTCACGTACAGGTAGCCCTGCTGCTGCAGGTGCGCCACGTGGGCCACGCCCGAGGGGATGATTTCCACGTTCTCGTTGATCTTATTCTTGTCGATCTTCTTGCCGCGGATGGTGTTGGCGCAGATGGTGAACTTGACACCACGGTTGGCCAGCGACGCGATCCGGTCGG
>Ga0256830_1002834_pt1 | contig 11164 bp, 7 predicted proteins | sample 128326metaG_FD_190537 | JGI IMG/M metagenome (GOLD analysis project Ga0256830, IMG submission 190537) | Hydrothermal vent microbial communities from Lau Basin, Pacific Ocean - 128-326 | ecosystem: Environmental > Aquatic > Marine > Hydrothermal vents | place: Pacific Ocean: Lau Basin | collected...
TGCACCGTGGCGTAGTTCACCGTGTTGGCCTGCACAGAGAGGTGAATGGGCATCTCCGGCCAGCGCTCGCGCACCATCATGATCAGCCCCGGGTCGGCCATAATCAGCGCATCGGGACGCATGTCGATCACCGGCGCCATGTCCGCCATGTAGGTGGCGACCTTGGTGTTGTGCGGCGAGATGTTGCTGGCGACGAAGAATTTCTTGCCCTGGGCGTGGGCCTCGTCGATGCCGACCTTGAGGTTGGCGTGGTCGAAATCGTTGTTGCGTGCACGCAGGCTGTAGCGCGGCTGGCCGGCGTACACCGCGTCGGCGCCGTAGGCCAGGGCGTAGCGCATGTTCTTCAGGGTGCCGGCGGGGGAGAGCAGTTCGGGGCGTGTGGTCATGGTATCGGAGGACGGCGCGGCTGCTCGCGCCGGGTGCGGGGATCGGCGGTCATTGTAGCATGGGCTTTTACCGGCAAGGCCATGGTGTATGATGGCGGTCCGAAAATGGCCCCTGTCCGACGCCGGTGCAGCGTGCGGGGGCGCCCGTACTGAACAGAGCTACGTGAAGGAGGCATCCCTGATGGTGAGAATGGAGACGCCGGTGTGCGATTTCGGCCAGCCGGCCATAGATTTTGCGCTGCCCGGTGTGGACGGCAGGACCTGGACCCTGGCCGACTGCGTCGGCGAAAAGGGCCTGCTGGTGATGTTCATCTGCAACCACTGCCCCTACGTGAAATCCATCCGCGAACGCCTGGTGCGCGATACCCGCGAGCTGAAGACCCTGGGCGTGAACGCGGTGGCGATCATGTCCAATGACCCTGCGGAGTACGAGGAGGATTCCTTCGAGAACATGCAGGCCGTGGCCCGCGAGTACGGTTTCCCGTTCCCCTATCTCATTGACGAAACACAGGAAATCGCCAGGAAATATGGCGCGGTCTGCACCCCGGACTTCTTTGGCTACAATGCCGATCTTGAATTGCAGTACCGTGGCCGGCTGGACGAAAGCCGCAAGGAACCGGTCGAGGGTGCGCGCCGCGACCTGTTCGAGGCCATGAAGCAGGTCGCCGAAACCGGCAAGGGGCCGGTGGACCAGGTGCCCAGCATGGGCTGTTCCATCAAGTGGCGGGAGGGCGCAGGGTGAGCATCGGTGCCCGTCGTTGTCATCGCGCCCGCTGCTCGACAGGCCAGCCCTTTCGGGCTATTGCCCTGATGGCGCCGATCAAGGACAATTACAGGTTCCTCCGGCGTCCAGCCTGACGACACCGGAGCATAAAGACAGCACGGTTCGGCGGCCCGCCACAGAAACAGCAGCACCCATCAGGGCGTCGATCGAGGGAGGTTGCATCGACAGGAATCATGTCACCCCGAGCAGCTCGCGGTGACCCTTCCTCATAATCAGTCGGACTCCTGGTGCGCGTCACCCGGCCCCCTGGGGTGAAGGTGGCTGACGATACGGTGAGGGGGCTTGCTTGCACCAGCCTCGCTCGGCAGAACAATTCGCAGACGAGCTTGCGACAAGAATTTTTCGCGCTGCATGGCCTTTCCAGGTGCGGCGCCAGTGGGTTTTCAACCATTTTAATTTGAACTTGTTTTTAGGAGAATCACATGCCAAACCGCAAAACGCTTGCCAATGCCATCCGTGCGCTCAGCATGGACGCGGTGCAAAAGGCCAATTCCGGTCACCCGGGCGCACCCATGGGCATGGCGGATATCGCCGAAGTGCTGTGGAACGATAACCTCAAGCACAACCCCAACAACCCCAACTGGGCCGACCGCGATCGCTTCGTGCTGTCCAACGGCCACGGTTCCATGCTGATCTACTCCCTGCTGCACCTGACCGGCTACGATCTGAGCATCGAAGACCTCAAGCAGTTCCGCCAGCTGCATTCCAAGACCCCGGGCCATCCCGAATACGGCTATGCGCCGGGCGTCGAAACCACCACCGGCCCGCTGGGCCAGGGCATCACCAATGCCGTGGGCATGGCCATCGCCGAAAAGGCCCTGGCCGCCAAGTTCAACCAGAAGGGCCACGACATCGTCGACCACAACACCTACGTGTTCATGGGCGACGGCTGCCTGATGGAAGGCATCTCCCACGAGGCCTGCTCACTGGCCGGCACCCTGGGCCTGGGCAAGCTGATCGCCTTCTGGGACGACAACGGCATTTCCATCGACGGTCACGTGGAAGGCTGGTTCACCGACGACACGCCCAAGCGTTTCGAATCCTACGGCTGGCACGTGATCCCCGACGTGGACGGTCACGACCCCGAGGCCATCGCCAAGGCCCTGGAATTCGCCAAGGCCATGACCGACAAGCCCACCCTGATCTGCTGCAAGACCACCATCGGCTTCGGTTCGCCCAACAAGGCCGGCAGCCACGCCTGTCACGGCGCGCCCCTGGGTGAGGAAGAGATCAACCTGACCAAGGCCGCACTGGGCTGGGATCACGGCCCCTTCGAGGTACCGGACGAGGTCTACGCCGCCTGGGACGCAAAAGAAAAGGGTGCCGCCGCCGAGGCCGCCTGGAACGAGAAGTTCGCCGCCTACAAGGCCGCGTTCCCCGAGCTGGCCGCCGAGTTCGAGCGTCGTATGGCTGGTGATCTGCCCGCCGACTGGGCTGAAAAGTCCGCCGAATACATCGCCGGTGTCAACGCCGAGGCCAAGAGCCCGGCCACCCGCCAGGCCTCCCTGGCCGCCATCGAGGCCTACTCGCCGCTGGCCCCCGAGCTGTTCGGCGGCTCCGCCGACCTGGGCTGCTCCAACCTCACCGAGTGGTCCGGCTACAAGCCCATGGACGCCAACGACGAGCCCAACTACGTGCGCTACGGCGTGCGCGAGTTCGGCATGTCCGCGATCATGAACGGCATCGCCCTGCACGGCGGTTTCATCCCGTTCGGCGCCACCTTCCTGATGTTCTCCGAGTACGCTCGCAACGCGCTGCGCATGGCCGCGCTGATGAAGGTGCAGAGCATCTTCGTCTACACCCACGACTCCATCGGCCTGGGCGAAGACGGCCCGACCCATCAGCCCATCGAGCAGATTCCGACCCTGCGCATGATCCCCAACATGGCCGTGTGGCGCCCCTGTGACGCGGTGGAATCCGCCGTGTGCTGGCAGCAGGCCGTGGAACGCAAGGACGGCCCGTCCTGCCTGATCTTCTCCCGCCAGGGCCTGCCGCATCAGACCCGCAGCGAAGAGCAGATCGCCAACATCGCCAGGGGTGGCTACATCCTCGGTGACTGCGGCTGTGACACCCCCGATGCCATCATCATCGCCACCGGCTCCGAAGTGGCCCTGGCCATGGATGCCGCCGCGCAGTTGGACGGCAAGAAGATCCGCGTGGTTTCCATGCCCTCCGTCGATGCCTTCGAGGCCCAGGACGACGCCTACAAGTCTTCCGTGCTGCCCAAGGGCGTGCCGACGCTGGCCGTCGAGGCCGCCGTCACCCAGGGCTGGTACAAGTACGCCGACAAGGTGGTGGGTATCGACCGCTTCGGTGAATCCGCCCCGGCCGGCGAGCTGTTCAAGGAATTCGGCTTCACGGTGGAGAACGTGGTCGCCGCCGTCGAGTCGATCCTCTGAGGAAGCAGTTACTGAATCCCCCGTCGTTCCGGCATATGTCGGAATCCAGTGGCTGTAAGCAGGTTTCTGGATTCCGCACTTCGCCGGAATGACGGAAATAATAAATGCGTTTTATTGTTTTTTCGTTTAGTCACCTTAAGGAGATAACAACATGACAATCAAAGTCGGTATCAATGGCTTCGGCCGTATCGGTCGCATGGCCTTCCGCGCCATCGCCAAGGACTTCAGCGACATCGAGGTGGTCGGCATCAATGACCTGCTGGATGCAGACTACCTGGCCTACATGCTCAAGTACGATTCCGTGCACGGCAACTTCGATGGTGACATCGCCGTTGACGGCAACAACCTGGTGGTGAACGGCAAGACCATCCGCCTGACCGCCGAGCGCGATCCGGCCAACCTGGCCTGGTCCGACATCGGTGCCGACCTGGTCATCGAATGCACCGGCTTCTTCCTCACCGAAGAGACCTGCCAGAAGCACATCGAGGCCGGCGCCAAGAAGGTGGTCATGTCCGCCCCCTCCAAGGACGGCACCCCCATGTACGTCTATGGCGTCAACCACAACAGCTACGACGGCCAGGCCATCGTCTCCGCCGCCTCCTGCACCACCAACTGCCTGGCGCCCATCGCCAAGGTGCTGCACGACAAGTGGGGCATCAAGCGCGGCCTGATGACCACCGTGCACGCTGCCACCGCCACCCAGAAGACCGTCGACGGCCCCTCCATGAAGGACTGGCGCGGTGGCCGCGGTATCCTGGAGAACATCATCCCCTCCTCCACCGGCGCGGCCAAGGCCGTGGGCGTGGTGCTGCCGGAACTCAACGGCAAGCTGACGGGTATGGCCTTCCGCGTGCCCACCTCCGACGTCTCCGTGGTGGATCTGACCGTGGAACTGGAAAAAGACGCCAACTACGACGACATCTGTGCCGCCATGAAGGCCGCCTCCGAAGGCGAGATGGCCGGCACCCTGGGCTACACCGACGAGAAGGTGGTCTCCACCGACTTCCGTGGCTGTGGCAACTCGTCCATCTTCGACGCCGAGGCCGGCATCGCCCTGGACGGTACCTTCGTCAAGCTGGTGTCATGGTACGACAACGAGTACGGCTACACCTGCAACATGCTGCGTTTCGTGCAGCACGTCGCCTAAGTCGCATTGAGTAACGGCCACCCGGTACCTTGCCTGGTCCCGGGTGGCCGACACTCTTCTTTCATCGACCCCCTGCCGCAGAGGCTTTTGTTAAGCCCCGTTTAGCAAAAACCTTTGAACGAAAAATTGGAGAAGACAATGTCAGTGATAAAAATGACCGATCTGGACCTGGCCGGTAAGCGCGTGTTGATTCGCCAGGATCTCAACGTCCCCATCAAGGATGGCAAGGTCAGCAGCGACAAGCGTATCCGTGCCTCCATGCCCACCATCGAGCACTGCATCAAGGCCGGTGCCAAGGTCATGCTCATGTCCCACCTGGGCCGTCCCACCGAGGGTGAGCCGGCGGCGGAATTCTCCCTGGCCCCGGTGGCGGATCACCTTTCCGGCCTGCTGGGCAAGGACGTGAAGCTGGTCAGCGACTACCTGGACAATGCCCCCGAGCTGGCCGATGGCGAGGTGGTGATCCTGGAAAACGTGCGCTTCAATCCCGGCGAGAAGAAGAACGACGACGCCTTGTCACAGAAATACGCCGCCCTTTGCGACGTGTTCGTGATGGACGCCTTCGGCACCGCCCACCGCGCCCAGGCCTCCACCCACGGTGTCGCCAAGCATGCCCCGGTGGCCTGCGCCGGCCCCCTGCTGGCGGGTGAGCTGGAGGCCCTGGGCAAGGCCCTGGACAATCCGGCACGGCCCATGGTGGCCATCGTCGGCGGCTCCAAGGTCTCCACCAAGCTGACCGTGCTGGAGTCCCTGTCGAAGATCGTCGATCAGCTCATCGTCGGTGGCGGTATCGCCAACACCTTCATCGCCGCGGCCGGCCACAACGTGGGCAAGTCCCTGTACGAGGCCGACCTGGTGGAGACCGCCAAGCAGCTCACCGCGGCGGCCAAGGCCAAGGGCGGCGACATCCCGGTGCCGGTAGACGTGGTCTGTGGCAAGGAGTTCTCCGAGACTGCCGAGGCGACCCTGAAGAAGGTCGATCAGGTGGAAGACGACGACATGATCTTCGATATCGGCCCCGAGAGTGCGGCCCAGCTGGCCGAGGTGCTGAAGAATGCCGGCACCATCGTCTGGAACGGCCCCGTGGGCGTGTTCGAGTTCGACCAGTTCGGCGAGGGCACCAAGGCCATCTCCATGGCCATAGCCGAATCCAGCGCCTTCTCCATCGCCGGTGGCGGCGACACCCTGGCGGCCGTGGATAAGTACGATATCGCTGATAAAGTCTCCTATATCTCCACCGGTGGTGGCGCCTTCCTGGAATTCCTCGAAGGCAAGAAACTGCCGGCGGTGGCCATTCTCGAAGAGCGCGCTAACGGCTAGTAGACACCCCTGCACTATCTGACTCATCTGGAGTAACAGACTTGGAAAGAAGAACAAAAATCGTCGCGACTCTGGGTCCGGCAACGGATGACCCCAAGGCCCTGGACAAGCTCATCGAGGCGGGTGTCGACGTGGTGCGCCTCAATTTCTCCCACGGTTCGGCGGAGGAACACACAATGCGTGCCGAGACGGTGCGCAATCGGGCGCGTGCCCATGGCCGCCAGGTTGGTGTGCTGGCCGATCTGCAGGGGCCGAAGATTCGCATCGACTCGTTCAAGGATGGCCCCATAGAATTGGCCGAGGGTGACACCTTCATCCTCGATGCGGACTGCCCGAAGGACGCCGGCAACCAGGAGCGCGTCGGCATTGCGTACAAGCAACTGCCCAAGGATGTGGGCCGCGGCGACATCCTGTTGCTCGACGATGGCCGTATCGTGTTCTGGGTCGACGAGGTCAAGGGCCACGAGATCCACTGCAAGGTCAAGGTTGGCGGCAGGCTGTCGGACAAGAAGGGTATCAATCGCCAGGGTGGTGGCCTGTCGGCGCCGGCGCTGACCGAAAAAGACAAGGAAGACATCAAGACCGCCGCGGCCCTGCAGGCCGATTATGTGGCGATTTCCTTCCCCCGTTCCGCGGCCGATGTGAAGCTGGCGCGCGGCCTGGTGGAGTCCGCCGGCGGCAAATGCGGCATCGTCGCCAAGATCGAACGCACCGAGGCGCTGGAAGTCATCGACGAAATCATTCTCGCCTCGGATGCCATTATGGTGGCCCGTGGTGACCTGGGCGTGGAGATCGGCGATGCAGCCTTGCCCCAGGTACAGAAGGACATCATCAAGCGTGCACGCGAATTGAATCGCGTGGTGATCACCGCGACGCAGATGATGGAGTCCATGATCGAGAACCAGATCCCGACCCGCGCCGAAGTCTTCGACGTGGCCAACGCGGTGCTCGATGGTACCGATGCGGTGATGCTCTCCGCGGAGACCGCGATGGGCAAGTATCCTCACCTGGCGGTGTCGGCGATGGATCGCGTGTGCCGGGAAGCCGAGAAACAGGACGTGGCCATTCGCTCGGACCATCGCATCGATACCCAGTTCGAGCGGGTTGACGAGGCCATCGCGATGGCGACCATGTACAGCGCCAATCACCTCGGTGTGAAGGCCATCGCGTCGCTCACCGAGTCCGGTTCCACGCCGCTGTGGATGTCGCGTATCAGCTCCGGCATCCCCATCTATGCGCTGACCAGCCACGTCGCCACGCGGCGCAAGGTGACCCTGTACCGGGGCGTCTACCCCATCAGTTTCGATACCGACAGCAAGGACCACGCCACCGTGAATCGCGAGGCCATCGACGAACTCAAGCGTCGCGGCGTGGTGCGTGACGGCGACCTGGTGATTCTCACCAAGGGCGACCTGATGGGCGTGCTGGGTGGTACCAACGCCATGAAGATCGTCCGCGTTGGGGATGAAGTGCCGGGTAACGGAGACTGACCCGAGAAGTGATTTGTTGTTTGATTCGCAGCGTTCGTGATTATCACGTCGACTTGGAAATTTTTTAGATACTTTTTATTGGAAAAAACAGGAGAGACCAATGGCCCTTATTTCACTGCGCCAACTGCTGGACTACGCCGCCGAAAACGATTTCGGCATGCCCGCCTTCAACGTCAACAACATGGAGCAGGTGCACGCCATCATGCAGGCGGCCGACGAAGTCGACAGCCCGGTGATCATGCAGGGTTCCGCCGGTGCGCGTTCCTACGCCGGTGAGCCTTTCCTGCGTCACCTGATCGCCGCCGCGATCGAACAGTACCCGCACATTCCCATCGTCATGCACCAGGACCACGGTTCCGAACCCGCCGTATGCCTGCGTTCCATCCAGTCCGGCTTCAGCTCGGTGATGATGGACGGCTCGCTGATGGCCGACATGAAGACACCGTCCACCTTCGAGTACAACGTCAACACCACCGCCGAAGTGGTGAAGATGGCCCACGCCGGTGGTGTCTCCGTGGAGGGTGAACTGGGCTGCCTGGGTTCGCTTGAGACCGGCGAAATGGGCGAGGAAGACGGCCACGGCGCCGAGGGCAAGCTGGACATGGATCAGCTGCTGACCGACCCGCAGGAAGCCAAGGATTTCGTGGAGCAGACCGGCGTGGATGCGCTGGCCATCGCCATCGGCACCTCCCACGGTGCGTACAAGTTCACCAAGCCGCCCACCGGCGCCGTGCTGCGTATCGACCGCATCAAGGAGATCCACGAAGTGCTGCCCAACACCCACCTGGTGATGCACGGTTCTTCCTCCGTGCCGCAGGACTGGCTCAAGATCATCAATGAATACGGTGGCGACATGGGCGAGACCTACGGCGTGCCGGTCGAAGAGATCGTCGAAGGCATCAAGAACGGTGTGCGCAAGGTCAACATCGACACCGACCTGCGCATGGCCTCCACCGGCGCGGTGCGCAGGCACCTGACGGAGAACCCGTCCAACTTCGACCCGCGCAAGTTCCTCAAGGCATCCACGGCCGCGATGAAGGACATCTGCAAGGCCCGCTTCGAGGCCTTCGGCTGTGCCGGTCACGCGTCCAAGATCAAGCCGCTGTCGCTGGAGAAGATGATCGACTTTTACAAGTAAGCCGATTCTCCGACACTGCGAAAAAGGGCGAACACCTCGATGTTCGCCCTTTTTTTGCGCGCAAAAAACAGCCCGCGGATCGGCTGCACAATCAGCCGGTTATGTCCTCCCGGGCGCTGCCTCGGCGTTGACGGGCGATTCGACTACCAGCCGCGGTATCGACCGGCATTCCCTGAAGATGCGTTTGTCGCAGCGGGCGCAGATGTCCTTGTCCAGGGCGTCGAAGATTTCCGCCAGCGCCTCGGTCTTGGACCTGAACATGTTCTCGTCTCCGACCTCCTTGATGTAGTCGCCCCGCCGCAACGGCCCGCACACGCCCTCCTTGATGCGGTAGAAATACATGCGGCCGCCAAGCTTGCGGCAGGTCTGTGCCTCCTGCGCCAGCAGCTCCGCACCGGCGACATCGATAAAGTTGATACCGGACGCGATCAGCAGCAGGTTTTTCTGCCCCGGGTTTTGTTCCCGGAAACGGCGCAGGGTCTCGGACACATGGCTCACCGCGCCAAAGAACAGCGAACCATCCACGCGCACGATCTTGAGCTGCGGACATTCCGGTAGCGAGGAATCGGTGGTGAATGCACGCTTGGCATCCGCGGGGTTGGGTACACGGCTGACCACCTTGGGGCGGGAGGTGCGTGACAGGTAGATCACCAGCGACAGAATCACCCCCAGCAGGATCGCGAATTCCAGCTCCAGTGTCAGTGTTGCGACGAAGGTTACCGCCATCACGCCAAAGTCCGAGCGGCTGGCCTGAAAAATCTTCCTGATGTGATGGAAATCGATCAGTCCCCAGGCGACCAGTAACAGGATGCCGGCCATGGCCGCGTTCGGCAGATAGGCCGCCAGCGGTGCTACCGCCAGCACCACGCCGATCAGCAGGATACCGGAGAGCCCGGCGGCAATGGGTGTCTTCGCGCCGGCCTGGTAGTTCACGCCACTGCGGTTGAACGACCCGGTGGCCACGTAGGCGGAGAAAAAGCTGCCCACGGTATTGGACAGGCCCTGACCGATGAATTCCTGGTTGGCATCGATGTGCTGCCCGGTCTTGATGGCGATGGAACGGCCGATGGAGATGGCCTCGGTGAGCGCCAGCAGGGTCACCGCCAGTACCGCCGGGGCCAGCTCCTTCAGCGTGGCCGGGGAAAAGTCCGGCATGGACAGCGGCGGCAGCGAGGCCGGCAATGCACCAACGGTCTTGATGTGCGTGACCGCATTGCCATACATCGCATCCAGCACCACGCCCACCAAGCTGCCCACCAGCATCGCAACGATCATGTACGGCACCTTTGGCGCATAGCGCCGGATCAACATGCCGGAGACCAGGGTTGCGAGGCCGGCGACGGTGACATAGGGATTGATGTTACCGAGCTGGCCGGCAAAGTGAGCCAGGATTTCATGGAAGTGCAGACCGCGGGGAATCTCCACGCCGAAGAAATGCTTGATCTGGTTGCTGGCAATCAGGATCGCGGCGCCGGCGGTAAAGCCAATGATCACCGAGTGGGAGATGAAGTTCACCAGCGTGCCCAGCTTTGCGTAGCCCATTATGATCTGCGTGATGCCGACCATGAACGTGAGGGTGATGGCCAGCGTAACGTACTGCTCGGTGCCCGGCTCCGCCAGCGTACTCAGGGAGGCGAACAGCACCAGCGACGCCGCGGTGGTCGGGCCTGATACCAGGTGCCAGGATGAACCGAACAGCGCGGCGATCAGCGCGGGCACCATCGCGGTGTACAGGCCATACTCGGCGGGCATACCGGCGATCACTGCAAAGGCCACGCCCTGCGGAAGTACCACGATGGCACCGGTAATGCTGGCCAGCAGGTCGGCGCGCAGCGTGTCGCGGTTGACCATGGGCCACCAGCGCAGGAAGGGCATGAGCTTGATGAGCCAGACGGGGCACGCGTTGAGCACGGTAAACTCCAGGTAGCTAGTCAATTAACGGGGAACGCCCGGCCGGCCGCTCCCGGGTTTGGGTGGTCAAAACTGGCTGGCGTTGACCCACATGTGGGTGGCGATGCTGGCCGCGTAACCCAATGCAATCACCGGTGCCCACTTGAGGTGGCCGAAGAAGGTGTACTTACCGCGAGCCTGGCCCATCAATGCCACCCCGGCCGCCGAGCCGATGGACAGCAGGCTGCCGCCGACGCCGGCAGTGAGCGTGACCAGCAACCACTGGCCCTGCGACATGTCCGGGTTCATCGTCAGCACCGCGAACATCACCGGGATGTTGTCGACGATGGCCGACAACACGCCGACCGCAATGTTGGCATTGGTGGCGCCCCACTGGGTGTACATCAGCTCCGAGGTGAGCGACAGGTAGCCGATGAAGCCCAGGCCGCCCACGCACAGTACGACTCCGTAGAAGAACAGCAGGGTGTCCCATTCGGCACGGGCGATCTTGTTGAACACGTCGAAGGGGACCACGTCGCCCATGCGTCCCTCGGCGGTATTGAACTCCACGCTGGTGGTTGTTTTCAGGTAGTAACCAAAGAGCTGCAGG
>Ga0256830_1002835_pt1 | contig 11164 bp, 9 predicted proteins | sample 128326metaG_FD_190537 | JGI IMG/M metagenome (GOLD analysis project Ga0256830, IMG submission 190537) | Hydrothermal vent microbial communities from Lau Basin, Pacific Ocean - 128-326 | ecosystem: Environmental > Aquatic > Marine > Hydrothermal vents | place: Pacific Ocean: Lau Basin | collected...
TAAGAATTTTTAACTATACAATTTGTTGTCTTAACATTAAGAGAAGCTTTCTATCTAAATAAAAGCCAGTACTACTACCATTTCCAGAAAAACACAATAACAAAAGCATGCTTCATTTACACAAAAAGAAAAGGGAAGAATGAAGATTCTTCCCTAATATTTCTAAAAAATGTTCTTTTTCAATAACTCCAGAGGTGATGCTCAAATTCAACGAGTTTTTGACGTCTTTGTTCAGCTTCATTTAGAGTATTTACCCCGTCCCCTGAGACATTCAGAATGAAACTATGAAACAATCTAAGCTCAAAAACCTCTCTCAATGTCTTATATTCAGCATCATTAAATCTATTTTTCCACTGAGCTTGCTCCAATGTTTCAAGCACTTCGGGATAGCGAAATACACATAATTGCTTCTCTGGAAGTGTTTCTCCTGGGTCTGTCCAGATGATTTCAATTAACTGAATATCATAGATCATGTCTGAGCGAGTCTTATCGAAAATACGATCTTCAACAAAGTGAATGACATTTTCATAAGGCCCTGAATCAAAATCTCCCATCATATCTCCTCCTCCTTCTTTTTCATCACCGAGATCATCTAACTCTGCCTCTCCAAACTCATCGGAAAAGCCATCTTCTTCTTCAGCCAAGCCCCATCCATCATCATCTCCTTCTTCTCCTCCAAAATCATCAAAACCTTCATCGAAACCTTCATCAAATCCCTCCAAATCGTCCTCTCCTTCCAGACTACCTTCAATCTCTTGTATCTTCTCCATTACAGCTTCATAGCTCATCGGTACATTTAAGCTATCAGACTTATAAGCTACATACCTTCCATCTTTAAGGCCATTAAACAAAGCCATTACCAAGCCTTCCTTTTCAGTAAATTGAGAATTATCTGTATAGAAATCGTGTTCACGTCTAATGAGCGGGAGGTTAATTTTCTCAGTTAATATGATACGATTAACTACCTTTCTTCTCCAGAAGTGATCTTCAGCACGAGGGCGTTTAGGAATAACAATCGCTCCTTGAGGGCCAGCTACTGCAGCCGGATCTTCTGCACCGCTTTGGGCAAAAGTATCCAGACCGGCTATGATGAAAACCAAACATACAAGAACTATTCTTTTCATATAAGTTGTTTATTTTACAACGACTCTAAGCATACGCTCAGACTCTGGAAATCTTTTATCTGGAACTTTCTTTCCTTGGAAGTTTGTACGATAGATATCATTCAAGCGGATATAAACATTCAATCCTTTGCGTCTTGATTGGCGGATTTCAGCACCTAACTTGACGGCTATTCCTTTAGTGGCATCTCTCCCATCGGTATTTAGCGTTCCTACTTTTTTCGGAGGTCCTAAGGATAACATCGCCAAAACATCAACACTACCTATACCATATCGGGCATCACTAGGCAGATTAGCTAAGAAGTCTCCATCGGGAACCAAGCGCACAGCAAACCTACTGCTTTTACTGACTGGCGTAGCACCACTACTTCTTTTACCATTTACAGCCAACTCAATCGTAGGCTTAGGAGGCTGGATTACCGTATAGGGAACAGTTCCTATAGGCACTGTTTTTCCATTCGTAACAGAGGCGACCTTCACCAAACAAGTCTTCCCGGTAGGAATAATTCTGAAGTTTTTCTTTGACTTCTGACTGGTAATCACCTGAGCATTTGTAGCTGTAATCCTAGGATTATAAAAATTGCCCAAAGCAGGTACATCAATCGTTACATCGTTTCCACACTGATAGTACAAGTTTTGTACGGCAGCGGAGGTAATTACAACTTCAGGTCTACGAACCGTAAATTGTCCCTCAACAGGTAGCTCATCAAAGCCGCCTGTAGCCTTAGGTACGCGAATCACTGCTCTATACTTCTGAATACCTTCAGATTTTCCTTTTGGAATCGCATTGGCACTAGCAGCCATTGTTAAGGTAGCAGAGTTACCATCTTCCGAGGGTTTGATACTACCACTACTACTTGCAAAGGCAGGTTTGATAGCAGAAGAAGACATAGCGACATAGAGCTTTGTCTCAAACTGTAAGCCCGCAGGTACGATAGTAGCTGTAGGCGCATCAATGGCCACTACTTTATCCACCTTAAATGTAGCCACACCCAAACGACCGTTCAATAAGTCCAGCAAACTTTTTTGTTGCTCGTAGACATCAAGCTTCAAAGCTTCCAACATGGCTAGATTTGCCATTACTGGACCATCGAAAGTATATTTTTCCCATGATTTGGGTTCACCATCAATGCCTTTTTTATTCCCCAGTATTTGGGGTTCAATTTGCTGGCTGGCTTCTTTGACGTTTCCATTATAAATATCTGTGATATATTTACTGTATTCGTCAAAGGCATCTCTAAGGGAAAAAGCTTTACCGTTACCTCGTCCCCGATTAGCCACGTCATTGATACCCATCCAGTACTGATAATTCAGCTCTAATTCATCTTTTTTGCCGTATTCTCCTGTATTAGGATCATAGTCAGCAAAGGTCTTCATCTTATCAATGTGCGTATTGAGTACTCCAACGAGTTCATTCGTCTTAGTTTTCACATCATCAAGAGTATCTATTAAGCCTTTATTTGTAAACTTTTTTTCATTCTCCATCTCATCCTCTATCTCTTTCTTCATGCTATTGATAAAGGCATCCGCGTTATCACTGGCAGCAATAGCAGAATTGTTGAGTTTATCTTTAATAATCTCGAAAGCATCCAAGATTTCTTTACTTACATTCATAGCTAGAAGGGCCAACAAGACGAGATACATCATGTTGATCATCTTCTGCCGAGGGGATAATTTTCCAGAAGCCATTTCTTTCTACTTTTTTAGTGAGTGAATAAATTAACAATAATCAATCCGGTAGAAAGATGCCTAATGGGCACCACCTGACATAGCTGAAAGCATATTACCATATACATTGTTCAATCGCTGCAAGTTGCGATTGAGATCAGCCATCCCTTCCTTGTAAGCTTCAGCATCTTTACTTGCTTCAGCCATACTAGACATGGCCTCAGTCATGCTTCCATAAAACTGGTTGAGAGACTTGAGGTGAGTCTTAGCATCCTGGAGTTCAAGTTCATAAATAGAGTTAAGCGAGCTTAAGTTTCTCGTAATCACCTGAACTTGCTCGTGATATGCTTTTGCATCGCCAGCAGCATTGGCAAATCCCGACATAGAATCGACAGCCACTTCGTAGCTACGGTTGAGGGAATCAATTTTACCAGAAGCTTCTCTGATTTTGAGTGCATACTCATCAGTTGCACCGGCTGCATCTGTTACAGTTGAGAGTTTCCCAACATTAAAGTTGAGGTTCTCTAAAGTTCCAGATAATTCATGAAAAACATCCCCATTAATTTTAGAGATCTCTTTAGTCCATGAAGTATCTATAGCAGGAGCCGCTTCAGCTACATAAGAGTCATCTTCTAAAGCAGGGTATACTCTTTCCCATTCATATTCGTCTGCGGGCGTATCAAAAGCAGATACGAGGAAAACAAATGCCTCAGTAAACATACCAATGATAAGCATTTCATTGGCACCTGGCCAGTGAAGAATCTTAAATAAAGCACCCACGATTACCACGGCAGCCGCCGCTCCGTATATAAAATTCATGAGTTTTTTGCCAGAGCTCGTTTTCAAAAAACTTTTTTTCTTTGCCATTTTGTTTAAAACTTTCCTTAGATGTTGATTTTTTAGCCTGATTAAATTTAGCCTGAATAAATACTTAAATATTTGGACGGCAGCTACAGTCTCACCTCCATAGGCCAACTGTCTGTTTAATCAACCAAGAGAAGGATGATAAAATTTAAGGATATTAAAAAGCTGATGAGTTGCTACCGATCACTGAGACTACGCTACGGAAGCCAATGAACGATTTCGCCGTGTCAGCATATTCGTATGAACGTGTACCACAAGACAGAAAATACCCGATGTCTTTCCAAGATCCACCTCGAATAACTTTGCGGATCTTAGCTCCACCAGGAAGTCTGTCATCTTCTGAAAATCGCCGATCTTCAAATATGGGATTCAAATCATGGGCATATTGATAAGCCGTTTCTTCAAAGTCGTCCTGACACCACTCAGCAACGTTTCCGGGCATGTTAAACAAGCCATAATCGTTGGCAAAATAAGCATCAGCAGGTGCTGTATAAGACCATGCATCAGCGATATAATCCCCTCGACCGGGCTTGAAGTTAGCTAAGAAACATCCTTTTGAGTTTCGAAGGTATGGGCCTTCCCATGGATACAAGGTGTGTTCTAGTCCACCTCGGGCAGCATATTCCCACTCAGCTTCGGTAGGTAAACGGAAACTAGGCATAGGTGCCAGTTCTTTTTCCTGTCGATAGCCATTCAAGTGTGCAGTACGCCATTTGCAAAACTGCTCAGCAGCATACCAACTAACTCCTACCACAGGGTAGTCGTCAAATGCTGGATGCCAGAAATAGTTTTCCATCAACGGCTCATTGTATGCATAAGTGAAATCTCTTGTCCAAACACTGGTGTCTGGCACAATGACATCAAAATACATAGGCTCAATGGTGTCCTGAGCTCCCTGTTCCTGATACGAATTTTCCCCATCAGCAGGCCCATACACAAATTGACGGTATTCATTGTTAGTGATTTCGGTTTCATCCATAAAGAAGCCACTAATTGTGATTTGCCGTTTGAGTGCAATCTGGGAGTATGGCACATCTTGGTCGTTTTGTCCCATGTGGAAGCTTCCAGGGGGAATTTGTACCATGCCCATAGGTTGGTACTGATCCCATTCAGGTCTGTCATAGACCCCGGTCAGCTCACCATGATGGCCTGTTCCTTTTCCGCCAAATAATCCACAGCCGTAAAAGAACATGGCTAGAGTGATAAGCAAAAGAAATCCCTTTTTCATATCTGCGATCAATTTCAATAAGTATGAATTTCGGTAAAGTTAAGAATGTAAATGAGTAGAATTTCTTGCATATTTCGTGCCGCTCCAAGTTTAATTATTTATTTAATATTTATTACGCTATTTTAAAAAGAATATTGAATTCTGATAAAAGTAAATATCAATATTTTTAATATTCATTTTAATGGATCATCAAAATTCCTTATAAATCACTGTTTGGCTTGTCCTTCGTATTATCTCTACCTGAAGCGCGTTTCCCAACTTTTGGAAATGTGTACGACAGGATGATCTCATGCGAAGAAATATCGCCATTCTGGTTTAAACCATTGAGTGTATAGTCATAAGAATAGGCAATAAAAGCGTTATCACTGATTCTCACTCCTAGACTACCAGCAAAAGAGTCATTGTAAAACCGATGCGACAGCCCTAAAATCACCAAGGATTTAAGGGTAAGAAAAGCACTTAGGTCAGCTTGAAATGATGCCCCATCTGTGCGTGCCAAGAAGCTAGGTTCTAACTCCAAATCTTCGGAGAGCACAAAACGATAACCTCCTGTGAGATAAAAAGTGCGGGAAACTCTAGAATCCTCACCTACCCCAGGTGTAAATGTCAAACCGTCAATGGTAGGTTCTAGCAAATCTTGGCCAGAAATACCGATATAAAACTGCTCTTTGCCTTCCTCATCCAGACCACTTAGATACAGACCTACAGCCAAACTTGGAACAATCAGGCTATTGGAATATTGACCTAAAGGTACGATGGGGTCTTCACCATTAGTGGCATCATAGCGAAATTCGCCATTGAGGGATTTTTGCAAGATACCTACTGAAGCTCCGATTCCTAGACGAAGTTTATCTTCAATAATGGGCAAATGATAAGCGTAAGAACCATTTAGACCTGTAGTGGTAAGTGGCCCTAGTTTATCAGCAATAATATATCCACCAACACCTCCTTGAATTGCATCAACTTTTGTATCAACAGAGGTGGTAAATAGTGTAGGAGCACCATCTATCCCCAACCATTGCAAACGCCCCATGAGCGTCAAATTAGTTCCTTGACCCATCCCAACAGCAGCAGGATTGTATATGGAACGATTAAATGGGTATAGGGTATTTTGAATAAACACCTGGGCGTTGCCATTCATGCCAAAGAGCGCGACCCCAAAAATAAATAACACAATGTGCTTCATCATATTTGCAAGCTAAGGAGTAAATCGAACGAATATGGATATTTTATTTTAATATAGCAAATCTAAATATTTGTAGAGTTACCTATAAAATAAACGCTTATTCAGTTCAATTGGTACTCCTCATAGGTCAATTTTTTGTTCAGATTCATTGGCAACTGCATATATAATGCCTGTTCAAATAAAAGTTACAGTTGCTGCCCATTTTCTTTTAAATAATTTTCTATGGCAGAAGCCATAGAAGGCATATTTGGTTTCGGAGCTTCTATATCCACCCTTAAGCCTGCTTTCTCGGCTTCTTTGTGGGTCGTAGGCCCAAAAACTGCAATACGTGTATTATTTTGTTTGAAGTTGGGAAAGTTATCATAGAGTGACTTTATTCCAGAAGGGGAAAAGAAACAAATCATATCATAATAAATATCCCTTAGATCGGAAAGGTCACTTGAGACGGTCTGATAGATAACCGATTCGGTGGTATCGATTCCTTTCTCGTGCATCCATCCCGGTAGTTCTTTACGATGCTTATCACTACAAGGGAAAAGATATTTTTCTTTTTTATGCTTTGTAATATAAGGAACAAGATCCATCGCTTTTCTCTCTCCCACAAAAAGCTTACGCTTGCGAATAACGATATACTTTTGCAAGTATTTACTTGTCGATTCACTGACACAAAAATACTTAGTATCTGGAGGCATTTCTACCCGCATATCAGCCAATAATCCAAAGAAGTGGTCCACAGCTATTTTGCTTGTGAAAATAATTGCCCCAAAATCTAGGGGATGGATTCCCTGTTTGCGAAAATCGTTAAGGGATATTCCGTCTACCTGAATAAATTTCCGAAAATCTACTTGGATATTGTACCTTTCGGTAATCCTCCAGTAAGGATTGTTATTATCTGCAGGCGGAGGTTGAGAAATCAGGATACTTTTTACTTCTTTTCTTTCAGCCATAACTACTTTCTTCTCACTCATTTACCCAAGATTAATAGAATAATATATTGATTAGTTTACTTATTTGTGATTAACAGTATATAATCAATCAAGTATTTAATTGCTAATGATTGATTGGGTTTGTTTTAAAATAATTTCACCCAATTCTTTTCCAAGTACTATTCCGTCCTTTTCATTTCCCTGGACAGTATGTCTATATATATGGCTAGCATCTTGATTGGCCATTCCCCCTGTCAGCGTCAAGCTAGTACCTATGACCGTAGCTAGCCCAAATACAGGAATGCTACAACCACCAGCCACTGTATGTAAAAAACTTCGTTCAGCTTTTACAGCTGATGCAGTGGTTTCATGATTTAAGATTTGTTTGATTTGCGCTTTATGCGGGGAGTCTTTTCGACCCACAATGGCGATAGCTCCTTGAGCTACAGCAGGCGTAAAGGTAGCCACGCTCAGTTTTTGAACGATGAAAGACTCAAACCCCATTCTTTTTACACCGGCATAGGCGAGAATGATGGCATCGTATTCTCCGCTATCTAGTTTTTGAATACGTGAATCGATATTGCCACGAATATCTTTTACGATCAGACTAGGCATGTAATACTTCAGGAAGGCACTTCTCCTCATAGAGGATGTACCTATTCTCCATTTTTGAGTATAATTTTCGAGGGAGATCTCTGCGGAATTAGCCAGTAGCACATCACGAGGATCTTCACGCTTGAGGAAGGCAAATATCTCTAAGTCTTCATCCAAAAGCGCAGGCATATCCTTGCCACTATGTATAGCCAGGTCTATTTCCTGAGTTTGTAAAGCAAGGTCAAGTGCTTTTGTAAAAATTCCTACGGTTCCCAATTGGTGTAAGGGCTTGTTTTGAACAAGGTCGCCGCTTGTTTTCACTATATGGCAGCGGGTATCTATTCCAGCTTTTTCAAGCTTTCTTTGCACCTGGTGGGTTTGCCACAATGCCAGTTTGCTACCTCTAGATCCTAATATAATTTGCATAGATAAGCTTCTGCTCAAAGCCAAATCACATAAGGTAAAATATTGAAGGTGCAAATATACAAAATTTTCACACCGAAGGAAAAACGAAATACTTTATCTAGCCCCATGTAAAAAACAAATAGCTTTCGAACGATATAAAGTGTTACAATCAATGATAAACATATAACAAAAAGAGTATGCCATCGCGTATCTGAAAAAATGATCAATGCTATGGGAACAGACAAGAACATGACCAAAGGGTAGCTACCCACTATATCAATATTTAATACGCTCAAAGCCATACTTTTAATTCGGTAGATATTTCCTATTATCATATTGATAATGTACTTTAGCCAAAGCCATGAAAAGAGGATAAATGAGGTTTTGCTAAAAATAGATAGTAATGAATGGCTATCTCGATAAAGGGAACTGAGTAAACTTTCTTCCCGAAAAATATTCACCAAATACCATTGATGCTCTCCTTGTATATAAAATAAGATCATGGAAATACTGGTGGCTAAACATAGAACTTTAATGACTTGTAAAACGAAGATCAATGCTAGATTGGAATAGGAAGCATCGGAAAAATTGTCGATGTAAAGTTTGGGTTTAGTAAGTATGCCCAACATGGCATAAAAAAAGCCTGGATTGAACAGTTTGATCAATAATAACCCGATTAATGGCATCAACACCATCCAAACCATTATCTCATGAGCTGCTAAAGGTACGGTATAGCGATGGTTGCTAAGGTAATAAGAATCATAGTACTGAGTTCGATAGCCTTCTTTATCCAACCAGAAACGGGGAGGATCAATCATCTGGGTCATCTCATAGGGATAGGTATTTAAGAAGAAGGTATATGTATGGGCTTCTATCTTTGGGGCCTGCTGAAAGCCCAACTGAGCGCAAAGGGCGTTTAGTTCTCTTCCTGGGGGAAATAAAAAATAAATATATTGGATTTCCCGACCTTTTAGATGCCACAGCATCTTATAGGCGGAGGCTAAGTCAAATTGATAGGCACTTTTTAGGTAATATGGAGCTATTAGGCCTACCGTATCTACTTTAGTTGCTCTGGGTAGTGGATCTTTTCTCAGGTATGTAAGTTGGTCGATATCGACAATTACAGGTGATTGAAGCATCCCAAGAAAGGGGGTAGGATAAAAGTTCCTGCCTTCGTCTAAGGATAAATGTAATTGTAAATGATTGCTACTTTCTCCAAACCATGAACTATTGAGTGGGATACTAATGGCTGCAAGCGGGCTTTCATATAGGCCAAGGTATCGATCATTAAATTCGACTTCCATGCGCCAACTTGCTCCTTCTATATATAGGTATAGGGTGTCTTGTGGGCTACAATTCAAGTCAAAGGTATATGAAAGCCATAGGTCTTCCTGCTGATCGTATAAAAAAGGGATGGAGATGGGATTTCCCTCTTTCCCCTTCCAGGCCTGATCCAATGTTACAATGGCCGGTGTAGAAAGCAGGGAAAATGGATACTGCTCTTGTAAAGGAATGGCCTGAGCCCAACTCAAATGATGTAGACACAACAGGCCTATAGACAGCCATAAGGGAGCTTGATAAGAAATGTTTTGATTGATATACAAAAAAATCAGATATATTAGTGAAGAATTTTCAAAAAAATAAGATAGGCCAAACCATGCTGGCACACATTTCTATTATTCTTTTAAGTTACTTAGTAACGCTCAAAATTAAGGAAAACTTTTAACAGTTGTATGCAAGTATTTTTTTTAAATCAGGTGGTTGGAATGCGGGGGACTCTAGCGGGAGATGAAGCACGGCATTGCAGCAAAGTGCTTAGGCATCAAGTGGGGGATCATATTCACGGCATCGATGGCAAAGGCAAAAAGTTTCTTGGAGAAATTATGAGTATCGCTAAGGATAGGGTCATACTAAGCCTTAGTGAGCAAAAGCATGAATGGGGAGAACAGCCAACTTATATACGTTTGGGTGTATCTCCGCTTAGGCTAAAGGATAGGTTTGAATGGTTGATAGAAAAAGCTGTTGAGTTGGGGGTTCATGAAATTGTGCCTATTATTTGCAAACGCACCTATAAATATAGCGGGAAATGGAAAAGCTACAGGCTAGCAACTATTATCTTATCGGCAGTCAAACAATCTAAGCGTTCCCGAATTCCTACTTTCCCTTCGCCTACTCTATTCGAGGATTTTATACAAAGTGATTCTTCTTCTTTACGCCTTATGGGTTATTGTGAGGCAGATTCTCCCATACAAGCAGGCAGGGAGCTTATACAGCAGGCAGAAAGTATCAGCTTGCTTATAGGACCTGAGGGCGATTTTAGCCCAGAAGAGGTGGCACTGGCTGGGAAGGCTGGTTTTAAACCCTTGAGTTTTGGAGAAAATCGGCTTCGCACTGAAACGGCTGCTACTTTTGCTATGAGTACGATCAAATTGATCAAGGGGTATTAGGAGGGGTGAGAATGGGGTGTTTTGCAAAAGAAGCAGGCTGCGGATCGATTTTTTATCACCTAGAAAACATAGCAAATAAAACTAAAAAGCTATGTGAACTATGTGTTAAAAAATGAACACAGAACCTTAGTGTCTGAGTGGCTAAAAACAGCTAAAAGTGGTAAAGAAAAAGACCATTACAAAAGCATCCTGCGCCTATAAAAAATATCAGCACTTATTTGTTATGAAATCTATGTAATTTGCGGCTTTTTTGTATCTTGGCCCAAGCTGGCAGGTCTAGCCCCTAACCCTCGTAAAATCTGCTTGTAAGACATACTAAGTGTTAGAAATTTAGTATATCCAAATGTCAATTGTCAACCGATAAGTTTTTATGGGAAAAAGCATATCCAAACCAACAAAAACCACGCATACAAAAGGTGCAAACAAGCAACCGATAAATTCTACTAAAGCAATCAAACGGCTTGAAGTGCAAAAAACCTATAAGCTATATATAGGAGGTAAATACCCCCGCACAGAATCGGGAAGATATTATAGTCTGCAGGACGCATCTGGCAATCATATCGCCCATGTATGTCGCGCCTCTCGGAAAGATTTTCGAAATGCAGTAGTAGCCGCTCGTAAAGCCCAAAATGGCTGGGCGGGACGTAGTGCCTACAATCGAGGGCAGATTTTATATCGCATGGCTGAAATACTTGAGGGAAGAAAAGAACAATTTGTCCAGGAGT
>Ga0256830_1002836_pt1 | contig 11162 bp, 12 predicted proteins | sample 128326metaG_FD_190537 | JGI IMG/M metagenome (GOLD analysis project Ga0256830, IMG submission 190537) | Hydrothermal vent microbial communities from Lau Basin, Pacific Ocean - 128-326 | ecosystem: Environmental > Aquatic > Marine > Hydrothermal vents | place: Pacific Ocean: Lau Basin | collected...
ACTTCAGGCGCTATAAAGGCAGGTGCGGCGCCTGCGAGTTTCTCAGGGTCTGCGGCGGGTGCAGGGCTCGCGCCTACGCCGTCACCGGCGACTACTTGGCTGAGGAGCCCTACTGCACCCACGTGCCCTCCAGGCTGAAGGGGCGTGTCAATATTTAGCACCCGACGTAAGGATTCTGAGATTCTATATACAAGCCCCAGAGGTGGTGTGTTGGACTACGAGAAGTGTGAGAAGTGCAGCATACCCGTGAGCATGTGCGACGGCATGACCAGGTACAAGTGCGGCAGGAAGAGCGACGCAAAGGTGCACTGCATCATGGATTAGTCCTGCGCTCCTGCAGTATGCACAGCCCCATGCCGAGCACGAACAGCGCCACTCCAATCCATACCAGATTTATGAAGGGCTTTATCCTGACGGTCATTGAGACCTCATCCCCCACCCTCATGTCAAGCACCGCAAACACGTCACCCCACAGGTTGCGGTCAATCAGGGGGCGCCTGGCGTCCCCATTGGAGTAGCTCTCGTACTTCATCACCCCTCTCCCCAGGGTTCGCTCACCTCTCAGCACCTCAACCCGCACCTCCTGCACCTCTCTGAAAGCCAGCTCCCTCAGGAAGCTCACCGCCTCCGAGAGGAGCACGGGTCCTATTCCTCCATCTGGTAGAGGCACATCAAGCAGCACCATTCCCGTGGCAACCAGCTCCTCACCCTTGGCTACCCTGTAGGGCGGTGAAGCCACCCACACGCTGCTCCTGCCGTCCGTGAGCTTGATGAACATCGCATGCTCCGTGAGCACCGCCTGCTCCACGTATCCCCTGACGGTGTACACCTCACCCTCGCTCAGGTTCCTCTCAGTGAGGGAGCTCACCGCGGGATAGGCAGCACTCCTAAGCCCCTCCACGTACTCCCTCACCCCCAGCAGCACGGCGGAGTACTCGCTGGGAACCTCCTTGGTGTGCACCCCCCAGGTGCCCAGCCTGCCGAAGCCCTCGTGAAACTCGGCGTACATCAGGGGCTTCTCCACCCCCACCTCATCCCTCTTGAAGGACACCGAAAACTCCGATGTGAATAGGGGCGAAAAGACCACTCCCACCGCAATAACCGCCAGCCCGCCGTGAATCAGCACCACCCCCGCCTCTCTCAGCCTGAGCCCCCTGATTCTCGCCCTTATCCAGCAGGCGTACAGCACGTACGCCACGGGGGGCAGGATGCTGAGGGCTGAAATCTCACCCACGGTTGCGTACAGCAGGGGTTTGGTGGCTGATATGAAGGAGGTGTAGTCAACGATGTTGAAGTTCTCCCCCGGCTTTATGAACATGGCGAGCAGCGTTACCCCCGAGAACACGGCAAACTCCCTGAAAGCCTCCCTCCTCCGCCTCTCCGAGTAGCTCAGCCCCAGCCCTGTAATCAGCAGGAGCATCAGGAAGAAGGGGTACAGCCACAGGTTGAAGAACTGCTTGGTAACAGCGTACTTCTTGGCGGTCAGCAGCTTGACCACTGGAGGGAAGCTCACCCCGTAGAACACTATGAAGGTCATTATCATCAGCACCAGCACCGCCGCATAGAATATCTCCTCCCTCCGCGTGCTCCTGGCAGGTGCTCCTCTGACCCTGAGCCACTTCCACACACCCAAGCAGAGGGGTGCCAGAGCCGAGACCCCCAGCAGGAGCATCACGTACTTCCCCGCGCCCCCCGCTATGAAGGCGTGCACGCTCTCAAAGATTCCGCTCCTGGTCACCGCGGTGGCGAAGACCGTGAAGGTGAAGGAGTAGGCTGTCAGCACGGGTGCGAGCACGCTGTACCTGCGCATGTTCCTCCTGTGCTCAACGCTCAGGTGCAGGGCTGCGGTCATCACCATCCAGGGCAGGAGCATCGCCGACTCAACGGGGTCCCACGCCCAGAAGCCGCCCCACCCCAGGGTCTTGTACGCCCATATCCCGCCGAAGGCCATGGATATGGTTGAAAACACCCAGGCGTACCTGAGCCACTGGAGCCCCTCCGTGACCCACTCCCTGCATGCTGCATCCCCCGAGCCCCTGGCGCTCATCAGCAGGTAAACTAAGGCGCCCGCAAAGGGCACCGCGGTGGCTCCGTACCCGAGGAAGGTGGTGAGGGGATGGAGAGCCATCCAGGGGTCAAGCAGCAGCGGGTTCAGCCCGTACCCCTCGGCGGGAGGAGCCCCCGGATAGGGCTCAAAGGGAGACTGAACCAGCACCATGCCCGTGAAGTACAGGGCAAGCACCACAACCACAAGCTGGGCACGCCTTGAGAGCAGGGAGGAGTGCCTCTCAAGCCACAGGGCGCCTCCAGCTATCAGCATCGCCCAGAAGAGCAGGGTGCCCTCCTGCCCCGCCAGCACCCCGGAGAGCTTGTAGTAGAGCGGATACACCGAGCTGCTGAACTTCCACACGTAGTAGTAGCTGAAGTCGCTGACGGCGAAGGCGTAGGTCAGCACCATGTTGGCCGCCAGCAGGAAGCCGAAGAGCATCCCCGTGCCGGCTCTCCTCACCCTCTCCCTGCCGAGCGCTATCCCCGCAACGGCGAGCACCCCGCCGGCAGAGGCGGCGTAGAGCAGCAGGTCCCAGCTCATGCGCCTCCCTCTTCCACCACCGCATCCAGGATTCGCCTGAACTCGTCGGCGGGCACGTATCCTGGCACCCTCATTATCACCCTCTCATCGGGTGTCAGGAAGACTATGTAGGGGGGTGCCTGCACCCCGAATCGCCTGGTGTCCCGCTTGTTCACATCCATGTCCACCGCCACCCTCACGAACCTCTCCGCCAGTATTGCGTTTATGTCCGGGCGGGAGAACACCTCGGTGTGGTACTTCTCGCAGTAAATGCACCAGATGGTCCAGAAGTAAACCATAAGCGTCCTGTTCTGCTGCTTCGCCTCCCGCAGCCCCTCCTCGTAGGTTTTGTACCACTCCAGCTCGGCTATGTAGGTGAAGTTGCTGTCGCTTATCACAGGGGTGGAGTTGAGGGAGTAGTAGGCGAATCCGAACACCGCACCCAGGGCGAGCAGCGTGAGAACCTTCTCAACGGCAGGCATGGCAGACTCCCTTTACTCCGGGAGCCCGTAGCCAAAAAATACCTTTCTGTTTACACAAAGAAAAATCAGAAGGGGGAAAGCTTTACAGATTTGCGACTAAACCTCGTAGCTCTCCCCCGGCTCCAGCACCACCACCTTCGCCCCCGCCTTCTCAGCCCCCTCGGTGAAGGCTCCGATGCTCTGGGCAAGCACAGGGAAGGTGCGGTAGTGCATGGGTATCACCACCTCCGGCTTTACCATCTCCACCGCCTTCACCGCCAGCCCGGGGCTCATGGTGTACCTGTCCCCAACGGGCACGAGCATCACCTCCGGGGAGAAAAGCTCCCCTATCAGCCTCATGTCCCCGAATAGCCCGGTGTCCCCGGTGTGGTAAACCCTCGTGCCGTCCATCTCCACCAAGTACCCGCAGGCAGAGCCCATGTACCTGCCCCCGTAGCTGCTGGAGTGCAGCGCTGGCAGGAGGGTCACCTTAACCCCGGCAAGCTCGGCGCTTCCGTAGATGTTCATCCCCACAGCCTCAACACCCTGCTCCTGGAAGAACACCGCAAGCTCGTGCACCACCCCTATCTCTGGCTTAGTGCGCTTCGCTATGCTCACCGCATCCCCGAGGTGGTCCTCATGCCCGTGGGTTACCAGCAGCACCTCGGGCTCCAGCTCCTCAGCCCTGACCTTTGCCAGGGGGTTTCCGGATATAAAGGGGTCTATCAGCACCCTCCTGCTCCCCGAAAGCTCAAAACACGAGTGTCCGTGGTAGGTCAACTTCACTCTAACCACCTCCCGGCATGCCCGCAAACGTGCCGTCCTAAATCCTGTAAAGCTCCGGCTTAAGCCTTGGAAGGAAGGCCATGAACACCGCCTGCTCCGTCAGCTTCCTCCTGTCAAGCCTTCCGCCGCTCAGAAACCCTATCGCCCCCTCCTTCCTGCCTATCTCCCGAACCCCGCTCAGCCTCTCCATCACCTCCCCCACCTCGGCTCCCGACAGCACCGCCCTGACCACCTCCGGGGGGTGCTCAAACCCCGAGCCCGTGCCGATGGTGATGCACCTCTCATCAGCAACCGCGCACACCTGAACGTCCAGGTAGCCCGTCAGGGTGAGGGGCACCTCCACCAGCCCCGCCTCTATGCCCACACCAAGCTCCGCCTCCCCGGCTCTGAGCGCCCCCTTGGCACGTCTGACCGCTCCCAGCACCGTCTCCATCATCCCCACCGGCTGCGCACCCACCCCGCTATCCACCTCCACCCCCTCAACCTCAGCCCCGCCGAAGAGGCGCTCCACCACTCCCGCCACAGCCTCAACCTTGACGGGGTTCAGGGAGCCCACCGCGATGCGCATACCCTGCCCTCCCTGTCAATCTCGCCCTTCCGTATCCTCTCCGAGGAAACCGGCTTGCCGTCCTCAGCCAGAAGCAGGGGCACCAGTATCACCTCAAGCTTCTTAAGCCCCCTCTGCTCCCTCACTCTGTTTATCTCCCGAGCGCGCTCCAGGGTCTCCTCGGTAACCACTATCCCCTCAAGCTCCGGGTCGCTGGCAGCGCTTCCGTGGGCGTCCTCCAGCTTCACTATCTCAGCCCTGTCCGCATACCCCTCCTCCTCCAGGAAGCGCTTCAGCTCCGCAAGGCGCGCCTCGTAGCAGCTCGCCCCCTTGGCACCCGCCATGCGGTCGCTGGTTATGCCTATCACCACCCTCTCGCCGCAGGCGAAGGCCGTGTGCAGCAGCTGCCTGTGCCCCGCGTGCAGGCAGTCAAAGGTGCCTCCCACCGCCAGCTTCCTGAGCATCGCTTAAAACTCCAGCAGGTGAGATATAAACCTATTGTCATAAGACGATCGCCGTTTGCAGGCATGTTGCATGCCGAAAGGGTTATATACAGGTGGGGGAGAGGCAGGGAATGCATGGACCCCAAGGAGGAGCTCTCAAGGAGGATTGCAGGGGAGGTCGTTCTCTCCACCACCCCCGGTGCCACCATAAGGAAGTGGCGCGAGGTCTTCGGGGTGAGCCAGCGGGACCTTGCGGAGGCGATGGGTGTCAGCACCTCGGTTGTGAGCGACTACGAGAGCGGCAGGCGGCGCTCCCCCGGAGCCGCGGTGATAAGGCGCATGGTGGAGGCGCTTCTCACCCTTGACGAAGCCAAGGGTGGCAAGGTTATAAGAGCCTACGAGCGCATGCTGGGCAGGGAGCTGCGGACTGAGGCTATCCTTGACATCCGGGAGTTTGCGGAGCCCATGCCTGCGGAGGAGCTGGTGGAGATAGTCAGGGGGAGGGTGGTCGCCTCCAGGGAGGCGCTGCACAGGCGCCTCTACGGGTACACGGTCATTGACTCCCACCGTGCCATCCTTGAGCTATCAGCCCACGAGTTCCTCAAGATATACGGGCTCACCACCGAGCGGGCGCTGGTGTTCACGGGCGTAACCGCCGGCAGGTCACCCTTCGTGGCGATAAGGGTCTCAACCATAAAGCCGGGGATGGTGGTGCTCCACGGGCTCAGCGAGGTTGACAGGCTTGGAATAAAGATAGCGGAGATAGAGCGCATACCCGTGGCTGTCTCGGGGTGCGCTGACAGGGATGAATTAATAAGGAACCTCAGAAGAAAGACCAGGTAGGTGGGCACATGAAGGTTGGAATCGCTGGCTACGGCGCTTACATTCCCAGGTTCAGGATACGTGTGGAGGACATAGCAAGGGTGTGGGGTGCAGACGCCAGGACCATAAGCTCATCCCTCAGGATATCCGAGAAGGCTGTACCCGCCATGGACGAGGATACCGCCACCATAGCGGTGGAAGCGGCGAGGTACGCGATAATGCGGGCTGGCATAGGGGGCGAGAGGGTGGGTGCGGTGTACGTGGGCTCGGAGAGCCACCCCTACGCCGTAAAGCCAACCGCCACCATAGTGGCTGAAGCCATAGGCGCGACCCCCGAGCTGACCGCCGCCGACTACGAGTTCGCCTGCAAGGCTGGCACGGCGGCGGTGCAGACCTGCATGGGGCTGGTGGGCACCGGCATGGTTGAGTACGCCCTCGCCATAGGTGCAGACACCGCCCAGGGTGCTCCCGGGGATGCCCTTGAGTACACCGCCGCCGCTGGAGGGGCTGCCTTTGTAATCGCCTCCAGGAACCTGCTTGCCAGGGTGGAGGGCACCTACTCCTACACCACCGACACCCCGGACTTCTGGCGCAGGGAGGGGCAGGCGTACCCCAGGCACGGAGGGAGGTTCACGGGAATGCCGGCGTACTTCAAGCACGTGTGCGGTGCTGCAGAGGGGCTGATGCGCAGCCTCGGGCTTGAGCCTGAGGACTTCACCTACGCGGTCTTCCACCAGCCCAACGGCAAGTTCCCGAGGGTGGCTGCCAGGAGGCTGGGGTTCACCGAGGAGCAGGTTGAGCCGGGGATACTTGTGGACAGGGTGGGCAACACCTACTCAGGCTCATCCCTGCTGGGGCTGGCGAAGGTGCTGGACGTAGCCCGGCCGGGGGACAGGATACTGGTGGCGTCCTTCGGCTCCGGTGCGGGCAGCGATGCCCTGAGCATAGTGGTTGAGAGCCCGATTGAGGAGCGGCGCCAGCTTGCGCCCAGCGTGGAGGAGCTGATCGCCAGAAAGCGGTACATAGGCTATGCTGAGTACGCAAAGCTCAGAAGGAAGATAAAGGTGTGAGGCTATGAAGCGGGTAGCGGTCATTGGTGTGGGGCTGACGAAGTTCGGGGAGCTCTGGGATGTGAGCTTCTCCCAGCTCTTCGTTGAGGCCGGTACGGCGGCGATAAACGACGCCGGAATAGACGGCTCGGATGTTGATGCGCTGTACGTGGGCAACATGTCGGGGGGGAGGTTCATTGACCAGGAGCACATCTCCTGCCTCATCGCCGACTATGCAGGGCTGACCCCGATTCCAGCCACCAGGGTTGAGGCTGCCTGCGCCTCCGGTGGGCTGGCGGTCCGCCAGGGGGTCATGGCGATTCTCTCGGGGATGCACGAGGTGGTGGTGGTGGGCGGGGTGGAGAAGATGACGGACCTGAGCACGGAGCGCACCACCCAGACCCTCGCCACCGCCAGCGACAGCGAGTGGGAGGCTTTCATGGGGATGACCTTCCCGGGGTTGTACGCTATGATGGCGAGGAGGCACATGCACGAGTACGGCACCACCAGGGAGCAGCTTGCCATGGTGGCGGTGAAGAACCACGAGAATGCGCTGCACAACCCCTACGCCCAGTTTCACTCAAGGATAACGGTGGAGCAGGTTCTGGCGTCTCCGCTGGTGGCTGACCCGCTTCGGCTCCTGGACTGCTCCCCGATAACCGACGGTGCCGCCTGCGTGGTGCTCGCCAGCGAGGAGCGCGCCAAGGAGTTCACCGACTCACCAGTGTACATCACGGGCAGCGGGCAGGCTTCAAGCACCATAGCCCTGCACAGCAGGGAGAGGGTGAGCTTCGTGGATGCCACCTACAATGCGGGAAGGGAGGCGTACGCGAGGGCAGGGCGCGAGCCGGGGGACGTGCAGGTGGCGGAGGTTCACGATGCCTTCACCATAGGTGAGATTCTCGCCATAGAGGCTCTGGGTCTGGTTGAGGTGGGTGCGGGAGGCAGAGCCACCGAGGAGGGTGAGACCTCCATCGGAGGGCGAATACCGGTGAACACCTCGGGCGGGCTGAAGGCGAAGGGGCACCCTGTGGGAGCCACGGGTGTTGCCCAGGTGGTGGAGGTGGTGCTGCAGCTCAGGGGCGAGGCTGGAGGCAGGCAGGTGGATGCCGAGGTGGGGCTGACCCACAACGTGGGCGGCAGCGGGGGCACCGCTGTCGTGCACATCCTGGAGAGGTGATGGGAATGATGAGCGTGCCCAGGTTCTGGAGGAACACCAAGGCGAGGTACCTGATGGTGGGCAGGCGGTGCAGGCGGTGCGGGCAGGTGTACTTCCCGCCCCGCAACCTGTGCAGGCGGTGCAGGCGCAGGGGGGAGCTTGAGGAAGTGAGGCTCTCGGGCAGGGGGGAGGTTTACAGCTTCACCGTCATCCGCACTCCTCCTGTGGGGTTTGAGCGCTCCGCGCCCTACGTGATGGCGCTGGTGAAGCTTGAGGAGGGTCCCATGGTTACGGCGCAGCTTGCAGACGTTGAGCCGGAGAGAGTGAGGATAGGCATGAGGGTGAGGAGCGTGTTCCGCAAGATTCAGGAGGATGGAGAGGCAGGGCTTATATACTACGGGTTCAAGTTTGTGCCGGTGGATGAGGATGACGTGCAAGGCGAGTGATTCCGAGTACAGGGAGGTCAACTGCCAGCGTGAGCGGGACTCCTGCAGGATGTGCTGCATATTCCACGTGTGCGAGCACAACTGGGAGACCAGGGAGGTGTGGCGCACCTGTCAGCACTTCCTGGCGGGCACCTGCATGTACAGGGGTTAGAATGATTACCGCGGAGCTGATGATAGAGGCTCAGAGCAACAGCGCCCAGGTGGCTGAGGGTGAGCTCAGAAAGCTGGTGCGCAGGCTGAGCTCCGAGAGGGGGGTGAGGGTGGTGAGGGAGGAGTACGCGGAGCCCGAGCTGCAGGAGGGGCTGTACTCCTGCATGGTTGAGCTGGTGGTGGAGTTTGAGTCCCTGAGGGAGTACCTGATGTGCTCCATGAGGTACGCCCCCTCGGTGATATACCTCAGGGCACCCGACGGGCTGAGCCTGAGCGCCAAGGAGCTGCTGGAGGTGCTGGGGGAGATTATAAGCCACCTGCGCAGGGTTTATGCCGCCTACAACCTGCGCTTCAAGCCCTCGGAGGAGTACGAGCCCCAGGTGGGGCTTGAGGATTACGAGGCTGAGGAGCTGCTGGAGGAGGGGGCGATTCACGTCAAGCTCGTGGCGGAGGTGAGCGGGAGGAGCGGGGAGGAGGCGATGAACGCCTTTCTGAGCGATGTTGCCGAGGAGGCGGCGGTGAGCAGGGCGAAGTGGGAGCCCTCCCCGGAGGGCGGAGGCAGGTACTTAGTGGGGGTGGACGCCTACGTGAACGATGCCTGCTCCCTGCTGAGCATGTGCATAAGGTACGTGCCCATCATCGTCCAGATAGTTGAGCCGGAGGTTATACGCGTGTCCATGGCGGAGCTGCAGGACATGGGGGTTGAGCTCGCGGGTCTTGCCCTTGATTCGGCGCACATGCTGCTGCAGGGCTAAAGCAGGTTGTAGAGGGTGTCCCTCCTGCGGGGCTCAAACCCCGCCTCGGTGATGAGGCGCCGCATCTCCTGCTCGGTGAGCATCTCCACTCCCGCGCCGGCGCTTCTTGAGATGCGCTCCTCCATGAGCGTGCCCCCGAAGTCGTTGGCGCCGAAGCACAGCATGAGCTGCGCGAGCTTCCTGCCGAGCTTTACCCAGCTGACCTGGATGTTGCGGAAGTTGTCCAAGTACAGCCTGGAGATGGCGTAAACCAAGAAGTCCTCAACGCCGCTCGCCCCAGCTCTTGCCCTGCCGGAGCGGTAGATGGGGGCGTTGGCGTGCACGAAGGAGAGGGGCACGAACTCGGTGAAGCCCCCTGTGGTGTCCTGAATCCTGCGCAGGATGCGGAGGTGCTCCACTATGTGCTCGGGAGCTTCAAGGTGCCCGTAGAGCATGGTTGCGGTTGTTGGTATTCCCAGACGGTGCGCCTGGGTCACTATCTCCACCCACTCGGCGGTTGTGAGCTTCCCGGGACAGAGCTCCCGCCTGAGCTCGTCCACCAGTATCTCGGCAGCGGTGCCGGGGATGGAGCCGAGCCCTGCCTCCTTGAGGGTGAGCAGCACCTCCTTTATGCCGATGCCGCTCTTCTCAGCCGCGTACTTCACCTCCATGGGGGAGAAGGCGTGGATGTGCACATCTGCAGCCCGCTTCACCGCCTTCAGGATGCTGACGTAGGTGTCAACCCCGGCTTCGGGGTGAAGTCCCCCCTGGATGCACACCTCCGTGGCACCCCTTGCGGCAGCCTCTCTGGCGAGCTCTGCCACCTTCTCGGGGGGGAGCAGGTAGGCATCCTCGCTCCCGGGAGACCTGCGGAAGGCGCAGAAGCCGCAGTTTGAGGTGCACACGTTGGTGTAGTTTATGTTCCTGTTGACCACGTAGGTTACGTAGCTGCCGGCGAGCTTCTCGCGCACCGCATGGGCGGCTCCCCCCAGAGCTGCTATCGCAGCGCCGCGGCAGCGGAAGAGGCGGAGCGCCTCCTCGTCCCTCAGCCTGCGCCCCGCAAGCACCCTCTCCAGGATTTCCCCTGCGTCGCCTGCTGCAGAAGTCAGCTCAAGCACGCGCTCTGGCAAATCCATGCTGTGTGGCGTAGCGCTGAATAACCTCGCCAACTCTTTCTGAATACCAGCCGCGCCTCACGTACTCGGGATATATGGGGAGGCGGAGCACCGCCTTCAGCCCGAGAGCTTCTACCCTGGCAATCAGCGCCTCCTCCTCCGGCCAGGGTGCCTCGGGGTTTATGTGGTCCCTGGTGAGGGGGGAGATTCCCCCCAGGTCGTTGGCACCGTGCCTGAGGAAGAGCTCGTACTCCGGGTTCAGGTTGGGGGGAACCTGGACCCCCTCCGAGGGGAAGAGCACGGAGGCGGCATGCACGGTGCGGAGCATGAGCTCCAGCGGGGGCTCGGGATGGTGCTGCATGGGTGTGCCCGGCTTTGGCTTGAAGTTCTGGATTATGAGCTCCTGAAGGTGCCCGTACCTGTCCTGGAGCTTCCTGAGGGCGAGCAGGGAGCGGGCTATCTCCTCCAGGGTCTCGCCTATGCCTATGAGCAGACCCGTGGTGAAGGGTATCCTGAGCCTGCCGGCGTCCCTTATGAGCCTCAGCCTGTGCCTCGGGCTCTTCCCGGGGCTGTGCTCGTGGGGCATGCCGGGCTCGCACAGGCGCCTGCTGGCGCTCTCAAGCATGAGCCCCATGCTGGCGTTGACCTCACCCAGCGCCTTCAGCTCCGAGTAGCTCACCACTCCAGCGTTGGTGTGGGGCAGGAGGTTGTGCTCAAGGGCGAGGTGGCACAGGTGGTAGAGGTACTCGGTGGTGCTGGCGTACCCCATGCGGGAGAGGGCGGTGTCTATCTCGGGCACCTCCTCCGGCCTCTCGCCCAGGGTGAAGAGCGCCTCTATGCAGCCGAGCTCCGCACCTGCCCTGAGGAGCTTGAGAACCTCC
>Ga0256830_1002837_pt1 | contig 11160 bp, 8 predicted proteins | sample 128326metaG_FD_190537 | JGI IMG/M metagenome (GOLD analysis project Ga0256830, IMG submission 190537) | Hydrothermal vent microbial communities from Lau Basin, Pacific Ocean - 128-326 | ecosystem: Environmental > Aquatic > Marine > Hydrothermal vents | place: Pacific Ocean: Lau Basin | collected...
ATGAAATTATCAATAAGTCCAAACATGGTTTTGGCCTACCCTTTGGTATATGGACAGAAAGCCATCCCGAGCTTAAGGCGCTTGCATACGACAGTGTGAACAATTTCAAAACTCGTGAGATTATACGACCAGAATTCATTGATAAAGTGATCAGGATGCATCAGTCAGAACATGCGGCGTATTATGGCGAGCTGGTGTGGATAATAATGATGCTTGAGTTATGGATGGCATCTCACTGACAATTAGACCTGCCGAAAGTAGTTTCGTAACAGGTTTAACATGTATTTTTCCTTGTTTGTATTCCATGGCCGAAAACGAGGCAATTGCCAAAAATCACTTTTGCAATTAGACACACCCCACTGCGTCGTTACGGCTGCCACATACCCTGCATCTTTGACCATTCTAGCATGCTCCGCCGTGTAGTCTTTGCCAGGATACCCATTCGGATAGGCGAATAATGATACCTGGTCATTAACCATGTTTTCGAGAATACGTTTAGACTGAGTGATTTCCTGCTGAGCATCTTTTGTTGAAATATTTTTTAATATCGGATGTGTCACCGTGTGGCTGCCGATCCCCATGCCTGACGCATGCAGTTTTTTCACCTGGGACGAACTAAGCATTAAGTTATTTGGTGTGCCGCCAACCATGCCTCCAATATAGTTTGCCTTTTCTTGCCGTAAAGGCTGATTTAAATATTTCAGGCTATTCAGAATACTCACAACCGCCTGTTTTTTTTGCTCAGTACTTATAATGGGAAATACCCCTAGGTCGATTTCAGACAAATCAATATTACTGTTTTTTGAGCGATGCACTGACTCGATAATAATGTCATTCCACATGCAGCCTTTATCTAAATAAGCCGTCGAAATGAAGAAAGTTGCTGAAATATCCAACTGAGATAATATCGGAAGTGCATTTCTTTCATTGTCAGCATAACCGTCATCGAAGGTGATGCAAACTGCCCGCGATGGCAACTCACCCTTTGATAATAAACCAACTGCATCAATTAGTGGCAACACATTAAAATATTTTTTTAACAGCATCATGTGCCAGCGAAATGTTTCGATATCTACATCACCTTCACGAAAAGGGTCAGATTTATCTAGTACACGATGATAGTTCAGTATGCACAATCTGCCTTTTTCATCACCTTTGGTAATTAGCTCGATTAGGCTTTTAGATATTTCAAGGATCATTATTTACCAATTAAGCATAAGCAGCATACCCTGCCATTTGAAGTTGATATAAATAGTAGTACTAGCCGGTTTCCGGCAATTTCGCAGTTTTGTCTTTTTCTCTCTTTGCAATAACATTCCCCAATACGGCAATGACAACCAAGTGATAGAATAAATCAAAGTATGCCATTCCTAAGAAGGCTCCTCCCACAGCATATGCGATTAAAGACACTTGTATCATGCGCATTAACACATTTAACCATTTTAGGTCTTCATCGTCATTGGTGAGTTTAATTGTTTTTGAGCAGTAGCGATACGCAAGAAACCCAATTGCTAAAAACAAAACTAAACCAATAAAACCGTGCTCGCCCAACACTTCGAAATAAATACTATGCGCATCGTGAACTCTTTCAGGCTCTGGCGAGTACTTGGCGAAGTTTTCGGGGGTCCAAATCTCGTAACCACCTCCGGTTAATCGACTAATAGCCATATTCGTGGCCATTGTCCACGCATTGATTCGCCCCATTGCGGAATCATCTTCTTCATAAGTTTCGATGGTGTTCATTCGATCATGCCAACTTGACGGCATGAAAATGACAATGGCAACCGCGAGTACTGCGCCAAAAAAGCCTGTAACCAGTTTTGAGTCGCTCTTAAGCCAAAAATACCCTAATACACATGCAGCCGCAAGCATCGCACCGCGGGATTGGGAACCGATTGCGGATATGACCAGCAGGATCATCGCAATTAACAGTCCTAGTTTCATCCACTTGTTTGATGCCATCACTCTTAAATAATTTACCAGGGGAACAACCATTAAAGTAGCGAGTGCAATTTCGTTATTACCTTCAATAAATGAGCCGGGCGGCCCCCAAACCCGAAAACTACCGCCGGTCATAATGGTAAAGATGCCGCCTTTAATCCCAAAATAACCAATTGAAAGGACAATAATCCAGACCAGGGAATGTAATCGCTCCCTCTGAGCAAACAAGAGAAATGTAAACAAAATAACCAACTGGATTTTAAGCACTTTCGTGTATTGCGCTATTGCATAATCCGGATATAGTGAAAACATTGTGGTTATGCCCATCCAGGCTATAAAAATAAGCCATATTACGGTGAGAGCATTGACGGGGAAATGCTTTTTCTCTTTTGAAAAAAACAAACCTGCAATGGTGAAAATTGCCGTTATTTGCGCAAAAGGGAAATTATAGGCGAAGCCCCAGCCCAGGCGATGTGGATTCATATACCCTAACCAGGACCATAATAGAATGCCCAAGTGCGGCTTAAACAAAACCAAGGGTAAAACGCCAGCCACTATTAGGGAAACTAATATATCTCTCATTTCATATAGGCCTGGTTAGTAATTAGCTCTATAAAATGTTTTTTACTCATACACGGGTTCCTGTCAGGCTCGAGGCATTGAAAATTTGCTTTATTTAACATTAAAGCCACACCAGTCGATTAAATTGCAGACAAATCATTTAATTGCCTTACTTTTACCAATAAACCGAACAGCTTCATCCAGTTCATGGCTCAAGGGGTGACGCAACAACTTTACCGCCAACATCCAGCCAAATCCTGCGCCGACTGCGGATAGAATCAAAGTACTGATATAACTATCTGGATGAAAACCAGCGAATAAATATAAAGCAACTGGGACAGTCATTGCGGCAATAGCGATTTGCATATTTATTTTAACCAATGATATATAACTTTTTCTTTCTATTGATAATAAGCTCCGCAAGCTCGTTTGTATAATCCGCATACTTAACAATGCCTTGGCGACCAAGGCCCAGGCTGCTCCCTCTAAGCCAAAGAGGCTGGCACCTGCGATTAGCAATACCACCAATGCTGAGTTCACGATTATTTCAAAGCGCATGTTTTTATGTGTTGCTCCTAGTGCAATTAAAATCTGGTTATACATTACTGACAATGTTTCTATCATCGCATAAAGACAAAGTATACGAACAATTGGGATAGATGCATCCCACTGGTCGCCAAACAAGGTATTGACTATTGGTCCTGCCAAAATGGCAACAAAGATAAAAAAGGGCCATGCAATCCCGAGAATGTAAGACATTCCTTGTAAATAAATTTCGTCCAGGTTTTCACCCTTCCTTACTTTTAAGGAAAAATGCGGCAATAATATTTGATTAATGCCATCAATTACGGCCTGACGAAATAAGGTGATAATGCCCATTGCTCGGCTAAAATAGCCAACTGCATCCATATTTAATATTCGCCCTATTATTAGATCAGGCGACGCAGAGCCAATTTCTTTAAACAGTGAGGCTACCGTCACTTTGTAGCCAAAAGCAAAAACAGGCCGAATTTCGCGAAAACCCGGAAAAATGGGGACATTATCAGGCCGATATACATTAGCCATTAAAATAGTCGCGATCACATTGCCCAGCGCAGCCCATGCCAGACTCATATAACCAAAATTCAGCAATGCCAAGGAAATTGCTGTGATTGTATAAATTAAAGCGGCTACCGCTTTGATACGAAAAAGGGCGTCAAACTTCAGTTCTCGATTCAATAAAGCTAATATGACCGAACCAAAAGGTATGAGCATTACATTAATAACCAGGACATGGATGACATTTTCCAGCCCTGGCTCATTGTAAAACCGACTCACCGCCGGGGCGATAAACCAAAGCACGGCTCCCATAGTCCAGGCAAACGCGATGGTTAGTCCGAACGCTGCTTGAATTTTTTCTGCTGAGAGTTTCTTTTCTTTTATTAAGTATTGCCCGACACCAAATTCACGAATCATCTGCGCCATCCCAATAAGTACGGCAGCAACCGAAAATATACCAATTTCACCTGGCGACAGGAGACGAGCCAAAACAATCGTTGAGATAACATTTAGCACCAGGGAAAAGTACTTTTCGGCAAATGCCCAGACTAATGATCGTCTAATCGTATTCAAATTTACTATTACCTGGCGCTTGAGCAATTTGGCCGTTAAGCATGGAACGTATATATCCCAAATATACCAGCCCTGAAGCCAGGAGCTTGTCTGAGAATGACAAGCGCCTAGTTTATGGCATGGCTAACCACATATCTAAACTTGCCCGATTTTTCAGCCGCAATGCTTTCGACGAGCTCAATACTGACTTCTACGGACATACCTAACCTTTCCTTGATACCTGACTCAATTTTTATGACCGATTCCGGGGCAAATGCAGAAGAGACTACGATAAAAATATTTGTTAGCAACTTCGACTCCTGCACTATTTTAAATAGCTCGATGCCTTCTATATCTCTCAGCACATATATTAACGCTAAACCATGCATTATCGTACCGTCAGCGGAAATGACGAAGTCTGTTGAGCGACCTTGAATCTCTTTTAAAATAGGCAACCCACGACCGCAGCGACAGGTTTCATTGGATAAAACACCGACATCGCCGGTGCGGTAGCGAATAAACGGAAAATCTTTCGTCGCCAAGTGAGTAACAACGATTTCACCAGCCTCACCTACCGCCAGATTTTGTCCGTCGCTGCCGACTATTTCAACGATAATATCCTCTGCAGTGATATGCATGCTACCTTCTGGACATTGATGGGCAATAAAGCCAGCATCTCGCCCGCCGTAGCCATTTGCCACTTTACACCCAAATATGCGTTCGATTTTTTCACGCTGATGGTCGTAGAGCTTTTCAGATGTGACAAAGGCGACTTTTATTCCCAGCCTGGAAACATCTATTCCTTTTTTGCTTGCGTGGTCTGCAATGAGCGAAAGTGAAGAGGGATACCCGAATAGCATTTTGGGCTTGAATTCGACTATTTTTTTGACAAATTCATCGAGTTTCAGGTCTGACATCTCGAATGCTGAGATAAGCTCTGTCCTCAGTAATTTATCTCTGATTTGTTTTATTCTATCCTGAGCACCCAGCTCTATCGGTGAACCCCAGACAACGATTTCAGGATCACCAATATCCACGTCCCACCATCTAGTTGCTCGCCATTTGGCAGCCACATCATGACTGACCCGCTCTTTTCCGATAAAGAATATTAAAGGTGCTCCGCTAGAGCCGCCGGTGTTAAACCGGGACAGACCGACAGCGTTATTAGCTTTCAAATCATCAATATTTTCTCGTATAACTTCTTTTGTTAAAAAGGGTAATTGTTGCAAGTCTGAAACACTTGATACATTTTCGGGCTTAAAACCAATATCAGTGAATAGTTTTTGGTAATAAGGCACATGCTGGTTTATTCTGGATAGCAATGTTTTAAGACGCTGTAACTGAAAATCGAGTATATCTTCGGTCGCCCACCATTGTGATACTTCCATTTTATTCTTTATTGCAACGGTATCATGTTTTTTTAATTTTTCATGTAACGGGAAGATCACATTCGTGACAGTTTTTGTATACAAACTACTCATCTTCTAATCCAGTCCTTTGAGCGTGAATGCGTTTAAATTCTTTAACCAATACTTCTACACGTTTATCCCAGGAATTTTCTTTTGCGTATTCAATTAAATATCGCGTATCCCAATCTGTTGCCAACGCCTCATGAATAGCATTATGTAAGCGCGCTTTGTCACCAAATGGTACGATGGTTCCTAATTTTTTGGAGCAAACCACCTCGGCGTTTCCGCCAACATCTGTGGTTACAATGGGTAAGCCGCATGCCATCGCTTCAAGTAATACATTGGCCCATCCTTCATTACGTGTGGCTAACACAAATATATCGGCAGCCGATAATATAGTTTTTAATTGGTCTGGTGGTTGGGAACCGAGAAAAACAACATGGGAATCCAGGTTTAGCTCTATTACCTGCTGTTTTAATTTTTCTTCCCAATCACCTTCTGCACTTGCACCACCGACAATCAAATATTTTAGTGTTGGGTAATCGTCAATTAGGGATGGTAAACATTCAATCACTCGATGAAACCCTTTGCGCTCCACTAATCCACCAACGGTAACCAACACCTTGGCATCTTCTGCCAAATTGAGTTGATCTCTCATTTCATTTTTTGGTAGTGGATAAAATTTACTGGTATCGACGCCATTACCAACAACCCGAATTTTTTTCTCTTGAGCGCCTGAAGATATTGCTAATTGCTTTAACGAATCAGAAACGGAAAATACTTGTGTGGCATTATTCAGCGCTTTTAAGACTTGTTTTTTTAATTCAGAGTTTAGGTGCCGTTTTTCTGTTCCTCTCAACGTGATAGTAACGGGAATATTTAGCCATTTACCAATTAATGTAGCCGCATAACCGTCTGGATAGGCAAAATGGGCATCAATAATGTCAATCGGTTTTTCTTGATGCAATTTTTTTACATATTGATACGTACTAAGTGCTAAAAACAGTCCATCAAAACGTTTTAAGACACCTGGAATTGAGAAAAATGTAGGATGATAAACATTTATCTCTTGTTGAACTTCCATTGCTGCTACTGAAGGCCGAAAGTGCGGTTTGAAGAAACGAATCAGACTTTGAAGGGGAAACCAGGCTACAGGAGAAACTACGCAAATAGGTAAATACTGACCAACTCTGAACATTCTTTCCCGAATAAATACACCAGCATTTGGTTGACTTGAACTGGGAAACAATGTCGAAAACACCAATATATTTGGTGTTTTCGAATGGTTAGTTTGCTTAGCTTTCATCTTTATTATTTTGCTTGAGATGTTAAGTGTTTATAAACTGGCTTATATCTTCCGACACTCACTTCCCAGCTTCTTTGTTCTTCAACAAACTTTCTTGCATTCTTGCGCCTTTCATCCCAGGTTTCTGGAGATAATAATAAAGACAACACTTTCGATGCCAGGTCATCTGCATCGCCCGCCTGGAACAAATCAGCGGTTTTACCATCCTCGATCAATTCTTTATGCCCACCAACATCTGACGCAATAACCAGTCGTCCTTGTGCCATTGCTTCAAGTGGTTTTAACGGCGTTACCAATTCTGTTAAACGCATGGAAAGTCGCGGGTAAACAAAAATATCAACTAAATCATAATAAGCCTGGACGACATCATGAGGGACACGGCCTGTAAAAATGACATATCTGTCAAGCTCCAAGTCATGAACCAGTTTTTTTAACAATTTTTCTTGTGGCCCACCGCCAACAAGTAGCAACCTGACATCATCATTTGATTCTATTATTTTGGGTAATGCTTTGATTAATAGTGGCAAGCCTTCGTAAGCATAAAATGAACCGATAAAACCCAGTACACTTTTGCCTGATAAGCCCAATTTACTCTGTAGTTCAGTATCAACTACTCCACCTGTACTAAACTTTTCAGGATCAACAGCATTGGGAATAACGGTGAGTTTTGCAGAACTAACACCGCGCCCAATAATATCGTGCCTCAAACCTTCACAGATCGTTGTGACTGCATCAGCTTGTTTAATGACATAGGTTTCAAGTGCTCTTGTTAAGCGATAACGCAAACTACCTTCAGTTGTTGTACCATGATCAACTGCTGCATCTTCCCAGAAGGCTCGAATTTCATAAACCACGGGAATGTTGTGACGCTTGCCAACTCTTACTGCTGCCAGTCCATTTAATGCGGGTGAATGCGTGTGCAGGATATCAGGCTTTACGTCATCAATGATTTCTTCCAGTCTTTTTTCAACTGATGAAACAATTGACCACTGGTTCAACACGGGTAATTGACTTAAAATCCCCGTTTCTGGTAACGCACGATAAAAATGCAGTCCGTCAACAGTTTCTTCTTCTCGAATATTATTTTGAGTTGCCTGTATGTGTTTTGGACTTGTTAGGTGTTCCGTCTCCCAGCCCAATTTCCGTTGATTTTCGAGTATAGCCCGAGTGCGGAAAGTGTAGCCACTGTGTAGTGGTATTGAATGATCGAGTATATGTAAAATACGCATAATTGAATATCTAACGCCTTTAATTCCTTTCAAGAACCATCCAAAAACCTAACCAGGATAAATCCTCGTCTGAAAGCCCCTTAAACCTGTCAATCAAATAAGGTCTTACTTCAGTCAACTCAGAATCTTGAGCTAACAAAGTATGCGCCAACAATCTCAATTGAAATCCCGACTTATCAATCAGTTCCTTGTAGGCGTTTACTCTGTATCGATTTGGCACGCCTTTATGGGAGTACATTAAATGCCACAACGTATCCGGCCAAGTAAGAAAATCCAATGAGTTCCGTTTGTGAAGTCCATGACTTTTCAAGTCTACCTGATGAATACTGACACCATTATTCACAAGCGCTTCATACATATCTTCAAAGGTTGCGGACAAGTCATTCACATGCTCTAAAACCGCTCTTGAAAAAACAATATCGACTTCATTTTTTAAGCCAGACAATCCATTCGACTTAACAAGATATTCAATCGCCCTGGTATCAAACCCTGAAGAGGGTGTGCCCTGCTCATTAAAACAAGCTTCTGCTCTATGGCGCACATCACCTTCCAGCTTTGAAAACAAGGAACTAAAAACTGACAAACTGAAATCACTGAAATTTGCCAGGGGGAAACGATCAACACAATAGACCTTTCTCGCACCATGTGCATACATGAGCAAGGCAACACCGGCTGTGTCGCCTGGCCCATATTCCAGTAATGTTTTATCATTCAGATATTCAGAAATAGCACTTTTCTCAATGCCGAGTATATGAAAATATTCGTAAAAACATTTTAAAAAATATTCGGCTACGTCATCAGGCTGTTCTACACCACCACCCCGACCAGTTTGCTCTGTTAAGCGAACATAATAACTGGGCGAAAATCTTGCAATTTGATTTGTAATAAACGCTTTAGCAAAGCGTATCGAATCTTCTATTTTATTTTCACCAAACATCAATAAGGCCTCTTATTCTAATTATTATTCCTTTAGAAAGACTCAATATGGCGCTAACTTATTCGCACCTGCCGTTGAAACGCATCAAACATCAACAGCGTCCAAATCGACGCACTAAAATCTCTTACGCCGGACTGATGTTGATTCACAATTTGCTTAACGTAGTTCATGTTGAATATTCCGCTGTTGTGCATGGTTTCGCCGAGCAATGAGTCTCTCACTCGCTGCTTAAGCGGCCCGCGAAACCATTCTGCCAACGGCACTGAAAAACCCATTTTTTGTCGATACAAGACATCGTGTGGCAAATAAGGCTCCATGGATTTTTTCAAAATATATTTACTTTGTTGGCCGTGAAGTTTCAGATCCGGGTTTAAACCGGAAACCCATTCAATTAATTTGTGATCCAAAAGTGGTGCACGCACTTCCAGTGAGTTTGCCATGCTTGCTCTATCCACTTTTGTGTGGATATCCCCAACCAGATAGGTTTTTAAATCCAGGTACTGAATTAATGACAATGGATGCTGTGAAGGACATTTTGCGGCATGTTGTCGCATTACTTCCACGGCGTTGTAGCCTTGCAGTGTCTTTTTGAATTCACTGGAAAACAATTTGTTACGCATATCATCATCAAGAATGGATACCGTGTGCATATACGCGGCGACGCTGTCGCGACCTATGGATTGAAATGTGGTTTTTGCGCGTAAAAATTTGGGGGCCCAGTCCAGTTTTGGATACGCTTTGCCTAAAAAGCCAAAGACTGGGCCACGAATTGAATAAGGCAGTGCTGAGCGAATTTTTTCTTCATTCATATGCCAGCGATGACGACGATAGCCGGAAAAATATTCGTCCGCCCCGTCACCCGAGAGCGCAACGGTGACGTGTTTTTTTGCCAGCTCACAAACACGATAGGTAGGAATCGCTGAACTATCGGCATAAGGTTCATCATAAATATTGGCTAACTGATCGATGAGATGAAAATCATCCGGGTCGACCATTTCTACATGATGATTGGTGTGGTAACGATCCGCCACCATTTTGGCGAATTCCGATTCATTGTATTTTGGATTATCAAAAGAAATGGAGCAAGTATTGACAGGTTCTTCTGAATTTTCTGCCATCATGGCGACCACTGCGCTGGAGTCCACACCACCTGACAAAAACGCACCCAAGGGCACTTCTGATAACATGCGTGAACTGACGGTATCTTTGAATTTTTCTACCAGCTGCTCAACGGCTTCTTTTTCAGGCAGGCTTTGGTCTCCCTGAAAGGGAATGTCCCAATATTCTTTTGGCTGGGGTATTGCTTGTCCGAATTTAATGCTTAGTGTATGTGCGGGTGGTAATTTTTTTATGCCTTCAAATATTGACCGAGGGTCTGCCACATAACCAAAGGCAAAGTATTCTTCCACGGCTTTGGGGTCGATCACTTTTTGCAGCAAAGGGTGTACATAAAGCGCTTTGAGTTCTGAGCCAAAAATCAAGTGTCCATTGGGCAGCATGGCGTAATGCAGGGGTTTTTTGCCGAGTCGATCTCTTGCCAAAAACAGGGTTTGCTGGTTTCTATCCCATATCGCAAATGCGAACATACCGCGAAAACGGTCGACACATTTTTCACCCCATTCTTCCCAGGCGTGGACGATGACTTCGGTATCGGAATGGGTTTTGAATTGATGACCGACTTTTTTAAGCGCTTCGCTTAATTCAGGGAAATTATAGATTTCACCATTGAATGTCACCCAGACCGTTTCATCTTCGTTGGTCATGGGCTGCTTGCCAGACGATAGATCAATTATGGACAAACGGCGATGCCCCAGGCCAACACCTGGTTCAATATGCAAACCGCCGGCATCCGGACCACGGTGAAACTGGCTTTCGTTCATGGCATTGAGCAGTTCACGATCAATGCTTGACGACTCCCTTGTGTCAAATATTCCGACGATTCCGCACATCTAAGTGTTTAATTCCTTTTGGTTATTTTGGCATTATATCTTTATCGGCAGGGATTGAAAAAGACTTATTTTTTTATTGAACCACAGAGACACGGAGACACAGAGGTCTATTGTTTTTTTCACCGCAAAGACCCCAAGGCGCTAAGTTTAAAAAAATGCATTTTTTCAGGTTTTCATACCTACCTGAATTTGAGAACCACATCCAAATTAGACATAACTCACCCGTTCCCTTGATTTT
>Ga0256830_1002838_pt1 | contig 11157 bp, 9 predicted proteins | sample 128326metaG_FD_190537 | JGI IMG/M metagenome (GOLD analysis project Ga0256830, IMG submission 190537) | Hydrothermal vent microbial communities from Lau Basin, Pacific Ocean - 128-326 | ecosystem: Environmental > Aquatic > Marine > Hydrothermal vents | place: Pacific Ocean: Lau Basin | collected...
GCGGGGCATAGGTGCCCCGACAGGCGTCGGGATTCCTCACTTGCCACTTTCCCGACCCATGCAGGGAAAATATTTTGAGGTGTTAAGATGATGAGGGTGAGGATAAAGATTTGCGGGATTACCCGCCCGGAAGATGCCCGGAAGGCAGTGGAACTGGGCATAGATGCACTGGGTTTTAATTTTTACCCGGGAAGCCCCCGCTACATTTCGCCCCGGAAAGCAAAGGCAATCTCCCGGCAACTACCTCCCTTTGTTTCCCTCATCGGAGTGTTTGTAAATGAGAAAGAGGAGATTATACGGGAAATTGCTGCCTTCTCTCTTCTGAATGCTGTGCAGCTGCACGGCGAGGAATCCCCCGAGTTTGTAGATACACTCAACCTGCCGGTTATCAAGGCTTTCCGGATAAAGGAAGAAAGAGACATTGAGCAGATGAAAAATTTTAGCGGGAAAGTTAAGGCTTTCCTCTTAGATGCCTACACGCCAGGGCAAAAGGGAGGCACTGGCAAAACCTTTAACTGGGAGCTTGCCCGTAAAGCAAAAGAATTAGGTGTGCCCATTATCCTGGCAGGAGGGATTAATGCGGGAAACGTGCATGAAGCGATTCAAGCAGTGCATCCTTATGCGGTGGATGTAGCCAGTGGCGTGGAAAAAGAACCGGGTATTAAAGATTTTTCAGAGATGGAAAAACTGGTAAATAGAATAAAGGAGATGGAGAATGAAATATCCTGATAAAAGGGGAAGATTCGGTAAATTCGGGGGGAAATTTGTCCCTGAAACTCTAATCCCTCTGCTGGAGGAGCTTGAGTCGGCTTATCTGGCGGCGAGAAAAGATGAGGAATTTAAGAAAGAACTGAATTACTACCTGCGTGAATATGCAGGCAGGCCTACCCCCCTGTATTTCGCGGAAAGAATCAGCCAGAAAATCGGCGGGGCAAAAATCTATCTCAAAAGAGAAGACCTCCTCCATACCGGCGCCCACAAGATAAACAACACCCTGGGGCAGGTGCTCCTGGCACGTCGCATGGGCAAAAAGAGGATTATTGCGGAAACCGGTGCGGGACAGCATGGTGTGGCTACTGCCACGGTTTGTGCTCTCCTGGGCATGGAATGCCTGGTTTACATGGGCGAGATAGATATAGAAAGGCAGAAGATGAATGTTTTTCGCATGGAGCTTCTGGGTGCCAGGGTAGTGCCGGTTTCCTCAGGGAGCAAAACACTTAAAGATGCCATCAACGAAGCAATAAGAGACTGGGTAACCAACGTTAAAACCACCCATTACCTTATCGGTTCCGTCGTGGGGCCTCATCCTTACCCCCTGCTGGTAAGAGATTTCCAGGCAGTAATAGGCAGGGAAGCAAAACGGCAAATCCTGGCAAAAGAGGGAAGGCTGCCCGATTATCTCATTGCCTGCGTGGGAGGAGGAAGCAATTCCATAGGCTTGTTCTATCCTTTCCGCCGGGACAGGGTAAAAATTATAGGCGTGGAAGCAGGAGGATACGGAGTAGACACGCTTAAACATGCTGCCACGCTGGTAAAAGGGTCTCCCGGAGTCCTGCACGGAGCTTTCTCTTACCTGTTGCAGGATAAAGACGGACAGATAATAGAGACCCATTCTGTGGCTCCCGGGCTGGACTATCCGGGAGTAGGACCGGAACATTCTTATTTTAAGGATACCAGAACCGCTGAGTACACGGCGGTCACTGACCAGGAAGCCATTGAGGCCTTTCATACAGTCTCGGAGGTGGAGGGCATAATCCCGGCCCTGGAGAGCGCCCATGCCCTGGCCTATGCCATGAAACTATCCTCCCGACTCAGCAAAGATAAAATCATCATAGTAAATCTTTCCGGAAGAGGGGACAAAGACCTGGAGATTGTAAGGGAGTATGTGGGAGAGAGGGAATAGGAAAGAATTGTGATAAAATGGGAGGATGAATATCAAGGAAGTATTCGCCGAGAAGTTGAGCAAAGGCGAGAGGGTTATAATCCCCTATATCACGGCAGGCTTTCCCGGCCTGGAGGAGACAATAGAGCTAATCCGGGTGATTGAGAATGCCGGATGCGGTATAGCAGAGGTCGGCGTTCCCTTCTCTGATCCCATGGCGGATGGGCCTACCATTCAGTACTCCTCCCAGAAAGCCCTGGAGAAAGGGGTTACCCTGGGCAAAACGCTTGCTCTGCTTAAAAAGAACCGCGCTAAATTCCATATCCCACTGGTGATTATGGGTTACTACAATCCTTTTTACCAGTTTGGGCTGGAGAAATTAGCCAGGGAGGCTAAGGAGGCAGGGGTGCAGGGGTTTATCATTCCTGACCTTCCCCTGGAAGAAGCAGGTGAATGGGTGAAATTATGCAGGAGCCATGAAATAGATACAATATTCCTGGTTTCTCCTACCACATCCCTGGAAAGAGCAGAAAAGATAGCAAAACTCTGCACTGGTTTTCTCTACTGTGTGTCGGTTACCGGGGTGACCGGTGCCAGGAAAGAGTTTCCTCCTTACCTCAAAAATTACCTCAAAAATTTGCAAAAGATTACTGATTTACCCAGGGCAGTGGGTTTTGGCATCTCTTCTCCGGAGCATATAAAGATGCTTTATCCCCATGCAGAGGGCATGGTGGTGGGAAGCGCCCTGATTGAGGTAATCCGAAAGCATCCCCGGCAACCGCAGCTGGGGGAGGAAACCGCTAAGTTTCTCGGGGGACTGGTGCAGGCTGCTGCGAACCGATGATGTTGCCCGGGTAGTTAATTACTTCCTTCCCTATCCCTTTTTATGGTAATATTCTGTGGTTATAAATTTATTTAATAGAGTCGTGTCATGAATGAGTCAAGTAGTGGTAATTTCGAATCTTCCCGCATAAAAAATCTGCCTCCTTACATTTTTGCCCAGATTAACAAGCTTAAATACCAGGCACGCTTAAAGGGAGAAGATGTTATAGACCTGGGGATGGGCAATCCTGATTCCTCTCCGCCCCACCATGTAATAAACAAGCTGGTAGAAACACTGAGAGACCCTAAGGTCCACAGGTACTCGGCCAGTAAAGGCATCAAGGGCCTGCGGAAAGCTATCTGCGCCTGGTACGAGAAAAAGTTTTCCGTAAGCCTGGACGAGGAAGAAGAATCGCTGGTGCTTATAGGTTCCAAGGAAGGGATAAGCCATCTTTTCCTGGCGGTCATGGAAGAGGGCGAAGGAGTTATTGTGCCTACCCCCACCTATCCCAGCCATTTCTATGCAGCAGCCATTGCCGGCACAAATGTAATCACTATTCCGCTGTTTCCCCTGGATAAGCTCCTGGAAAGGGTAAAGAAAATTATGCACGAGGTGTTTCCTCCTCCCAAAATCCTAATCCTTTCTTTTCCGCATAATCCTACTACTGCAGTGGTGAACGAGGATTTTTTCCGGGAAGTGGTGGCGCTGGCTAAAGAGGAGAATCTCTTAATAGTGCATGATTTCGCTTATGCCGAGGTCTGTTTTAATGGTTACCAGGCACCTTCTTTCCTCAGCACTCCGGGGGCAAAGGAAGTGGGAATAGAGCTATACTCACTTTCCAAGACTTATTCCATGGCCGGCTGGCGGGTGGGATTTGCCTGCGGGAAGAAAGAAATCATCCAGGCTCTTACCAAGCTAAAGAGTTACTACGATTACGGGATATTCACTCCTATCCAGGTAGCAGCCATAGCCGCCCTGCGAGGACCGCAGGATTACGTGCAGGAATTGCAGAAAATGTATGCCTCCAGGCGGGATACCTTAATAAAGGGATTGAGAAGCATAGGCTGGGAAATCGAGAAGCCCCTGGCCACCATGTACGTATGGGCAAAGATACCGGAAGAATTTTCCCAGATGGGTTCTCTGGAGTTTTCCCTTCACCTTTTAAAAGAAGCTAAGGTAGCTGTCTCGCCCGGGATAGGATTCGGGGAGGAAGGTGAAGGTTATGTGAGATTTGCCCTGGTGGAAAACGAACATCGTATACGCCAGGCGGTAAGGTCCATGAGGAGGATGATGAAATGTACCTCTCGGAAAGAGTAAAGAAAGTTGCTCCTTCTGCTACCCTGTCTCTTAACGCCAGGGTAAAAGAACTTTTAAGAAAAGGAGAAGAGGTAGTTAACCTCACCACGGGTGAGCCGGATTTCCCCACTCCGGAGAAAATCAAGCAAGCAGGCATTAAGGCAATCCAGGAAAATTTTACCGGATACACCCCTCCGCCCGGCATTCCTGAATTGAGAGAAGCAATAAGGGAAAAATTCCTGCAGGAGAACGGGGTGGATTACGCAGTGGAAGAGGTAATGGTTACCTGCGGGGCCAAGGATGCTCTTTTCCTGCTTTTTCAGAGCATCCTTAATGCAGGCGATGAGGTGATAATATTTTCTCCTTACTGGGTAAGTTACCCCGAGCAGGTAAAACTCGCTGGCGCCACCCCCGTTATCATTCCTACCGGAAGGGAACACATCCCTGATTTAGAAGAGCTAAGGAAACATATTACCCCTCGCACGCGTGCCCTTATTCTAAATTCGCCCTGCAACCCTTCCGGCAAAGTATTTCCCGGAGAACTGATAGAAAAAATTACGGAAGTATGTGTAGAGAAAAATATCTACCTGGTTTCGGATGAAATCTACGAGGAAATCATTTTTGCAGGAAAGCCTCTCTCTCCCGCTGCCCTTTCCCCCGCTGCCAAGAAGATTACCCTCACCATAAACGGTGTCTCCAAAACTTATGCCATGACCGGCTGGAGAATTGGTTACGTAGGGGGGGATAAGGAGGTCATCCAGGCAATGAGCAAGGTGCAAAGCCAGAGTGTATCCTGTGCCTCTTCTATATCTCAAAGAGCCGCTCTTGCCGCGATAAAGAGCGGTAAAAAGGAAATCTTGCACATGGTAGATACCTTCAAGGAAAGAAAAGAGTTCGTGGAAAAGTGCCTGGGCAGGCTGCCTGTTTTTACCCCTTCACCCATTGAAGGGACATTTTACGCTTTCCCCAGAATAAGCTACCAGGGAATGAACTCACAGGATTTTTCCTTCTACCTCCTGGATAAAGCAAAGGTTGCCGTGGTGCCGGGAAAACCTTTCGGGAAGGAAGGCTATATACGCCTCTCTTTCGCCACTTCCCTGGAGAACCTGCAGAAAGCTTTCCGGAGAATAGAGGAGGTAATTGCATGAAGCAAGTTGGCATAGGGATAATCGGGCTGGGGACAGTGGGAAGCGGAGTCTGGGAGATAATCAAGCAAAAAGGGCAAGAATTACTGGCGCGCAGCGATGTGGAACTGCAGGTGCTCAAGGTGTGTGACAAGGATGCTGCGCGCAAAGAAGCTTTAGGCATCCCTGCCGCAACTTTTACGGACTCCTGGGAAGAGGTGGTAAGAGACCCCCGGATAAGAATCGTGGTGGAGCTTATAGGCGGGATGCATCCGGCTAAAGAAATTATTACTTCTGCTCTGCAGGAGGGAAAGTATATTGTAACCGCGAACAAGGCGCTCCTGGCCGAATGCGGGGAAGAATTGCTGAGCAAGGGGGAGATATTCTTTGAAGCAAGTGTAATGGCCGGAGTCCCTGTAGTAAGAACTATTAAGGAAGGGCTGGTAGCAAACCGCATTGAAAAAATTCTGGGAGTAATCAACGGCACAGCAAACTACATACTTACCAGCATGGAAAGGGGAAACGAGTATGAAGCTGCCCTGAAAGAGGCACAGGAAAAAGGATTTGCGGAAGCAGATCCCTCACTGGATGTAGAGGGATGGGACTCTGCTTATAAACTTTCCATCCTTGCCTACCTTTCCTTTGGTGTATGGGTTAAGCCCGGGAATATGTTAGTAGAAGGGATAAGCAAGCTCATGCCCGGAGATATTGAGTATGCGCATCAATTGGGATACACGCTGAAACTTCTGGCTATCGGAAAGAAAAAGGGGGATTTACTGGAATTGCGGGTGCATCCCACCCTGCTTCCTCTCTCGCATTCGCTGGCCGGGGTTAAGGGAGAATTCAATGCGCTTTTTATAAAAGGTGATGAAGTAGGTGAGATAACCCTGCAAGGAAAAGGAGCCGGCTCACGCCCTACGGCAAGTGCTGTGGTAAGTGACTTGGTGGAGGCAGCATTATTTAACTTAAAAGGCACCACCCATGCTATTCTTCCTCCTTCTGCATCCCTTAAACTGGCAGAGGCGCAGGATATACCGCTTCGTTACTATATCAGGCTCACTGCCCTGGATAAGCCCGGTGTCCTCTCCCGTATTGCCGGCATACTGGGAGAAAAGGGCATAAGTATTGCCTCCGTGGTGCAGACAGAAAGAAAAGAGGGCGAGGCAGTGCCTATAATCATGATGACGCACGAAGCTAAGGAAAGAAATCTAAAGGAAGCCCTCTCAGAGATAGACAGGCTCTCTATAATAAGAAAAGAAACTCTATTTATAAGGGTGGAGAATTTTTAACCACTACCACCCTATCCCCCTCTTTTGCCCGGAAGAATTGGGCAGCGCTTTTATTCCTGAGGCTGATTTCCAGGTATCCGCTACTCCCCTCTATTAAAAATGGTACATCACCACCCTGCGCATAGAAGTCCACCCAGTTTTCTATTGCTTCCCTGCCCAGAATCACTTTTACTCCGCTGCTTCCCTTCCAGGTAAGCAACTCCGTCACCTCAAAGTTGGTGATTATATTGCCGAATCGGTCTATATGCAGAATCTCACCTTCGGCCCTCTCATGGGTAAAACGGGGATTGTGCCAGGCAATTCTTACCAGTTTATCCAGAGAGACAGCTGTCCCCAGCTGTGCCAATTCCATTCCCCTGCTCAGGTGTGCAGAGCAGGGGGCAAAGATATCTCTGGCATGAAAGGTTTTACTTACCGGATGGAGGAAGAATTCCTTTCTATCCAGGACAACCACTTCTTCCAGCTCTTCCAACAAGGGAGTAAGTATGCCATTATCAGGAACAACGAAGTAGTGCTCTTTACTTCTGCAGGCAAGTGCCCTTCTTTTGCTCCCCACCCCGGGGTCCACCACCACTACGTGCACACTATGTTCAGGGAAGAAGCGGTAAGAAGAAAGCAGGTAAAAGGCAGCCTCCCGGATATTCTGCGGAGAAACTTCGTGCGTTATATCCACTATTTTTGCAGAAGGATTAATAGAAAGTATCACTCCCTTAACCACACCCACAAAGTGGTCCCGGCTGCCAAAATCGGTAATAAGAGTAATAAGGCCCATTGATTACTGTTCCCCGCCTCTATCCTGCAGCTGCCTCTCCCAGTCTACAGTCTGTGGTCTATAGTCTACGGTCTATAGTCTAAAATGTATCTCCCTCATTACCATCTACCCGCTACTTGCCTGTCATACTCATCAAAAGTCTAACCACTATGGCCTGAAATCTCTACCGGCCTAATCCTGAGGGGGAGAGGAGCCCAGTCTCAGCTTACCTGCTCTTCTGCTCTCGGAAGTAAGAATGCTGTACTCGCCCCAGGGAAGGGCTTTCTTCTCCAGGATAATTTTCCTGGGAAATATTCTCCCTATACTCCTTACCAGATTCCTTTCCGTTATATAATCATACAGGTCAGGGTTCAGCACCACTTTTATCACCATTGCTTTTCTCTCCCGCAAAATTCTTTTCACTCTACTCTCCACTTCGCTGGCCAGGGTAATTAAAGACTTCACTTTTCCCGAGCCCTTGCAGAAAGGACAGCTATCGGAGAGAAGATGCGAGATTGAGGGGGCTACTTTCTGCCGGGTCATCTGCACCAGCCCAAATTCTGTGATTCTTGATATCTGGGTATGTGCCCTGTCCCTCTTAGCCAGTTCGTAAAGTAAATTTTCCAGTCTTTTCTTGTGGTCCCTCTTTCTCATGTCTATGAAATCCACTACAATAATGCCGGCAAGATTTCTTAATTGTATCTGGCGGAAAACTTCTTCCGCTGCCTCCATGTTCGTCTTGAAAGCAGTTTCTTCCAGGCTTTCTGCCCCCGTGTACCTCCCGGTATTAACATCAATACTCACCAGGGCTTCTGTCTCGTGGATAGTAAGGTCTCCCCCGCTTCTCAGGCTCACCTGGGGGCTAAGCGCTCTCTCCAGCTCCTCGTCCACGTGATAGTGAGCAAAAACACCCTCCTGCTGGGAAAAAAGAGCAATCTTCACCTTTCTATTGGTACCGAGAATTTGCGAAGAAAATTTCCTCAGCTTGCGGAAAAGGGTAGGAGAGTCGGTGAGGAATTTATCCTTTTCCGGGTCAAAGAGGTCCCTTAAAAGCCTCTTCCCCAGCTCAAGTTCTTCGTAAAGGGGAGAAGGCGCAGGCAATTTACGGGCGCGATGGCTGATGTTATGCCATACCCGCAAAAGATACTCCAGGTCTACAAGCAGGTCCTGCTTGCTTTTCCCCTCGGCCATGGTCCTTCCTATCACGCCCATATTTTGGGGCTTAATCTCCTTGAGTATCTTTCTTAATCGTTTTCTTTCATTGACATGTCCTATGCGGCGCGATACTCCCAGCTGGGGAGAGAAGGGCATAAGCACAATATAGCGCCCGGGGAGACTTACGAAGGAGGTAACCCGGGGCCCTTTACTCCCGATAGGGTCCCTTACCACCTGGACTAAAATCTCCTCTCCTTTCTTCAGTAATTTTGCAATGGAAGGCCTGCCTTTTCCCTCTTCCCACTCCGGCTCCTCGCTTTCCACCGGAGGCACCATAACTTCTGAGATAAAGAGATAGGCCGTGCGGTCCCAGCCTATATCCACGAACGCCGCATCCATGCCAGGCAGGACGTCCTTGACCTTTGCCTTGTAAATATTGCCGACCAGGCTTTTTTTAGTCTTTCTTTCTACGTAGAACTCTACGACTCTTCTGTCCTCCAAGATAGCACACTGCGCGAGTTCCGCGGTCTCTGTAAGAAGAAAAAGTCGCATTACTTAAAGTACATCAAGTTCCAGAAGTAGCGCGCCGCAATGCCTGCATTCGTTTTCTTCCGGGAGATATCCATCTACAATCAGGCAAACCCGACATTCCACATTCCTATGCACCGTGTCGCGGGGGACATCGAAGGGTTTACGCGGTATCGCCGCTCCTATAGTCTTGGCTTTTTCTATGCCAGCTTCTGTGAAGGCTTTGTCCGTGGGAACAAACAGGGCAGAATCCGTGGGAATAGGTTCTAAGTATCCCTGTTTCTTGAACCCTCTCAGGGTACGTTCAACCGAGGCAGGCTTCAAAGGGTTAGCCCTTCCCTCGTTTATCTCTTCTATCATGGAAGGATCCATACGCTTAACCGTGGTTCCTATGGCCAGCTCTTCCAATTCAGAGACTCCTTCGGAAACCAGCCGATTGTACCTTTCACAGATATACTCCAGTATCTTTTTCATGGCTGAAGCAGATTTATCCATACATTCCTCCTTTTTGCAGAATAATTTTCTTCGTGAGCAAGATTAATAAAATATGCACTGTCCGGGCAACCACTTAAACTCCAAAATATAATTGCTACCTCTTCCTCAAAATTCTTTCACAGCATCGCTCCAATTTCTCCCCCGCACCTCTCTTGCAGAAAAAGAGATAATCTGGTAAATTCTATCAGTCTGATAGTGGCATGTCAATGTTAACAAGGAGAGTCCAATATGCGTTCAGATGTTATTACAAGCGGTTTAAATAGAGCCCCTCATCGTTCCCTCCTCTTTGCTCTGGGTATTTCTCGGGAAGACATGGAAAAACCTTTTATCGGGATAGCCAATTCCTGGAATGAGCTCATACCGGGACATACGCACCTTAAGAATATCAGCCGGGCGGTTAAGGAAGGCATCAGGGAAAAAGGAGCGGTTCCACTGGAATTTAACACCATAGGTGTCTGTGATGGCCTGGCTATGGGACACGAGGGGATGAAATATTCCCTTCCCTCGCGCGAACTCATTGCAGACTCAATAGAAACAATGGCAATGGCTCATCCTTTAGATGGCATAGTGCTCATACCAAACTGCGACAAGATAGTACCGGGGATGCTTATGGCAGCTCTGAGATTAAATATTCCGGCTATTTTAATCAGTGGGGGTCCCATGTTAGCGGGAGAATTTGAAAGCAATCCCGTTGACCTTATCAGCGTATTTGAAGGGGTGGGTAAAGTGCAGGAAGGTACCTGGAAAGAAGAGACGCTATCCAGGCTGGAAGAGCTTGCCTGCCCTACCTGCGGCTCGTGTGCAGGTATGTTCACAGCCAATTCCATGAACTGCCTCAGTGAAGCCCTGGGGCTCGCTTTACCCGGGAATGGCACTATTCCAGCCGTTACTTCTCACCGGGTACGCCTGGCCAGGGAAGCGGGCAGGACAATAGTGGAGCTGGTTAAAAAAGAGTTAAAGCCGCGGGACATAGCTACTTTCTCTGCCTTCAGGAATGCTATTGCCGTGGAGATGGCGCTGGGAAGCTCCACCAACACAGTACTCCACTTACCGGCTATTGCGCACGAAGCTGATATAGAGCTCCCGCTGGAAGTATTTGACCGGATAAGCCAGTCCACTCCCAACCTCTGCCGTCTATCCCCGGCCGGGACTCACCACATGGAAGACCTTAACCGGGCAGGCGGCGTGTATGCAGTGATGCGGGAACTAAGCAAAAAAGGGCTCCTGGACGAGGAAGTGACTACGGTAAAAGGCAAGCTCAAGGATGTTCTCCCCGGTCATGAAGTCAAAGACACAGAGGTAATCCGTCTCATAGAGCAGCCCTATTCTCCTACAGGGGGGATAGCAATATTAAAGGGCAACCTGGCTCCCGGCGGGGCAGTGGTGAAACAGTCGGCGGTGAACAAGGATGTATTTCACTTCGAGGGAAAGGCGCGCGTCTTCAACTCGGAAGAGGAAGCCAGCCAGGCCATCCAGGAGGGAAAAATTAACAAGGGAGACGTTATAGTAATACGCTTCGAGGGGCCCCGGGGAGGTCCCGGCATGAGAGAGATGCTTGCTCCCACCTCTCTTATTTCCGGCATGGGGTTAGGCCGCGACGTGGCTCTCATCACGGACGGCAGGTTCTCCGGAGGAACCCGGGGATTGGCTATCGGACATATATCCCCTGAGGCAGCCGAGGGCGGGCCCATTGCCAAATTAAGAGATGGGGACACTATTATAATAGACATTCCCTCGCGTAGCATCAAGACCGGGGAAGAAGTGCTTAAAAGGACCCCTGAGAAAGTAGAGAAAAAGCTCTGCGTGCAAAGAAG
>Ga0256830_1002839_pt1 | contig 11153 bp, 9 predicted proteins | sample 128326metaG_FD_190537 | JGI IMG/M metagenome (GOLD analysis project Ga0256830, IMG submission 190537) | Hydrothermal vent microbial communities from Lau Basin, Pacific Ocean - 128-326 | ecosystem: Environmental > Aquatic > Marine > Hydrothermal vents | place: Pacific Ocean: Lau Basin | collected...
GCTGAGGAGGGAAACCCTGCAGACCTGATGGTTGACGATGGCAAGGACCTCTACAATACTGTTGAAGGTACAAAGGGCAAGTCTTGTGCAAGCTGCCATGGCAAGGATGGTGAGAAGCTGGTTGGCGTTGCAACAAAATACCCAAAATATGATCCGGCCATCAAAGGGATCAATACCATTGCACTACAGATCAACAGGTGTCGTGAGAAGCAGATGGGTGCCAAGCCATTGAAATACGAATCGTATGACCAGCTGGCCCTTGAGCTCTATGTGAAATCCCTCTCTAACGGGATGCCCATTAACGTGAGCATTGATGGCCCTGCAAGGAAGTTCTATGAAAAGGGCAAGAAATTCTACTATACCCGTATGGGACAGTGGAACTTCAGCTGTGCCCTCTGCCATGTCAAGTATGCCTGCAAGAGGGTAAGGACGAACCTCATGTCTCCAAACAGACATCATGCTGACCACTGGCCCTCATACAGGCTCAAATGGGGCAAGGCAGGATCCATACAGAGGCGGTTCAGAGGTTGTATGAAGAACATGCGTGCCAAACCACTTCCGTACCAGAGCGAAGAGTACAGAAATCTGGAGCTGTTCTTAACCTATCAGGCCAATGGCCTGCCGATCCAGGTGCCTGGAATGAGGATGTGAAGTACCCTGAGGAGGTAAACCACAATATCTTAAGGAGGCACTAAATGAGCATCAGTAGAAGAGAGTTTATCAAGGTCCTGTCACTTGCTGCAGGTGCAACGACTGTCTTGCCTTCTGGTGTACTTGCCAGGGCATTGAAGGAGAGTAATCTCCTTGAGTTTTCCTCTAAGGGGAACCTGACAATACTGCATACCACGGACAGCCATGCACAGCTGGTCCCTATTTACTACAGAGAGCCTGATACAAATATCGGGGTGGCAGGGAACAAGGGCAAACCACCCCACCTTACGGGCAAGGACTTCCTGAGGTATTACGGATACAAACCTGGTACACTTGAGGCCTATGCCTATACAAGTGATGATTACCTTGCCCTTGCCAAAGAGTATGGAAAGATGGGTGGATTTGCCTACATTGCCACACTCATCAAGAAGATAAGGGCAGAGAGGCCCAATAAGGTGCTCTATTTTGACACTGGTGACACACTGCAGGGCTCTGCCACAAGCCTCTGGACAAAGGGCGAGGATATGGTGAAGGTCATGAACGCCCTTGGCTGTGATGCAATGACAGGGCACTGGGAGTTCACCTATGGTGAGAAACGTGTGCTGGAGTTGATAGATATGATGAACTTCCCCTTTGTTGCCCAGAATATACACGAGGCAACATGGGGGGATCAGATCTTCAAACCCTATGTGATAAAGAGCATCAATGGCCTCTCCGTGGCTGTTATCGGGCAGGCCTTCCCCTACACGCCGATTGCAAATCCCCGCCGTCTGATTCCCAACTGGTCCTTTGGCATCAAGGAAGAGAACATGCAGGCTGTGGTTGATGAGGTGAGGTCAAAGAAGGTGGACCTTGTGGTGGTGATCTCCCACAACGGGTTTGATGTGGATAAAAAGATGGTCAGCCGTGTGAAGGGCATTGATGTAATAATGGGCGGACACACCCATGATGGTCTTCCCAAACCAGTTGTGGTAGGGAACACCCTTGTCATCGGATCCGGTTGTTACGGTAAATACCTCTCAAGGCTTGACCTTGAGGTGAAAGGCAAGAGGATCACTGACTACTCCTACAGACTCATACCCGTGATGTCAAACATGATTGATCCTGACCCTGAGATGGCAAAGCTGATTGAGCAGATAAGGGCCCCTTACAAGGACAAACTGGAAGAGGTGGTTGGTTACACCGAGGATCTCCTCTACAGGAGGGGCAACCTTGATGGTACCTTTGATGAGCTGATATGTGATGCACTTGTAGACTACTACGATGTGGACTTTGCCTTCTCACCAGGTTTCAGATGGGGCAGGACCGTGCTTCCCGGGCCCATTACTGCTGATGATGTATACTCACAGACCGCTCTGACCTATCCAAATACCTACAAGAGCAAGATCAAGGGTAAGATGATAAAGGATATCCTTGAGGATATAACGGACAACCTCTTCAACCCTGACCCTTACAGGCAGCAGGGTGGTGACATTGTGAGGACCAAGGGGCTGTCCTTCAGGATAGTGGTGAACGAGAAGATGGGCAACAGGATTCAGGATCTCAGGGTGCGAGGAGAGAAGGTTGACCCCCTGAAGGACTACACCTTTACAGGCTGGGCATCAATGGCTGTACAGTCCGGTCCTCCTGTCTATGACATCGTGCTTGACTACATAAGAAAGAAGAAGAGGATCAAGGTGAAGCTTGACAGGCCAGAACTGATCATATAGGCATAAACACCCTCCCCGTCATGGTGTTCTGGGTGTTAGTTTGACATCCAGAACACCATATTTTTATTATAGTAAAGTGGGTTCATTGCAGTATCGTCTCCTGAGAATATTTATACTTGTAATACTTATCCATCTGCTGACCGGTGGCTCTGTATGGGCAAAAAGAGAGATAACCATGGCGCTTATCCCTCTTCAATCCCCATCAGCAATGTACAAGAGATTTCTGCCCCTCAAGAGATACCTGGAACGCAGGCTGGATATTGAGATAAGGATCAAGGTATCCAGGAAGAGCAGCGAGGTCATAGATCTCCTGAAGGATGGTTCAGCAGATATTGCCTACCTTTGTCCCACCCTATATACCGAGGCCTTTGGAAAGGTATCCATAAAACCAATTGTGAAATTGAAGGTTGACGGGAAATCCTACTACAGAAGTGCCATCCTGGTACGGAAGGATTCATCATACAATCATATGGCTGATCTGATAGATGGCAGCTTTGTCTATGGTAGATATGCATGCCCGGGATCAGGGTTACTGCCAGAGATTATGCTCAAAAGGGTGGGAATCACGGATGAAAACCTCCTGGATGTTGCAAGATTGGGTTCTGACGAGAGCGCACTGACTGCGGTACTTGCAAGGATGTTTGATGCCACAGGTGTGCCAGAGATGGTGGCGAAACCCTATATTGACAAGGGGCTCAGGGTGCTGAGATACTCCTATGCTATACCACAGTATCTCTTTGTGGCAAGGACATCCCTTGGCCCCGAGTTGATAGGGAGGATAAAGGAGGCACTCCTCTCGGTCAACAACATGAAAAACCCTGAGACAGTCATGGGGGGCATTGGTCAGGGTGTGGATGGCTTTGACGATGCTCAGGACAGAGACTATGATATCGTCAGGGTCCTGTTGAAGAATCTATCAGGTGGCAGGCAGGACTTCCTTCCCAATAGGGCAAATATTATAAGGCTATACGTGGAGCCTGTCTATTTTGAGCCTGAGCTGTTTGTCCTTTTGAACCCTGTCAGTGCATATATATCTAACCATTCAGGGCTTAACATAGAGGTGATCGTGCCTGAGAACATGAATGACTTTCTGAATGCCCAGGTGAATGAGAGGGGCGCGCTCTTTCTTGAAAACCCCTCTCTCAGCCGCATCTATTCCGTGAAAAAGGGTCTGAGACCCGTATCAGCGCTTCATATAGAGGGGTTTACAGATGCCATGGAGGGATTGATCATCGTACGATCAGATGGAAAGATAGACTCCCTGAAGGACCTGGAGGGCAAAAAGGTGGGCATTACATCAACCTATTCAGAGGGGGGCTATCTGGCTCAGAAGGGACTACTGGAATCAAGGGGTGTCTCATTGAAAGGCATAAGACTCATTGAGCTTGGTACATATGAGAATGTGATAATCAGGCTCTACAGGGGAGAGATAGATGCTGGCTTTGTGAGCCTTGCTGCATTGAACTCAATGAAGAAGGATATAGATATGAAGGCAATAAGAGCCATTGCAGGTGTTCCAATAGAGAAGGACTGGGTTGTTATGGCACAGGGGGACATAAAAGAAGAGATAATAAAAAAATTGAGAGGGCTGCTCAGGCAATACAGTGATTTCTCAAAGGGTTCCCATCAGGAATGAGACAATGATCAAGGTGAGAGCATGAAATTACTGAAGGAGCTGAACAGGCGCACAAGTATAAAGACGAAGGGCGTACTTTATGTAATGCTCCTGATCCTGATCATCTATATTTCAGTGAGCATTATTGTCCTTTCATCCTCGCGGAAGAATCTGCTACTTCAAAGAAAACAGTTCCACCTCAGTATAGCAGAGAAACTGGCCATAAATGCAACCGATGCGATCATATCACAGGACTACGGGTTTCTAATGGAGCAGATACGGCAGTTGAAGGCCGCAGGGCAGATAAAGAACGCAAAGATAATTGACAGCAGAGGGATTGTGATTGCCTCTGACAATATCAGGAACATAGGAGAGTTTGACAAAACCCTTTCTCTGCTGCTTGACAGGGGAGGGCCGGATGGCTTGAAAGGAGGCCACTACCCCAACCAGCAGGTTTTGCTCCCCCTTGAGATAGAAGGGGATATCCTTGGTGCCCTGAGCTTGACCTTTGATACAGAGGCTGAGGACAGGGCATTTAGCAGGGATTTCAAGAAGACCATCCTCCAGCTGGTTTATCTATCCATTGTGATCTTTGCGGTGGGAATCGGGGGGTCCTACGTGGTTGCACTGCTGATGACCCGCCCCATCACAAACCTCTCAAAAGAGGTGGAGGAGTTTGAGAAGGAGATATCTTACTCAGAAAGTGAGACACCCTACAATCCCCTGTACAAGGATGAAACCTTCCAGCTGAGACAGTCCTTCTACCATATGCTTGAGACACTGAGAAGATATCTTTCGGAGTTCAAGAGGGTCTCAGAGGAAAAGGAGAGGCTCACCTGCATGGCAGCCATCGGCGAGATGTCAGCCCAGATCGCCCATGAGATAAGGAACAGCCTTTATGCAATCAGGGGTGCCCTTTCAGGGATTGAACGTTCAAGGAAGAGGTCCGAGATGCTTGAGTATATTGATATAATAAAGGATGAGGCCCTTGAGATGTCCACAATGGCGGACAATTTTTTACGTTTTGCAAAACTACCCTCACCCTCTCCGGTGCCATGCAACATCATTGATGTCCTTGACAGGGTGGTAGAGTTGCTGCAACCTGACCTTGAGGAGTCAGGTGTGGAGGTTCACTATGACAGGGAGGCCAAACTCCCAACTGTTGAACTTGATCCTGCGCTTATGAAGCAGGTCTTCATGAACCTCTTCATTAATTCAATACAGGCCATGCAGGACGGCGGAAGGATCACCCTGCAGTTCAACCTGTCGGAGAACTGGCTGATGGTACATGTCATGGATGATGGCCCTGGTATCCCTGACAAGATTGCTGCAAAGATATTCCAGCCCTTTTTCAGCACAAAGGCAGATGGCAGCGGGCTTGGCCTCTCTACCACATACAAGATAATACTGGCACATCATGGTGAGGTAGAACTCTTGAAGTCTGAAAGGGGAGCCCATTTCCTTATAAGGCTTCCACTTGGTAGCAACAGCAGGTTACATGCAGAGACGGTACAGAGAAAGGTTGAGAGTACATTTAATCCTTAAATGGACAGCGAGCGTATTCCCCGCGGTCTCTGCCGCGGGGAAGATCAATGCCTGTGGAGGAGACCATGGAGAGAATTTTAGTGGTAGATGACGAGAGAAACATCCTCAGGATGTTGAACAGGTTCCTTACACAGGAGGGGTTCAAGGTGGAGACAGCCCGGAATTTTGAGGAGGCCACTTCAAGGTTCCAGGAGGGAGATTTTGATCTTATCCTGACAGACATGAAACTGCCCGGCAGGTCCGGACTTGAGATACTCGGATGGGTGAAGGAGAGGAATCCCGAGGTCCCTGTCATAATCATCACCGCCCACGGTAGCATTGAAAATGCTGTGGAGGCCATGAAAGGCGGGGCTGCCAATTATCTAACAAAGCCCATTGATCCTGAAGAGATGCTTGCGATCATAAGACATACGCTGATGCATAACCAGCCGAGGACGAAGGAATCCCTTTCAGTGCAGGAGGAAGATCAGTACGGTATTATCGGCAGAAGCAGAGCGATCAAGGATATATTAGCTACCATTGAGATCGTAAGTAACAGCCGTGCCAATGTCCTTATCACGGGCGAGTCTGGCACAGGTAAGGAGCTCGTTGCAAGGGCGATACACCAGGCTTCCACCAGAAGAGGAAACCCCTTTGTAGCGATAAACTGTGCTGCCATACCTGCCGAGTTGATGGAGAATGAACTCTTCGGGCACGAGGCTGGTGCATATACAGGGGCCATTGCGCAGGAAAAGGGCAAGGTGGAGATAGCCGACAGGGGCACCCTCTTTCTTGACGAGATCGGTGAGATGCCCCTGAATATGCAGGTAAAGCTCCTGAGATTTCTCCAGGAGAAGGAGTTCTACAGGATTGGAGGGACAAGGCCTGTAAGATCAGACTGCAGGATCATAGCTGCTACAAACAAGGACCTTGAAGAAGAGGTTGCAGCTGGCAACTTCAGGGAGGACCTCTACTATCGTCTCAATGTGATACCCATAAAGGTGCCCCCCCTGAGGGAACGCAGGGAGGATATCCCGCTGCTTGTTGAGCATTTTCTCCGCAAGTACTCGGAGGAGAACCATAAATTCATAAGGGGGGTTGACCAGAGGGTGATGGATGCCCTCATGAGGTATCCCTGGCCCGGCAATATCAGGGAGCTTGAAAATATAATTGAACGGGCGGTGGTTTTTGCAAGCTTTGAGACCATTGTGCTTGATGACCTTCCAAGGAAGCTCTCCTCATTAGTGACAGAGACCACAGACAGTACAACGGGAAAAACAGAGGGGATTGCAGATCTGTCCGGGATGACCCTTGCGGAGCTTGAACGGATCGCCATCGTAAAGGCACTGAAGAGCGAGAACTGGAACCAGACCCGTGCAGCCAGAAGGCTGGGCATAACGAGGAGACAGCTTCGCACAAAGATGGTCAAGTATAAACTTATATAATATCCAATTTATGGGTTCCGGGTTGCTGTACGGTAAAGAACAGTTCTGACCCGGGTTCTGTTCCTTTTTGAACAACTGCAAAGAGAAGGCCTTGATTTCCCGCAATGTTTCTACTGGCATGAAAAATGCTTTGATAGTTTAGATTATGAATATATAATTTTTGAGGAGGAAGGAGAATGTCAGAGAAGGCACGTGAAGGTTTCATTATCGCACTGATAATCGCAGGTTTTCTGTGGGTGATCTATCTTATAATGAAGATCAAAGGGTTCGGGGATCTGAACGTTGATAATCTATCTGATGAGGAGATTGCGGCAATCAAAAGCTCCATCAGGAGTACCGTTATTATAGGTGGCTTTATAATCGGTGGTCTGATGGGTGCAGTTGTTCAGAGATCAAAGTTCTGTATCGCAGCGGCATGTCATAGCATCGTTACCACCCGTGATCTGACCCAGACAAGGGCCTACGCAATGGCACTCTTTGTGGCCATACTTGGCACACAGATACTTTATAAACTTGGTTATGTGGATATAAACTACAGTATCTATGTATCCTCTCCATTTACATGGCTCAGCTATATTGTTGGTGGTTTCATATTCGGTGTAGGCATTGTATACGCCGGAGGATGTGCAAGCAGGATACTTGTCAGGGCAGGTGAGGGTAACCTTGGTGGCCTTGTAAGTGTTATGGCTTTTATATTCACCTCTGGAGCAACCCTCTGGGGCATACTTGCAAAGGTAAGGGTTGACTACTTCAACAAGCTGACCCTGAATTTCCAGACGCAGTACATCCCTGACATAATAAATGCGGTTCCGTTCTGGGTTATCCTTGTAGTGATAGAGGCTGTCCTTCTGATATTCATGCTCAGGGCTCCAAAGGATTCGGAGTGGTGGGGCTGGAGGTGGCCTCTTGCGGGTGTGGCCATTGGCCTGACCATTGTCTTTGCCTGGTGGCTCAATGGGCTTGCCTTCAAGACTCTGCCGGTGATTGATTCCTTTTCCTTCACCGGTCCTGACGATCCCACACTGCTACAGAGATGGAGGCCAAAGAGCCTTACCTTTGCACTTGCCGATGCACAGGCATTCAGGTATATAATACTATGGACGGGCGAGTCAATAAACTTTGCCATTGCCACAGTCTTTGGTGTTATCTTTGGTTCCTTTATCGCCGCAGTGATAAGCAGGACATTCAACTGGGTTGCACCACCCCTGGAGCAGTTCAAGTACAATCTCCTTGGTGGACTCTTGATGGGGTTTGGTGCTGTGCTTGCACTGGGATGCAATATCGGGCAGGGTCTGAGTGGATTTTCCACCCTCTCTGCTGGAAGTATCCTGACCATGAGCTTTATACTGATCGGCGCCATATCAGGTGCAAAATTCCTTCAGTGGCGGCTCATGAGAAGCCTCTGATATGATGATCAATCCGGTTATAAAGAACAGGATAGTCAGGGCGGTTATCATAGTCATACTCTGCCTTCCACTGTTGAGGTGTGCCACTGTAAGGTCATCTGAGAAGGCGCAGCTGGGCAGATGCAGGGAACCTGTTGTTATCAAAAGTGTGAGAGGAAATTTTGATGATGTCTGGGAGAGTCTGAAGATGGCCCTCAACGAGAGGGGTCTTGTGGTGTCAAGTGTCTCCCATGTGTGGGATATGCTGGAGAGGACGGGCAGGGTACTTAATAGAACGAAGAGGATATACGGGCAGGCAAAGGTCATGGAGTTCTGTAGTGCCGTCATATCAAGAAACATGCTTGAGCGGAATCCCCATTTTATCTCTTTCTGCCCCTACCAGATAATGGTCTATACACTCCCTGACAATGAAAACAGGGTCTATCTCTCCTACAGGAGGCTCATCTGGAAGGATGAGAAGGACAGGGATGTTCTTGATGCGGTGGAGAGGTTGCTTGAGGGCCTTGTGGATGATGTTGTCCAGGAGTACGGTGAATACAGATAGCTTCATTTTGGAGCATAAACATTTGAAACTATAAGAAGGAGGAGTCTTATGTCTGAGATCAAGGCTGACAAGGTTGTGGATGCAAAGGGTATGAACTGCCCCATGCCTGTCTTGAAGACAAAGAAGGCACTTGATGAACTCTCATCAGGTGAGGTGCTGGAGGTAACGGCTACTGACCCGGGCTCTGCCTCTGATATCCCGGCATTACTTAAGAGGCTTGGCCATGAGCTGATCTCAAGCTCTCAGGAGGGTGGCGTATTCACCTTTTATATCAGAAAGAACTAAATTCAGGAGGTCTCTCGGAGATGAAGTTAGGGATCCTGGTGAACACAGAGAATCATCTGGATGATATCATTGGCATCACAAGGGCAGCATTGAAAAAGGGGCACGAGGTGATTATTTTTGCCATGGATGCAGGCACCCGGTTACTTGAGAGGCAGGAGTTCAGCGACCTCTCCAGGGAGGAGGGTGTCTCCATGAGCTTCTGTGACCACAGTGCAAAGCATGTGGGCGCAAATACGGAGGGACTTGGTAGCGAGATCGTCTGTGGCAGCCAGTACAACAACGCAGTGATGATCCATGATGCAGACAAGTTGATAGTACTCTGAGGTCCAATCAGCCTCACCTCTGTGTGGGGCTGGTTGCCTTCCCCCTAAAGATGGAGTTTCAATCTCAGGTATTCCAGTAAAAGCCGTGGATAGGTCTTGATGTTGAAGAGTATATTCATCATGTTGTAACATTCATGGCTGCAGTAGCAACCCCTGTCATCTATCATTTGGAGGATATCCCCTGTGGAAGGTGCATCTAGTAGCTTCTTTATATCATAGCCGCTGTCCCTTATGTTACCCAGGGGGGTTGTAAAGGATTCACAGGGATATAGCCTTCCGTCCTCGGTCATCACCAGTGTGAGGCGACCTGCCACACAGCCAAGGAGCTGCCTCCTCTGGATCAAGGTCCTGTAGATGATACGCCTCTGCAGGATATCCTGTGCAGACTTAAGGGCTGCACCCCTGAAGGAATACCTCTGGGTGATGCCCCTTCTTATGTTTTTATTGAGCATCTCTGAGACCAGTAGATACCGCTCAGGTGATATTCCATTAAGCCCCTCTCCCCTGACAACCGATACTGTATGTGTCTTTATCCCCTCCATTCGGGTTACCTCCTCTATGAGCCCTTCAATCTCCCCCTCGTTTTCCCTGCACAATACGGTGTTTATCCCTAATTCAAGGTTCCTGTGCCTGTCAAGCAAGGCCCTGAGATTGCCGTAGGTCTTCATGACAAGCTCATATGCGCCATTTACCCCCCTCATTCTGTCATGGGTCTCTTTGAACCCGTCAAGGGATAGCTTTACCGTAATAACGCTTCCGGGGCACAGCCTGAGTATCTCCTCCACCCTGGTGGATATCCTCTCAGGCATGAGGCCATTGGTGGAGTACAGTATTACCGATGGTCTTGTATACCTGTAGAATAGCCCGGTGATATCCACTATCTCATCCCTGAGAAAGGGCTCACCACCAGAGAATGATAGCCAGAGGAGGCTACCAATTCCCCTGACGACCCTTTCAATCTCCTCAAGGGATAATTCGTCAGCTGCTTCAGCCGCTGTTAATGGATTTTGCAGATAAAAACAGAAGGGACACCTGGCATTACACCTCCTGGTCACAAAGAAAGTGAACTGGATGGGCCTTGCCTTGTAAAAGATAAAGGGTATGTATCTCAGGGGTGTATACATCAGGGAGAACTGCCCTTTTTAAGGATATAACACAACAGCCCGAGCCCCCCGCCGGTGATCACCGAGAGGGGATAGATAAACTGGTAATACATCAAGGATTTTATAGCAAAAAATATGCCTCCTGCCCTGTAGAATGCGCTGAACAGCCTCCTGTTTATATAGAGATCAGACAGGAGTGCAAGTACCAGAAGAGGCAGTGAGATGGCATAGTTGCTGGCCAGTGCGAAATACAGGAGGAGGATCTCAATAATGTAAAAAACACCGTGGGTCTTCAGCTCTATTGAGGCTGTACCTGAGTCCCTCATCATATCCTTCCGCTTAAGTGAGTAGAGGGTCCAGTAGAGGGATTTTCTGAAACCGTTTTTCAATGACTTCAACAGATCATAGTTGAATATGTGGGCAACCTGAAGCCCCGGGTCCATCAGCAGCCTGTAGCCCCTCTGCCTTGCCCGGTGACTGAATTCCACATCCTCAAGTATGGGCAGGCTTTCCGCATCAAATCCTCCAATGTCAAAGAAGTCAGACCT
>Ga0256830_1002840_pt1 | contig 11150 bp, 11 predicted proteins | sample 128326metaG_FD_190537 | JGI IMG/M metagenome (GOLD analysis project Ga0256830, IMG submission 190537) | Hydrothermal vent microbial communities from Lau Basin, Pacific Ocean - 128-326 | ecosystem: Environmental > Aquatic > Marine > Hydrothermal vents | place: Pacific Ocean: Lau Basin | collected...
ACTGGATGAAATATACTCTCCATATCGTTTAGGAGCCTCTCCTGAGTAGATAGCCAGCCAGATAGATATGTATTCTCCAATGAATCGGGCAAAACCTTATTTACAATAATTAGATCCGGGTTCAAGCCATATAGAAGCGTCTGGATATAAGTCCTCCTAGTATTATTGATGCTGAAGGAATCCGGGTTCGTCACAAGCCTAACACTCGTCACCTCATGATCAAGCAGCAAACCCTTGATCCGGTCTATCCTCTCAACAAGCTCGATCCCCTTATCTATACTCTCCCTATCCGGGGCCGGCAGCCCCACAACAGGCTCAAGCAACTTACTCATACTGGCGATCGGGGAAGCCAGCTTAAGTATACGCCTACTAATCTTGCCCATCAAAGCAGGAATATATAGAAACCTTAAAGCCTCACCGCTGGGAACCATATCAACAACTATACATTCGAATCCCTGCCCATGTATAACCTCATCCAATTTCAAGATCGTCGCTATCCCAGTCATCCCCGGCATAGCCGCCAGTTCATATGCTATAAGCTCATCCACACCCCTACTCCTAAATATCGAGGCTATATAATCCATGAGGACACCATAATGCTCAGCAGCCTCCTTAACCGGATCAACATTAAGGGCATATAGATTATCCCTAATCCTAGTAATATCTCTGTTAACAGTGGTCTGGAAAGCGTCGCTAAGTGAATGGGCCGGGTCAGAGGATATTATAAGCGTATCATACCCCAACTCAGATAACAGTAGAGAGGTAGCCGCAGATATAACCGACTTCCCAGTACCACCCTTCCCAGTGAAGAAGAGGATCCTATCCACACTCATCGCAACATACAATAATTTAGATATAACTATACAAAATGAGATATATTCGATGGAGAACAGCGGTGTCTCCTACTTAGTCGGTATATAGGCACTAGACCTAGTTGCACCGACACCAGGCTGCCCATGCCTAACCTCTTTAATCGTGATCGCGAACTCGCCAAGCCTCCTACCAATCATCTCAGGCTTAATCTCGACAGGAACATACTCCTTCCCATTATATACATGTATGGTTAACCCAACCATAATAGGTAATATTACCATCTCACGTACATGCGTCCTGATAGGCTTATTATATTTACCCTCAATAGCCTTCCTAACCTTCTCGAGGAGCTTCTTCCCCTCAGGGCCGAAATTCCTCCTAAGCAAGTATCTCCTCTCCTTAGCGGGCACAAGCCTAGCGAAAGACTCTAGACTCATCTTCTTAAGCTCCTCCAGTGTATATCCACGGTACTTGAACTCCTTCCTCACCATCTCAGAACACCAATCTAAATCAAGATATAAGAACTATATAAATACTACCTCTTCCTCCTCCCAGTCCTCCTAGCACCGAAGCTACCTACCTTAGCGCCAGGTGGAGCATTCCTAGGCACAGTCTTAGGCTTACCAACATGCTGATGAGAACCTCCTCCAAACGGGTGGTCAACAGGGTTCATAGCCACACCCCTAACCCTCGGGAATCTCTTTGGAGCCTTAGCCTTCATCCAATGATACTTCTTACCCGCCTTCAGGAAAGGCTTGTCAACCCTACCACCAGCAGCGACGTTACCCACCACAGCCCTCGCATCGGGATTAACGACTATACTCTTACCCGATGGTAGTAGAACCTCTATACCATCCGCCGTAGGCCCAATTATCTGGGCATAGGTACCTGACGCCCTAGCGAACTTACCCCCGTCGCCAGGCCTCTTCTCAACATGAGAGATAATAGTCCCAGGTGGAATATCCTTAATCCTCCTAATATCGCCAGGCCTAACCTCACCCTCACCATAGATACTTATCTCCTGACCAATATACATACCCTCAACCGCATTAATATAGAAGACCTTCCCCTCCTTAGTACGGAGCATAGCGAGTGGAGTCCCTCTACCAGGGTTATGAAGGATATCCATCACAACCGCTGTGGTTGGCCCCTCAAACTCAGGTATAAATGCGGGAGCCACACTCCTACCACTAGACCTAAAGAGGGGAGACCTCCCCTTCCTCTGAGCAAGTATACGCTTACCCACCACACACCACCTCACAATATACCTAAGGATGTAGCCACCTTCAGAGCATCATCGGTATTGTAAAACGTGATGATCGCCTTCTTCTCCCCCCTATGCGTATTCATTATATTAACCTTCTTAACCTTAACACCAAAGTATTCCGATATAAGCTTCTTCAATAGAGGCTTAGTAGCCCTCTTATCAACTATTAAAGTAACCTTATTCTCCCTCTCAACCATCAAAACACTCTTCTCAGTAATAAGTGGATACTTGACATATCTATAGAACTCCTCGACCCTAGCCACTGCCGACCACCCTCAAAACCTTAACATAAGGCGTTAGACGCTCAACCACCCTATTCAATGCAGACTCAGTCCATACAGTCAGCCTCCCAGGCACACCGCCCGGGGCCAGATGTATAACAGAAACATCGTCCGCACTCACGACATCCACGCCAATAATATTCCTAGCAGCTCTATAAATCCCCTTATCCTCGGCATATACAATCAGGGGCCCCTTCCTCACACGCCTACCACGCCCCCTCCAAGAAGACTTCCCACCACGCCTCTTTACATTCTCCTTAACCCTATTAATATCGGGCTCCAAACCAAGTATCTTGAGAGTCTCCATCAACACACTAGTCTTCCCAATGGTCTCCAACTCATCACTAACTACCAATGGGATATACAATACCTCATCAACAATATGCCCACGCCTCTCAACAAGCTCCCTAACACCAGTCGCGGCAACAGCATAAGCCGTGGCCAACTTAACCTCCTTCCTATTAATCCTCTTATATATCTTCTTCTCCGGAGTAGTCACATGCGGCCTACGCCCACCCCTAGCCATCGTCACAATCGCAGCCGTACCCCTCAAAGGCCCGTGCTTAATCCTAGGGACCCTAGCCAAGCCCAGCCCTACACCGAAGAACTCAGCCGACTTATCCCGCCCAGCCCTAGGATACCTACCCTTGGGCTGAAGCCTATGGGTAAACTGGTGTACAAAGACTCTATGTATAATATCCTCCCTCACCCCAATCCTAAATACCACCGGCGGATCAAGCTCCTTAACAACCGTTCCAGCCAAATCATATACAGGGATCTTCGTAGACATCGCTCAACACCCTTCTAATGCGGAGGCCTATACACATAGGTGATATTAACCGGCTTCATTAACTCCTCATCAACAGGCCTAACCGTGAACCTCATCTTAATAAGTCTCTTGGCGGGGCCTGGGACCGAACCCTTAAGCATCAAATACTTAGACCTAAGCACACCATACCTCCTGAAGGGCCATAGACCCTCCTCCTGCTCAGCATCCCTAATATCAAGAATCTTAATATGATATATAGTCCTCCGATGGAAGCCCGTCTGGCCAGCGAGAGGAACAGTATATCTAGTCGCTGAAGGCTTCCACGGACCAAGGGCACCCGGCTTCCTCCTAGCCTTCCTAGCCTTATGAGAAAGTAGTTTAATGCCCCACCTCTTAACAGGGCCCTGGAAACCCTTACCCTTAGTAACAGCTATGACATCAACTACATCACCTGGTTTAAATACCTCGGTCACATCCAGCTCCCCACCCAGCTTATCCACAGCATACTTAAACTGCTCCTCGACACCACCACCGCCACCAAGCTGTAACTCGAAGACCTCGGGCGTCTTCTTATGGATACCCGCCTTAATAGGCTGGGTGGAGACCAAAAGCCTAATAATCTTAATCATATCCAGATTCTTCTCAATCTCCTCTAGATTCAACCTCGATGTAGCAGTCGATAAAGTTACTATCCTTCTCCTAACAAAATCCGGGACCTCCTCGGCATAAGCAGTCTTAAACAACCTGAGCCTATTGAATACCTCATCTACAACATATGCATTAACCCCCAAAACAAATAGGGGAGGGGTCTCGACAATCGTTACAGGGGCAAAAACCTCCTGACCAACATATGGACTATATTTATACTCCTCAACATAATATACATGGGTCATACCAGCCTTATAGCCAGCGAAACCCAGAGGCTTAACCTCGACACTATCTATAGAAGGCCAGAATTTAATAGTTGGGTTTAGAGACCTAGCTCTCTTTCTAGGGCTAAAGGCCAGCGACCCCCTCTTCGGCGCATGCTTCTTCCTAGCACCCATCAACAAATCCCTCCAGACACTCCACTCTCATAAATCTACTAAACGGTAGTATATAACTCTTAAATAACTGTTAAACTAACTAAATAAGGAAATATTTAAATCCTCACTAGATACCTAGCCAGACTATATAAGCTCGGATAAAGCCCGGATAGTTGATAGAGCGATAGCAACCGCCTCCTCAACCCTAATAGTATCTGTACCCTGGTCGGTAACAAGATTAACAAAGTAATCAAACACCTCCTCTGGTGAGACGCCGTAATGCCCCAATATCTCAGGCAACCCATATCCATGGCTACCAAAGACTAGCAGGACATCCTCAGACCTATCCAGATCTCTAGCCAACCTATCCCGCACCTCATGATATAAAACCCCATATTTAGATGTACCTATCTTCAAGCCTCTAAACTTATCTAGAAAGACTGGGAGCCTCTCCTTAACCCTAACAACTTTATAGCCAGTATATACATCTGTGGCCAATACACCCCTAATATACTTACCAGTAACCTTCTCAAGCCTAACTGCATATACCCGCCCCATTATCAACTTACCCTCAACCAAGGCAGGCTTATCCAAACCAACATCTAGAACCGTGCCCTCCCTACTATATTTAACCGGCGTCCCGAGCCTAACCTCCGGCAACTCAAGATCCTTGATAGGCCTCCACTCCTTATACACATCAAGGTTTATAGGTGGGGCTATCCCAACATAAGATAGATCCCTATCTATTGGAAATAGAACCTTCCTAAGGTAGGGTGGCGTAGCCAGATACCTAAGAATCTTAGTAACCTGCCTACTGGACTCCAGGTCAGGGTCCAATGGATCCCTATAAAGATATATATATTCAACCCTATAGATACTGCAGAACCTAGCTATGGATGCAACCGCATAGGTACGCTGGATGAGTGAATCGAAGTTAGATGTAAATGACGACGGTATAGCGACTGCCAGCCTCATACCCAATCACTAAACACATATAAAACCATACCTAAATATCTACTCCCTAGCCTCGGCCTCCCTCAAAATATCGAAACCCCTACTCGCACCGATTACATCGGCGCCCGCCTCAACCAACTCCATAAACTTATCCAGCGAAGACACACTACCAGCAGCCTTTATACCTATATCCGGGTCAAGCCTAGACTTGACATACCTAACATCATCGGCATCCGTCCCCCTAGGGCCATAGCCAGTCGAGGTCTTGAAGAAATCAGGCCTAACCTCATTCACAACGCCGATGGCCGCATCAAGCCCCTCCCTATCCAATAAAGTAACCTCAACAATAGTCTTCAGCACTATATCCTCCCCCCATTCCCTAACCCTAGTCACTACAGCCCTAGCCTCATCCCTAAACTTATCAAGCTCCCCCTCCTTAATGTAAAATATATTCAATACTACATCTAATTCATCGGCCCCAGCCTCTATACAGTAATCGATCTCCTTCAGCTTCACATCGAGACCAGTATATCCAAATGGAAAGGCTACCACCGAGACCAGTTTAGTCCCCTCCCTCGGCAGATGCCCCAAAACCTCCAACATAGAGGGGTGAACAACGACCCCTCTAATACCATATGAAACAGAATCCTCGAAGAATTTGAGCAGAGCAGCCTTCTCAACATCGAATCTCAATATTGTATTATCAAGCCTTGAGGCAACAAATTCAACCAAGCCATCCATAGAATAATATTTATTATTATGATTTACTTAAGAGGATAGATTCTAAATATACATTGAAAGTCTCTTGTAGCTTTACACATTATTTCCTTAACCACAACCTTTGTATTTAGAAGCCTACTAACCAGCCCCTCAATAAAGCCGACGGTGAATCTAGATGCAGGCTTAACCGTCTCCTGAATAGAGCATTCAAAGAGATCGTCGATACAAACCTCAATATACTCCTCCTCCACAGTGATATTCGTTAACTTCCCCCACCCAAACTCCAACATAAACTTACTAAAATACTCTGCCGCATAATCAATATCTGGGCTCTCCTCAGTCTCCACCATCATCTCATAAAACTTCCTCCCAGTAACTACACCTAAGTGATAAGCCAGGGACTCGGCAGCCGACTCACCCAACGCCCTCTTCGACTCATGAATCAGTATCTTAAGGAAATCACCGGGTATAATGGCTACCCTAGTTTTTTTAAAGTAAAGCGGAAACAGCCCCTTAACACTGACATTATTAGCCAATTACCTATACCCCCAAAAAGCCTGATATATTATATATTTCCAAATTTCTTTTAATACATATAAATATAGAAAATAAATACGGGATATATATCGCTAGAAAGGTTTTGGGAGGCCGATAAAGAGACAGAGCATGATACTGCGTCTACCAAGCACTTATACACCGTGAATACAATAATATAATTTAATGGCGCCATCACCCCAGGCTAGAAAATATATGTGGAGCCTAGGGGGCCTCGCCTCAACGGTCCCCTACGTAATATTCAGCGGATTCCTAACATACTTCTATATAGACATAATGAAACTTCCACTCATATACTACACCATTGGAATGGTGGTTTTTAGTATATGGAATGCGATAAACGATCCCCTATTCGGATATTACTCTGACAAAACGAGGACAAAATGGGGTAGGAGAGTTCCATGGATAATGGTATTCACAGTCCCATTAGGTATAGTCAGCTGGCTTATATGGATACCTCCATTCAGTGAGATAGGGTTACTGTTTGCATATTTCCTAGTTATAATAATACTATTCGACACATTCTACACAATAGTTGTGCTGAATTGGACTGCATTATTCCCTGAGATGTTCCAAACCATAGAGGAACGCACCAAAGCAAACTCATTAAGAAACATATTTGTAATGATAGGGACATTGGCTGGCCTGGCCTCCGCCCCATTAATCTACAGTACATATGGCTGGGGGACACTAGGAGCTGTATCAGCCATATTGACCATATCGACATTCCTCCTATCACTAGTAGGATGCCAAGAGGTATATACACCTAAGGATGAGGCCATAGATTTCATGAGCGGCCTTAGATACACCTTGATAAACAAGTCATTCCTCACATTCGCCCTATTCTCATTGATGGCCCAATTCACCACCGATATGCTGACCGCAGTGGTACCATTCTACAACAAATACGTATTCGGATGGGGCGAGAACGAGTTATCAATTATACTATTCCTAACAATCCTAACAACCATAATTGTCTTCTACCCATGGGCGAACCTACAGTCTAGAACGACTCCGCGCACCGCCGCGATACTCTCATGCATATGGGGCGTCTTCTCATACATCCTTTTCCTATTCATATATCCCCAATGGCCTATAGTCATAGCCACACTAATCCTCACGGGGATAGCGTTGGGAGGCCTAATCGTAGCACCAGATGTATTAATATCATATGTTATAGATGAGGATGAGATTAGGACTGGAGAGAGGAGGGAGGGAATGTACTTTGGTGTCCATGGATTCGTGATTAGATTGTCAACCATCCTACAAGGCATAATAATAAGTGCCGTCCTAGGATACTTCGGCTACAACCCCAACCTTGAGGTACAGCCAGAGTCGGCTATACTAGGGATAAGGATCTTAATGGGGGTAGTTCCGGCTGCAGCTATGGTGATAGGTATATTAGCCCTATACCTCCACCCAATCAAGGGAGAATACTTCCATAAATTAAAGAGCCTAAAATCGGGGTAGGCAAATATGTTCCCAGAAGAATTTTGGTGGGGAGTCAGTGAAAGTGGGTTCCAGTTCGAGATGGGAGATCCCGAGAGGAAGTATATAGATCCAAACACAGACTGGTATGTATGGGTTCATGATGAGTATAATATCCGGAGTGGCCTTGTTAGCGGCGACCTACCAGAAAACGGAATAGACTACTTCACAAGGTATAAGATAGACCATAAAATAGCTGAAGAGTTAGGGCTAAATACATATAGATTGGGAATAGAGTGGAGCAGGATATTTCCTAAACCCACGCTAGGAATAGAGGTCGATATAGAAGAAGATGATGACAGGCGACCTGTCAGAGTCAAAGTAGGTGACGATGCCATAGAAAGACTGGATGCATTGGCAGACCATGGGATGATTAAACATTATAGGGATATTATAGAAGATTTGAGGAGGCGAGGCTTCAGAGTCATAGTATGTTTAAACCACTTCACCCTCCCCCTATGGATACATGACCCCATAAAAGCTAGGGACACGAGACTCAGGAATGGCCCGCTAGGGTGGCTGGAATATACAACAATAGTGGAATTCACTAAATATGCTGCATACATCGCCTATAAACTTGGGGACCTAATTGATGACTGGGCCACATTGAACGAGCCAGTTATAGTTGCTGAAACAGGGTACCTACAAATGGAGGCTTTCCCGCCCTATGTAAGAGACATGGGTTTCCCACCCAGGCTAAGGAACTCAGCCTTCGGAAAGGCATTGATAAACATGGTCTACGCACATAAGAATGCATATGACGCTATAAAGCAATGGGATAGGGAATATGCATACCAAGATAGCTCCACACCAGCCAGGGTGGGGCTTATACATAATGTAATGCCAATCCACCCATATAGAGAGGATAGCGACACAGACCTAGCGACCGCGGAGTTCCTAAGCCACATCCACAACAAATACTTCCTAGAGGCTGTGACAAGAGGCTGGATAGATAGAGACTTCGACGGCAAGGTAGATAGGGGAGAGATTAAACCCGAGTTCTCCAATCATTTAGACTGGCTCGGAATAAATTATTACTGCAGAGTGGTGGTCAAGGGGAGAATGAGGCTCCTGGCTAAGATAGCCACCGGGCTCCCCGCATTCTTCGACCCAATGCCCGGGTACGGATTCACGGCTGGAGATTTAGGCAGGGATAAGTCCCTCGATGGATACCCAGTAACAGACATAGGGTGGGAGATTTACCCCGAGGGATTGAGGCAAGCCTTGGAGCTAGCAGGAAAATATAAAGTCCCCATAATCGTGACCGAGAATGGATTGGCCGACTCCACCGACAAATATAGAGCACAATTTATAGTAAGCCATCTAAAGGTACTCCAGGAAATCATTGAAGAAGGCAGTATAAATGTATATGGGTATCTACACTGGGCATTGACAGACAACTATGAATGGGCACATGGATTCAAGATGAGGTTCGGACTAGTCCACGTAAACCTCAAGAGTAAGGAAAGAACCCCAAGACCCAGCTCAAAAGTATATAAAGAGATTATTACAAAGGCCGGAGTCCCCAAAAGCCTTATAGGCCAATATGGTCTTATGGGGAGTCGGTAGTATGATGGAGCTACTCACGCTCCTAAGGCAATTCGGGTTGAGAAGACTCCTCTTCCTAGCCAGGTATGAAGAATGGGTTAAGGACAAGATATACGAGAAGGGGAGCCTCAGAAACATAGACCTAGATAGAGATGGAGACATAGATGGATTCAGCTTCAGAATTAAGAATCCATTATACAGTGCATATTACAAAAGGCCAGATATCTACATCGATGGAGAAAGGATAGACCCATCCACAATAATCATTAGGAAAATGGGAGAAACGATAAGCATGGATGAATGGAGGGACGATAAGCCATTGGCACTAATCCCCGGCGAAACCATAGAGATAGTGATACGTAGGCCGGGCGGCCTCAAGCCAGGGAGACATATAATCGAGATAAAGAACGCTGGAATAATCGGGTTCGACACGACAATGGACCTGAGATTCATAGATAAGTTAGGTGAATAAATTGGAGCCACTAATTATATATACAGACAATTGGGACTACCCAGTAATACTCGGTGGGAGAAAAGCATTTATAGTCCTATCTAGAAGAGGCGTCCTATCCACCCCATGGAGCAGGTATGGACCTAAGATAGACTTCGGCGGGCTATACACCCCACCAATAAGAGCAACAGGCCCCATAATACCTCTAATCCAACTCAATGATAAAATGGAGAGACTAGGGAATCATGTAACTAGAAGCATGTATTTCGGGAGCCACCTAGAGACCACCTACCTCGCACACGGAATAAAAATCAAATCAATATCATACGTTCCACATAGACTCCCAGTAGCACTAATAGTATTTGACATAAAGAGCCGCATAGAGGAACATATATACCTCAAGTTATATCTCGAAACTTGGGGAGGCCCCCTTGAACAGGATGGTATACTACCCGACAATACCGAAATCTATATCCACCAAGGTGGGGCCGCTTATAAAGTAGATGAATGGAGTGTAGTAGTCCAGTCAAATATAAAGCCTACCGACATCGAGCTTGATACATGGGAATATAAGAAGCCAGGCCCCATAAAGACATTACCAACGGCAAACCCCGATAAGATTAGGAACGCGATAATCACATGGAACCTAAGTAAACTGGGAGAAGATGGGAAAATAGTTGTATCCATATCATCTAGTGATAAAGGGCTTGGGACAGCACTAAAATATTCAAGGGAGGCCATTAATAACTGGGCATATTACCTAGAGGAAAATATACATAGATATAGAGACTATCTAGAGAATACCCTATTAATAGAGACCCCATCCCCAGAGATAAACCTAGCATATAAACTGGCTAAAGCAGCCCTTGAGACACTTAAGTCAGAGCAGCCGGAGATTGGGGTTGCGGCTGGATACCCATGGTTCGCGAGATTCTGGAGTAGAGACGCCGCATGGATAATACCGACACTACTACTCATCGGGGACCACGGGACAGCCAGAGAATATATAGATATCTTCTTGAGATACCAGGCTAAGAGAGAATATAAAGTATTAGGTGGCCTTAAAGGCGAAGTACTAATGCACTACGGATATAAGTCCCTATTCTATTATGGAGCAGCAGACTCAACACTATATTACCCGATACTAATAAATAGATATCTAAGAACAACTGGAGATATTGAGTATATCAAGAAAAGATGGAAGAAGATACTTAATTTAGTGGAATGGGGCTATAATAAGGATCTAGATGGAGACCAACTTATTGAGCATGAGCTCAGA
>Ga0256830_1002841_pt1 | contig 11145 bp, 10 predicted proteins | sample 128326metaG_FD_190537 | JGI IMG/M metagenome (GOLD analysis project Ga0256830, IMG submission 190537) | Hydrothermal vent microbial communities from Lau Basin, Pacific Ocean - 128-326 | ecosystem: Environmental > Aquatic > Marine > Hydrothermal vents | place: Pacific Ocean: Lau Basin | collected...
TGTACTCACCCCTTTTTCATCATTAAAAGGACTTGCCCACAGCTTTTTGAGTTTTGAATTTGAAAATAATATTTTTTTATCAATATCAATAGAAATAAGAAAGAAAAAAGGAGATAAATTCTCTCCTTTAAAAGGCTTTTTCAAAAAGTATGAAATAATGTACTTAATAGGCTCAGAACACGACCTCATAAAACAAAGAAGCAATTATAGAAAAAATAAAGTTTTTTTGTACCCCCTTAAACTTCAAAAAAAACAAATACAAATGCTTTTTTTGAATATGATAAAAAAAACCAATAAACTTAAAAAATACCCTGAATTTTACAATACCATAACAAATGCCTGCGCGATTAATATTGTAAGACACCTAAATAAAGTTCTTCCGGAAAAAATACCTCTTAGCTGGAAAATCTTCCTTCCTGAATATTCCGATAAACTGCTTTATGACTTAGGACTCATAGATACCAAGCTGATTTTTAAAAAAATAAGAGAGAAATTTATAATAAATAAAAAAGCCGAAAATACTACTGAAAATGATTTCTCTTTAAAAATAAGAAATTAATACTATTCTCAAAGAAGCTTCTTTGTTTCCTTCTTGTAATCCTCCACATTCGGCTGATCAAAAGCATTGATATTTAAAAGTTTTGCTAAAAACATTATTTCCATCATCTTAAACTGTAAAAACCTGCCTATGGAATCCTCTTTCAAATCTTTTAAAATGACTTCAGAATAAGGCCTGTTTTTGTTTTTGTAGGCGGTCTTCACACCTCTTAAAATAGCATTCATTATCTGATTAAAATCTTTTCCGGCTACTCCGGACGCCAATTCTTTCATTTCCACTTCTTCCGGCACCTTAATGCCAGAATCAGAATTTTCAAAATCCACGCTTACAAATACTGTAAACTTGTCTTTAGGTCCGCCAAGATAAAGCTGAGCCATAGAATGAAGATCTATTGAACCAAGAGTCACTGTGGGAGTTATACCGATGTTTTTTATATTACTCTCATTGTCCTTTTCCTTTCCGATAGATTCACCCATAAGCTGACGATACCATTTCCCGACCGATTCCAGCTCAGAATGAAAGAAAAAATTATTATTGATATTTTTCCCGTTTTTATAATGCAAATAGATTAAAACAGCAGAATTAAGAGCCGGGTTTTCATCTGAAAAATTTAAACAGATATCCCGCATATTTTTGGCGCCAAGCACAAGCTCTGAAATGTCAATACCACAAAGAGCCAAAGGAAAAAGACCAACCGCTGAAAAAACCGAATACCTTCCTCCCACATTTTTTGGTATTTCCAAAAGCGCATACCCTCTTTTTAAAGCAGCCTCCCAAAGTTTTGAATTTTTATCGCTTGTAACAACAACTCTGTCTTCAAGTCGTCCAAATTTTTCCCTGCAAAAAGCGTATAAAACTTCAAAATTAGCTATCGTTTCTGTAGTTGTGCCGGACTTTGATATAAGATTTATCAAAACTTCATCTTTTTTTTCAAGCTTATTTTTTATTATCTCTTTAACATCATAAAGAAGTTTTGGATTATTGGTGTCCAAAAATATTATCTTTGGGTAATCCTCTTTCTCCAAAAAAAGATTTCCAAATATAGCCTCATAAACAGCTTTAGCTCCCAAATTTGATCCTCCTATTCCAAGCACAAAAATATATTTTAAATTTTCTGTTTTCTTTTCCCGGACTAGATTGCTCACAGTCGTCAAAATATCGTCATCTGAAGGCAAATTCAAAGACGCTTCCGGGCTTTCATAAGTGCCGGCGCTTACCACTCCTTTTAAATACTCAAAATAGGGTTTTAAAAAATCCTTGCTTTTTGATATTTCTTCTTTTTTAAAAATTGCCGTATCTTTAAAATTAAATTTCATATTTTTAACTTATAACATTATTGCTTATGTAAACAGCTCCGTTTATTTCCTTTAAGATTCTTGCCGGAACCTCTACACATATCCCATCTTTTTTAAAATTTAAAAATGCTTTTCTTTTTTCTTTTCCCGAAATAAAAATAAAAACTTTATTTATCTGCCTTAAAAAAGTATTTGTTGTAGTCACTCTTTCTGAAAATTTATTTTTTTGACCGGCATCATAAGCGCAAACCCATTTTCTTGAGTCAAACAACTTATAAAATTCATTTTCTTCCTGAGGATATTTATGCGGCATAATTCCTGCTGTATGCCCATCTGCACCAATTCCGGCGGTTGCAAAAATAACACCATCAGGATTATCCTTTTTCCACTCTTTCAGAGAATTTTCAAAATATTCCGCAAGTTCTTTTTGGCTTTGTCCTTTTTTTACACTTGTATCAATAAAATGACACTCGGCAGATTGCGCTTTTTGAAAAAAACTTAATCTTTTTAACTGAGAAAAATTATTATCCCTGTTTGTCGGATCATATCTTTCATCTAAGACACTTATAGTCACATTGGTGCCCAAAACATCTTTTGAAACAAGCTCCAAAACCTCAAAGGAGGATCCTCCCGAAAGCAAAAGAAGAATGGGAACTCCTTTTTCTTTACCCACGCTCAAAGCATTATTTAAATCTTTTGCCAAAGATGTTAAAGCTTCATTTTTATTTTTATATTTTAAAAATAAAAGCCTTCCTATTTTTGCTTCCATACTCTCTTTATTTTTTACTTATTTTTAACCTCATGTCCGCCAAATTGATTTCTTAAAGCTGAAACAACTTGTCCCGTATAACTTGGGTTTTTTTGCGATTCTTCTCTAAACTTCAAAGATCCCTCAATTATTGGAGCAGGTATTCCCAGCTCTTTGGCGGTCTCTACCGTCCAAAGCCCCTCTCCGCTGTGAGAAACTTTTCCCGATATTTCTTTAAGATCCTCCCCATACTCCAAAAAAGCATCTTTGAGCCAGGCGACTAAGCGCGACTCTATAACACTTTTATGATTATAAATATTTACCACTTTTGTAAGATTAAGATCAAACTCGGATTTTTTCATAATTGCAAATCCCTCCGCAATCGCCTGCATCATTCCATACTCTATCCCATTATGAACCATCTTTACAAAATGCCCGGCTCCCGCACGCCCCATAAGTCCGTAGGCATCTGGAGCTGCAATATCTGAAAAAAGTTTTTCATATTTTTCAAACAAGTCTTTTTCTCCGCCAATCATAAGGCAAGCTCCTCCGGCCGCTCCGCCGGGACCGCCGCTTGTTCCCACATCCATAAAATTTATATCTTTTTCTTTAAGCTCTTTTGCTCTTTTTAGTGTTTGCTTATAATTCGAATTTCCTCCGTCTATAACTGTATCCCCAAAAGAAAGCAAAGGTAAAAGTTCAGCTAAAACCTCATCTACAACTTGATGCGGAACCATAAGCCAAATAAGCCTTGGACTTTTTAGTTTTTCTGTCAATTCCTTTAAAGAATACGCCCCCTCTGCGCCTTCTTTTTCAAGCTCTTTTATCGGATCTTCCGAACGATTATACACCACAATATCCCAATCTTTTTTTAAAAGATGCTTGACCATATTTTTTCCCATTTTTCCAAGTCCAATATATCCAAGTTTCATATTTTTTATTTAATTGAGTTATTTAAATATATTAACATAAAGATTTCAGCAAGACCACTTTCCCTTTTTTATTGACTTTTTAAAATATGAAATTTCTTCAATTTTATCTTAATTTAAGTTTTCTATTTGACACCAACAGCAACTCAAAGTATACTAAAATAAGAACCTTTTATTTAAAAAAACAGAGAAGGAGTTTATTATGTTGAAAAATGAAGACAAAATGATACAACCCGGAAATGTTTTATCTATAAAACCTCAAAAACATAGCTGTCAGCTTTTTTATGGTTTTTTATGCACTGTAAGTCAAATAAGCGGCTCAAACGCTTACAAAACCCTAAAAAAGCTGACCTGCACAGTAACTCACCCTTCAAATAAATCTCCCGGCCAAAATGTTACTATATATTTTGATCCAAACTTTCCAGAAAATGGTTTTTTAAAAAAAGATGTATTGATGCCTGTAAAAATATCTCAGGCATAGCAGAAAGTGAGAAAATTCTCCTTAACAAAGCCCTTATCATTAGTGATAAGGGCTTTTTTATTTAAAATCAATACCGGGACCACAACTGCCTTTTTCATAAAGTACGGGATTTATATTCTCCCAGCCCTTGAGTATTGAAGTTATAAATTTCCAAGAAGCCATTATTTCTTTTGTGCTTGCAAACAATGTCTGGTCCCCCATCATACAATCAAATAATATTTTCTCGTAAGCATCGGGTATCATAGATGACAAAATATCACTCCCGTATTCAAAACAAAGCTCCTTTTTTTGATAATCCATTACCAAGCTTGGTTTTTTTATAAAAAAATCAATATAAATAGCTTCTTTGGGTTGTATTCTAAAAGTTATTACATTTTGATGCTTGTGTTTTTCGTGCACGCTGGAGCAAAAACATGGCTTTTGCTCCTTTAAATATATTTTTACTTCTGTTTTTGCTTCAAAAAGAGCTTTCCCACTTTCTAAAATAAAAGAAACTCCCTTCCATCTCTCATTATCCAAAAAAGTCTTCAATTTAAAATAGGTTTCAGTTTCAGAGTTTTCTTTAACCCCAATTTCCTGTTTATATCCTTCATATTGACCTTTTATAACAAATTTTGAAATATTATTTTTTTTAACAAGACGCAAAGAAGACAGCAATTCCTCTCTTCTTGCCCTTATATGCTCGGCATCAAGTTTAATAGGGTTTTCCATCGTTATAGCCGCTAAAATCTGTAAAATATGATTTTGGCCCACATCGCGCAAAGCGCCAATGCCATCATAAAAAGCTCCTCTGCCCGAAACATCCAATTTTTCCAAAAGCTTTATTTCCATTTTTTCTATATATTCATTATTCCAAATTGGTTCAAAAAGAGCATTTGTGAAACGAAAAGTTAAAATATTCTGAATAGTTTCTTTGGCAAGATAATGATCAATTCTGAATATCTGCTCCTCTAAAAAAAGCTCCCCCAAAAGCTTATCAAGATGCTTTGCGGTTTCATAATCTGATCCAAAAGGTTTTTCTATTAAAACTCTGGTCCAACCCTCTTCTTTGCTGCAAGGAATCGTCAGTCCGGATTTATCTAAATTTTTTAATATTATTTCATAATTTTTTGGAGGTACGGCCAAATAAAAAAGCTTATTTGAACAAACTCCAAGTCTTTCATCTATTTTTAAAAGCTGCTCTGCCAATTTTTTATAAGTTTCAATATCTTCAAATTTTCCCGGCAGATAACAGACAAAATCAAGAAACTCATCCAGTTTTTCTTCAGAAATTTTTTCCTGATATTTTGAATAGTTAAGAACTGAGTTTTTTACAATATTTTTAAATTCATTATTGTCCCTGTTTGATCTTGATACGCCTATTAAACTGAATTTATCCGGTAAAATATTTTTTGCATACAAACTGAAAAAAGCCGGAAGCAGCTTTCTTTTACTTAAGTCCCCCGCTCCACCAAATACAACTATGGTTGTTGGTAATTTTACTTTAATATTTTCCATATCAAAATATTATTTTTAGCCTAATGCTTAATTTTATACTGTGGACAATCTAAGGTCAAATTAGAATTAAAATGTTATAATAATTTTGTAACAATTAACATAAAAATATGGAGTGTAATATTGGAACAACAGAAAAAATAATAAGATTTATTTTTGGTTTTATTTTTTTATGGCTTGGTCTTCAGTTTAATGCACTTTTTTATATTTTGGCCATAATATTTTTTGCCACCGCCGCTATTGGTTTTTGCCCGATAAATAAAATACTCAGAATAAATACATGTAAAAAAAAGGAAAAAGAGATTAGGGAGAAGAAAAAGGAAAGAGAAAGCCTTGAAGAAGAAGCCCAAGATTCTCAAGAAATAAGTGAAGGTGAAGAATAAAATATACAAACACTAAAAAAGCAGGCAAGCAAAACTAAAAAACTCCAAAAAAAGAAACTATTTTAAGGAAGAAAAATACTTTTTTATTTTCTTAAGAGCTGTTTTTCGCATAGAAGTTTCATGTTTTTCATCATCTGTCATTTCTGCCCATGTTTTTCTATAATTTTTTGGAATAAATATAAGATCCCAACCAAAACCATTTTTCCCTTTGGGAGTTTTGGCTATTTCCCCCTCTATTCTACCGGAAAAAAACTTCACCCCACTCTTATCACAAAAAGCGAATACAACCTCAGCAACAGCGCTTCTGTCTTTATATCCATCTAAAAGCCGGCAAAGACCATCATTTCCCAAAGATTTTAAAAACCATTTGATAAAAGGTCCCGGAAGATTAGCTAAAGCTTTAAATTCCAAAGAAACATCTTCCACTAAAACCGGTTTTTTTATCTGAGCGTAGGCTGTCCTTGCTTTATTTTCCGCTATCTTTTTTAAATTAAAAGATTGAATTTCCGGAATATCCAACTTCAAATTTTCAAGCGGTAAATTAAAATATTTCTTTAAATATTTTAATTTACCCTCATTTGAACTTATAAATATTACCTTTTTCATAGAAATTAAAACTCATCCACTTCAAGCAAGCTATGGTTTATTATATTTTGATCTTTATCAAAGAAAAATTTTCCGACAAATTTTTTATCTTCCAGTAAAAATGGCAACCAATACTCATTGTCTTGCCACATAGTTTCATAAGGGATATGCTTTACACAAAACCATTCAGGACGCACTTGATCCGTTTCTATAATCTCACCCTCATAAGCATCAGCTTTAAATATATGAACTTCATTTATATCCGGGTCTCCGTGAAATTCAAACTCCAATATTCCAATCTTTTCCAAGCTAAAGACTTCCAGACCCGCTTCTTCTTTAAGACTCCTTTTTGCCGCAGCTTCAATGTCTTCCTCTTCTCTTACCTGCCCTTCAAAAGCACCCCACTTTCCTTCTGAAAAACCATATTTTTTTAAAGCCAAAAGCACCTTAGAACCTTTTAAAAGCAAACTTAAGGTTGAGATTTTTCTCATATTTCATTTAGAATTAAAATTCAATTTAATAAATTTTTTATTTTTTTTCAAAAAGAGATTCCACCACTTTATCAAAGCCCGGAAGAAGCTCAAAATTTTTAAGCTCCTCAGGTAAAACCCACTTAAATTCTCTGGCTTCCCAATCTATTTTTATATTATCCGTATTAACATCAACAAGAACCGGTCGTATCAACCAAGTTTTCTTATAGGCAGAATCTTCATATTCAATAATTGATCCTTTTTTCATAGAATTTATATTGTCTTCATTTATACCCAGCTCTTCATTAAGCTCCTCCAAAACTTTTTCTTCTATCGTTTGATCATCATCCAAAAATCCAGAAATACCATTCCAATAATTCGGATAAAATTTCATACCCCCACTTCTTTTAACCAAAAGAATTTTACCATTATATCTGACAACACAATTTATCACAGGAACCCTTGTTATGTTGGTAAAATCTATCTGACCGGGCTTTGGCCTGAACTCTGAATTTATATTTTTATCAGAATACCAAGATAAAAGACTCAAAAGATCCTTGTCTGTTATTTCAAAAATTAAAGCATAATGCCCCACAACATCAATTATTTTACATCTTTCATCAGTATCAAGACAAGAAAAACCGCCAAACACAAACTCATCGTGAATCGCCCTTGCCATAATCACATTATTCAAACTGTCTTTTTCCTCCTTTATCTTTTTTATAAACTCCCACTCGGGAATCATATCTTTAAAAGAGTCAAAAAAAGGTAAAATTCTGGCTGCCGGAGAACCTTTTAAAGGTGAACCTAAAGTCACAGCCGGAATATCTTTAAGATCAAGATGAGCTCTTCTGGCTTCAATTATTATTAAGCCGCCAAGACCATAACCAAAAAGTATCGTTTTCCCCTGACTATGAGTTTTTAGAAATTCATTTAATTTATCTGCATTTTTTTTTATTCCCAAAAACCCGAAACCATAATCAAAAATAATAGGATTAAAACCGAGTTTTTTTAATCTTCTAAAAAGCGGTAAAAGTGAAACAGTTCTTTGTAAAAATCCGGAAAGTAATACAACATTTACCTTTTCATCAGAAAAACTCTTTGTTTTTGAATGATAAAATATCCCTAAAAATATAAAAATAAGCTGTAAAATAAAATAAAATATTTCTTTTATCCACCCAAAAATTATTTGGAATACATTTTTCTTTTTCTCCATATTATTTTTTAAATATTATTTTTTAATTTTTATTATGCTCCATGACAACGTTTATATTTTTTTTTAGAGCCGCAAGGGCAAGGATCATTTCTACCAACTTTTTCCGGTTTTTTTTCTTTTTTTACCTCCGCTTCCCCCTGATTCTTTGCGGGACCGCTCATTATAATTGTTTTTGGAGCTTCTTTCGCTTCCACAGCCGGACCTATCTTGTAAATAGTACTTGAAATATTTTTTCCTATAGAGGCCAGCAACTCTTTAAACATCAAATGAGCTTCATTTTTAAATTCCACCAAGGGATCTTTTTGTCCATAAGCGCGAAGACCAACCGAATCTTTCAGATAATCTATATTTTCAAGATTATCCATCCATAAAGAATCAATAGTTCGCAGCATAACAGCTTTTTCCGCTTGTCTCATAATATCTTCACCCAATTCCTGCTCTTTTTCTTTATAAAGTACCTCAGCCACCGAAAAAAGATATTTTTTTATCTTTTCCCTTCTGTCTTCCGGTGATAAATCTTCTTCTTTGGAAATATCTTCAAGTTCCCGTACAACTTCGGAAGAAATAGGCATTAAGGCTTTCATGTCCTCAAAAATTTCTTTTAGGTTCCATCTCTCAGAATAGTTATCCTGGGTATGAATACCAATAAATTCGGCTATTTCTTCCTTAATAAAAGACAAAACTTTTTTTCTGGAATCTGACTCTTTAAGAATATCTCTTCTCATTTTATAAATTGCTTTTCTCTGTTTATTTAAAACTTCATCATATTTTAAAACATAATTTCTTGCATCAAAATGATAACCCTCCACTTTTTTCTGGGCTGACTCTATTGATTTTGAAATTATTGGATTTGCTATAGGTTGATCATCGGGAACCTTAAGAGTATCCATCATATTTTTCACCTTATCTCCACCAAATATTCTCATAAGATCATCTTCCAAAGAAAGAAAAAATTGGGAAGACCCGGGATCTCCCTGTCTGCCGGCCCTACCCCTTAACTGATTGTCCGTTCTTCTTGCTTCATGCCTTTCTGTTCCGATAACAGAAAGACCGCCAAGTTCTCTTACTCTTTTCGCCTCTTCTTCCACAAGAGGATTTCCCCCCAAAATAATATCAACTCCGCGACCGGCCATATTTGTGGCTATGGTTACGGCGCCAAACTTGCCGGCTTGAGCTATTATTTGCCCTTCTTGCTCATGATTTTTAGCATTTAAAAGTTCATGCTTAACTCCCTCTCTTTTCAAAAGAGTGGAAAGGTATTCATTTTTTTCTATAGAAGCTGTACCAACCAAAATTGGCCGACCACTTTCATGCTGTTTTTTTATCTCCCTGACTACAGCCTGGTACTTCCCTTTCTCATTTTTATATATTACATCAGGAAGATCCTTTCTTATATTTTTCTTATTGGGCGGTATTTGAATAACATCCAAATTGTAAACTTTACTGAATTCTTCCGCTGAGGTTGCGGCGGTTCCGGTCATCCCCGAAAGTTTTTCATAAAGCCTGAAATAATTTTGAAAAGTAATGGAAGCAAGAGTTCTGGACTCTCTTTGAACCTTAACATTTTCCTTTGCCTCAAGTGCCTGATGAAGACCTTCCGAGTACCTTCTTCCAGGCATAAGCCTCCCTGTAAATTCATCCACAATAATTATTTCTCCATCTTTTACAACATAATCTTTATCTTTTTTAAATAATGTTTGCGCGCGTAAAGCCTGCTCAAGATGATGAATATATCTCAAACCTGAACTCCCCAAAACTTCAGTATCGTAAATATTTTTTATTTTTAAAATACTTTCTATTTTTTCCACCCCCTTTTCCGTAAGGGTTGCCGCTCTAAGCTTTTCATCTATATTGTAATGCTCATTTTCTTTTAATTGCGGAATAATCCTTGCAAACTGAGCATAAAGCTCAGTTGAATCCTCTGCGGGAGCAGATATTATAAGAGGAGTCCTTGCTTCATCTATTAAAATTGAATCCACCTCGTCAACTATTGCAAAATTTGTCCCCCTCCCAACCATTTCACTCTCCGAAGGAGCCATATTGTCACGAAGATAATCAAAACCAAGCTCATTGTTTGTACAAAAAGTTATATCAGCAGCGTAAGCTTCTTTTCTAGAGCAATTTTGCAAGAATTCCTCCACAACCTTAAAGCTTCCTTTCTCATCATGTTCTTTATCAAGCTTTTCAAAATCTTCTTGAGGATCTTTATAAATAAAAGAGGCTCCGTTATTCACACAAGCCACAGAAAGACCCAAAGCGCTATAAACTTGCCCCATCCAGGCCGCATCTCTTTTGGCAAGATAGTCATTGACAGTAACAATATGGACACCTTTTTGGGAAAGAGCATTCAAATAAGCCGGCAATGTAGCTACAAGAGTTTTTCCTTCTCCGGTTTTCATTTCAGCAATATTTCCCTGATGCAAAGCTATACCACCCATAAGCTGAACATCATAATGCCTCAGGCCTATCGTTAATTGAGCCGCTTTTCTGACAAGCGCAAAAGCCTCCGGAAGCAAATCATCCAAAGTTTCTTTATCTTTCAGCCTTTCTTTGAATTCTTGAGTTTTTCCTTTTAAATCTTTCAGAGAAAAAGACTCGAACTTTTGTTCGAGTTCGTTTATTTTTTCAACCGTTGGCTGTAATTTCTTTATTAACTTTTTATTTGGATCTCCAAAAATTGAAAACATATTTAAAACAACATAATCAGCTTTTTATTTTTTATACTTTAAAACAGGCAAAAAATAAAAGTCTGTTATTTTTCCTTTCTAAACCAAGCCAAAGGAGATATGGATTTTATTCTCTTAAAAACCCTTTCCCCTTTTCTCTTTTTTGTATTTTTTAATTCTTTTTCTTCAATTATCTTTCTCTCCATAAGATCTTTAGCGGTATCCACCGCAGCCCTCAAGTCCCAATCATTAACATCAACTCTAAAAAGCTCTCCCCTTAATTTCATATTTAACTCGGCTTTGTACACATCACCATTTT
>Ga0256830_1002842_pt1 | contig 11144 bp, 14 predicted proteins | sample 128326metaG_FD_190537 | JGI IMG/M metagenome (GOLD analysis project Ga0256830, IMG submission 190537) | Hydrothermal vent microbial communities from Lau Basin, Pacific Ocean - 128-326 | ecosystem: Environmental > Aquatic > Marine > Hydrothermal vents | place: Pacific Ocean: Lau Basin | collected...
TCGTCATGGCAGGCGGATATCGGCCTTCTGACCGGCGAGCCAGGCCGCGCCCTTGCGCGGGATTCGGACGGCGATGCGATATCGCCCCGGTTTTTCATCGCCCAGCGGTTCCACCGCCACCAGTCGTCCGGTACGCCGGAGATTGCCGATGGTGACCGTCAGTTCCTGATCGGGACTCAGCTTCGCGGCCTGCTGCACGTCCACCTCGGCCACGGCCAGCAAGGTGTCCCCGGCCGCCACCCGCAGGACCGGCGTGGGTCGCAGATCGGCGACCACGGTCTGGCCGATTTCGACCTCGCGGGCAAGAACCCGCAGTGCGAACGGCGCCCGCAGGGTGCTGTATTCCAGCGCCAGCCGTGCCGCGGTCAGTTCGGCCCGGGCGGCCTCGAAATCGGCCCGGGCGGCGATGAAGTCGTTCTTCTTCAGTTGCCGTTCGTGTTCCGAGAGCACGGTGCGATCATAGAGTTCCTCGGCCCGCTCCAGTTCCCGCCGGGCCTCGGCCAGCACCGCCTCGAGCTTGCCCAGTTTCGCCTCCAGCGCATCGATGCGATTGCGAAAGGGTCGCTGATCCAGTTGCACCATCAGCCCTCCCTTGGCCACCGTATCGCCGGGCCGGACCGCGAGGCGGGTCACCACTCCCTTTACCGGCATGCTGAGCACGGTTTCCCGATCCCAGTCGAGCGTCGCTTCCAGGGCGGCCGCGTTCGCGGCCAGCAGCAAGCCGCCGATCAGGCTACAGCAGCGAACGAGTTTGCGTCGGTTCATGGTTTCGATTCCTCTGCGGAATGCGCCGGGGTATCTGCGCCGGTCGGGGAACGCCCCAGCAGCAGGTCCAGTTGTTCCCAGGCCAGGGCGATTTCGAAATCGGTCTTCAGGACATCGCGCTCGGTCTCGGTCAGGCGGACCATCGCATCGCCGAGATCCGTCTTCACTTCGAGTTCGTACAGGGCACGGCTGCGATCGAGATAGAGTTCCCGATACTCGCTGGCCGTCATCATTTCCTCGCGCTGGATGCGCAATGCATCCAGTCGCAGCCAGAGTTCGAGCACCTGCTGGCGAACCCGCTCCTCGGCATCGGCCAGTTCCGCCTGCAATCGAAACACGGCGGCGCGTTCCCGGGCCACGGCGGCATCGGTCAGCCCTCCCGTCGTGATCGGGACCTGCAGGTTCAGTTCCACACGCCAGTTGTCGTAACCGGCGCGCGGACGACTGTACTTGTTGGCCTCGGCGCGGGCGTCGAGAAGAGGATAGTCACCCGCCCGGGCACTTTTGACCCGCTCGCGGGCGGCCGCCAGCGCCTGGCGCAGGGCCTGCAGTTCCCGGTTGCCGACCAGGGCATCGGCCTGCAGTTCCTCGACCGGGGGAAGCGTCCGCTGTACCTGGGGCAGCGACGTCGGGCGCACCACGTTGGCCGGCAGTTGTCCGGGCAGCCCCATGGCGAAAGCCAGGCGGGCCCGGGTCAGCCGCTGACGGTTCTGACTCTCGAACCGCTGTCGTCGAACCCGCTGATACTCGGTTTCCTTTTCCAGGACCACGATGTCCGAAACCTGTCCCAGTTCATGCTGATCCCGCAGCTTGTCGAGCGCCACGTAGACCACGGCCATCTCTTCGTTGTAACGGGCAAATTCCAGATCGGCCAGGAGCACGTCGAAGAAACGCTGCAGGATATCGATGCGCCGTTGCTGACGGGTCTCGTCGAGCAACAGGCGCCGGCTCGAAACGTCCAGCGTCGCCGCCTGCTCGAGTGCGCTGGAACGACCAAAATCGTAAAGGCGCTTGGAAACGACCACTCCCAGCCGGTGATCCTCGTTCGTCCAGCCTTCGTATTTGAAGAGGGGATCGGTATAGCGCAGACGGGCTTCGAGACGGGTTCGCAGCCCGGTCTCGGCGCGCGCCGCCAGCGTCTCGGCCTCGGCCGCCTCCAGTTCCGCTTCGTCGGCCTGAACCTGCGGATGGGGGCGGCTGGCGAAGGTGAGCGCCGTTTCCAGGTTCAGGGGATCGGGCATGACCGCCGGCGGCGATTCGGCAACGGCGACAGCCAGCGTGCCACTCAGCAGGATTCCTGCCGCAACGCGGCCCTTTCCGGCACGTCCGCCCCTCATCGTGCGCGGTCGACCCCGCCGGCCCGTTGTGCCCGGCGCTTCATGCGCTTGTAACGGGTGAAGGACATCTTGCGGTAATGGCCTTCGGCCACGAATTCGCCCAGCCACAGAAATTCCTCGACGCCCTTCGTGCGGCCCGTGAAGCGATGCACGAGTTTGCCATCGAGATCGAAGAAGGCCAGCACCGGTGTCGCCCGCACCCGATACTGCCTGAAGGCAAAGTCCTTCATCGTGGTCGGCCGCCCCTGGAAGTCGACGATTTCCACGTCGCCCTCGATGTCCACGGCGAAGTTGAGAAAGTGCTTGCGATAGTATTCCTGCACCACGGGCTGATTGAGCACGTTTTCCTTCATGTAATGGCAGAAGGGACACTCGTCCATTTCGAAGAAGATGAAGATCCCCTGCTTGCCCTCCTCCCGGGCGCGTTGCAGTTCCTCCTGAAAATCCCCGAAGGTATCGTCGAAGAAATGGGTGTAGGGATCCCGACCGGTCTGGGCCGGCAGACTGCTCGCCCCGGCAAGCAGCAGGCAAGCGAGAAGGAATGCCCGGCGTCGCATCTCAGTCTTCCCGGCCCTTCACGGGCAGGCGCGCCTTGTGCCCCTCGCCGGCGTGGCTCAGGAACAGGGCCAGGCCGATGAGGGCGATGGATCCGGCCAGGGCCAGCAGTTGCGTGGTATTGGCGTAGTCCATGCGCACGGCATGCTCGAAGAACTTGACCACCAGAATCATGAAGATGACCTTGATCAGACGCGCCTTGAGATCATCCAGGCTGTTGATCACCATCACCTTGGAAGAGGTCTCGGCGCCCTCGGCTTCGTCGATCTTGCTGACGAACAGCTCGTACAGCCCCAGCGAGAAGATCAGCATCACGGTCGCCAGCAGATAACCGTCCACGGCCTCGACCACATGGGTCAGGAACGTTGAACGCATCTCGGCCCGCTCGTCCACCGTGAGCGCGGGCGATGCGTACTCGCCAATGTGGCTGAGCATGTACCACACGTCCACGGTGGTCACGTAGAAAATGCCAAAGCCGGTGAGCAGACTGGCCACCACGGCAAACAGGACGACCAGGCGACTGCGCCAGAGAAAGGCTTCGAACAGGGATTCGATCTTGTTCATGGAGCGTTACGACCTCGAGACCGGATTTCCGGCACCGGCATCGGGACCGGTTCCGGCGGGCAATATCCTACCATCAAAACGCATGAAAGCGTCCCGCGTGAAGGGGGCCGTTTTCCGGGGTTGCCAAAAGCAAAAGGCCCGCCAGAGGCGGGCCTTTCAGCGGACGTTCGGAATCGGTTACTGGGCGAGATACGCCATGTCCGACTCTTCGACCACGCCCAGCGACCAACTGCCGCGGGTCTTGGCGTGACGGACAGCAGCATCCACTTCGGCTGCCGAGGGACTGGTGTTGATGGTGAAGACCTGGCCGGGATAGATCAGATCGGCATCCTTGATCTTGTCGCTGTTGGCCTTGTAGATGAGCGGCCACTCGTAGGGATTGCCGTAGATGGAGGGCTTGGCGGAGATGTCCCAGAGATTGTCACCCCGGACGACCTCATAGGTATCGCTGCTGGCGGTCTCGGCAACCGGTGCAGGCGCTTCGCTCTCGGAGATGATCCCCTGCCGCTTGAGGCGATCCAGTTCGCGGTATTTCTGTTCGACGGCGAGTTCCGCCTGGCGCTTGGCCTTGTTGGCCAGCTTGATGGCCTTGTCGTACTTGCCGGCCTTGAGGGCTTCCTCGGCCTTCTTGATCAGCTTGCCGGTATCGCGCCACTGGTTGCCTTCGGCCTTGGCCTTGGCATTGGCGGACTTGGCGGCGGCGATGGCGGCTTCGGCAGCGGCCTGATCGGTACCCGCACCCTCTTCGCTGGTTCCCGCGCATCCCACGGCAAAACCGACGACCAGCAGAAGCAGTGCGGTCAGTCTCAGTGCTTTGAGTGTTTTCATTCTTATCGACTCCGAAGTTGTTGATTTATAAGTCTTTTACGCAAAACCCGGCTGCAGGGCTCGATTCTGTCTGGCAACGTAGCATTGCCCTGTTCGGGCTGTCAAGGAACCGCGCCCGGAAATCCTTTTCAACAAAATATTAGCAGATTCTGGTGTGCATGCGAGCCGCCGGCGCAGCGCTAGCGCGGGTGATCCGCCTGCCGTTTGCGCAGGCTCTCCTGACGGGCGCGAATGGCCGCCGCCTTGGCCTCGAGGGCATGGCGTCGGGCAGCGGGATAGTCCTCCTCCCCCAGCGCGTCGCTGGCGCGATCGAGCAGGGCGCGGGCCTCGGCCAGCTCGGACGGTGCGTGGATCTCCGCCCCCGAGGCCACCGCGGCCTCGATGGCCTGCCGGGCGTTGCTCATCTCCTGTACCGGCGGGTTGACTGCACAGGCCGGGGCCAACACGGCAAGCAGCAGCATGAGGAAAAATCGGATTCGGATCGGGGTGCGGAACATCGGCATGGTCGGGGGTCTGACAGGCTGCAGGCAAGCTATCACCCGCTCCGCGGGAGTGTCAAGGAAGCGCAATCGCGGCAGCCGATTCCGCTGCCTGGCCGTTCATCACTTCCTGATAGAATGCGACATCGTTTCGTGTGGAGGCATAACCATGTCCGTGACCATCTATCACAATCCGCGCTGCAGCAAGTCGCGGCAAACCCTGGCACTGCTGCAGGAACATGGCATCGAACCGACGATCATCGAGTACCTCAAGACACCGCCGGATGCCGAAACCCTGCGGCGCCTGCTCGACGCCCTGGGAATGTCGCCGCGGGAACTGATGCGACGCAAGGAAAAGGAATACCGGGAACAGGGGCTGGACGATCCGTCCCTGAGCGATGACGATCTGATCCGGGCCATGATCGAACATCCCCGGCTCATCGAGCGCCCGATCGTGGTCACCGGCAAGGGCGTGGCCATCGGCCGCCCGCCCGAAAACGTGTTGCAGGTGCTCTAGGCCATGTCCGAAATCCTGGTGCTCTACTACAGCCGTCACGGCGCCACCGCGCGCATGGCAGATGAAATCGCCCATGGCATCGAACAGGTGAGCGGCCTGAGTGCCCGCCTGCGCACCGTGCCCGAAGTCTCCACCGTCTGTGAAGCCGTGGAAGACACGATTCCGGCCGAAGGTGCGCCCTATGCCACGCTGGACGATCTGCAGGAATGCATCGGTCTGGCCCTGGGCAGCCCGACCCGTTTCGGCAACATGGCCGCGCCGATGAAATACTTCCTGGACACAACCACGCCGGTATGGCTGAGCGGTGGCCTGAGCGGCAAGCCGGCGGCCCTGTTCACCTCCACCTCGAGCCTGCACGGCGGGCAGGAGACCACCCTGCTGTCCATGATGCTCCCGCTGCTGCATCACGGCATGCTGCTGGTGGGCCTGCCCTACAGCGAAACCACCCTGCTGACCACCACCACCGGCGGCACCCCCTACGGTGCCAGCCACCTGGCGGGCAGCGACAGCAACCTGCCCCTGAGCGAAGACGAGATCCGCCAGTGCCACACCCTGGGCCGCCGGCTGGCCGAGGTGGCAAGGGCCCAGCGCGACGCCGGCCTGATCACCGTGAGCAGCCCATGACACGCCTGCGCCTCGTGCATGCCGCCACCCTCGGCGGCATCGTCGCCCTGATGGGTCTGCTGATCCTGTGGTACGGCGTGCGCGCCCCGGCCCCGGTGTGGCTGGCCGTCATGCTGATCCCCCTGCTGTTCCCCCTGCGCGGCCTGATCCGCGGCCGCACCTATACCCATGCCTGGACCAGTTTCCTGATCCTGTTCTATTTCATTCACGGCGTGGTGGAGGCATGGGCCAATGCCGACGCCCGCGGACTGGCAATCGCCGAAATCGTGCTCAGCGTGATCGTCTACACGGGCGCGATTCTGTTCGCGCGGTGGGGGCGTCATATAGAGCAGTGGAAGTAACACGGAGGGCACGGAGACACGGCGTTCACGGAGATGTGTTTTTGAGGCAGGCAAACAGCAGGTTGTGAAGGCGGAATTTTGCATCGTGTCGAGATGCAAAATTATCAAATTTCTCCGTGTCTCCGTGTTATTTGCGGTTTCGCTACTTCAATTTTCAAACCAGATCACACTGGCCATGCGCCCCGTGAGACCGTCGCGGCGGTAGGAGTAGAAGCGGTCGGTCTCGCGGCAGGTGCAGTGTTCGCCGCCATGGACGACCACGCCGCGGGTTTCGAGACGGCGGCGGGCGACGGCGCAGAGATCCAGATGCCAGTGACCCGGGCGGGTCGGCGTGAAGGCCGTTTCGGCAGCGGGATCGGTCGCGAGGAAAGCGGTGCGCACCGTCTCGTCCACCTCGTAGTTTTCCGGGCCGATGGCGGGGCCGAGCCAGGCGAGAATTTCGTCGCCGGGGACGCCGAGCGCGGCCACGGTGGCTTCCAGCACGCCGGCGGCGAGGCCGCGCCAGCCGGCGTGGGCGGCGGCCACCCGGCTGCCGGCCCGATCGCAGAACAGCACCGGCAGGCAGTCGGCGGTCAGCACGGCGCAGATGACGCCCGCCCGGTCGGTCCAGGCCGCATCGGCCCGGGGCACCTCGCCGACCGGCACGGTGTCGGCACGCACCACCGTCGTGCCGTGCACCTGTTCCAGCCACACCGGTTCGGCCGGCAGCCCCAGCCGGCGCCGGTTCTCGGCCACCCGGACCGGATCGTCCTCCACGTGCATGGCCAGGTTGAGGCTGTCCCAGGGCGCGGGGCTGACGCCCCCGATGCGCAGACTGGTGGCCGCGTGCACGCCGGCCGGTGCCGGCCAGTCGGCAACAAGCCAGCGATCGTTGAATGCATTCATTCCGGCAACACCCGCAACGCGCACTCCAAAACATTCGACAATCTTCCTCCGCGTCCTCCGCGTCCTCTGCGCCTCTGCGCCCTCCGCGTTACCCGCGGCCACCCATTCGAAGCCATCCACTTCATTCGTCCACGTACTCCCACTCCCAGTCGCCCTCGTCTTCCTCCTCTTCGGTCCCGGCCGTGGCGGCATCCTCGCGCAGGGTATCGAGCAGGTGGCGCATGTCGTCCGGCAACGGGGAAGTCCATTCCATCGCTTCACCCGTTTCCGGGTGGACCAGCCCCAGGCGGCCGGCGTGCAGCGCCTGACGGCGAAATCCCCGCAGCACTTCGGCCAGCGCTTCGCTGCAGCCCGGGGGCAGCCGCAGGCGACCGCCGTAGACGGGATCCCCGACCAGCGGATGCTGGATGTGCGCCATGTGCACCCGGATCTGATGGGTACGACCCGTCTCCAGCCGGCAGCGCACCCAGGTGTGGGCGCGAAAACGCTCCACCACCCGGTAACGGGTCACGGCCGGCTTGCCGCCGGGGGTCACGGCCATGCGCTTGCGCTGCACCGGATGGCGTCCGATGGGCGCATCCACCGTGCCGCCGGAGACCAGCACGCCGGTGACCACGGCCTGGTATTCGCGCAACAGGCTGCGGGCCTGGAGCTGGTTGACCAGGGAGGTCCGGGCCGGCAGGCTGCGGGCCACCACCAGCAGGCCGGTGGTGTCCTTGTCCAGGCGATGGACGATACCCGCGCGGGGCAGCTTCGCCAGCGCCGGATCGTGATGCAGGAGGGCATTGAGCAGCGTGCCGGACGGATTGCCCGCCGCCGGGTGGACCACCAGGCCCGCCGGCTTGTCGATGACGATGAGATCCGCGTCCTCGTGGACGATGTTCAGGGGAATGGCTTCGGCCTGCCAGTCGCCGGTCTCTTCCAGCACGGCGTCGAGCACGATCCGTTCGCCGCCGAGCACCTTGTCGCGGGCCCGCCAGCGGGCGCCGTCCACCGTGATCCGACCTTCCTTCAGCCAGGCGACCAGCCGGGAGCGGGAATAGTCGGGAAACAGCCGGACCAGGGCCTGATCCAGCCGCAGGCCGGCCAGCTCGTCGGGGACGACCTGTACCTGCCGGTTGTCGGTGTCGGATTCGTTCATGGGCTTGCGGCGGCAAATGGGCATGATACCCGACCCGGGCCGGCGCCGGGGCGGCGGGCTTTTTCAAATCCCGCCGCGAGCGGTTATACTGCGGGCCGTTTTTCCGTCACTGCCGGTCCTTCCATGTCCCTGCGCCTGCTTCTGCCCTTGCTGTTGCCGCTTTTCCTGCTCGGCGGCTGTGCCAGCACCGAGGAAGACGAGACCGCCGGCATGGGCCCGGCCGAAATCTATGCCGAGGCCCACGAGAAACTGGAGAACAAGGAGTACGAAACGGCCGCCCAGTGGTTCGAGAAACTGGAAGCCCGCTACCCTTACGGCCCCTATGCCGAACAGGCCCAGCTTGAGGTGGCCTACGCCTACTACAAGGCCAACGAGCCCGAGTCGGCCATTCTTGCCGCCGAGCGTTTCATCAAGCTGCACCCCAATCATCCCAGGGTGGATTATGCCTACTACCTGCGGGGGCTGGCGGCCTATGATTCGGATCAGTCCTTCATCAACAAGATCTTCAGGCAGGATCCCAACGAACGGGACCCCAAGTCAGCCCGGCGCGCCTTTCACTTCTTCAGTGAACTGGTCAAGCGCTTCCCCGACAGCCGATACACGGACGACGCCATTGCCCGCATGCACCGCATCCGCGAGGGCCTGGCCGAGTACGAGCTGTTCGTGATCGATTACTACACCCGTCGCAGCGCCTTCGTGGCCGTGGCCAACCGCGCCAAGTACGTGCTCGAGAACTACCAGGGCACGCCCGCCGTGCCCCGGGCCCTGGCGGCGATGGTCAATGCCTACGTGGAAATGGGGCTGTACGACCTGGCGCAGGACGCTCTGAAGGTGCTGGAGTTGAACTATCCGGAATACAAGGACTTGAAGAAGCTGCGGAAAAAAGTGGCCGCAGCAGAAAAGGAAGCAAAGGAACAACCCGAATCCTGATTCAGAGGGATTCCCTCGCCACTCGGCCCTGCCGGTTTTGCGCTACGCGCAAAACCGGCTAGATGGCGTCCTGCCCCTCCTCTCCCGTGCGAATCCGGATCACCCGCTCCACGTCCGAGACGAAGATCTTGCCGTCACCGATCTTGCCCGTGCGGGCGGCGTTGGTGATGGCCTCGACGGCCTGATCCACCAAATCCGCGCCGATGACGACCTCGATCTTGACCTTGGGCAGGAAGTCGATGACGTATTCGGCGCCACGATACAGTTCCGTGTGGCCCTTCTGCCGGCCGAAGCCCTTCACTTCGGTGGCCGTCATGCCGGTGATGCCGATGTCGGAGAGGGCCTGGCGCACGTCGTCCAGCTTGAAGGGCTTGATGATGGCTTCGACTTTTTTCATGGCGGTCGTCCTTCAGGTTGTGTTCTCGTTATTCTGCTGGGGTTTTTATACCCGATTTTCCCCGCCGCTGCACCGCTTGCGGCCTATTTCGGTCGCGGCCGCCGGTAGCCGGAAGTGATGGGATAGCGGCGGTCGCGGCCGAACCCCCGCGGCGTGATGCGGATGCCGGGCGGTGCCTGGCGGCGCTTGTACTCGTTGCGATCCACCATCTGGATGACCCGCCAGACGGTTTCGGGATCGTAGCCGGCGGCGACGATCGCCTCCAGTCCCTGATCCTTTTCCACATAGCGCTCGAGGATGCCGTCCAGAATCTCGTAGGGCGGCAGGCTGTCCGTATCCTTCTGATCCGGCGCCAGTTCCGCCGAGGGCGGCCGTTCGATGACCCGTTCGGGGATCACCGGCGAGATGCCGTTGCGGTAGCGCGCCAGCCGATAGACCAGGGTCTTGGGCACGTCCTTGAGCACGTCGAAGCCGCCGGCCATGTCCCCGTAGAGGGTGGCGTAGCCGACGGCCATCTCGCTCTTGTTGCCGGTGGTGAGCACCATCTTGCGCTTCTTGTTGGAAATGGCCATCAGGATCACGCCCCGGCAGCGGGCCTGGATGTTCTCCTCGGTGGTGTCAGCCGGCAGATCGTCGAACTCCGGCTGCAGGATGTCGAGAAAGGCGCGAAACGGCGTTTCGATGGAGATCACCGCATATTCCACGTTCAGGGCCCGGGCCTCGGCCGCCGCATCCTCGAGGCTCATGTCGGACGTGTAGCGGGAGGGCATCATCACCGCCTCCACCCGCTCGGCCCCCAGCGCATCCACGGCCACGGCCAGGGTCAGCCCCGAGTCGATGCCGCCGGAGAGGCCGATGACCACGCCGGCAAAGCCGTTCTTGTTCACATAGTCCCGCACACCCAGGACCAGGGCGCGATAGACGCTGGCCTCGGTGGACAGCGGCTCGGCCACCGGCCCGGATCGCGGCCGGACGGCTGTACCGTCGAAGTCCAGCCCGACCGGGAACAGGCCTTCCTCGAAGGCCGGCATGCGCTGGATCAGGCGGCCCTGGCCGTCGATGACGAAGGAGTCGCCGTCGAACACCAGTTCGTCCTGACCGCCGATCAGGTTGGCGTAGATCACCGGCAGGCCGGTTTCCCGCACCCGGTCCCGGACGGCCGTCTCCCGCTCGGCGGCCTTGTCCAGGTGATAGGGCGAGGCATTGAGGGTGAGAATCAGCTTCGCGCCGGCATCCCGGCAGTCGGCCGCCGGATCCGGGTACCAGATGTCCTCGCAGATGGTGATGCCGACGGGCACGCCCTCCAGTTCGACCACGCAGGCCTCCTGGCCGGGGATGAAATAGCGCTTCTCGTCGAATACCGCGTAATTGGGCAGGTAGCGCTTGCGGGCGTTGGCGAGAATGCGGCCGTCGCGCAGCACCAGCGCCGCGTTGTAGACCCCGTGGGGCGTCTTCTCGGGGTAGCCGAAGATCAGGGTGATGCCGTGCACGGCCTGGCGCAGGCGGGTCAGCTCCTCGTCCACCCACTCGTAGAGATCGGGACGCAGCAGCAGATCCTCGGGCGGGTAGCCGGTGACGGCCAGTTCGGGAAACACCACCACCTGTGCCCCCAGTTCGTCGCGGGCCCGTTCGGCCTCGGCGATCAGGCGGGTGACGTTGCCGTGGATGTCGCCCACCAGCATGTCGACCTGGGCGACGACCACCCGGAGTTCGACGGCCCCGGTCATGATTCAGGCAAGCCGTTCGCGCATGCGGGCCCCCATCTCGGCCGGGGAGCGGGT
>Ga0256830_1002843_pt1 | contig 11143 bp, 11 predicted proteins | sample 128326metaG_FD_190537 | JGI IMG/M metagenome (GOLD analysis project Ga0256830, IMG submission 190537) | Hydrothermal vent microbial communities from Lau Basin, Pacific Ocean - 128-326 | ecosystem: Environmental > Aquatic > Marine > Hydrothermal vents | place: Pacific Ocean: Lau Basin | collected...
CATCGCTACGGTTCAAGGGGGATCGTGAAAAATGGCCGCTGAGATTTTTCCAGAAACTGCATAGCGTTCGTGGGTACAGAGTGCATATCTCTAATAAACCAGGGATTATTAGTAGAATCATAAGCTTATGCACCAGATAAAGCGTTCTTGTGAAACATTCGGGCTGGAGAACACATCAGGTCGTCCCGACCAAATAAAAAAAGGCCCACTCAGTTGAGTGGGCCTTTTACATTGCATCTTTAACTCTCAATATGCACGGACAGGCAGGATTTATGAAACACATCCCTGTGTTTCACCCTGCGGGCCATGGTGGCAAAAGGCGCCACCATGTTCAAAACTGCTCCTGCAGTTTTGTGAACCCATACGCGGCATAGAAAGCATGCCGCTAAAGAACGCATCAGGTCGTCCCGACCAAATAAAAAAGGCCCACTCGGTTGAGTGGGCCTTTTTTATTTGGTCGGGACGACAGGATTTGAACCTGTGACCACCACACCCCCAGTGTGGTGCGCTACCAGACTGCGCTACGCCCCGTTAAGGCGGTGCATTCTACACTGTGTGGGGGTCGGGATAAAGTGAGAATTTGTATTTTTTGCTGCTTTCCGGGCTATTTTTTCAGGGTATGGAGGATTTCCTCCAGCTCATTTCTGATCTGTTTGATGAGCTGACTGCTCTGGGATGAGTCTTCCTTCGCCTGTTCACCGGTGAGCTGCTGTCGGGCTCCGCCAATGGTAAAACCCTGATCATAGAGCAGACTGCGGATCTGACGAATCAGGATAACATCATGACGCTGGTAATAACGTCGGTTTCCACGGCGTTTTACCGGCTTTAACTGGCTGAATTCCTGCTCCCAGTAGCGAAGCACATGGGGTTTTACGCCACACAGGTCACTGACCTCACCTATGGTGAAGTAACGTTTGCCTGGAATGACGGGTAATTCATTATTGTTGCTGGCTTCCAGCATAGGCCTCAACTCTTTGTTTTAATTTTTGTCCGGGACGAAAGGTAACCACTCGGCGAGCACAGATAGGTATCTCCTGCCCTGTTTTCGGGTTTCTGCCCGGCCGTTGGGTTTTATCCCTCAATGTGAAGTTGCCGAAGCCTGAAAGCTTTACATTATATGTATCTTCCAGTGCTTCACGCACTTCTTCAAAAAATAGTTCAACCAACTCTTTGGCTTCTCGTTTGTTGAGCCCTAACTCCTCAAACAGTCGTTCTGCCATATCGGCTTTGGTTAACGCCATTTCTACTCCCGTAGTGTAGCACCATATCTATCATTTAAGACGGTGACAATTCTGCTTATTTCTTTTTCCACGTCCTCATCCTTAAGAGTGCTGGAAAATCCCTGTAAAATCAAGCCTAAAGCGACACTTTTTAGACCATTATCTATTCCTGTACCAGTATAGACGTCAAATAAGATAATTTCTTGAAAAATTTCCGAAGTAGCTGATTTTATTGATTTAACTAGCTCATCGACGGGAATGTCCTGTTTTACCAGCAAAGCCAGGTCACGACGCACTTCAGGGAAGCGGGAAAGGGGTTTAAATGCCGGTACGACGCCGTCTAGCAGGGCCTGCTGATCGACTTCGAAGAGGTACACCGGCGGGTCGATATCCAGGGTTTTACGGGTATTGGGGTGGAGTGCGCCGATCCAGCCAATGGGTTGATTTTTCTTGTAAATTCGCGCCGTTTGCCCCGGATGCAGTGCCGGATGCTCGGATTTCTCAAATTTCAGCTCGTCGGAGCCTCCGAGGGACAAAATGGCCTCCAGATCGGCCCGGGCATCAAAAAAATCGACTTTTCGCTCGGCTTCGGCCCATTGCTCGGCCAGGATACTGCCACAGATCAGGCCGGATAGCTTCGCCTGCTGAATCAGTTCATCGCCTTGCCGCACAAAGGTCAGGCCGGTTTCAAACAGGCGCACCCGGGACTGCTGGCGGTTTAAATTGTGTTGCAGAGCCTTTAACAGGCCGGGCCAGATACTGGTGCGCATCACCGATAAATCGGCGGATATGGGGTTGGCCAGCATGACCGGCTCAATATCCGGATTAATGGCGGCCTGCCATTCAGGGTCCACAAAGCTGTAGCTAATGGCCTCATAATAGCCACGATCCACCAGGGCATCTTTAACCCGCTGCAGGGGCAGTTGCGCCTCCGCCAGGGGCTTCATGGCCGGCTGATAGGACGGCAGGGTGCGAGGAATATTGTTATAACCGTGAATGCGAATGATTTCTTCGATCAGGTCGGCCTCGATGGCAATATCAAAGCGGAAACTGGGTGGGGTGACCCTCCAGCCTTCGGCATTCTTCTCAAGGGTCATGCCCAGGCGAGTCAGTATGCCTTCGACCTCGGCTTCACTGAAGTCGATGCCCAGCATGCGGTTGATGCGCTCGATACGCAGCTGCACGGCCGGGCGCCGGGGCAATTCCGCTGCCGAAGTTTGCTCCAGCACGGGGCCGGCCTCACCACCGCAGATTTCGATGAGCAGCTGGCTGGCCCGTTCCAGTGCCCTGGCGGGCAGCTCAGGGTCCACTCCCCGTTCAAAGCGATGGGAGGAATCGGTGTGCAGGCCATATTCACGGGCCTTGCCGGCAATGGCCAGGGGGTTGAAATGGGCGGATTCCAGAAACAGATTGCGGGTGCTTTCGGTGACACCACTGCCCTCGCCCCCCATTATACCCGCCAGCGCCAGGGGGCGTGCCTGGTCCGCGATCAGCAGGGTATTTTCGGTAGCTTCAATTTGCTTGCCATCCAGCAGGGTGATTTTTTCCCCAGGCCGGGCCATACGCACCTGGATTCCCCCTTTCAAGGTATCCAGATCGAAGGCGTGCATGGGCTGGCCCAGCTCCAGCATCACATAGTTGGTTACATCCACTGCGGGGCCAAGGCTGCGAATACCCGCTCGACGCAGTTTTTCCACCATCCACACAGGGGTGCTGGCGGCAGTATTGGCGCCGCGAATGACGCGCCCCATATAGCGTGGGCAGGCCTGGGTGGCGGAGACCTCGATATCGAAACGGTCATCGATGCCGGGTTCAACCGCTTCAATCTGCACCGCGTTCAGTTCACACCGATACAGGGTCGCCACTTCTCTGGCAACCCCTGCCACACTCAGGCAATCGCTGCGATTGGGGGTCAGGTCCACTTCGATTACCGTATCATCCAGTTGCAGATAGTCTCGAATATCGGTTCCGATGGGGGCGTCATCCGGCAATTCCATCAGGCCTTCCGCCTGATCCGCCAGGCCCATTTCCTTTTCCGAGCAAAGCATGCCAAAGGATTCGACACCGCGCAGTTTTGATTTTTTAATTTTAAAATTGCCCGGCAATACCGCGCCGATGGTGGCACAGGCCACCACCAGGCCTTCACGCACATTGGCGGCGCCACAGACGATCTGTAATTCTTCACTGCCGGTATCCACCTTGCAGACATTGAGCTTGTCCGCATCGGGGTGTTTTTCCACCGATTTAACCCGAGCCACGATGATACGGCTAAAATCACCGGCCGCGGGTTTGACAGAGTCCACTTCCAGTCCGGCCATGGTAATGGTGGCACAAAATTCATCTAGATCTGTCTGCGGATTGACCCACTCATGTAACCAGTTTTGTGAGATTTTCATCGATTAAACCTTTCTCCCGTATCTTCACGGGGTTTAAATGCTTACTAAATAATATTCAGGATGGATCAGCACCAGGCTGAAACCACCGATGTTCTCTGCCGCCATCAGGCAAACTGTTTCAGGAACTTGATATCGTTTTCAAAGAACAGGCGCAGGTCATTCACGCCATAGCGCAGCATGGCCAGTCGCTCCACCCCCATGCCAAAGGCATAGCCGGTGAACTTTTCATTGTCGATTCCCGCGTGCTTGAAGACTTCCGGATGCACCATGCCACAGCCCAGCACTTCCAGCCAGCCGGTGTGGCTGCACACACGGCAGCCTTCGCCTTCACACATGACGCACTGAATATCCACTTCCGAGGAAGGTTCGGTAAAGGGAAAGTAGGATGGACGAAAACGGGTTTGCAGTTTTTCATTTTCGAAAAACAGCCGTAGAAAACGATCCAGGGTGCCCATTAAATCCGCAAAGCTGACGTCCGTGTCCACCATCAGGCCCTCCACCTGATGGAACATGGGGGTGTGGGTCAAGTCGGAATCACAACGGTAGACCCTGCCCGGCGCGATCAGACGCAATGGCGGCTCGGAGTTTTCCATGGCACGCACCTGAACCGGTGAGGTATGGGTACGCAACAGGGTATTGGCATCGAAATAAAAGGTATCGTGCATGGCCCGCGCCGGATGATGGGCGGGAATATTCAGGGCTTCGAAATTATGAAAATCATCTTCGATTTCCGGACCTTCGGCAACATCGAAGCCAAGGCCCGCGAACAGCTCTTTTATGCGATTCATGGTACGGGTCACCGGGTGCAGACCGCCGGCTTGCTGGCCACGTCCGGGCAGGGAAACATCTATGCTTTCCGAAGCCAGCTGGGCATTGAGTTCGTCTGCCTCGAGCTGCTGTTTTTTCTCTTCCAGGGACTGCTGAAAACTGCGCTTGGCATCATTGATAGCCTGCCCGGCCGCCTTGCGTTCATTGGCGGGTAATTTGCCCAACTGCTTGAGCAGGGCGGTGAATTCACCCTTTTTACCCAGATACCGAACACGCACCTCATCCAGGGCTTGCAGCGTATCCGCATCAGCAATGGCTTGCTGTGCCTGTTTTAAAATATCGTCTAGGTCTGCCACTTTATCTACCGTTCAAGTTTTTGAATGCTTCGTTTGCGGCGAAGCATTACAGAAAAATATATTTCAGCTTTTTTCATTGCCTGATTCTTTATAAATCAATCAATGCTTGCATAAAAAAGGGAAAGACCTCGGCCTTTCCCCCTTGATTGAGCTCTTTGGTAAAACCGACGATGTTTCGCTGCAATGTGGCTTCAATATAAAACTGGATAGAATTTTCCAGCCGCCATTGAAATCACTTTGTGCGCTGAATCGTCGGCCCGGGAGCTATGCTGCTTTTGCCAGGCCCGCTTTAGCTGCTTCAACCAGCTGACCAAAGGCTTCGATGTCATGTACAGCAATATCTGCCAGCACTTTACGGTCAAGACTGATTTCAGCTTTGTTCAAACCGTTGATAAATCGGCTGTAAGACATATCGAACATGCGCGCAGCGGCATTGATACGGGTGATCCACAGTTTGCGGAACTCACGCTTCTTCACACGGCGGTCACGATAGGCATATTGACCGGCCTTGATAACCGCCTGGTTGGCTACACGATAGACACGACTACGGGCACCGTAATAACCTTTGGCTTTCGCCATTACTTTCTTGTGTTTGGCACGCGCCTGAACACCACGTTTAACTCTTGCCATTATTCAGACTCCTATACGTAAGGTAACATGCGGCTAACCATGCGAGTATCGCACTTGGCAACCTGTGAAGGTTCACGTAGATGACGCTTACGCTTAGTCGATTTTTTGGTCAGAATATGACGACGGAATGACTGGCCACGTTTATAGCCACCAGAGCCATTTTTGCGGAAACGCTTTGCAGCGCCGCGATTAGTTTTCATCTTAGGCATTATTTGCTCCAAAATAATTCTTGAAAAAACCCTGTACCAATCCAGCTAAAAACCCGGACAGCATGAGGGTGATTATTTCCGGTTTTAGCGCACAAAGGGCGACGTGAAACCTGGTAAACACTTTTTCACCCCGCGGACCCGGGCCTGCGGGGTTCAATTCTTTTAAGCTTTGGTCTTCTTCGGTGACATCAACATCACCATCTGACGACCTTCCATTTTAGGCATCTGTTCCAGAACACCCAGTTCATCCAGATCGGCAGCAACCCGCTTGAGCAGATTCAGGCCCAGTTCCTGATGGGCAAATTCACGTCCACGATAGCGCAGGGTAACCTTGATCTTGTCGCCCTTTTCCAGAAACTCACGCAATTTTCTGACCTTGGTCTGATAATCGCCTTCTTCGGTCCGTGGGCGGAACTTGATTTCCTTGAGCTGAACCTGCTTGGTCTTCTTCTTGTTCGCGTTCTGCTGCTTTTTCGCTTCAAACTTGAATTTGCCGTAATCCATAATACGACAAACCGGAGGTTTCGCATTTGGGGACACTTCAACCAGGTCAAGACTACGCTCAGCGGCCAGTTCCAGTGCTTCTGCAGCACTCATAATTCCGAGCTGCTCACCCTCATCATCGATCACCCGAACTTCTGGGTAGGTGATCTTGTCATTTATGAGAGTCTTTTTCTTGTCTGCTGCGATCGTTTATTCCTCCGAAATAGTGAGACCGTGGTTTTTTATCGCGTCCGCGAGGTGGTCAGCAAAAGCATCGACGCTCATACTGCCCAGATCCTCACCACTGCGGGAACGTACGGCCACACTCTGATTTTCCAGTTCCCGGTCACCAATGACCAACATATAGGGAACACGCTGTAAAGTATGCTCGCGGATTTTAAAGCCTACCTTCTCATTTCTCAAGTCCGCTTTGACCTTAAACCCCCGATTATGCAGGTTTTTTTCAACTTTTTTCGCAAATTCGGCCTGTTTGTCGGTAATGTTCATAATTACCGCGTGCTGGGGGCTCAGCCAGAGGGGGAATTTACCCTCATAGTGCTCGATCAGAATACCGATAAATCGCTCCACCGAGCCCAGAATGGCCCGATGCAGCATCACCGGCACCTTGCGGCTGCCGTCTTCCGCCACATACTGGGCATCCAGGCGTCCCGGCATGGAGAAATCCACCTGCATGGTGCCACACTGCCAGCCACGATCCAGGCAATCCTTCAGGGTAAATTCGATTTTCGGCCCGTAAAAGGCCCCTTCCCCCGGCTGCAGCCGGTAGTCTATGCCCTTGGCATCCAGCGCCTTCTCCAGCGCCTGTTCCGCCTGATCCCAGATTTCATCCGAACCCACCCGTTGTTCCGGGCGGGTGGACAGGGCAATTTCAATGTTTTCAAAGCCAAAGTCTCGATACACATCGTAGGTCAGGTCGATAAAGGCGGACACCTCATCCTGAATCTGTTCTTCGGTGCAAAAGATATGGGCATCATCCTGGACAAAATTACGCACCCGCATCAGGCCATGCAGGGTACCGGATGGCTCGTTACGGTGGCAGGAACCAAATTCTGCCAGGCGTAACGGCAGATCACGGTAAGATTTCAGCCCCTGATTGAACACCTGCACATGGCAGGGGCAGTTCATGGGCTTGACCGCGTAATCCCGGTTTTCGGAATGGGTGGTAAACATCATGTCCTGAAACTTGTCCCAGTGGCCGGATTTCTCCCACAGGCTGCGATCCACCACCTGGGGTGTATTGATTTCCTGATAACCGTTATCCCGCAGACGCCCCCGAATATAATTCTGAATGGTGAGGTTCAGATCCCAGCCATCCCTGTGCCAGAAAATCATGCCCGGTGCTTCTTCCTGGGAGTGAAACAGGCCCAGCTGCTTGCCGATTTTACGATGATCCCGCTTTTCCGCTTCTTCAATGCGCTTCAAATAGGCCTTGAGCTGCTTCTTATCCGCCCAGGCGGTGCCATAAATCCGCTGCAACATCTTATTGTTCGAGTCACCCCGCCAGTAGGCACCCGCCAGTTTGGTCAGCTTGAACACCTTGATCTTGCCGGTGCTGGGCACATGGGGGCCACGACACAGGTCGGTAAACTCACCCTGTGTGTACAGGGACAACTCCTGGTCGGCGGGAATATCTTCAATGATCTGAGCTTTATACTCTTCACCCATACCCCGGAAAAACTTCACCGCCTCGTCACGGCTCATCACCGAGCGACTGATTTTATAATCTTCCCGAGCCAGCTCCGTCATTTTCTTCTCGATTTTCAACAGGTCATCGGGGGAAAAGTGCTCATCATAATCGATATCGTAATAAAAACCGTCTTCCACCACCGGGCCAATGGTTATCTGGGCTTCGGGATACAGTTGCTTGACCGCCTGTGCCAGCAGGTGGGCCGCCGAATGACGAATGATTTCCAGACCTTCCTCATTCTTGTCGGTAATAATGGACAGGCTGGCATCCTTGTCCATGACGTGTGAGGCATCCACCAGCTGACCATCCACCTTACCCGCCAGGGTGGCCCTGGCCAGACCGGGACCAATTTCAGCGGCCACATCATAAACAGAAACGGGGGATGAAAAAGTACGTTGACTGCCATCTGGCAGGGTAATAACAGGCATATTGTGCTCCGGTGTCAGTGGTGACCCATACGTAAGGCCACGTATTGATTTAATACGTCATACGAAGACGAATTAAAACAGCATATTTATAAAGGGGTATACTATCAGAGCGAAGTCTATCCAGAGTCCCCCTAAAACACAATGATTAAAATTTATAGCGCCGCCAACATTATCGAAGCCCAGATTATCAGCGGCCTGCTAAAAGCGCATGAGATCCCGGTATTTGCCGGTGGCCAGCTGTTGCAGGGCGGCATTGGTGATCTGGCCACCATGGACTTTGCCACCATCAGTGTGCCGGAAGAACACATTCAAGCCGCCCGCGAGCTGATTCGGCAATATGAAGCGGGTGAACTGGAAAGCGACTAGCCCGAATATTTCACAAGAACGCTTAATTTGATGCATAGGCTTATGATTTCAAAAATAATTATTCGTATATCAGTGAGGTACACTCTGTACCAACGAACGCTATGCAGTTTCTGGAAAAATCTCAGCGGCCATTTTTCACGATCCCCCTTGAACCGTAGCTATGGCTATGCTTCCGCGGGCGATCGCAAAAACTGGCTCGCTGAGATGTCCCCAAAATTCTGCATTCTCATGAAACATCCGGGCTAGCCCGAATGTTTAATAAAACGTTCTTGTGAAATATTCGGGCTGCGGCTAAAAACTTCCCGCCCAGCTATCCTTCTTGCGCCAGTTGATACGGGTAATCAGCAGCCCCAGCAACAGGCTGCCAATGGAAACCACCGCCCCAATCACAAACCACTGCTTGATATTCTGATCACCAAGAAACGTATTTTCCTTCAGCAGCTCCTCATTGCGATTTTTTTCCGCACTCAACTGCTGCCGGAGTTGCTGATTTTCATCCGCGATACGAATCGGCTCAGCGGCACTGGAACGAAGACGGGCCAGGGTTGCCTGTAAATCCCGCACCCGATTTTCCAGCTGGGCCTGAACCGCCTGTAAATCCGTAATCTGCTGCCGCGACTCGGCCAGCGACTGCTTCAATGCCGCCCGCTTGTCCTTCAGGCCCTGATAACGCTTCTTCAGGGTAGCCAGCTGTTCACGGGCACTGGGCTCGGAAATCAGTAGCGCGGTTTCAACCCAGCCGGTTTTGGTCTCATCCTCCAGCAGGGCCACCCGCGCATATTTACCGTCCTCCGTGGTTTCCAGAATATCCAGCGCTGTACCACTCTTCAGAAACTTCAGAATTTTATGGTTGAATGTGGTGCCGGTTCGCATGGGTATGGTCAGCTCATCGCTCACATACTGCACATTTTTGGCAAGGGACAGGAAACTGCTCAGTAATAAACAGACAAACAACAGGGCGGAACAGGTGTGTTTTTGCATGGAGGTCATTTCACTTCTTAACAATTGACGATCAGGTGGCTAAATCTAGCCTCTAAATCTACCCTAAAGTAAAGCAAAAGAGAAATAAGCGAAATATATTTGGGCAGTGTTTCACATTTGCCCCCCCCTATACCCCGGGACTCAAACCTTTATAGGACATTACACCGATTTCAATTCTGATTAACCGCACATCAATGCTTTGCCTCTTTATCTAAAGATTCCACCATCCATGCAGGGAAATCCACATTCACCCGTGTTAACTGATTAACCCGGAAATTGCATAAAGACGCTATAAAACACGGGTAAGTCTATGTATAGAAATCAATTCTTCCGTATATTAGAGGGTAACGAAATGTTACCCGAATGCTCTACCGGCCTCTGCACGCCTGGCGCGTCCGATTACACCCCTTTAATATTTATTTAAATATCTTTTCAGGCAAGTTAAAGCGGCAAATGATTGCGGATAAATGGCCTTTTTTTACTTCTGTTTTCCCGCCATGATATTTAAGTGGGTAAGATGCGGCTTTACCATTGATATCAGGATGAAAAAGTGTTCGATGGCTACCCTAGCCCGAATATTTCATGAGAACGCTTCATTTAATGCATAAGATTATGATTTCAATAATCATTCTTCGTATATTAGAGAAGCACACTATGTACCGACGAACGCTATGCAGTTTCTGTAACAACTTTACCAATTCATTAAGTGTCAGACTTTACCCCCCCTCAAGCCCCACATCCCCATCATTCCATTGATCCGTTCGGAGATACTGCCGTAAGGCTTAATACTCCAGACCGGATACCGCACACTCATTCCCCAGGATGCGATAACCACATGAACAAGGCCCTGATAAGGGATAAGAGGGAATATGCGGCTGGGCTTTAATATAGATGGGTGATGACCGAATTCGTTCTGTCTGTCCTCTGACATCTGGATTCTGTCTTCTGAATTGGTAGGCGCAAGTGGATTCGAACCACCGACCCCCACCATGTCAAGGTGGTGCTCTAACCAACTGAGCTATGCGCCTGCAAGGTCCAGGAGCGGTGCATAATACTGATTGATGACCATGAATGCAAGTCACAATCTGTATTCCGGCATCCATGCCGGTCGTTCGCAGAGCTGCGTTTGTACATTGAGTACAAACGGTCTCTGTTGACCCTGCTCAAGCCGGATAGCTTTTGACTTCGTCAGTTAATCTTAACCCGAATATTTCACAAGAACGCTTTAGTTTGATACATAGGTTTATGATTTCCATAATAATTCTTCGTATATTAGAGAAGTACACCTTGTACCAACGAACGCTATGCAGTTTCTGGAAAAATCTCAGCGGCCATTTTTCACGATCCCCCTTGAACCGTAGCTATGGCTATGCTTCGGCGGGCGATCGTAAAAACTGGCTCGCTGAGATTTCCCCAAAATTCAGCATTCTCATGAAACATTCGGGTTAATGGGAATGAACCCTCCATGGTGGGGAGTCCCGGCCCGGCATCCATGCCGGTCGTTCGCAGAGCTGCGTTTGTACATTGAGTACAAACGGTCTCTGCTCACCCAGGAGGCCAGGTCATCTGGCGTTTGCCGAGTACGTGTAGGTGAATAT
>Ga0256830_1002844_pt1 | contig 11137 bp, 11 predicted proteins | sample 128326metaG_FD_190537 | JGI IMG/M metagenome (GOLD analysis project Ga0256830, IMG submission 190537) | Hydrothermal vent microbial communities from Lau Basin, Pacific Ocean - 128-326 | ecosystem: Environmental > Aquatic > Marine > Hydrothermal vents | place: Pacific Ocean: Lau Basin | collected...
ATCTCTTCCAGAATCCTGAAACCATGAGAAAAAAAACACTGATCCTGTCGGGAATCGCTCTTGCGGTTTCCTTCCTCCTCTCGCTCGGCACTCTCTTCTCCCAGAACGGAGGTCCCCCGCCGGTCCCCACGGGCTCCTGGGCCCTCGACGAAGGTGAGACCGAGGTCATCCTGGCGGGCGCGTCCCGCAACGGGACCATGACGGTTCGAAACGACGGTCCCGGGGTCGTCCGCCTGATCGTGAGAACGCCGGATGGCGAGACTCGAAGTGAGGTGATCATCGACCCTGGGGAAGAAAAGGGCGCGGGGGTCTACCAGGGAGACTCCGTCCTGGTTCGCGATGTGAAGGATCCGGACGACCACGGCTCCGAGGGAACCTGGTCTTTCGGGACCTGACGGGGTTGCGATCCGACTTCGGGACACAACCAGCGCGGGGCATGCGTCGAGGACTTCTCACCGTTCTCCCGGTCCTCCTGGTGGGAGCCGGGATTCTGGTGATGAGCCTCCAAGGCCCGCGAGCGGTCGGAGAGGGGCTCAGGCCGGAAGAACCGACTCCGGCGGGCGCGGCGTCGGATTCCTCTTCCGTGCGCCCTCTCCGAAAGGAACTGGAACCGGAACCGGCCTTCCGAACCGGGCGCGTCTGGTTCCGGTTCCTGCCTTCTCCCCCGGCCGATCCCGTGCTCCTCCGCGTCCAGGGACCGCAAGAGACGCGGGAGACTCCGGTCGGTCCAGGCCACCCGCTGGAGCTGCCTCCAGGCACCTGGACCCTGACTCCCCTCGAGTCGTCGGAGTGGGTCGCGAGGCCGAGCCGGATCGAGCTGGCGCCGGGGCAGGAAGCCGCGATCGTCCTCAACCGCCGGATTCACGCAGAGATCCTGGTGGCGGACGAACAGGGAACGCCTCTCGAGGGTGTACGGGTCCTTTGGAAGAGGCAATCCCTCCCGATGGATACCGAGGGGGCCCCCGGGGTGCACGCCTTTACCGGGCCGGAAGGCATCGCAACCCTGGTCGTCGCCGCGGGAGCCGGCCGGCTCGAGGTCGAGGCCGCTGGTCACGATCCGTGGAGCCGGTCCTACCCCCTCGGTCCTCCTCGGAAAGTCGAGGTCCGGTTATTCAAGGAACGGCAGGTCCGGCTGCGGATCATGGACGCTCGCCGGAGCATTCCTCTCCGGGAAGTCGATGTCCGGTGCCCGAGTGCTCAGGAGGCCCCCCGCCTGCGGACGGACGGGGCCGGCACCGTCCGATTCCCTTCTTCCTGGTTCGCCGCCCGGCGCACGATCCAGGTCGAGGGCTACCTTCCGGTACGGCTTCCCGTACGGCCCCCGCATGGCTCCCTGGCCCTCTGGCCGGCACGGCCGCTGGAGATCACGGTTCTCCGGCCGGATTCCTCTCCCGCCTCCCAAGCCGAGATCTGGATGGAGTGGACGGGAGACGAAGAAGCTCTGGATGCAGCCGGTCCCGCGCCGCCGGCCCTGGCGCCTGACGAAGACGGATCCTGCAGGACGCTCACGACCGCTCCCCCGATCCAGACCCGCCTCCTCGCCTGGGAGGGCACCCTCGCGGCCACCACCATCGTCGACCCGGCCGACGGCCCCGTGCGGGCGATCCTCGTCCTCCAGCCTCAGCCGGAGCTGACCGTGGCGCTCCTCGATGCGCAGGGACACCCGGTCCCCGGAGCCCTGGTTTCCGGCGGAGGCCGTTCGGGTACGGTGAAAGGTAGGGAGGTGGAGCCCGGGCGCTACCGGCTGCCCATGGAGCCCCTCCTGGAGCACCTCGCGATCGAGGCCGGTCGCGAGCACATCGCCCTCCGCCGCAAGAAACCCACACCGGGCGGGGCCGGCCCGGACCTCCTCCTCCCGGTCCGCCTCTCGCCGCTCTTCCGGGTGGAGATCCTGGTCCTCGGGACCGATGGCGCGCCTCTCGCGGGCCAGGAACTGCGGCTTCGTTCCTATCCCGACAGGTCCCGTCTCCTTCAGCAGGCACCCCGCCTCGAGGGGCAGGAGGGGACCGCAGCCCCCTGCTGGGTGGTCCGGGAGCGCCGCTACGTCCACACGAAGGAGACTCTCTTCACAGACCCCGAGGGACGGCTCGGCCCTCTGGATCTCCCAGCGGGGCGCTATCACCTGGGCGTGGCCCTCCCCTCTGGAAGGGAGGGCGTCTTCCTCCACAGAGGCGCTCCCGACTCCTGGGTCTTCGCACCCGGAGACCCCCTGCAGGTCGTGCGGCTTCCGCTGCCGGTTCCTGTGGAGGTCTCGGCATGGGACGCTCGCAGCTCGACCCCCGTCGAGACGGTCGAGATCCGGCTGGTGGAGCCCACACTGGCCGGCTTTCCGCGAACCCAGGATCGGCAGGCCGGGCCCGTATGGCAGGGCTTCGTGGCGCGGGGCGACCTGCCCTGGCTCCGGGTTGGAAGCCCGGGCTATCTCGATGCCGCCCCCTCCTGGAGCGAAGCCGCGGACGGGCGCCGGCTGGGAACGGCCTGGCTCCAACCCGCCGCCCAGGTGAGTGTTCTCCTGGAAGGACTGCCCGAGGCGGAGCCCCTGGAGCTGCGGGCCGTGGTCCTGGATGCTCCGAATGCGGAAGGATTCCAGCCGGTCCTCTGGCAGGAGGCGAAAGACGTGCCCTCCGACGGGCGCATCTGCTTCGAGCTCCCGGTCCAGCAGGGAGACCTCATGCTCTATCTCGAAGCGGAGGACGGAAGCGGCTTCCCCCTCAGGCCGAGCCGTTTCCCCTTGCCGGTGGAGGAGGTTCTTCGGGTCCAGGTGGGACGGCCCGGGACCGCACCTCAACAGGGAGGCGCGAGGTAGGGCCGCAGCGTCTCGAGGATCGCCTCCGGCTCCAGCATGCGGCCGGGGCCGTCCTCGCCGCAGGCGGTCGGACCTTCGGCGGGACCGAGGCGGCGCCAGCCGTCGCCCTCCAGGAGGGCGACATTGCGCTGGACCGGCGCCTGGGCCCACATGACCGGGTTCATGGCCGGGGCGAAGAAGCGCGGCCGCGCCGGGTCGAAGGCCAGGGCCGTGGAGGCCAGGAGATCGCCGCCCATCCCCTGGGCCAGACGCGCCAGGGTATGGGCGCTGGCCGGCGCCACCACGAAGAGCTCCGCCCGGCGCGCCAGACGGATGTGGTCCATGCCCCCGGCGTCGGCGGGATTCCATTCGTCCGTCAGGGCCGGGCGTCCGGTCACGCACCGGAACTGAAGCGGGGCGACGAGCCGCGTCGCCGCCCGCGTCTGGATCACCTGCACACCGTGCCCCTCCTGCGTCAGCGCCGAGGCCAGGGCCACGGCCTTGAAGCAGGCGGCCGAACCGCAGACGCCGAGCAGAACCTCAGCCACGGCCCTCCTCCGCGGGCTCCTCGTAGCCGAGGATCGTGCAGACCTCGGCCACCATGCGTTCCAGATCGTCGTTCACGACCTTGTGATCGTACTCGCCGGCGCGTTGCATCTCCCCGGCGGCGATGGAGAGGCGGCGCTGGATCTGCTCCTCGGTCTCGCTGCGCCGGCCGCGCAGACGCCTCTCCAGCTCCTCCAGGGAGGGCGGCATGACGAAGATCGAGACCGAGGGAAACTCCCGGTGCCGGCGCACCTGCTCCGCCCCCTGGACATCGATTTCCAGCACCAGGTCCTTCCCCGCCTCCAGGGCATGCCGCACGTCCTCCAGGAGGGTGCCGTAGCGGCGCCCGTGGACCTCGGCCCACTCCAGGAAGGCGTCCTCCCGGACCAGGCGATCGAAATCCTCGTCGCTCACGAAGCGGTAGTCCCGGCCGTTCACCTCCCCCGGCCGCGGCGGCCGCGTCGTCGCCGACACCGAGAAGGCGACCCCGGGCAGCTGGACCAGACGCTTCCAGAGGGTGGACTTGCCCGAACCGCTGGGGCCCGAGATCACGATCAGGCGGCCTCGGCGCGGCTCACTCGACATTGGCGGCCTGCTCCTTGGCCTGCTGGACCAGCAGCTTCAGCTCCACCACCCGCCGCGCCAGGACCGGGTCGGCCGACTTGCTGCCCAGGGTGTTCACCTCCCGGTGGCACTCCTGGAGGACGAAGTCGAGTTCGCGGCCGCAGGGACCGCCCGCGGCCAGGAGCTCTTCCAGACGGTCCAGATGGATGCCAAGGCGCGCCACCTCCTCGCGCACGTCGGCGCGCTCCGCGAGGACCGCGATCTCGCGGGTGAGGTCCAGGGGCTCGGTCACCCCGGCCCGCGCCCAGGCCTCCTCGATGCGCTCCCGCAGGCGCTTCGCCGCCGCCTCCCGGGCCCGCGGCAGGCGCCCCTCGACCTGCCGCAGCCGGCCGCGCATGGCCCGGACCAAGCGCTGGAGCTCCCGGGCCAGGCGCCGCCCTTCCTCGACCCGCGAGGCGATCAGCCGCTCCAGGGCCTCGGTGAGAGCCGCCTCCGCCGCCCGCAGGACGCCGCGGCGCACCGCCTCGGACTCGGGCGGCGTCTGCAGGGCTCCGGGCAGGGCGAGGAGATCCGCGAGCCCCGGCTCGCCGTCCGCCAGGCCGAGAGAGCGGGCCGCCCGGCGCCATTCCCGGAGGTAACGGCCCAGGAGTTCGGGGTCGAGGACCGCCGTCCGGCCCTGGGCCTGCACCCGCAGGCTCCCCTGGAGGCTGCCCCGGCGCAGGCGCTTCCGCAGCAGGGCCTCGGCGCGCTGCTCCAGTTCGAGGCGGTCGCCGGGGACGCGCAGCTTCAGGCTCAGGCCCTTGCCGTTCACCGAGCGCAGTTCCGCCTCGGCCTCGGCGTAGCGGTTCGCCGCGGTCCCCCGGCCGTAGCCGGTCATGCTGGCCAGGGGCTTGCGGACGGCGGGCACGAGCGAATCAGGACGGGGCCGGGCGGCTGCCGGGCTTGACCGGCGGTTCGGCGCCGGCGGCGCAGAGGGGGCAGTTCTGCGGCTCCCAGGAGGGCACCTCCAGATCCAGGAGCCGGAAGTAGGGCAGCTCACCGAAGGGCCGGGGGCCGCCGCTCCGGTTCACGAGGCTGGCGACGCCAAGGGCAGGCGCCCCGATCTCATCGAGCATCTCCAGGACCTCGCGGGCGCTGCGGCCGGTAGTCACGACGTCTTCGCACACGAGCACCCGCTCCCCGGGCTTCACCTCGAAGCCGCGGCGCAGGGCGAAGCCGCCCTCGGCCAGGCGCTCGGCGAAGAGGCCGCGGGCCCCCAGGGCGCGGGCCAGCTCGTGGGCCAGGACCACCGCCCCCATGGCCGGTCCGACGACGGCATCCACCGGCCCGGCCCCGGCCTCCTCCAGGATCCCGGCGAGGTCCCGGCAGGCGGCCTCGGCCCGCTCCGGATGCTGGAGCAGACGCGCGCACTGGACATAGCGGCCGGCGTGGCGGCCGCTGGAGAGGAGAAAGTGCCCTTCCAGGAGGGCTCCCGTCGCGCGCAGGGCCTCCTCCAGCCTGCGTCCGGGCTCCACGGCGGCCGCGGCCTCCACCTCAGCTGCCGTTGTTGCCGCCGCCGGGCTCCCCGGAACCGACCACCCCGGACTCGGGGATGTCATCGCCGAGGACGGACTTCGGGCCGGAGCCGGTCCAGAGCAGGACCATGCAGGAAAGGATCCACACGGCGAAGACCGCGAAGGTGAAGCGGTTCACTCCGCCGGCGCGGACCCCGAAGGTCTCGGTGCCGGCGGTGCCGAAGGCGTCGCTCAAGCCGCCGCCCTTCCCCTCCTGGAGGAGGACGATGAGGATGAGGACCAGCCCCGACAGGAAGAACAGCAGGTAGAAGAGGATCTGGAGGAAGTCAGCCATGGCTCTCGGCGGCGCGGGCCGCCGCCGGCGCGGCGTCCAGGATCGGCAGGAAGGTGCCCGGGCTCAGGGACGCGCCCCCTACCAGGAGGCCGTCCACATCGGGCCGGGCCAGGAGTTCGGCGGCGTTGCCGGGCTTGACGCTGCCGCCGTAGAGAAGCGGCGTCGAGGCGGCCGCCTCCGCGCCCAGGATATCCCCCAGGAGGCGCCGCAGCTCGGCGTGGGCCTCCTGGGCGGTCTCCGGCGTCGCCGTGCGCCCGGTGCCGATGGCCCAGACCGGCTCGTAGGCGATGCTCAGAAGCGCCGCCTGCTCGGGCTTCCGCACGGCCCCGCGCAGGACCCGGAGCTGCCGCTCCAGGACCTCGAAGGTCCGGCCGGCCTCGCGCTCCTCCAGGGTCTCGCCGACGCAGAGCATCCCCTGGAGCCGGGCCCGCAGGACCGCCTGGAGCTTGCGGCCGATGCGCTCGTCGCTCTCGCCGAAGACGTGGCGGCGCTCCGAGTGCCCGACCAGGACCACTTGGACCCCCATGTCCTTGAGCATGGGGACCGAGACCTCGCCGGTGAAGGCGCCCTCCTTCTCCTCGTGGCAGTTCTGGGCACCCAGAAGGACCGTGGTGCCGCGGATCTTGCGGCGCACGTGCTCCAGGTGGACGAAGGCGGGGAACAGGACGCAGCGCCGGCCCTCGGCCTCCCCCTGGGCCTCGGCGACGGCCCGGGCCAGGCCGGAGGCCTTGCGCCGGGTCAGGTGCATCTTCCAGTTGCCGGCGATCACCGGGGTACGGGCCATGGCGGAACGGGCTCTCCTGCGGGGACGGGGCGCGAATGGAGCCGGGCAGGATAGCACAGCCCGGAGGCCCCGGCCTCAGGCGCCGGCCTCCGCCCCGGCGCCTTCCCCGGTCCCACCGGGCCGCGCCAGTCGCCGGCTGGTGGCGCGCAGGACCGCCTCCACGGTCCCGAGAGCGGAGGCGAAGGCTTCGGGGTCGAGAGCCTGGCGGGCGTCGGACCAGGAGGCCTCGGGGGCAGGGTGTACCTCGACCAGGAGGCCGTCGGCCCCGGCGGCGGCGGCCGCCGCCATCATCGCCGGGACCAGCTCCCGGCGGCCGGTCCCGTGGGAGGGGTCCACGACCACAGGCAGCCCGGTCCGCTGCTGCAGGGCCGGCACCGCGCTCAGGTCCAGGAGGTTGCGGACCGCGGGGTCGAAGTGGCGCAGGCCGCGCTCGCAGAGAAGGATGCCCTCGCAGCCCCCCAGGGCCAGGGTCTCGGCGGCCTGGAGGAACTCGCCCAGGGTGGCGCTCATGCCGCGCTTCAGAAGGACCGGGAGCCCCGAACCTGCGGCCTCGCGCAGCAGGACCGCGTTGGCCATGTTCCGGGACCCGATCTGCAGGATCTGCACCCGCCCGGCCAGGGCCGGGATGCTTCGCGGGTCGAGGACCTCGGCCACGACCGGAAGACCGGTGCGGCGGTGGGCCTCCGCCAGGATCTCCAGGGCCTCCTCGCCCAGGCCGTCGAAGGCGTAGGGCGAGGTGCGCGGCTTCCAGGCGCCGCCACGCAGCGCGCAGGCCCCGGCCTCGCGCAGCCGCTCAGCCAGGGGCAGGTACTGCTCCGCCGACTCCACCGAGCAGGGTCCGGCGATGCAGCCCAGGGCGCCGGCGCCGAAGCGGGCCGGACCGGTGCGCAATGGCCGCGGCGCGGGCGGGGACGGAGCCACGGACGGCGCCTCCCCGGGCCCCAGGAGCCGCACCCCCTCCAGGGCCTCCAGCCCCCGCCGGAGGGCTCCGGCCTCCGCGGCCGGCGGGCGCAATTCCAGGACGCTCCGGCCACGGGCACCCGGCACGACCTGGGCACCGTGGCGGGCCGCGAGGCGGCGTACGGCCTCCTCCAGGGACGGCCTCCCGTCCGCGGAGGCGGCAGGCTCGAGGAGGACGAAGAAGGCCATGGCGCAGCGCGTTCCCGGCCCGGCCCCGCAGGCCGGTCCAGCCGGACAGGGATAGGCCCGCCCCGGGGGGGCGTCAATCCCCGGCCTTCCGGCGGGCCGCTATCCTCCCCCCGCGGGCCTCCGGGCCCGCCGAGGCATGAACCGGCAGCAGAAGCAGGAGCTGGAGCGCCGCCGCCTGCACCCTGCGGCGGTGAAATCGGCCGAGTCCCGCGGCCGCGCCTGGCCCGAGGACCAGGACCCCTGGCGCACCTGCCTGGAGCGGGACCGCGACCGGATCCTCCACTGCACCGCCTTCCGGCGCCTGGAGTACAAGACCCAGGTCTTCGTCAACCACGTCGGCGACCACCACCGCACGCGCTTGACCCACAGCCTGGAGGTCATGCAGGTGGCGCGCTCCATGGCCGGCGTCCTGGACCTCAACGAGGGTCTGGTCGAGGCCGTGGCCCTGTCCCACGACCTCGGCCATCCGCCCTACGGCCATGCCGGCGAGGAGGCCCTGCACGCACGCATGAAGGATCATGGCGGCTTCGACCACAACCGCCAGTCGGTGCGCGTCGTCACCGTCCTGGAGCGGCGCAGTCCCGCCTACCCCGGCCTGAACCTCAGCTACGAGGTCCTCGAGTGCCTGAAGAAGCACGAGGAGGTCGCCGATCCCGACACCGGCCAGCGCCTGCGCTTTCCCTTCCTGGAGGCGCAGCTCGTGGATCTGGCGGACAGCACCGCCTACCACTACCACGACGTCGAGGACGGGATCCGCGCCGGCATCCTGGACCCCCGCGCCATGGAGAAGGACCTGGAGCTCTGGGCCCGGGCCTGCGGGCAGGTACGCGCCGAGCTCCCCGGTGCCGAGGAGAACTACCTGTTCTGGCGGCGGGCGGCGAACGAACTCCTCGGCCTGACCATCCAGGACATTCTCGACGAGTCCCGCCGGCGCCTCGCCGAGGACCGGCCGGGCTCGCCGCGCGAGGCGCAGACCGCCGCACGGCGCATGATCGGCCACAGTCCGGAGATGCGGAGCCGGGTCGCCGCGCTGCACGAGTACCTCTACGAGCACATGTACTACGACGAGCGGGTCAACTGGCATGTGCGCCGCGCCACGGATCTCCTGGAGCACCTCTTCGACGCCCTGCTGGAACGCCCGGAGGCCGTGCCCCAGCGCTTCCACGACGCCTCCGACAGCCTGCACCGGGCGGTCTGCGACTACATCGCCGGCATGACCGACCGCTACGTCGAGCGTGTGGCCCGGGACCTGCGGATCCTGCCCGGCTGAGGGCCCGCCGTCCCGGGCGGTCCCTCCGGGCCGCCTACTTGAGCTTCTCCCAGAACTCCTCGGGCATGTCGTGGGCGATCTGCAGGGCACCCTCGGCGCCGCCGTAGATCGGCTCTTCGATCCGCACCACCCGGCCGCCGCCGAGGCGATCGTGCATCTCGCGCTCGATGGCCGTGTCCAGACCCTTGATCAGGCTGCCGCCGCCCGCCAGGAGCACGCGGTTCTTGAGGCGATCCTGGAACTCGGGATCGAAGGTGGCGATGAGCTGCTGCAGGCCCTCGACAATGGGCGGGACGATGGAGCGGCAGGCGGTCCGGATCTGCTCCGTCAGGTCGAAGGTAGTCGGTTTTCCGGCCACCGGCAGCTGCACCACGGCCGGCTCCATCTCGTCGGCCACCGAGCTGTGCCGCTCCTTGATCCGCTTCACCATCTCCTTGGTGAACTGCGCCCCCGGGCAGGTCTCCTCGATCAGCCTGGCCAGCTGGTCGTCCACGTAGTCGCCGCCGTAGCGGATCGTGACCTGGTCGGAGTCTTCGGGCATGGTGCCGTGCATCCGGCAGAGGTCGGTGGTGCCGGCACCGATGTCGATGACCAGGACATCGTCGAGCATCTCCTGGCCGTAGGCCACGGCAAAGGGCTCGGAACAGAGCATCACCGAGTCCAGGCACTCGCGGGCCGCTTCGAGGATGGCCTCCTTGTTGCGGATCGAGGCCTGGGCGGGAACGCCGATGACGCCGTAGATCAGCTCGTCCTTGCGCGGCCGCGCCCGCCGGACGATCTCCATGATCAGGTCCCGGGCCGCCCGCTGGTTTCCCTCGACGTCGTCGCCGTCGGCCTCGCTGGCCTTCAGGACGCCGTGCTGGAGCGGGCGGAAGAAGTGCAGGGAGAGCCGCTTCTCGATGGCCTCCTCGCCGAAGAGGACGTCCTTCTTCAGGAGCTTCCGGCTCACCACGTCCTTCGGATAGCCGACGACGGAGGGCACCGAGGCGCGGACGCCGTTGCTCGCCGAGACGCAGGTGCGGGAGGTACCGAGGTCGATGCCGAGGTAGAGGACACCGTGGTCCTTCTCGGCGCCTTCCCCCGAGGGGTGAGTAGCGGGATCCGTCATGGCAGGGTGAGGGGTTCCTTCGAAAGGACGTTTCGGAGAGGGAGGCGGGACGCCTCCGACTTCATCGGCCGCAAGGGTAGCGCCGCTGAGCCTTCCTTCGCCGGGAGGGACGGGGACTCACCCGGCCTTGGGAAGGGATTCCTTGCGCAGGTGTTCCAGGAGCTCGACGTTGGCCTCGAAGATGCGGGCCATCATCTCCTGCTTGAGGTCGGCGCGCGGATCCGTGGGCGAGAGTCCCTGGACGACGCGGTAGATCGAGGCAATCCCCGGATCTCCCTCCTTCATCTGCGCCACGCGAAGGAGTTCGTTTTCCAGCCGGTCCAGGGACTGGAGGAGCTTGCGGATGCGCCGCTCGAGCTGCTCGACCTCGCGGGCGTGCTGGGTGCGGAGGACCTCCAGGACCCGCCCGCGCTCCCGGTCCAGGGCGGCCAGGGTGAGGCTGCGCACCTCCTTCTCCAGGCGGTCCAGCGGCCAGCCCTCGGCGAAGTGGCGGCCGAAGAGCTCGTGGAGTTCCTGCTCGAAGGCGCGGTCGGCGGCCTCGCCGTCGCGGGCCAGACCCTCGCGGATCCGGTCCTGCTCCGCCTCCATCTCCTGCTTGCGCTCGTCCAGGAGGCGCGTGACCCGCTCCAGCTCGACTTCGGTCTGGACCTGCTCGCGGCGGATGCGCTGCCGGGTGCGCTCCACCGCCGCCAGGAACTCGCTCTGGCTGAGGCCGCGGACGCGGGTGGCCTTGCGCCGCAGGGCCTGGAGGAAGAGCTTCCGGGTGTCCGAACAGACCCCGGCCATGACCGCCGGGTCCAGATCCAGCATCCGCCGCTGCAGGGCGAAGCGCAGGGCGCGCTCGACGGCTTCCCCGACGCCGGCGTCGCCGACCAGATGGAGCTGGCGCCCGAAGCGGGCGGCGAGGGATCGCCCCTCCGGAGCGGCGGCCGGATCGGTCGGGACTTCGGAAGGACTCATGGAAGCGGGAGGGACGGCCCGTGGAAGAGAAGGCGCCAGCGGAACCTGGGACGGCGCCGGAGGGAAGGGGGTTCCCCCTTCGGCACGGGGAGGCGGGAAGGTTCCCCCCTTCTAGGCTCGAAG
>Ga0256830_1002845_pt1 | contig 11133 bp, 11 predicted proteins | sample 128326metaG_FD_190537 | JGI IMG/M metagenome (GOLD analysis project Ga0256830, IMG submission 190537) | Hydrothermal vent microbial communities from Lau Basin, Pacific Ocean - 128-326 | ecosystem: Environmental > Aquatic > Marine > Hydrothermal vents | place: Pacific Ocean: Lau Basin | collected...
GAGGGCCTCGACGCGGACGCCCTCGGGTGGGGCCTCGTCCGCGGAGGAAGGAGGGGAATTGCTGCATCCAAACAGCACCAACAGCCCAAGGAGGAGGAGGGGAAACGCGGTCGGCCCCCGATAGCCGGATCTTCGTTTGCCCATTTTGCCCATGCCGTTTCCATCCCCGGCACGATTATAGCCAAACCGGGCGCTCCGTTTGAATCCCCGCGGATCGGCGGGCTATACTCCGGGGCGCAAAGGAGGAGCGCGCATGAGCATTCTCATCGACGAGACCACTCCCGTGTTGGTGCAGGGCATCACCGGGAGCGAGGGGACGTTCCACACCCAGAAGATGATCGAGTACGGCACGAAGGTCGTGGCGGGGGTGACGCCGGGCAAGGGCGGGACGGAGCATCTGGGCGTCCCCGTCTACGACACCGTGGCCCAGGCCGTCCGGGAGCATCGGGTTGACGCGACGGCGATCTTCGTCCCGGCGCGCTTTGCGGGGGACGCCATCCTCGAGGCCGCGGCCGCGGGGATCCCGCTGATTGTCTGCATCACGGAGCACATCCCGCTCCACGCCATGATGCGGGTCTACGAGATCTTGCAGCGTAGGGGCTCGCGGCTCATCGGGCCGAACTGCCCCGGCCTCCTCTCCGCCGGGAAGTCAAAGATCGGGATCATGCCCGGGAACATCTTCACCCCCGGCCCAGTAGGGGTCGTCTCCCGGAGCGGCACTTTGACGTACGAGATCGTCGCCCAGCTCACGCGGGACGGGATCGGGCAGACGACCGCCGTGGGCATCGGCGGCGACCCCGTCATCGGAAGCTCATTTATCGACATCCTCCGGCTCTTCGAGGAGGACCCCGAGACGAAGCTGGTGGTGCTGGTCGGGGAGATCGGAGGCTCGGACGAGGAGGAGGCTGCCGAGTTTATTGCAGAAAGGATGACGAAGCCCGTGGTGGCCTACATCGCGGGGTTCAGCGCCCCGCCGGGGAAGCGCATGGGCCACGCGGGCGCGATCATCACGGGCTCGTCGGGGACGGCCGAGGCCAAGGCCCAAGCGCTGGAGGCTAAGGGGGTCCCCGTCGGCCGCACGCCCCGGCAGCTGGTCGAGCTGGTCCAAGAGAAGCTTTCGGGATAGCGGTCCCATCCCGCTTCCTACTCCCAGGCTGAAATGAACGGACGAGGACCCATGGACGCAAGGATCGTTCGCGGGATTCTGGGCCTGACGGCCTTGGTTTGGATCTTCGGGATGGGGGGCTGCGGGCTGCCCGCGGGCTCCTCGCCCGCTCCACCGGACTCCCTCGTGCAGGCGCTGTGGGTCTGGAGCGGAAGCGGGGCGATGGACGGCCCCGCCGACCGGCAGGCCCTCGTCGAGCGCAGCGCGGCGAGCGGCGTGAGCGTGCTTTACGTAAGCCTCTATCGCCCCACGCCCAACGCCTCCGGGCGCCGGATGTACGAAGACGCAGAAATTGCGGATCTGATCACCCGTGCCCACGCGCGGGGCATCGAGGTCTGGGCGGCGTACGGGGCCCCGGACTGGCCCGCGCTGGGGTGTGACCCGTCCGCCTTCCCGCTCCGGCGGATGGCCGACGTCCTCGGCTACAACCGCGATAACCCCGCGGCCCCCTTGGACGGGGTGATGCTCGACGTCGAGCCGCCGGAGCCCCTCTCCGCGGGTGACTATCAAGCCCTCCTCGCGCTCTACGAGTGCCTACGCGATGCCCTCATGGCCGAAGGCATCGCGATGGGGGTGGCGATCCGCTTCTTCTGGGACGATCCCGTGGAGTACCCGGCGGGCTCCGGGAGGGTCAAGCCCGCTTACCAACACATCCTCGACGCGGTGTCGGGGCCCGTGGTGGTGATGGGCTACCGGGACTTCGCGGGGACGGCCTGTCCCGATGATGGGCTGATCTGCCTGGACCAAGACGAGATCGACTATGCGAGCCGCGTGGGCGGGGCCGTTCTCGTGGGGCTGGAGACCGCGAACTGCGCTCCCGGCTGCGGCCCGGAGAAGGTCACCTTCTTCGAGGAGGGGCAGGGCGCTCTGAACCGAGAGGCCGCCAAGGTCGTAGCCCACTTTCGGGGCGAGCCTGGCTTCGCGGGCTTCGCCGTTCACGCCTATAGAGATGCCTATCTGAGTGGGCTCCCCGGGTGGCCGAGCACCAATCCGGGCTTTCCCCGGGGTCGCTAGCTAGGGCAGGAACCCGCGGCGGCGGAGGCGCTCGAGGACGCGCTGCGCGTACGCCTCGCCCCCGACCTCGAGGAGCGCCTCGTCCACGGGGGGCAACGGGTCCTGCCAGAGCCACTCCACTCGGAGCCAAAAGCCCGGCAGCACCTCGGAGCGATAGACCCCTTCCTCCCCGCCGAACGCGGGGCGATAGCGCCTCGCTTCAGGCTCAAGGCGGTAGAAGTCGGCCCAGCGGATCTGCGGGTCGATGAGCCAGTACTCGGGCACCCCGGCCTGGGCGTACTCGTAGAACTTCTCGCCCCGGTCGCGGCTCACGCTCTCCGGGGAGACGATCTCCACCACCAAGTCGGGGGGGCCGTCCAGATACGTGTCCTTCAGGCGCTCGAGGTGCTCCCTGGACACGAAGAGCAGATCGGGCTCCCGCCCCCGGCGCACCTCCTCGAGCTTCACCTGGAAGGGCGCGCTCAGCACTACCCCCAGATCGTGCAGCTCCGCGTATCCCCTAATGAGCGTCTCCAAGAAGTGCCGCACCTCTTGATGTCTCCGCGACGCGGGCGAGAGCATCACGACCTCCCCGTCGACCCACTCGGCCCAGGTGTCCTCGTCGAGCCACTCGAGGAACTCCTCATAGCTCATCTTCCGTGCGGGGGCTTCCTTCCCCCCGCCTGCAGGGGCCTCTACTTTGGACTTCACCATCCCGATCACCGGGGGGAGTATACCACCCGCGCACCGCGGTTGCCCTCCCGCCGCGAAGGGGATACGCTAAAAGCATGGGATTCTCGTGCGGCTTGGTGGGGTTCCCCAACGCGGGGAAGTCGACGCTGTTCAACGCGCTCACGGCGGCGGGCGCCAAGGTGGCCGCCTTCCCGTTCAGCACCATCGACCCCCAGAAGGGCGTCGTCCCCGTCCCCGACGAGCGGCTTGACCGCCTGGCCGAGGTCTTCCCCGACAAGCGCAAAGTCCCGACGACCCTGGAGTTCATCGACATCGCCGGTCTCGTAAAGGGCGCGCACCGGGGCGAGGGCCTGGGCAATCAATTTCTAGCCGAGATCCGCAACGTGGACGCGGTCGTGCACGTAGTGCGTTGCTTTCGCGATCCCGACGTGCCCCACCCCGAGGGCGACGTCGACCCCAAGCGGGACATCGAACTCGTCGAGACGGAGCTGCTTCTGAAAGATTTGGAGACGTTCGAGAGGCGCTTAAAAGAGCTCGAGTCCAAGCGGCGCTTGGGCGATAAGGGCGTGGAGAAAGAGCTGGAGCTCTTCCGCAGGCTCACGGAGGCCGTCGGGGCGGGGACGCCCCTGCGCTCCCTTAAGCTCGCGGCCGACGAGCGCCGGGCGCTTCGGGGGATCAGCCCGCTGACGCTCAAGCCCGTCTTGTACGTGGCCAACGTGGGAGATCCCGAACGAGACGCGGAATACGCCCGAATCGTGGGGCAAATTGCGGAGGAGCGCGGGGGGGCGAGCGTCACGATTGCCGCCAAGCTCGAGATGGAGGTCCTCGAGATCGCGGAGACGCCCGAGGAGCGGGCCCTCTATCTGAAGGAGTGGGGCATCGAGGAGTCGGGGCTCTCGAAGCTGATCCGGGCGGGCTACGAGCTTCTCAAGCTGGTGACGTTCTACACGATCGACGGGCCGGAGGTGCGGGCCTGGACGGTCCCGCAGGGGACGCCCGCGCGCCGGGCCGCGGGCAAGATCCACAGCGACTTCGAGAGGCGCTTCGTCCAGGCCGAGGTGGCAACCGTGGACGACGTGCTCGCGCACGGCTCGTGGGGGAAGCTGCGCGAATCAGGCAGACTCAAGCGCGTCGGCGAGGACTACGCCATCCAAGACGGCGACGTGGTCCACTTCGTGATCGCCTAACCCGTACTCGCATTACGCCATTTCTACGCGTTTTTGACCTCCCCTCTATGGCCCTTCTATCCCGATCGGGGGTAGGCTCCGTCCAACACACCCATCAACAGGAGGTCAAGCTCATGAACATGGACACGAAGGGAGCCACCCCGCTGTGGGCAGGATTGGCAGTGCTGTTTATCCTGCTCGGCTTGTTCGGCTTCGGACCCATCGCGCGGGCGGACGGGGCTCAAGCGCAGGCGCAGGGGAGCCGCGTGGCCGTTTGGGTTGAGGTCTCCGCGCCGCCGGACGCGGACGAGGGGCAGATTGTCCAGACCGTCTTCGCGTCCATGGCGCGCGCTCTGGAAGCCGTGGAGAGGGTGGAGCTGATCGCCCCCGAGAGGACGATGGAGGCGATCCATCGGCTCCACATCGGGCGCCAGCCCTCTCCTCGGGAGATTCAAGCTTTGGCCCGAGCCCTGCACGCCGATCGCATCGTGATCTTGAACGTCTCGATCCGCGATCGGTTCCGGGTGACGATGCGGGCTACCGTCTTCGGGGCGGACGGTCACCCCATGGTGGAGGTCCGGGTGACGACCGCTGCCGAGCGTCTGGGCGAAGCGCTCGAGCGCGCCGTCCGGAGCCTCATGGGCAGCTTGCTTCCCGCGCTGATTCGGCGCTAACGCTGCGACAAGGCGAGCACCGGGGGGACCCCGCCGCGCGGGTGTGCGGGTTCCCCCGGCTACCCTTTGAACAGTTCCCTGTCGATGACGGAGCCGCAGCGGGGACAGTTGGTCTTAAGCTCTGCGAAGCAAGAGGGGCAGACGGCGTGCCCGCGGGAGACGGGGCTTCCGCAATGGGGACAGCGCTGCCTTGAAAGGAAAGTGCGGGAGCGGGAGGGACCTCTTCTTCGGGCGGAGCGCTCGGAGGCAATGGCGGCTTCCAGCCCGACGAGGGCCCCCATCCCGGCGGCCAGGAGCGCCCAGCCCCACCCCACAAACAGCCCCGCCAGCACGATCATGAGGAGCCAGAAGAGCAGTACGCCGATCGTCAGCTCGTTGACGTCCATCCCTCGTCACCCGTCCCATTATACGGCAGCTTCTTTTAGCGCTTCACCCGAAAGCCCTCGGGGAAGAGGTCCCAACGGAAGATGAAGGCTTTGTCCTCCCCGAATCCAACGGCCACGGCGCCAAGGAATTCCCCGTTTCTTACGAAGAGTTCGACCACCTCCTTCATGGCCCCCAACTCCACAGTGACCTCCAGGCGCTCGGCCATCTCTTCTTGACCGTTGTGGACGATCGTTACGGGCTCCAGCCGACGGATTCGGGCTGTGCCCACGCTATCCGCAAAGGGATGCAGCCAGGAAATCCTCAGCTCGTCCATTCCCGCCCTTACTTCGAAAGCCTCAAAGAGCCGGGTCAAGACGACCCAGTGGCTCAGTACGTTCGGCTGCAGCAGCGCCACCGGGAGGTCCGGCAGCTCCCAGGTCCGGTTCTGGACAAAGGGCTCCGGCTGCGTCCAGCGCGCCTCGGCTTGGGCTTGCCCGTTCGAGAAGGCAATCTGCGCGCTCATGAGCTCCAAGGTGTCATCGGCCCACTCGATGAACTGCACCAGCGTGTAGCCCTGGGGGCGATACTCCGCCGCGAGAGGGAGGGAGGTGGCCAAGCGTTGTACGAAGTCAACCCCTTGTCTCGATCCTTGAAACTCTGCAGTGGTTGTCAGCACAAATCCTTCTCCCTGCTGCCTCACGGCGTACGCCTCCTTCCCCATGATCTCCCCGCGCCAAAGGCGGACGAGCACGCCCTGCTCCACGAGCGTCGAGCCGTCTTCGACGCTCACCGCGCGGGCCATGACGGGCCGTGAGGTCGATGGTAACGGCTTCTCCGTTTCAGGAGGTGACGGCTGCGCCCACGAGAGCAGAAGTCCCCCTCCGATAACAAGCAGGGCCAACGCCGCAGCTACAGTGGTTGTCTTTTTGTTGTTGACCTTATATCTCATCATAAGCATCCCTCCTCTCAATCGGCGAGGATCGGCAGAATCCTAGCGCGAGAATCCTAGCGCGACGCTTAAGGGATGAGAAGCGATTCGGCCTGAACGGCCCTTAGGGGGCCTTAACCGGCGCGGAGGGGGGAACGAGCGGCGCAGTCGGGGTTAAAGCGAGAGGCGGTCGCCCAGGCGGGCTTCGAGTTGGGGCTTGTAGCGGCGGCTCGCCTTGAGTTCCGTGCCGTCCCGCAGCACGAGCACCAGGTCCCCGTGGAACCAGGGGTGGATCTCCTTTATGCGCTCGACGTTCACGATTGCGCTCCTGTGCACCCGCACAAAGCGGGCGTCGAGCTTCTGCTCCAGCGCGCTTAGCGACTCCCGCAGGCGGTGCGTCTGCCCCCCTGCGTGAATTAGGGCGTACTTCCCCTCAGCCTCGATCCAGTCAATCTCGTCAAAAGGAAGAAATGTGATCCGTCCGCCTGCCTTGATGAGCAATCGCTGGGTGGTATGCCCCGGCGCGTCGAGGAGTGCCCGTAGGCGCTCGAGCGTCTCGTGGAGTCGGGCGCTCTGGAGCCGGGCCTTCGCCCGCCCCAGCGCCTCCCGAAACCGCCCCTGCGAGAAGGGCTTCAGCAGGTAGTCCAACGCGTGGACCTCGAACGCTTGAATGGCGTACCGATCGTACGCCGTGATGAAGATCACGAGCGGCAGCGCCCGGCCCTCGGCCCGGAGGGCGCGCAGCAGCGCAAACCCATCTTGGCCGGGGAGCTGAACGTCGAGCAACAGCAAGTCCACGGGCCTTTCATCGAAAAGCGCCAGGGCCTCCTCGACGGTGGCGCAGCCCCCCGCCAGCTCGAAGTCCGGGTCTTGCTTCACGAGGGCGCAGATGTGCTCGCGGGTGACGGGCTCGTCCTCGACGACCAGCACGGTCCACTTTTTCACCATCGCCGCCCTCATGCGCTCCGCCCTTCGCTCAAGGGGATCTCGATTCGGGCCAGAAGTCCGCCCTTCGCCCCGTTGAGAAGCTCCAGCTTGGCCTCGGGGCCGTAGAGCGTTCGGAGTCGCTCCTTGAGGGTGCGCAGGCCGTGGCCCTCCTTAGGCTTGCTGTTGAGCCCCGGCCCGTCGTCTTGGACCCAGAGCCGGAGCTTGTTCTCTTCGAGGGAAGCCCCGACGGCGACGGTGCCCGGCTCGGGGCGGGGCGCGATCCCGTGCTTGATCGCGTTCTCCACCAGGGGCTGGAGCACGAACGCCGGGACCTTCTCCTCTCGCGTATCGGGATCGACCTCCCAGCGCACCCGGAGCCGCTCGCCCAGGCGGGCCTGCTGGATGTCGAGGTAGCGTTCGATGAAGGCCAGCTCCTCGTCGAGCGCGATCAGGGGCCGGTCGCCCAACTCCAGAGCTGTTCTTAAGAGCGCCCCCAGCTTCTCGATCAGCTCCTCGGCCCGTCGGGGGTCGCGGGGGATGAGCGCGGAGATCGTCTGCAGCGTGTTAAACAGAAAGTGCGGGTGGAGCTGCATCTTGAGAGCTTGGAGCTTGGCCTCCTTGAGTTGGGCGCTGAGGCGCTCGGCCCGGAGCTGCTCCTCCCGCCAGCGGCGATAGGCGTCCACGCCGTAGAAGGCGCCCAGCGTGCCCGCCGCGGTCAGCCAGCTCGCCGTGTAGACCCCTCGCTCCCATCCCAGCAGGAGCTCGAGGAGGGGCATCGGCTGCCCCACGATCACCCGAATCGCCGCCACGACCAGCGTAAGGAGCACGATGTGCAGGGCCCCGAACGCGATCGTGACGGGGAGCTGGATCATCCCCCATCGCAGCCAGCCCCAGCGCCGGGGGCGTACCCGATCCGCCACGGTCCAGACGAGGGGCACCAACGGGAGCCACAGCAGAAAGATCAGGAAGTTGTAGCCGACGGGCAGCCAAGAGATCCTCTCAAGCCGCCAAACAAAGAGCTGGGTATGGAGGGATAGGAGGGAACCGTAGACGAACAGCAGCAGGAAGACGGTTGCAATCCCCAACCATTCGCGTCGGCTCAGCCTGAGCATCTCTATCGCGCTTGCGAGAAGAAGACCTTCGCAAGCGGGATCTCCAGGCCCTGGAGCAGGGGGGAGCGCAGCGTCTCTTCTGGGTTGTAGAGCGCGGTCCGCTCGAAGCCCCTCTCGCCCAAGGTGAAGACCTCCACGGTGCCCAAGGCGGGGTCGACGATCCAGTACTCTCGCACGCCGTGGCGGGCGTAGAGCGTCTTCTTGTACGTTCGATCGCGCTCGGCGGTGGAGGGCGACAAAACCTCTACGACGAGATCGGGCGCCCCGTAGACGCCGTCCTCCCGGATGATCGAGGCCCGCTCGTGCGAGATGAACAGAATGTCGGGCTGCACGACGTCCTCATCGCTCAGGAAGACGTCCAGGGGAGCGCCCACAACGTGCCCCAAGTTGTGCTCGTCCACGAACGCCTTAAGGTAGAAGTACAGCCGATACAAAACGTCTTGGTGCTTCCACGTCGGGGAGGGGACCACGACCAGCTCACCCCCCAAAAGCTCGTAGCGCTTCGTCTCGGACTCGGGCAGCGCCTTGTAGTCCCGCACCGTGAACGGGATCTGGGCTTTGAGCATGCGCCTCACCTCCCCTCGTCCTCTCGGGTGAACTCTACCCCGTCTGGCCCGTGAACTGCCAGTCCTTGACGTAGAGGGCGGGGACGAGCTGGTAGAAGGTCCCACCGGCGTCGTCCGCGCAGACGACCCGCTCCCGGCCCACTCTCTGAATCTGAGAGAAGGCCCGCACCATGCTGTCGAGCCACCTTAAGTTGGGGACGGCATGTTTCACTTGCCCGTCCTCGATGTAAAAGGTCCCGTAGCGGGTCATCCCGGTCATCATCGCCTTGGGCGGGTCGAGGAAGCCGTTCAGATAGTGGAAGCGCTCGACGAGCAGGCCGCGCTCGCAGCTTTGAATCATCTCGTCGAGGGACGCGTCGCCGGGCTCCAGGCACAGATTCCAGGGGATCGCGCCGAAGCCGCTCCCCGGCGGCCCCGCGTGGCCGGTGCTCTCCGCCCCCGCCTCGTGGGCGTCCAGGCGATCAAAGGCGACGCCTTTGGCCACCCCGCGCTCGATCAGCGTCAGCCTGCGCTTGGGCGTCCCCTCGAAGTCGAACGGGAGCGATCCCACCTCGGGCTCGTTGAACGAGTCGTAGAGCGTGACGTTCTCGCCGAGGAGCTTCTGCCCCAGCTTGCCCGCCAGGAAGCTGCTCCCCTCCAAATACGCCCGCGACCCGAAGGCGATGAACGAGAGCCACTGCAGAATTTCGGCCACGCACGGGGGCTTCAAGATCACGTCGTACGTCCCGACGGGGATTTCTTTCACCGTCTCGCAGCGGGCGCTCGTCTCCATCGCCTCCTCCGCGATCCGCTCGACGTTTAATTGCGAGATGTCCCGCGAGAAGCCGTCGGCCATCGCCAGGCCCGCCACCGCGTCCGCCGAGGCGCCCTTCGGCATCGCGACCACCTTGAGATACGCGCCCGTCAGCGGCTGGTACGCCTCGACGCCGTTGGAGTTGACCACGGCGACCTCGCCCACGCTCGTCTGGAACGTCCCCGACAGCTCCCGCCCCGCTTTGTCTGCCCGCTGAAACGCTTTCACGAGAGCCTCGGCCCGCGCCGGGGGCGTCGTCCGGGCGGTGGCCTCGAAGAACGTCTCGACGCGCTCGTACTGGGCCTTGGGCGCGAAGTCCGTGAAGTGCGGGTTCGGCGGCTGCCTCAAGCTCAGCTCGTGCGCCCGCTTGGCGGCCTCGACCCACGCGTCTATGTCTGCGGAGTTCACGCTGGCGACGCCCAGGCGCTGCCCGTTGGCGGCCCGGACCCAGAGCCGGGCGCCCACCTCCGAGACGTTCTGGGTGACGGTCGAGGCCGCGTAGCGCGTGAGATCCGAGCGTCCGCCGATGTAGACGAGCTCCGTGCGCTCCGCGGGCGACCTCCTCACCACCTCTCGAAGGCGCTCCAGGAGCGCGTCGGGTCCCAGGAGCCCGCCCTCGCGCCTGACCTCCTCCGCAATCGTGAAGTTCGCGTTCATGGCTGCCCCCCTCCCACTTTTACACGGCGGAAGCGGGCCGGGGCCGCGCCGTGGCCGACGCTCATCGTCTGCATCGGCTCGCCCTTCCCGCAGTTCGTGAGGCCCCACATCCGCCACTCCTTTGGGTTGCAGACGGCATCGCAGCGGTTCCAGAACTCGGGCGTGATCCCCGTGTAGACGGGGTTCTTGAGCACCCGCCCGAGCTTGCCGTCTTTAATTTCCCAAGCGATCTCGCAGCCGAACTGAAAGTTCAAGCGGCGGTCGTCGATGCTCCACGCCTTGTTCGTGCTCAGGAGCAGACCGCGCTTCGTGTCCGCGATCAGCTCCTCCAGGGACGGCCCGTCGGGGTCGGGCTCCAGCGAGATGTTGACCATGCGCACGATCGGGACGCGGTTCCAGCTCTCGGCCCGGCAGGCCCCGGTGCTCCGCTGCCCGATCTTGGGCGCCGTGTCCCTCGAGCTTAAGTAGCCGACGAAGAGCCCGCGCTCGACGAGGGGCCAGCGCTGGGCCGGGACGCCCTCGTCGTCGTACCCGAACGAGCCGAGCGTGCCGGGGATCGTCGCGTCGGCCGTCAGCGTGACGAGCTCGGAGCCGTAGCGGAGCTTTCGCAGTTGATCTGGCGTCATAAAACTTCCGCCCGCAAAGCTCAGCTCCATGCCCAGCGCGCGGTCCAGCTCCGTGGGGTGGCCGCACGACTCGTGGATCTGGAGGGCGAGCTGGTTCGTGTCGAGAACGACGTCGAACTCGCCCGCGGGGCACGGCTCGGCCCTCAAGAGCTGGAGGGCCTCCTCGCGGGTCCGCTCGGCGTGCTCCACGAGCTTGAGGGACTCGATGAACTCGAAGCCGCGGGCGGCGGTGTCGCCGCCGTGGGCGGCGGGGTAGGAGCGCTGCTGGGCCTCCCCGTTCGCGACGGCCTTCACTTCAAGCCCCCCGCCGCTGTAGACGAAGCGCTGCGCGATCTCCGCGCCGTCGCTGCTGAGGAAGAGCTTCTCCACGGCGTGGAACCGCAGGTGGCTCTCCGCCGTCTGGACCTCGGGGGCCTTTCTCAAGATCTCGTCCGCCCGGAAGAGCAGCTCGAGTTTCTTGTCCAGCG
>Ga0256830_1002846_pt1 | contig 11132 bp, 8 predicted proteins | sample 128326metaG_FD_190537 | JGI IMG/M metagenome (GOLD analysis project Ga0256830, IMG submission 190537) | Hydrothermal vent microbial communities from Lau Basin, Pacific Ocean - 128-326 | ecosystem: Environmental > Aquatic > Marine > Hydrothermal vents | place: Pacific Ocean: Lau Basin | collected...
CGCCACCGACTGGTCGGCGTTCAAGGACCTGCCGGCCTTCGAGGTGGCCAACCGGCGCAACGCTTATCAGGTGTTTCTGGCCATGGAAGCCGAGATGCTGCAGGAATGAGGAGGGTGCCGGTGCCCAACCGCCGGCCTGCCCCGGCCACGGCTCCGGGCCGCGCGGATGGGCTTGAGATCGGCCTGTGGCGGCCTATACTCTGAATAGGGGCAGCCGTGTCTGGTCGCGCAGCCATAACCGGGCGTTGCCGGGACCTGTGTCGGAAGTCCGCGCGGACAGCGACGTGAGCCCCGGCCGCGCGCGCGGCCGGGGAACTTGAGACGGGTTCTGATACACACTGCGCAGCAGTCCCATCCGGCTCTTTCCCGGCCCCTCTCGGGTACGAGACCTCTTTCGGGTGATTCTTCCCGCCTGTCCTGTATGGAGGAGGTGCGAAATGAATACCGCTGTTTCCGGTGAGAACAACGCCCCGCTGTATGCCGGGTGTCGCAGGCTTGCGCTCGATGCCCCCTTCAGATGGCTGAGAAAGGGGTGGCAGGACTTTCGGCGCGCACCTTTGCACAGCCTGGCCTACGGGGTGATATTCACCGCCATCGGCTGGTTGCTGATCTACCTGTCAAGGGTGGACATGATCTATTTTCTGCTGGGCCTGTTTGCCGCCGTGCTGGTCGTGGGGCCGGCGCTCGCATTCGGCCTGTATGACGCAAGCCGGCAGATCGAGCTCAACCGCAGTCCCAGCTTTCGGCACGAGCGAAGAAAGGCTCTGCATGAGATGGGGCACGAGCTCATGCTCGCCTTGTGGCTGAGCCTGACGTTCATGGTCCTGCTTCTTCTGATAGCAACGGTCATGGATGTGGTCGTGGCGCCTCCGCCATATCCCGTTCGTGCCGCGGTGCCCATGACCGACACGGCATTCCTGGTGGTGGCGGCCGTCTTCGGGGTCCTGCTGTTTTGCATCAGTGCCTTCGCGTTGCCCATGATCGTGGACCAGGACGCAACCGCGGTGACCGCCATCGCCACCAGTCTCAACGCCGTATGGCGGAACAAGGGGGTCATCGCCCTGTGGGCGTTGCTGGTTCTGGTGCTTGCGGCCGCGGGATTTGCCACGGCACTGGCGGGATTCATGGTCATTGCACCGGTGCTCGGCTACGCGACATGGCATGCGTACCGGGAGGCCATCGTCGCCGGGGATCGCGGCCAACGATACTGATTCACCGTTTCTGGATGCCGGCCGCCAGGGAAGGACGGCCGGCTCTTGTGGGCCGCGGGCCTGATCAGGCCACCCCCGAACCGCCTGACCTGCAATCTTCCGGCCTACGCACCGCCGCTGGCGGTTTCGGGCTGCTGGCCGCCGGCCACGGTGTTGCCACCCAGGGCCTTGGCCTCGTCCAGCGCCGCCGCGGCACAGGCCACCAGCGGTTCCACCGCATCGCCGTCATCGGGGTATACCGCCAGGCCGATGCTCACGGTGATCCGCCGGGCCGGCATGCCGGTGGCGAGTGCCAGGTCCTGCCCGGCGATGTGGCGGCGCAGGCGGTGGGCGGTGGCCAGGGCGTCGTCCACCCCGATGTCCGGCATGACGATGACGAACTCGTCGTTGCCGAAACGGGCCACGATGTCCACCGGCCGGACCAGGCGGCTCAGGGTCACGGCCAGGATGCGCAGGGCCTCGTCACCGGCCAGGTGGCCCAATTCCTCGTTGAGACGGCCAAGACCATCCACATCCACCATGAGGAGGGCAAAGGGCTGGGCGTAGCGGCGCGCCCGCTCCAGCTCGGTGTCGAAGCGGGCCTTGAACTCACGGCGGTTGATGAGCCCGGTGAGACTGTCGTGGATGGTGTGCAACTGCACCGTGTTCTGGCTGCTGCGCAGCATGCCGGCCATGCAGTTGTAGCCGTCGGCCAGCCGTCCCAGCTCACCCGGGTCGGCGCTCTCCACCCGGTGATCCAGCTCGCCGCTCATGATTCGCTCGGCCCCCCGGCGCAGGCGGCGCAAGGGCTCGAATACCGCCAGGTACAGCAGGCCGCCGGCGGTGAGGGCGAACAGGAAGCCGAAGAAGGCCACGGCGGCGATGACCAGCACCGCATCCTTGTGATTCTGCAGCGCCCGGTAGAGGCCGGTGCGCGTGGCCTTGTGCACGGTGGACTCGAATTCCCCCAGTTGCCGCAGAACGGTGTCCACGGCGGCGGTGACGTCTCCGGGGCTGGTGGCGGCGTCCGGCTCCAGTCGTGGCCGCAACGAGGCCCAGGTGGCCGCCGCCTGCTCCAGGCCCGCCCGGCCGTGGAGGCGGGCCAGGCCGGTGGCCCGCGACTGGTCGAACAGGGTGTCCACGTCGTCCGCCAGCAGGGCCAGGGCGGCACCGGCCTCGGGCGTCGGGTCCAGCTGCAGGCGCCGGTGAAGCACGGGCACCCGGCGCAGCTGGTACTGCAGCTCGGTGACCACGTGGAGATCGTCGAACAGGCTTTCCACTGCGCCATCGAGGGTACGCAGGGAATTGACGAAGTAGACGTAACCCAGCCCGGCCAGGACCGCCAGCGGGATCAGCATCGCAGTGATGGCCAGCACCACGCGCAGGCGCAGGGAGGAAAGGAGTCGATGGCGCCGCTGTGTGGTCGAGGTATCCATCCGTGGGGGCTCCGCCCGGGGCGGACGCCACCCGTGGCGCCCGCATTGGGTTTGAGTATAGCAGGCCGCCGGTGTCTGCTGGCGGAACCAGAACCCGTGTTCCGCGCGGCCGCGGGGAATTCCGAGACAGGTTCTACAGTGCCGGGGTGGCGATGGCCAGCACCGGCCGGCGCGGCGGCGCCGGCTGCTCCCGCTGCAGGTACCAGTCGAGAATGTCGTAATAGCTGCGGATGTTCTCCACGTAGCGCACGGGTTCGTTGCCACGGGCGTAGCCGTAGCGCGTGGTACGGTACCACTTGCGCTTGCGCAGCAGCGGCAGGTTCTCGCGCACACTGGCCCAGGCATCCGGGTTGCCGCCGCGCCGGCGGGTGATGTCGCGGGCATCCTCCAGGTGCCCGAAACCCACGTTGTAGGCGGCCAGGGCCAGCCAGGTGCGGTCGGGCTCGGGAATGTGGGCCGGGATGCGTTCGATGAGCCGCGCCAGGTAGCGGGCGCCGCCCTCGATGCTCTGTACCGGGTCGGTGCGGCGGCGGATACCCAGGTGGCGGGCGGTGGCACGGGTCAGCATCATCATGCCGCGCACCCCGGTGGGCGAGACCGCGTGGGGATTCCAGTGGGACTCCTGGTAGGCCACCGCGGCCAGCAGCTTCCAGTCCAGGCCGTGCCGCTCGGCGGCTGCTTCGAACAGCTCGCGGTAGCGCGGCAGGCGCCGCTTGACGTGGCGGAGGAAGGTGCGGGTGCCGGCGTAGTCGTAGCGGTCCACGTGCCGATAGTAACCCTGCACCAGCCGCGCCAGATCGCCGCTGGACTCCAGGCGCCGGAAGTAGTCCTGCGCGGCCCGGTAGAGGCTGTCGTCCTCGCCGAGCGCGAAGGCCCAGGCCAGGGGCTGGGGTTCGGACACGTCCAGCGCCACCTCCAGGTTGGGGAAGAAGCGCCGGTTGAGCGCCAGTTCGTTGGAGTCCACGATGGTGTAGTCGATGAGGTTCTCGGCCACCAGCTGCAGCAGCTCCATGCTGTCGGTCTCCGGCGACTCGCGCCAGGTGAGGTCCGGGTGCCGGGCCTTGAGGCGGCGCAGCAGCTCCGCGTGGCTGCTGTCGGCCACCACTTCCAGGTCGCCGCGGCGGGCCGCTTCCACCAGGCTCCGGGGGGCTTCCCCGCCGCGCCGGTAGACGAGCTGCTGGGTGATGTGCTGATAGGGTGGGGCGAAGCGTACCAGGCGGGCGCGGGCCTCGGTCACGGTGAGGCCGGCGGCGGCCAGGTCGGCGCGGCCCTCGCGCACGCCGTCCAGGATCTCCTGCAGGGTGTCCGGGGTCTCGATGACCAGTTCCACGCCCAGCTCGTCGGCGAAGCGGCGCAGGAGTTCATATTCCAGGCCCGCGGGCCCGGCCGGACCTTCGTAAAAGGTGGTGGCGGCCTGGCGGCTCAGGACCCGCAGCTCGCCGCGGGCCTTGACCTTCTCCAGCTGGGTGGAGGGCGGGGCGCAGGCCACCAGGATGACCGCGGTGGCCACCACGGCTGCGCCCATGACCCCACAGACGCGGCGCTTGTGAAGTGAGAACCCCATCACGCTTTCCTATCGTCCCCGCCGCTTCCGGCTTGAGCCGCCGCCCCGCTGCAAAGTGGGGCAGGTTTAACAGAAAATTATAACATTCTGTTGTTGATCGGCCGAATTTGGTCGTATCCTATCGGGCTCCGGAGAGGTGCCGGAGCTGGCCGAACGGGCTTGACTCGAAATCAAGTGTACCCTTGCGGGTACCGTGGGTTCGAATCCCACCCTCTCCGCCATCCATGGCAAAGGGGGTCCGGAGGGCCCCCTTTGCCATGGACAGGTTGGTGGATTCGAACCCACGGAAATCAAAAGGTTGGGTTCGGTCCGGGCGGCGCAGGCCCGAGTCATCCCGCCCTCTGCGCTCCGTGTTCCATTTAACATGTTGATATCCCTGAACTTATCTGACAAGCCGCTTCCCTCGCGGGAAGGCTTGAGGCACCTTCCTTTCAAGTATAGGGGCGCGCTGCACCCGGCACAGTACCGCGTTCGCGTTAGGGCCACCGGGGGATGGGGAAGCCCGGAATGGCGCTGTTGAGGCTGGAGGGCCTGGGCCTGACTGCTGGCGGCAGGCCCTTGCTGGAGCAGGGAGAGCTTGCCGTCGAACCCGGAGAGCGCGTCGCCCTGGTGGGGCGCAACGGCACCGGCAAGTCCACCCTGCTCAGGGTCCTGGCCGGCCTGCGGGAGCCCGACGAGGGCGAGGTCTGGCGGGCGCCGGGCCTGCGCACGGGCTACCTTCCACAACATGCAGAGATCGACGCCGATGGCAGCGTGTTCGATGTTGTTAGCCTCGGTTTGTCGCAAGCCGGGGATCTGCTGCGGCGCCACCACGAGCTTTCGGCGCGCCTGGGCACCGGGGCCACGGCAGCGGAGCTGGAGAGCCTGCACCGGCTGCAGCAGGAACTGGAGGCGTGCGACGGCTGGCGCCTGCAGCAGCGGGTGGAGGCGGCCATCAGCCGGCTGGGCCTGGATCCGGAAACCGGGGTGTCCACCCTCTCGGGCGGCGGACGGCGCCGGGTTCTGCTGGCCCGCGCGCTGGTGAACGAGCCGGACCTGCTCCTGCTGGACGAGCCCACCAACCACCTGGACATCGAGGCGGTCACCCGCCTGGAGGAGATGCTGGCCGGGCTGCCCGCGGCGGTGGTGTTCGTCACCCACGATCGGGCCTTCCTGCGCCGGCTGGCCACCCGTATCGTGGATCTCGACCTGCGGCGGCTCACGAGCTGGCCCGGTGACTACGACCGGTACCTGGAGCGCAAGGCCCAGTGGCTGGAGGCGGAGGCTCGGGCCCGCCGGCGCCAGGACAGGCACCTGGCGGAGGAGGAGGCCTGGCTGCGGCAGGGCGTGAAGGCCCGCCGGCGCCGGGACCAGGGCCGCCTGCGGGCGCTGGCCGCGCTGCGCGAGGCCCGGGCGCGCCGCGCCGAGGCCGTGGGGCAGGCACGGCTCGAGGCCGAGGCCGGGGAGCCGTCGGGCAAGGTGGTGGTGGAAGCCCGGAACCTGCTGGTGCGGGCCGGGGAGCGGGTCCTGGTGGACGGCTTTTCCATCCGCATCATGCGCGGGGACCGGGTCGGGGTGGCGGGGCCCAACGGATGCGGCAAGACCACGCTGCTGAAGGTGCTGCTGGGGGAACGGGCCCCGGAGGCCGGAGAGGTTCACCGCGGCACCCGGGTGCGCGTGGCCTGTTTCGACCAGGAGCGGCGCCGGCTGGACCCGGCGGCCACGGTGCTGGACAACCTCAACCACGGCGCGCAGACCGTGACCGTCAACGGCCGCAGCTGCTCGGTGTTCGGATACCTGCGCCGGTTCCTGTTCACGCCCGAGCAGATTCGGTCCCCGGTGTCCACGCTCTCCGGCGGCGAGCGCAGCCGCCTGATGCTGGCGCGCCTGTTCACCCGGCCCGCCAATCTGCTGGTGCTGGACGAGCCCACCAACGACCTGGACGTGGAAACCCTGGAGCTCCTGGAGGAGCTGGTGGCCGAGTACGAGGGGACCGTCATCGTGGTGAGCCACGACCGGGAGTTCCTCGATCGCACCGTGACCAGCCTCGTGGCCTTCGAGGGCGGGGGCCGGGTCCGCGAGTACGTCGGGGGCTGGAGCGACTGGGTGCGACAGCGGTCACGGAACCGCAAGCCGGAGCCGGACGTGATTAAAGTCGGGGACACGGCGGCCGACAAGCGGAGGACGCGGAAGCGTGCCCGTCCGGCCCGGCTGGGTTACCGCGAGCAGCGGGAGCTGGCCGCGCTGCCCGAGCGCATCGAGGCCCTGGAGGCGGAGCAGGCGGCGCTCAATGCGGCCATGTGCGAGCCGGATTTCTTCCGCCGCGACGGGGCCGAGATCGCCGCCGCCCGGTCCAGGCTCGCGGCACTGGAGGCCGAGCTGGAGCAGGCCTACGCCCGCTGGCAGGAGCTGGAGGCGCTGGCCGCCGGCGGCACCGGCCGGGACGGCCCGGCCGCATCCTGACCGGCAGGCTGTCGAAAAACAGCCTGCCCGGGCGGGGCAGGGAGGTCCCGCCCGCAAATCGGGCGCGCAGGCGCTTGATTCGGCGCAGCCGAACCCGGGCCTGCGCGGGGTTCGGGGCGTCGAAGAAGCCAGGATGACCTTGTTCGGCATCCTGCTGGTGAACCTGAACGGAACACATCCAAACAAGGGGATACATAATGAAAACCAGACTGACGTTTCTCATGCTTGCCGGAATGCTGCCCGGTCTCGCCGCCGCCGACAGCCTGGGCCTGTGGGTGGGGGCCGGCCAGTGGGACCGCGAGGTCACGGGGTACGTGCGGGACACCAACGACCCGGCCGACAATTTCAACCTGGACAATGCGGCCCAGGGCGTGGCCATGGGGGACAAGCGCGAGGGCTATCTCTATGCGGTCATCGAGCACCCGGTGCCGATGCTGCCCAACGTCAAGGTGGTGTCCACCTCCCAGAGCCACAGCGGATCGGGGACCTACAACCGGACCTTCGGCGGCATCACCTTCAGCGAAGACGTGGATGCGACCCTGGACCTGGATCACACCGACATCACCATTTACTGGCAGGTGCTGGACAACGTGGTGGAGCTGGATCTGGGCCTCACCGCGCGCAAGTACGACGGCCGCGTGCGGGTGGTGGGCAAGACCAGCGGCAACGTGGGCGAAGAGGCCATCGACAAAACCCTGCCCCTGGGCTACGCCCGGGTGGGGTTCGACCTGCCGCTGACCGGCCTGTCGCTGGCGGTGGAGGGCAACCTCATTTCCGTGGGAGACAGCAGCGCCAGCGACATCACCGCAAAAGTGATGTACGAGACCAGCTTCGGTCTCGGCGTGGAGGGCGGCGTCCGCAAGCAGACCATCGAACTCGACCTGGCCGATACCAAGACGGTGGCCTCCGACCTCACCTTCAACGGCGTGTTCGCCGGCGTGTTCTTCCACTTCTGACGTCCGACCCGGGGGTGCGGCGGAAGGGCGCCGCACCCCCGCCTTTCCCGTTTTTCCGAAAATTTTTTTTCTGTTTTGTGAAGTGCGTCACATGACGTCACGCCCGCTCCACGCGCTGTTTTTGCACTTTTCGTGCTGTTATTAAAAAAACGGTTATTTTCAATAACTAATGTCACTTTATTGAGGTTCGGCCTCAACTTCCAGCCGTTGCCTGAGGGCTTGACAGCAGGGCAAATCGAAAAAATCGATTAGGGATCTCCCTAATTGACATTAGGGAAAACCCTAATACGACCCCGGGAGATCCCTAGGTTGAATTAGGGATCTCACCAGCTTGCGGCTTCCGGTCCCGTTTGCATAAGTTTCGCCGTGAAGGCGCGCAGCGCCTTTGCTTCCGGCGGTGCATGCCGCGCGGAAGACGATCAACGCCTTGGGCGGCATGCGCAGGGAGTACGGAGGAAGGACACGGCGCATGCCGCGTGCAAGGAACGTGTTGCAGGTGGGTATGGAAGTCAAAGCGGAAACCGTCGCATCGCTGCCGCCCTCGTCATCCCCCGGCGGGGCGGCGCATGTCACGGGGCCGGAGTCCCCGGCCGACTATGCCCAGCGTTCCGCCCTGCTGGCCCGGACCGTGGTCCGGGGGCTGGCCCGGCTCGTCGAGGGCCAGCGCCGGCTGGCGGAGGAGTTCGGGCTGTCGCTGGGCCGGGTCTTCCCCAACAGCCACGAGTGGCTGGAGGGACAGAACCCGGAGGAGGCTCTGACCGCGCTGTTCCGCTCGGGCCATGTCCGTGCCGGCGAGCTGGAGGACCTGTTCGAGGACCTCTGCGCCCATCAGCTCGCGCTGGTGAGCGCGCTGGACGACATCGCCCTGGCGACCATGCGCCACCTCAGCCCGGAGCAACTCAGGGAAGACTATCCGGAACGCCGGATGAACGATGCGAAGGCCTGGCGCTTCTACAAGGAGCGCCTTCGCGAGCTGGTCGAGAACGACAACCTCCGCTTTCAGCGCCTGGTGGGCACCGGGTTCGTGCAGGGCTACACCCGGGCCCGCGGCTGAGGGCGGGCGGGGCGGCGGGGCCGTCCCGGTCGTTCGGTTGAGGAGTTGCGACATGAAGTACGACGGGTTGTGGAAGACGGCCCTGGTGGCCGGCGCCATGTTGATGTTGGCGGCTTGCGGGGGACCCACCATCCGGGTTGGCCTGTCCTCCAACGCCAACCTCAACCTCAATGCCAACAGTGAGCCGCTGCCGGTGGTGGTGCGGATCTACCAGTTGTCGGACCGTGCGTCCTTCGACAACGCCACCTTCGCGGACATCTGGAAGCGGGACAACGCGGTGCTGGGCAACGCCCTGCTCACGCGCAACGAGGTGGTGATGAACCCTTCGGCCCAGGACGAGGTGGAATTCGACCGCCATGCCCAGGCCCGGTACGTGGGCGTGGCGGCGATCTTCCGCTCGCCCATCGAGAGCAAGTGGCGCGCGGTGTACGAGCTGTCCGACAGCTGGCTGGGCAAGAAGCTGTCCACCAGCTTCTCGGTGAGCCTGGTGGGCAACACGCTCCACATCACGGACTGAAGGGGGCGGCATGAGCAAGGCACTGCACAAGGTTCTGTGGGCGGAGGGCATGTTCCTCGGCCAGCAGCACTTCCAGCTCTGGGACCGTTACCACGAGGCCTATCACAGCCTGGCCACGCGCGGCATCTCGCCCCTGGGCTGGGGCCTGCTGGAGCTGACCCTGGAGGACGAGGCCCTGCAGAACGCCCAGTACCGGATCAGGACTGCGCAGGTCATCTTCCCCGACGGCCGCCTGGTGAGCTACGACGCGGCGGAGGACGAGCCCCTGGTGCTGCAGCTCGAGGGCGGCCACTCCGAGCGCATCGAGGTGTACCTGGGACTGCCGTTCAACCGGGGCGCGACCGGGATCAACGGCTACCGCAGCAACGGCAAGCTGTGCGCCTGGCGGGCCGACTATCGCACCGTGGGTGACGAGTACGACCCGGAGCGCCAGCGCGAGGTGATGCTGGGGCGGCCCAACCTGCTGCTGCTCACCGGTGAGGCCAGCCGCGAGAACATGACCTGGATCAAGCTGGACGAGCTGGTGAGCGACGGCGAGGGCGGGTACAGCCGGGTGCCGGAATACGTGCCCCCGGCGGTGCGCATCGGCGCCTCGGGGCACCTCACCGGACTGGTGCAGCGGCTCATCGAGCTGTTCCTGGCCAAGGTGCGGGTACTCAACGAGCGCCGGCGCCAGCTCTCGGCCTCCGTCGCCGACTTCGGCCACAGCGACGTGTCCAACTTCCTGGTGCTGCAGGCGCTGTCGGGCGCCATTCCGCTGCTCAAGCACTTCCAGGTCCACCCGGAACTGCACCCGGAGCAGCTCTACCAGCTCCTGGCCCGTGTCATCGGCAGCCTGTGCCCGTTCAGCTTCGAGCTGGACGTGCACGCCGTGCCGCACTACCAGCATTCCGACCTCACCGCCGTGTTCGCCGAGCTGGAGCAGCAGCTCCGCCAGCTCATCGAGGTGGCCATGCCAGCGAAGATCCTGTCGGTGAAGCTCAAGCGGGAAGGGGGCAACCTCTACTCGGCGGATGCCATCGACTCCACCCTGCTGGCCAACAACACCTTCTTCCTTGCGGTGTATTCGGAGTTCGACGACCCGCTGTGGGTCACCAAGTTCGAGCGGCAGGTCAAGGTGGGGGCGCGCAACGACATCGAGGCCCTCATCACCTCGGCCGTGCCCGGCGCCCTCATCAAGCACACCCCGCGGCCGCCCAGCAACATGCCGGTCAAGAGCGGTTTCGAATACTTCCGCATCGAGCCGCGCGGGGAATTCTGGGACCGCATCGTGGGCGACCAGACGCTGGCCGTCTTTCTCCCCAACGAGTTTGCCCGGGTGCGCATGGAAGTGGTCACGGTGCAGGAGTAGGACATGGGCAAGGCCATCGCCGTCAATCCCCTGCTGGAGTGCTGCACCTCGCTGTTCGCGCTCACCGCGCCGTTCCGCGGCGGGGAACGCGGGGAATCCCTGCCCGGCAACTACCGTGAGCGGATCCTCGCCGGTTTCGACGAGATGGAGCGCATGGCCTTCGAGCGCAAGATCACCATGCAGGTGGTCAAGGACGCCCGCTACGCCATGGCCGCCTACGTGGACGAGGTGGTGCTCACCTCGCAGTGGCCGGGGCGCATGGACTGGATGGCCAAACCGCTGCAGCTCGAATTCTTCGGCGACCATTCCGCGGGCGAGGGTTTCTTCACCAGGCTCGCGGAACTGCGCCAGGGCGGCGAGCGCAACCTGGACCTGCTGGAACTCTACTTCGTGTGCCTCCAGCTCGGCTTCGAGGGCGCCTACCGCTTCAAGGGGCTGGAGCAGCTCATGGCCCTGCAGGTGGACCTCAAGGCCCAGATCGACGGCTACCGGGGCACCCGCAGCCTGCGCCTGTCGCCGCGCGGCCTGCCCAGGGAAACGGCCTTCACCCGGGCGCGCAACGAGATCCCGTACTGGGTCATCGGCACCGTGACCGCGGCCGCGGTGTTCTTCACCTACGTCG
>Ga0256830_1002847_pt1 | contig 11127 bp, 9 predicted proteins | sample 128326metaG_FD_190537 | JGI IMG/M metagenome (GOLD analysis project Ga0256830, IMG submission 190537) | Hydrothermal vent microbial communities from Lau Basin, Pacific Ocean - 128-326 | ecosystem: Environmental > Aquatic > Marine > Hydrothermal vents | place: Pacific Ocean: Lau Basin | collected...
TATGCACTGCCCGATGAGACCATCGTATACCCAGGGCACGACTATCGCGGCAACACCATGAGCACTATCGGTGAAGAGAAACAGTTCAACCCACGTATGCAACAGTCCCGCGAACGCTTTATCGAAATGATGGCGGCGCTGAACCTGCCTGACCCGAAAAAAATTATGGAGGCGGTTCCCGCCAATCTCGCCTGCGGTCAGGCGTAGCCGATGTCGCTACTGCTGTGGCCGCTGGCCTTTGTGGTCGGCATCATCCTCGCGCTCTTTGGTGCCGGCGGCGGTATGACCACCGTCCCACTACTGGTCTATCTTGGCGGTATCCCATTGAAGGAGGCTGTCGCGATGAGCCTGTGGGTGGTGGCTGGCGTTAGCCTCACTGCCATTATCCACCAACGCGTCTGGAAAGTGCTTCATATGAAGCTACTGATCACCTTTGGTATAAGTGGGATCATCGGCAGCCTGGCGGGGGCTGAAATTGGCATCACCATCGCTGAGCAGCTCCAGTCGGCGCTGTTTGCGCTGCTGCTGGTTGTTGTTTCAATCTGGCTGCTACTAAAAAAAATGGACCCAGCCCCCAGCCATAAAAAGAGAACCTTTAACTATATTCTTGCCGCTGCCGTCGGCACCACGATTGGCATACTGACCGGCATTCTGGGTGTCGGTGGTGGCTTCCTGTTAGTCCCGGCGCTGATATGGCTCGGCGTATCACAGATGCCTGTGACCGTCGCCCACTCGCTGATACTGATTATTCTCAATTCAGTGGTAGCAGGGGCACGTTACGCCGAAGCGATAGAGATCGATGTCATACTGACAAGCGGCGTCGTGATTGCGGCCAGCCTTGGCGCTATCATTGGTGGCATGCTGTTAAAGAAGATCCCGCAGAAACATCTGCAGAAAGGTTTCGCCTTTTCACTGCTGGTGCTCGGCGTGGCAATGGGATCAAAAAGCTTTATTTAGGCGGCTTAGAAAGGGAGATACACCCCTCTGTCCTGGCTTATGGCCGGGCGACCGCCCGGTAATCTGGTTACTGTTAAAGTGCCCCCCAGCACACGCTTTTAGTTACAGCGAGAGTTGAGCTATGATCGAGGCACCACGATAACGGACTGACTCAAGATGACACACCCTGCCCTTCGCCTGTTTCTACTCCTGCTCACCTGCGCCGTTACATTCAACGCCAATGCCGCTAGCACAATCCATCACAGCTTAAAAATCACACTCGATCCATCGACATCGATGATCCATGCAGAGGACACCATCACGCTACCCGACCATCTGGCCAGACAGCCCTACTTTGAGTTTATGTTACACGCCGACCTCAACCCCCAATCGACCACTCATACCGTTGAGAGAGTTGATACACCAGCGCACTCAATTCAGCACCACTACCGGGTAAAGCTGAATGCCAGCAACCAGCCGATCACACTCCATTACGGCGGTGTTATCAACCACCCTATCAGCGCTAAAGGAGAGCAGTATGCGCGTGGTTTTAAAGAGAGCCCTGGGCTGATCGATAAAGCAGGTATTTTTCTCGCAGGCTCGACGCTGTGGTATCCCGTCGTCCCCAATCAGCTTGTCAGCTTTGAACTGGCCATCACAACGCCAGCGGAGTGGACAGCGATTAGCCAGGGGGTGCGGCAACTGCATGAAAAGAGCGCTACGCAACAGAGGGTAGAGTGGCAAGCGAGACAACCGCAGGATGACATCTTTATCATCGCTAACCGCTATCATGAATATAGCCAGAGCGCGGGGGCAGTTGAAGCGATGGTCTTTCTGCGTGATGAAGATGAAGCGCTTGCGCAGAAATACCTCGACACCACCGTCCAGTATCTCGCCATGTACAGCAAGCTACTCGGCCCCTACCCCTATCAGAAATTCGCCATGGTCGAAAACTTCTGGGACACCGGCTACGGCATGCCATCCTTCACCCTCCTCGGGCCACGTATCATCCGCTTCCCCTTTATTCTGCACTCATCGTTCCCGCATGAGATATTGCATAACTGGTGGGGCAACGGAGTCTATGTCGATTATAGTCAGGGCAACTGGGCCGAAGGGCTAACGACCTATCTCGCCGACCACCTGATCGCCGAGCAGCGCGGCCGAGCCATTAGCTACCGCCGCGACATCCTGCAGCGCTACAGCGACTTCGTTAGCGATGGGCGTGACTTTCCACTAAGCCAGTTCCGCTCGCGCCACAGCTCAGCAAGCGAAGCGATCGGCTATGGCAAAACATTGATGCTGTTCCACATGCTGCGCCAGCAACTCGGCAACCGTGAATTTGTACGCGCACTGGCAACACTCTACCGGAAACAGAAATTCAAAATCACCAGCTTCAGCGATCTCGAAGCCGCCTTTAGCCAGTCAAGTGGGACCGATCTCGCCCCCTTTTTTGAACAGTGGGTAGCGCGCAGTGGCGCACCCGCGCTAACACTTGGCAACGCCACAGTCCACAAAAAGGGTAGCCGCTATCGTCTGAATGGGTCACTGATTCAACAACAGGCAGGCGCGTTATTTGAGTTGCAGGTTCCAGTCATGATCTATCTCGAAGGAGCGCGCGAGCCACATGTCGAGATCGTGTCGATGAATGGAGCGCAGCGCGACATCTCATTTGAATTCGATACCCGCCCACTGCGTATCGAGGTCGACCCGATGTTTGATCTCTTTCGCCGGCTCGATAATAGAGAGATACCCGCGGCACTGTCGCAGGGATTTGGTGCCGAACAGGTTCTGATGCTACTACCCGCCAGTGAGGAGAAGGCGCTACTGGATGAGTACCGCAATATGGCGATGGCCTGGGCGCGTACTCAGCCGGGAAAGTGGCAGGTCAGGCTCGACAGTGAGATCGATTCGCTACCGAGTGACCGCGCCGTGTGGATTCTCGGCTGGAACAACCGCTTTAGCCACACGGTAGAACAGCCTCTCAAAGCGCAGGGGGTGGCGCTTACAGGCAAGCAGCTCACACTTAAAGAGAAGTCACTCGCGATCGCCAGCCATTCGGTGATGCTTACCGCACGCCATCCGCAGAATAGCGCTACCACGCTGGTGTGGCTCGCCACCAGTCGTGCCGAAGCGGTGGCAGCTCTGTCACGCAAGCTACCGCACTACCGTAAATACAGCTACCTCGCCTTCGAAGGTGATGAGGCTATCAACGTCGCCAAGGGGCAGTGGCATGTTTTAAATTCACCGATGAGTCTCGATTTTCACTACGCTGACAATCCGGAACATGACGACTTCAAATTAATACCGCCACCCGCACTGGCACAACTGCCTGCAGTTTCTTCTGCAAAAAAGATGATGCGTGATGCCGCCTTGCACACCAGCGAGGCCGTACCCCCGCATCGCCGGTGAATTTACACAGCTGACTAATCTGACCGCCGTATTGCCTGATAGCCGCCCACACCTGGCAGATGAAAACCTCGTAATTAGCGCCCGCTACGACCACCCCGGTCTCGGCGACATCCTCATCCTGTAATACCGGAGAGACAACAGAAACAGGCCGATAACAAGAACTGCAGTAGCGAGATAAAGAAAGCCAAACACCATGTGAAAGTTGTGGAAGAAAGCTTTATACTTGGCGTGATAAATAGAGGCATAACGTTAAACCGCTTAATTTAAAAGCCATAAGAGATATTTATAGATCATGAACGCAATCAGTAAAGTAGAACTCATCAAAAACTCACCCCTTGGAAAAGACCTCAACGAAGCTCATTGCGAAAAGCTCGCCGCCATCATCGAAGTGCGTACCCTTAAACAGGGTGAAGAGCTGATCTCTGAAGGCCATGTTGACCACACACTTTACGTGCCAATTGATGGGAAAATCTCTGTTGTCAAAGATGCCGGTGGGGGTGAAGAGGATCAGCTACATGTGCTCAAACCGGGTGAACTGGCTGGTGCGATGGGATTTCTGGATGGCAAAGAGCACAGCGCAACCCTGCGTGCCCTGACCGATACACAGGTCTTCTGCCTGGAGCAGGCAAAATTCGAAGCGCTGATTTCATCAGAACCGACCATTGTCTATCAGGTGATGCGCGCCATCGTTCGCGATATTCACGGCATTGTTCGCACCATGAACAACAGCCATGTTGAATTCTCGAACTACATCAACAAACAGCACGGCCGCTACTGATCGCCTCCATGCGCTATCAGCAGCTGGCCTGCGCGCTCCTTTTTGCAGGCCAGCTCTCCACCAGCGCTGCCGATGTTCCCAGCAGTCAACGGCATGAGGTGGAACATCTGCTTAACTTCGTTGCCAGCACCCCCTGCATCATTGAGCGCAACGGCTCGTACTATAACGGGCAGGAGGCGCTATCACACATCCAAAAGAAGTACGCCTATTTTCGAGATAAAATCAACTCGACCGAAACATTTATTGAGTATGCCGCCAGCAGAAGTACGTTTAGTGGCAACGCTTACACCGTGCAGTGCGGTAACAACCCGACAATAACGACACGGCAGTGGCTACTTGATGAACTCTCGAGGTTTCGCAACAACTAACCACCCCGCTTAACATCAACCTTTACTTTTTCCTGTCACGCCGCCCGAGGAAACGTTTATAGCGTTTGCGCTTATCTTGCTGGTGATCAGTAAGTATATTTTTTCGCCCCTTATAGGGGTTATCGCTAGTTCTGAATTCAATCTTGATGGGAGTACCTTCAAGCTTTAACTCTCGACGGAAGGTCTTTTCAAGATAACGAACGTAGCTATCGGGAATACTTTCGGTCTGGTTGCCATGGATTACAATCCGAGGCGGACGATGCCCCCCCTGATGCGCATAACGCAGTTTAATACGGCGCATATGGACTGCGGGTGGCGCATGTGCAGCCACCGCTTCAGCAAGAATTCGGGTGAGCTGCGGTGTTGAGAGCGCCATCTGTGCCGAATGGTAAGCGCGCTCCACCGACTTAAACAGCGCGTTAACGCCCCGCCCCTTTAATGCTGAAATAAAATGAATTTCGGCATAGTCGATAAAAGCGAGGCGGCGTTTTAGCTCATCTTCAACGCGCTGTTTATCATAGTCATCCATGCCATCCCATTTATTGACCGCGATCACCAGCGCCTTGCCACTCTCCAGCACATAGCCCAGTATTTTAGTATCCTGCTCTGAGATGCCACCCGCGTGGGCATCGATCACAAGGATCGCAACATCCGCTTCGCTAATCGCCTGCAGCGCTTTTATTGAGCTGAATTTCTCAACCACTTCACTGACACGGCTACGACGACGCATGCCAGCGGTATCGATTAACACATAATTCTGTTTTCCACGCTGGAATGGGATACGGATACTATCACGGGTGGTACCAGGGCGATCATAGGCAAGCACTCGATCCTCTTTCAGAATACGGTTAACGAGTGTTGATTTACCAACATTGGGCCGCCCTGAAATGGCCACTTTAATACTGCGGGGGCCATCTTCCTCTTCTTCGGCCGGTTCTTTAATGTTTAACATGTTATCGAACACTTCGCTCATCATGTCCGATACCCCTTCACCATGCGCTGCCGAAATCACAACGGTATGGGGATAAGCGAGTTCATAAAACTCACTGGTAATCAGGTCAACATCACACCCTTCGGCCTTGTTGATCACCAGCATTAGCGGTTTACCCGCACGGCGCAGGCGGTCTGCAATGGTTTTATCGCCGGCGGAAAGGCCTGCCCGTCCATCGACCAGAAAAAGGACCGCGTCGGCTTCATCAATCGCAACCATCGCCTGATCCATCATCAGCCCATCAATACCTCTGGTTGTATCACCAAGCCCACCGGTATCTACCACGATATAGGGGTGCGGGCCTACCTTGCCTTCACCGTAGTTACGGTCTCGCGTTAAACCCGGCTGGTCTGCAACCAGCGCGTCACGCGTCTTCGTGAGACGATTGAAGAGGGTTGATTTGCCAACATTGGGTAACCCAACCAGCGCAATAACTGCCTTCATAGCTGATCCGTGCGTAGCGCGGTAATCGTGCCTTTATGACTCACCGTGTAGAGAACATCGTTAACCACCAGCGGTTGTTCTGTTATCGCCGCATCATCAACAATACGACGGGCCAAGAAGCTGCCATCATCTGCTGAAAGCCAGTGGAGATAACCTTCATAATCACCTACTACCACTTTTCCATTATGGATAACGGGTGCGCTGATATTTCGTCGCTGCAGTTTATCCTGGCGCCATAATGTTACGCCGGTGCGTCTGTCGAGCGCCATCACCTGCCCCTCTTCATCAGTAATAAAAAGCTGGCGATCATCTAGCGAAATCCCGCTATATGATGAGTATTCACGCCCCCACACAATCCGACCTGAGTCAGTATCGAGCGCAACCAGGCGACCCTGAAATGCCACCGCGTAGAGTATACCGTCGCCGTAAGCGAGCTCAGCATCCACATCGACCAGGCGCTCTAATTCAGAGCGCCCTTTGGCCAGCGAGATAACCTTCTCCCATAGCAACTTACCATTGGCCACCGAAAGCGCTGCCACCTTGCCATTTGAAAAACCAGCAAAGACCCTGTCATCAACAACCAGTGGTGCGCCGACCCCGCGCAGACTCAGTGACGGTACGATCGTTTCATACACCCACAACCGCTCACCACTGTTGATACTAAGTCCAAACATCTTGCCATCATTAGTGCGGACCACAACGACCCCTTGTGCGACCTGCGGCCTGCTCATCACTTCACTCGAGAGTTCACTGCGCCACTGTAACGAGCCATCCTTATTTGAAAGCGCCAGCAATTCACCCTCATGTGTACCGAGCAGCAAGTAGCCATCACCATTACCGATCGCGCCGGTTAATGCCGCACCAGTTTCAACATTCCAGAGCCGACAGCCACAATCGGCATCAAGCGCTCGTACACGCCCACGCGGATGGGCAGCAAACAGCTGCTTACCCTTGATAGCAATGGCCGGCGACCCTTCCCAGCTATCCACACGGGACTGCGCCTGCCTGTACCACACCAGCTCGGTGCTCGCCGCTGGCTGAAATCGTTCCAGCGGTGTCGGGTGGGATTCGAGCGTCAGCGTACCGCTACAGCCAGCGAGCGATAACAGCACGACTGCCGCCAGCCACAGACGGGCGGCACTGAATACAGCAGAGTCACTCATGATCGCTATGCGTCCTCGTCACCAAGACCATCAAGCTTCATCTGCAACAGACTGTTATCTCCCTTGTCATTCGCTCTTAACGCCCTTTCATAAGCACTGCGCGCCTGGCTCTGCTGAGACAGTGAGAGATAGATATCACCCTTTAACTCTTCATACAGAGGAAGAAAGGCACCCGCATCCACTCCATCAAGCAGTGCCAACGCCCCTTCACCATTGCCCTCTGCCAACATCACCGCCGCCATTCTCATCCGTGCCATATGTAGAAATTCTGGCTGATCGCTGTTATCCAGCACCCACTGTAAACGTGCTCGGGCAGAGAGTAAGTCACCCTCGTCCACCTTGATCTTTGCTATCGCAAACGCCGACAACACCGCGTAAGGTGTATCAGAGAAACTGTTGATAATGTGATCCCCGCGCGTCATCACCGCATCCGCGCGCATCTGTTGTAGATCATCCTGCAGCTGTGCAAATTCAAGCGATGCATTCTGGCGCTGCGCTGCCGTATTTTCCATCCAGTAATTGCCGCCAACCAGCACACCCAGCCCCACCACCAGTCCAACTACGACTGAGGTGCCATTTGCTTTCCACCACCTTTTAATCGCTTCAACCTGTTCTTCTTCAGTTGTGTGAGCTACCACGTCTGCACCCTCATTTTATGTTCGTTTTCGGTTCATTGATTGCTGAGATTTATTGCCAGCACTGGCATCAATCTTCCTGCAACAGTTCTTTTAAATGTGCCGCCAGCACATCCTGGCCGATCGATAACTGCGGCGCTTTTTCACGCAGCCGTTTCACTGCCACCTGCTGCTGTGCGATCTCATCTTCACCAAGAATCAGCGCCAGCCTGGCACCGCTTTTATCTGCCTTTTTCATCTGATTCTTAAAGCTGCCACCACCACAGTGGCTCAGCAACCGCACGCCAGGTAGCGCACTGCGCAGCTGCTCGGCCAATAATAACCCCTGCTGCATCGCCAGATCACCCACCAGCACTAAATAGATATCGGCTCCTGCAGCTGGCTTTATCTGACCTCGCGCTTCGACCAGCGCCAGTAGCCGCTCCATCCCCATCGCAAAGCCGATAGCGGGGGTTGGTTTGCCACCCAGCTGTTCAACCAGGCCATCATAGCGGCCACCGGCGCACACTGTGCCCTGTGCGCCGAGATCACGAGTGACCCATTCAAAGACGGTCTTTTGATAATAGTCGAGACCACGTACCAGGCGCGGGTTGATGCGGTAGCGTATGCCCGCGGCATCCAGCAGAGACTGCAATGTTTCGAAATGTTCTCGAGACTCATCGTCCAGATAATCGAGCAGCTGCGGAGCCCCTTCAATCATCTGCTGCATCGCCGGGTTTTTACTATCAAGAATACGCAGTGGGTTTTTCTCTAACCTTAGCAGGCTCTCTTCATCAAGCTGCTCACGATTTGTGTTGAGATAGGCTACCAGTTTCTCACGATGTGCAGCGCGCGCAGCTGGCGAACCCAGTGTATTGAGCTGTAGCTCCAACCCTTCCAGCCCCAGCAGCTGCCACAGGCGCGCTGTCATCATGATCAGCTCAGCATCGATGTCGGGGCCAGCCAGGCCGTAGGCCTCAACCCCCGTCTGGTAGAACTGACGATAACGCCCCTTCTGCGGACGCTCATGACGAAACATCGGACCGCTATACCAGAGACGCTGCGTTTGATTATAGAGCAGGCCGTTCTCGATACAGGCACGCACACAACAGGCGGTCCCTTCCGGGCGCAGTGTCAGGCTATCGCCATTACGGTCTTCAAAGGTGTACATCTCTTTGGCGACAATGTCTGTTACTTCGCCGATGGTACGCACAAAGAGCTCTGTCTTTTCGACGATCGGCATACGAATCTCATCATAACCGTAGGCGTGCACCACCTGACGCACACACCCTTCAAGGTGGTGCCAAAGCGGGCTCTGCTGCGGCAGGATGTCATGCATACCGCGCACTACTTTTATACTCTTGGACAAGGTTGTTCCTACACTATTCAGGTTTACGAAATGGCAATGCGCTGGTTAGCGTTTTAGCTCCTGCAACGGAATGCCTATCTCAATAGCGGCAGCGCTGCTGCTATCAACGGCTGCGGCGTTGCGCTGTGCAATCTGTTCACGAACCGCCCGTTCAATCTCATCAACCAGTGCTTCATTGCTTAATTTATGGTTGGGCTTACCACCAACATAGAGCAGGTTTGGCGAACCGCCCGTCAACCCGACATCCGCTTCGCGCGCTTCACCCGGGCCGTTTACAACACAACCAATCACCGCCACATCGAGTGGATCAGTGATATCTTCAAAACGGGACTCCAGCGCATTCACAGTCGAGATCACATCAAACTGCTGGCGCGAACAGGAGGGGCATGCGATTAAGTTGATCCCCTTGCTGCGCAGGCGGAGACTCTTGAGGATATCAAAGCCGACCTTGATCTCTTCAATCGGGTCGGCCGCCAGTGAGATGCGGATCGTGTCACCAATGCCATCATTCAATAACATACCGAGACCAATGGCCGATTTTACCGTGCCCGAACGCAACCCGCCCGCCTCGGTAATCCCCAGATGCAGCGGCTGCTCGATCTGTGTTGCCAGCTTGCGGTAGGCGGCCACTGTCATAAATATCTCTGATGCCTTCAGGCTGATTTTGTACTCCTGAAAATCATAGCGATCAAGAATATCGATATGACGCAGGGCCGATTCGACCAACGCATCAGCCGTCGGCTCACCGTACCTGAGCTGTAACTCCTTTTCTAACGAGCCGGCATTCACACCGATACGGATCGGGATGTTGTGGTCTCGCGCGCAATCAATCACCGCACGCACCCGCTCTTCTTTGCCAATGTTACCTGGATTAATACGCAGGCAATCAGCGCCCAGTTCGGCGACGCGCAGGGCGATCCTGTGATCAAAGTGAATATCGGTCACCAGCGGGAGCGTGACGCGCTGACGTATTTTGCCGAACGCTTCAGCCGCATCCATCGTCGGAACTGATACACGCACAATATCGGCCCCCACTTTTTGTAGCGCCTCAATCTGTGCGACCGTCGCCTCAACATCAGAGGTATCGGTATTGGTCATGCTCTGCACTGAGATCGGCGCATCACCGCCCACCGCCACATCACCCACCATAATCTGGCGTGACTGTCGTCTTGTAATCTGTGAGCTCATTTTCATCGCTAAATCATATCCATCATTCTATTCTGCGTTCGCGCCAAGGGTAAATCTGGCCACTTTACCGCGCACAAACCTGCTTTGATCAAATGGCTCACCGTTGTAGATCACGGAGACAGCAGGTGAATAACCAAAGAGCACCTTAAAGGGAGCGGTACCACTAAGTGCACGTCTCTGCCCCGGCTTGCCGAGATCAAACATCACACGTCGCCCATTGGCATCCGTAATTTCAACCCATGACTCAGCTGTAAATGTGAGCTCTATCGAATCTGGGAACGATGCTGCTGCGGCTCGATCGGCAATAAATTCCGCTTCAGGTTCAGCGCTCACCACCTCTTCTTTCGTCTCTACAACTGTGGGCGTAGGTTTAACAGGCTCAATGGGCTTCGCTGGCGTCACCGGCAGGGGATTGACCCGCGCCTCTTCAGCAGGCGCAACCGTTACGGTGACAGGTACCTCATCTGAAATCACATCGGTTTCAGGAAGTGCCGATGTGAGCGAACTTTCACCATTCACTGCCGCCCCGTCAATAACCGCCTCTTCGCTTTCATCTGCACCCATCCACCACAGTAGCAGTAACACCAGTATCAATGCGGCACCAGCACCAGCCACGATGCGCATATCAAAGGGTTTTGCGCTGCCATCAGGGACACTGCCCGTCGTTTTAGTGACCCGATCAAGCTTGGGTGCCGCCTGCTCGCTCTGCGCATTAAATAGCTCGACCAGCGGATCCGGTGGGAGATCGAGCAGTCGGGCATAATTCCGGATGTAGCCCGTCACAAAAATGGGCGCCGGGAAGTAGTCATAATCATCCATCTCCAGCGCTGAGATCTGACGTTCGGTCAGAAAAAGCTGGCTGGCGAT
>Ga0256830_1002848_pt1 | contig 11126 bp, 6 predicted proteins | sample 128326metaG_FD_190537 | JGI IMG/M metagenome (GOLD analysis project Ga0256830, IMG submission 190537) | Hydrothermal vent microbial communities from Lau Basin, Pacific Ocean - 128-326 | ecosystem: Environmental > Aquatic > Marine > Hydrothermal vents | place: Pacific Ocean: Lau Basin | collected...
CGCCGCTTCCCACATCACCAGACTCACGGTACTGCAGAGTAACGTCACACGCAAAGGGATTTTTTTGTCCGGAACGAAATAAAACAGCATGCAGAACATGATAAACAAACTGGCCGTCGCAACCGCGCGCGGAAACATGCTCTCTACCAACCATTGCCAGAACACCCCATCGATCCACGAAGGTCCCAGCTCATTGGCAAGAGAAATACTATAGCTTAAAATTGTGACGACGATGAAGAGAACTCCGATTAGGGCGAGAAGTGCGAAGTCCTTGAGCTTCGACACCAGGATATTCGACATGGGTTGCGCGTGGAACACCTTGTTGAAAACTGTTCGAATACTGCTGAATAATGCGCTGGACGTCCAGACCAATCCAGCGACACCGAGAATCCCGGCCAGGGATTTTCCGCGAATAAAATCTTCCAAGGTCAAAAGGACCTGGCGTTGTATCTCTTCACGTTGAAACGGTAAAAGGCGCAATGAGTCGATGTACGAGTTGACCGTTGCCATCGCGCTGTCCGGATCGAGGTACGTCGCGAGAATATACATAGCCAGCAAAAGGATGGGTACGATGCAGATAATTGCATTGAACGCAATGCCTGCGGCCAGTAAAAAGATATGGTTGTCATCCATGTGTTCCGCCAGGCGGACGATGTACAACCACCCCGATCGAACCTTACGCAGTGAAATGAAGCTGATAACAGCACTCTTTAAACGCTGGTATGAAGCACTGCCTTTCACAGCCATCTTACTTGAGTAATCGTGGTAAACTCAACGAGTATATTTTTGAAATTTCGTCCAACGGCACTGCGATATCACTATTGACCTCGAGGACGGAACCTCCCACTGTACCGATAACCGCGGACGAAACTCCCCTCTTTTCGGCCAACCGTATCAACTCGTCGACCATCGGCGGATGAACGCTAAGGATGATACGGGACTGACTTTCCCCAAAATACAATGCGTCGCGCCGCATGCGATCGATGATGGTAACCACAGCGGCGATAGGCGCTTTATTCACAATACAGCACTCCGCCAACGCCGTGAGCAGTCCGCCGTCAGACACATCATGAGCAGAGCACACGAGACCCGCCTGGATCGCTTCTAGGCACATGGATTGCAATCTCAATTCCTCTTCGATATCAAAATACGGAACATCTCCCGCAACGATTCCGTGTATTTGTTCCAGGTACACGCTAGCGGAAAGATCGTCCCTGTTTATGCCCAGGAGAATGATAGAGTCGCCCTCGTGTTGAAATCCCGTTGGTACGATATACTCAGGATTGTCGATCAGTCCAACCATTCCTATCACGGGAGTTGGGTACACGGCGCCCGACGGGTTTTCATTGTAAAAACTGACGTTCCCGCCCGTGACCGGTGTCCCAAAAGCGCGGCATGCCTCTCCTATCCCAAGGACCGCTTCCTTGAATTGATAGTATATCTCGGGTTTGTACGGATTACCGAAGTTCAGGCAGTTCGTAATGGCCAACGGCTTCGCACCGGCGCACACCACGTTTCGCGCCGCTTCAGCAACGGCGATCATCGCTCCTTTCCGTGGATTCAAGTACACGTACCGGCTGTTGCAATCCGTTGACATGGCCAGTGCTTTTTTCGTCTCTTTGACACGCATAACGGCAGCATCACCTCCCGGGTAAAGCACCGTGTTCGTGCGTACCGAGGTATCGTACTGTTCGAATACCCATTGCTTCCCCGCAATGTTTGGACTCCCCCAGAGGTCGAAAAAGATATCCTGCATATCCAGCGGCACCGGCACGCTGTCAGGGTTGAACATCCGCGTCTCATCCAGGTAAGCCGGTCTGCGGCTTTCCCGCGTGTACACGGGGGCGCCTCCTCCCAGTACCAACGATTCTGCGGGTACGACTGCTTTCTCTTCTCCTTCGTAACGTATTTTGACAAATCCATCATTCGTTACGCGTCCAACAGTGACAGCAGGCAAATCCCATTTCCTGAAAATTTCCCTGACCCTTTCCTCACAATCTTTTTTAGCAACCACGAGCATGCGCTCCTGGGATTCACTGAGCAGGATTTCGTAAGCGCTCATACCGTTTTCGCGTTTCGGAACCAGGTCTAAATCGATTTCCATTCCGCTTTTCCCGTGTGCGCTCATCTCCGTGGTCGAACAGGTAATACCAGCCGCACCCATGTCTTGAATGCCGATGATGAGGTCTTCCTTGATAATCTCGAGCGTTGCTTCCATGAGGAGTTTTTCCGTAAATGGATCGCCGACCTGCACGGAGGGCCGTTTTCCCTCGCTGGCATCTGATATCTCTTCGGAAGCAAACGTCGCCCCATGGATCCCGTCGCGTCCCGTGGCCGCGCCTACAATCAGGACGGGGTTCCCCTCACCTTTTGCCGTTGCGCTTGCCGTCCTGTCGTGTCTGACAAGACCTACCGCCATAGCGTTGACGAGCGGATTGGCGTTGTATGACGGATCGAAAAAAGTTTCTCCGCCTACCGTCGGGACACCAAAACAATTCCCGTAATCTCCGATGCCACGAACAACTCCCTTCACGAGGTATTTAACCCGGTCGTCCCGGATGTCACCAAACCGAAGAGAATCGAGGATGGCAATCGGTCGTGCGCCCATCGTGAAAACGTCGCGGAGTATCCCTCCCACACCGGTAGCGGCGCCTTGGTACGGTTCAATCGCCGACGGGTGATTGTGACTTTCAATTTTGAAAGCGACAGCCCATCCATCGCCGATGTCCACCAGACCGGCGTTCTCTTCCCCGGCGCCCACAAGAAGCGGCCCCCCGGACCTGGGCAATGTTTTCAGCATAGCAATCGAATTCTTGTAGCTGCAGTGCTCGCTCCACATTACGCTGTACATACCGAGTTCCGTGTAATTCGGCGTACGCCCAAGGAACTCGATGATCTTCTCATATTCTTCTTCGGTCAGCCCAAGTTCTTTCGCTAGGTCCAGATTGACTTTGGGTTCAACGTTCATACCGTGACTCGGATACCGTTTGGTGAAAGTAATTTTGATACAAAAGTGCGCCGCCAATGACACAAGCTAGAATAGTAGCAACATTCATGAATGGAACGATCAGTAATGGAATGCAAGAAAGCCCAAATCCCGCCGTAAGAAATGGACGTGAAAAAATTCTTTTTATCCGTGCTGTCATAACCAACTGCTGTCTCTCCATCCCGTAATCCATAAACTCATAGGCAAAGACAAAGATACTGAGAAGAAAACTCAGTACCAGTGACAGGATCGATCCAACGCCGGGAATAAAGCTCAGGAACCATACACCAGCGTACGTAACCGTGATAACGAGCAGCCGTTTCAATTCCATGAAAATATCGTAGATAGCCGTTCCTACCGCAGAACGTGGTGTCCTTTCTTCAAGCATGCCGAGTTCATCGAATACCCTCCCGGCAAGCCTGGTTTTGAACGGACCCATAAGAACAGAAAACAGGAGAAAGGACAACGCAAAGGCGACCACCATGAGCGCCACCATTCCAAGAACATACAGTCCATATCGCGCGATATCCTGGTACCAGGCGGCTTGTCCGGTCCACTCGGTGATCCAGTTCGCGAAAGCCGGGAACACGATTTGCAGAGTGATCCACAGCGATGCAGCCAACCCAACGAGACTGAATGCAATCGGAATCAAGCTGTGCTTGAACACATCGGGATGCCGTAGCATGTAGAGCAAGCCCTTGAACGGATACGAAATACCCGAGAAAAAATCACGTATCCAGCGCGGCAGTACCGAAAGGTTTTCCTGGTTCATGCAACAGGTAAAATACGAAAATAGCGTCGATCCCTACGACTGCATATCAAAACTGATATGTAGGAACTGTCTCCTGAAAATAAAACAGCCCCGTGGATTTACACGAGGCTGTCTCCTTCAGTAACGCCATTGAAGATACTGATGCAGCTACTCGCCGAGAAACATGCTGATCATGGAGTCGAACGTTCCGGGTGCGATGGTCATTCCCGGTTGATACCCCCTGCCAATTTTTCCGGCTGGTATCGGAATACCCGGTAAATCGATGATATCGACGAAAGGAATATTGGCACTGAAGGCTTCATTCATTTTCTTGATAAACATGTTCGCAACAATACCGTAACCCCGGCTCGAGGGATGCACTCCATCGAGACTGAACAGTCCCCCCGTGATGAAATCGGTCGTAAAGACCTGTCCGGCGACACTGTATCCAGCAGCTTTGATAGCTGCAAATTCCGCGTTTATATCCACCAGGGGGATACTCTTGTCTTGCGCGAACTTACCGATGATTTCGTTGAAATCTTTCACAGCTTGAGTGGCGATGGCGACTTCGGCCGAATCGAGAACGTATTTCGAGTCCAGCGGCGTCAGGGGATGAAGTCCCATCGAACGATTGGGCCCTGTTCCGATAACCGCTTGTGCCGTGAGCAACACGTAATCACCCGGTTGGGCGACAGCCACTGAACCGTCGTTCTTTTTGTAATAAATATCCAGAAGCTTGGATGGGTCCGTCGGGTTCGGGATCTTGATCGGTACGGTCGTAAAGAACGGAACGTCAGTTACATTCGGAATATTTGCAACAACGATGTTGGCGTTCGGATTAGACGCCATCAACATGGAAAGCGCTCCTTCGAACAATTGCTTGAAGACGATTTTCTCCGTTGGCAATGTGCGTGGCGTCGTGCCGCCAAGGCCCAGGTTCGTTCCCTTGGTACCACCTGATGTGGCATAGCCGAGAACGTCGTTGTTGCCGAGCCAGAACGTCATGAACGTTGGTCCGAGCTTTGTGGCCTGCTCAATCATGGATTTTCCGAACGCGGCCTGGTTACGCATGACTACCATGTAGAACGGGTTTCCCCGGGTCGCCGAGCGCGCCTGGATGCTGCTGGTATCGAGAGCATCATAGAGAATGGCTCCCGGTATTCCAAGATTGTTGAAGGGGCGTGGATGATTGGAATTGCTCGGGTTGGTCGCCGCCATCCCGGTTTCCAGAGCCGGCGGATTCAAGCTTGTAATGGTAATTGGCGTGCCGATGCCGGGATCGGGAATTATCGGTTGTACAAAATTATCGCTTGGGATGCCAAGCTGTTGGGCAATGAGATTTGGAAAACTGTATCGCTGATTGCTTTCCTTCAGGACACCGGACTGAAAGCCCGCAGTGAGGCTGTTCCCGATGGAAACGAACATCGTATTATTGATCGTTCCATTGCTGGGTGGCGCACCGACATCGGACGATATCTCGCAGCCACCGAGAACAACAATAGAAATCAGTATTCCGGTCAGGATATATCGAAAATGTTTCATGTTGATCTCCAATTTCTGGTCCATGGGTTATCGAATGACGTAGCCGATGTTGATCGCAAACAAATGTGCGGTGCCGTTGTAGGTACCGTCAAAGTACACGCCGTCTGGGAAGCTGGTGGCGTTTGTTGTACGCTCTTGGAACTGTTCGAACAAGTACGCAACATCGATGGTCAGGTTTGGAGTGATGTTGAACCCGACACCGAAGTTGTAACCGTTTCTGTCCGCGTCGGGAAGCAGAGGCTCGAGATGCGTGTCGGGAACGGGGTTCTTGTCAAACAGGTACCCGGCACGCAAAGTCAATCCCATGACCGGGAGCTTGTATTCCAGGCCAAAGCGCAAAATGTAGCTGTCTTCATAATCTTTCGGCGAACTAACATCTTCCTGCTTTACAACACCATTTGGATCGCTCTCGGCATCCGTGACAAAGTCGATGACAAGTTTGTCGTACGACGACCACTGGACACCTTGATAATCGAATTCCACTTCGAGGCCTTCAATTGGAGATACAGCGATAGCCGCGAAATATGTAGCAGGCAGTTCAATACTCGTTTTAACGTCACCGCCAGGGAATAGAGCTTCAAGCGAAGAAGGCCTGTTGACGAAATTTGTTGTGCCTTCAAAATCCACCGGCACGCTGCTTCTGTACGTAAACCCCAGCGATACTGTTTCGAGAGGCCGAAATATGATGCCGGCATTCCACCCAATCCCTGAGCCATTTCCTTCCAGATCCAACTGCATTGACGGATCGAAATTATCGACTGCCCGACGCATGGTAACATTTCCAAGAACATAGTTGAACCCGACGCCGACAGCGATCATGTCGTTGATTGCGTACGAAACCGTTGGCGTAATGAAAAAGGTCTCCAGGAGAATTTCCTGGGAAATGTTTCTTCCTATCCAGTCGTCAGGCCATTTCGTACCCAAGCCGTAAGGGTTGTAAACGCCAATGGCAAGGCCCAGACCGCTGAGCGCGCCTTCGGTAAACGTGTGACCTGCATAGACGTTGATCGGTGTAAATATCTGGTCTTCCATCTTCCATTCCTGATTCGTGTTCAGGTTCGTAGGCCCCCGAAATCGGAATGAAGGAGTGATGATGGTTGCCCCGGCAAGGAATCTCGTTCCCCGTTGGTATGACAATCCGGCAGGGTTGAAAAACACCGCGGACAAGTCGTAGCCGCGAGCCGCAAAAGCGCCGGCCTGCGCCATGGCACGAGCGCCATGCTCGTTTAGCTGAAAACCGCCGGCGTAAAGCGCGCTTGACATTACCAGCAGTATTCCTACGTGGATGAATCCGTTACGCAGTCGCAAGGTACCTCCTATGAAAAAGTGAACAACTGTTGTGAAAAATTTACTCGAGTTCAATGAGAATTGCATTCTTATCAACAGCTTCTCGTTCCGTCACATGCACGGTCTTTACTGTTCCTCCTGATGGCGCCGTCAACTCGTTTTCCATTTTCATTGCCTCCAAAACGATCACACCCTGCCCAGCTTCTACAATATCACCGGGTTGTACCATCACTTTCGTAATCAAGCCCGGCATCGGCGCTTTTATCTCTTTCCCGCGTTGATCAATCGATCCCGCAAAACCAAGTCTTTGTAAGAGAAGGCTACGTTCATCCTGCACATGAACAATAAACGAAAAACCATTCACCAATAAACGAACGCCCTCTTCACGAGAGACGGATACAACATCGACGTCGAATGAACGACCATCGATGCGAAGCACCCGCCGTGCTTGAGACAATGATATCCATTCTACGCTTCGCTCTGTGTCATCAACGAACACGCGACCATCAGCCAACAATTGAACGTTAGACTTTCTGTCTCCAGTCGATACAACAAACTTTTTCATGCCTTCACCTGCAACGTCTTTTCCATCCAGATCGCGCGGTTCGCTGATCTACCGAACTGCCATTGTCTCTCGATAACAATAATGTGGAATGCTTTTGACTGTACAACAAGGTTGATGCAATAATTGCGGCGTCATATTCCTCTGCCGAAGGAGCCGGGAGTTTTTCTGTACTGAAATGATTTTCGATGAAGTGTGTATCGAATGCACCGGAAACAAAGGCTTCGTGCTCCATTACGAAGCGACAAAAAGGAATCGTCGTCTCCACGCCCGCGATATAAAAATCACGCAATGCATGCTTCGTCTTTTCAATTGCGTCTTTTCTGTCTTTTCCCCAGGTAATCAATTTTCCGAACATGGGATCATAATGAAGCGTTATTTCATCCCCTTCTTCAACACCCGTATCAAGTCGAACAAGTGCGCCAACCGGTGGACGAAAACGTTGGAGGCGGCCAACGGATGGGAGGAAATTGTTTCTGACATCTTCTGCGGACAACCTGCATTCAATAGCGTGTCCGTGAGGCCGGACCTCCTCCTGAACGATATTCAACTCCCTGCCTTCCGCAATGCGGATTTGTTCACGCACCAGGTCGATCTGATAAACGAGTTCCGTGACGGGGTGTTCAACCTGGAGGCGGGTGTTCATCTCCAGGAAATAATAACGATGATCCCGGTCCACCAGGAATTCCACGGTGCCGGCATTAACGTACCCGCAAGCACGCGCTGCGTTTTTGGCCGCTTCTCCCATGCGCTGTCGCATTTCCTCATCCACGATGGCAGAGGGCGATTCCTCGATGACTTTCTGGTGACGACGTTGAATGGAGCACTCGCGTTCTCCCAGGTGTATGATATTTCCATGGGTATCAGCCAATACTTGGACTTCGATATGCCTTGGATGATCGATGTACTTTTCGATATAAATACGGTCGTCGCCGAAAGCGGAACGCGCCTCGCTTTGGGAAGCGCTCATACCCGGTTCGAATTCATCCCGGTTGTGAATAACTCTCATGCCTTTCCCCCCACCTCCCGCGGCCGCCTTAATCAGAACGGGAAATCCTATGTTCTCCGCGGTTGAAAGTCCCTCGTCCACTGATTCAATCGCGTGCTCCGTGCCCGGAATCGTAGGGATGCCGTGTTCAATCATCAGCTCCCGCGCTCTGGTTTTATCCCCCATAGCTCGTATGGCTGACGGGGGTGGACCGATGAAAATCAATCCGGCCTGTTCCACGTCTTCGGCAAAACCGGGGTTTTCAGAAAGGAATCCGTACCCGGGATGAATGGCGTCACATGCTGTTCGTAGGGCTGTCTCAATAATGATATCCTGGCGGAGATAGCTCTGGGAGGAAGGAGCTGGACCTATGAGATATGCTTCATCAGCCATGCGTGTGAACAGGGCCGCCCGGTCGGGTTCAGAGTACACGGCTACGGTCCGGATCCCCAATTCCCTGCACGTACGAATTACACGAACCGCGATCTCGCCCCGGTTCGCAATGAGGATGGATTGAATATTTTTGGTCACCTATTTTTCGAAATGAATTGAAGTATCCGGCTCACAGACCGGATAATAATAGCTAAAAGCGGGTTGAAAATCAATTTGACGGGAACGGCTGCGAAGGATTCGAGGAAATCAGCGATCGAGTCTCTCCATTGCTGTCGTTCTCCTGGCGGAGAAGAACAACAACGGCGATACACTGGACAGGAGGAGTTTACATGGACATTAACTATTCATGTATTGTCATATGTGTACCGCCGTAATCTTCGACCTCGTACGATAGCGAGGTTCTTCTTTTTCCTGTACCCTCACCTGTACTTCACTCTACCATATATCAGTAAATACATGCGGCCAACACCCCTGTGAAAAAAAATTGAGAACTTTTTTCCGAATATTTTTCAGAAAATCCTTTTCGTAGGATCGTCAGGTATCGTCGAGTTCCACTTCTGTGATTCCCTCTCCACCACGGAGCCAATCTGCAAGTTTGTAACTCTTGACGATGGGACATGTCTGGAGGTACTCGTGTATGCGACGGCGAAGAGCGCCCGTTCCTTTTCCGTGAAGGATATCGACACTACGCAAGCCCGAACTGAGAGCAGCATAAAGAAAACGCTCGGTTTCCATCACGGCCTCGTCTCCATACAATCCACGAACATCCAGACGATTCGATTCAACTTGTTGCCCGGGGAAAATCGAAGTTTTCCCCCCGGGTCCAGATGGTCGAGTATCGGACTTTTGTATCAACATCAAATCGGAAAGATCGACGATCATTTTGACGGACCCGAATGCCACCACCGCTTTTCCGTTGTCTTTCATCTCCAATAATATTCCAGTCATTTCCCTGTTGTTACTCAAGGCAACCACGTCATGAGGGGCAAGGCTCTTTTCGTCCGGTGACGCTGATGCCGGTTCTTCCGAGGGCTTCAACGCTTTCTTTCGACGTTGTATTTCCTCCCGGTGGCGTTTGACCGTTTCTTTGTCAGCCTGGCTTTCCCTGATTTCCCGTATGGCTTTTTCAACAGCCCGGCTTGCGTCACTGAGTATGCTGGAGGCTTCTTCCTCAGCAGCCTTGCGCTTTATGCGGATCTCTTCATTCAACCTGCGGTGCCGGTCTTCGATTTCATCAAGGAGTGATTGCATATGTTTCTTCTCCTCCTGAAACTCCCTCTGTTCCCGTGAAAGTTCTTGAGCCTGGCGTTCGAGATCCGCCAACATGTGTTCAAGGGAATAGGTCTGATCGCCTAATAACTCGCGCGCCCGATCGAGGATATCCGCTGGCATTCCTTGTCTGCGTGCGATTTCGAACGCATAGCTGCTTCCCGGAAAGCCTACCCGCAGCCGGTACGTCGGCTCGAGGGTCTTTGTGTTGAATTCCATCGCTGCATTTTCCATATCCGGTTTGTCATGCACGAATCCTTTTAACATCCCCAGGTGTGTGGTAGCGAGAACGTGTGCTTTGACTTCCGTGAGCTTTTCAAGAATAGCTGCGGCAAGCGCGCTTCCCTCAGCCGGGTCCGTGCCCGTGCCGATTTCATCGAGAAGCACAAGCTCGCGCTTGTCGATGTGTTCAAGGATGGATGTCATGGATTGGATGTGCGAACTGAACGTACTGATATCGTTCTCGACCGATTGCTCGTCGCCGATATCCACCGATATCTTCTGGTAAATGGGAAACGTTGAATCTTGGTGACATGGAACGGGGATACCGCTTTGGAGCATGAGTGCCAGCAGTCCCACTGTCTTTATCGCAACACTTTTTCCACCCGCATTGGGACCGGTGATGAGAAGAGTGGTGAAATCGTCGCCAAGTCGAAGCGTCAACGGAACAACGTCTTGCCGCTTTTTATGCTCCAGGAGGACGGGATGGAGACCGTTTTTGATTGATAAAACCTCGGTACCTATGACAGGTATGACAGCATCGTATTCCCTCGCATATCTGGCGCGCGCATAGATGGAATCGATCCATGCCAGAATTTCGAGTGTCCGTAATATATCCTTCGCAACGGCGCGAATGCGATCAGTAAGCTCCGTCAGCAAAGAGGCAACCTCCCGCTGTTCCTCGATCTCCAATTCACGTATGAAATTGTTCAACTCGAGCGTTTCCGCCGGTTCGATATACACGGTCTGGCCTGTTGCTGAAGCGCTGTGGATGAAACCGTCCACGGAATGTTTATACGCCGCTTTCACCGGTATAACCATCCGACCGTCGCGCAACGTAATGATTTCATCTTGTGCGAGATTTTCCTTTGCTACTCGTCGCAGAATGATTTCAAGACGGTGGCGCAGGCGCCTGGTTTGCTCAACGATTTCCCGGCGCAAACGGGCAATCTCCTTGCTCGCCTTGTCTCGGACCTTCCCTTCTTCATCTACGACCCGGTCAAGATGGAACTCGAGCACCTTGTCATGGAAGAGGAAGTTTTTCAACCCGGCAAGATGCGGGTTCTTTTCTGCTCTGCGATGGAAAAACTCGGTGAGAATTCTGGATGTTGTTAAGACATCATAGACT